>SDBT01006997.1_pt1 | contig 18622 bp, 12 predicted proteins | sample 2277101 | NCBI WGS metagenome assembly SDBT01 (sample SAMN10404973, study PRJNA504765) | marine sediment metagenome | isolation source: marine sediment core GS10_PC15, 103 cmbsf | place: Arctic Ocean: Southern Knipovich Ridge | collected 2010
TGTTAGATGAAGCAGATAGAATGCTTGATATGGGTTTCATTCATGATATTAAAAGAATAATCGCAAGACTACCGCAGAAAAGACAATCATTGTTTTTCTCCGCAACCATGCCTCCAGAAGTCAGGAAGCTTGCCAAAAACCTACTTAGAGATCCAGTTCATGTTCAAGTAACAGGCAAAACAACTACGGTTGAGAGTCTAAAACAATGTATGTTTTTTATTGACAAACCTTCAAAAGGACATTTACTACTGGAACTTCTAAGACAGGAACATCTTACCAGTGTTTTGATTTTCACTCGAACAAAACATAGGACAAATAAACTAGCATTATTCCTTCGCAAAAATAATATCTCTTCTAACGCAATTCATGGAGATAAATCGCAAAATGCGAGAACTAAAGCTATTAAAGATTTCAAAACTGGCAGAACTAGAGTGTTAGTCGCAACTGATGTTGCTGCGCGGGGAATAGATATCGATGATATTTCACACGTTATAAATTTTGAACTTCCAAACGAACCAGAAATCTATATTCACAGAATTGGAAGAACCGCCCGAGCAGGAGCTGATGGAATAGCATTTTCATTTTGCGCAGCCGAAGAAAGGAATTATCTTAGAAATATTGAGAAATTAATAAGACAAAAAATAGAAGTTATGGATCATAGATTTCATTCAGAAGCTGCTAAAAACGCAGTGGGTGCAGCAGCTAAACCACCGCCAAGGAAAGCATTTGTTAGAAATTCGAGCTCTAAACATAAATCTAACCGTGCGTCAAAAAACAAAAGATCATTTTCTAGGAATGCTAAATCTGGGAATAGATTTAAACGCAGTCCAGTACCGAAGTTCGGTAGTTAGCAATTGTCGGGATAGAACTACGGCGCGCTTCGCTATAGCGTTTGGTAACGATCCAAATACCATAAATACCATAATTTCTATAGTATTTAGAACCAGTTCTGGTGAGTAGTAGGCATCATCCTGTCCAGTAGACGTATACAGGGGTGTGGAAGATCAGGCCTATTGTGGCCAGGAGGCTTCCCAGAACAAAATCGCCCAGGATCAGCCCTAAGAAGAACGGTACTGATCGCCGATAGGCTCCCAGCCCGGAAAACTTCAGTATAGCCCATTTAATGGTTGACGCAATCATCAGGGGGAATAGTATTCTCCCGATGCCCCACCTTCCTGATATAACGTATCCAACCGGATGCAGCGGCCACCACAGGAAACGTATGCGCATCATCAGCATGAGGGATGTGAATATAAATCCGGCGCTGGCGAAGATGATCTCCAGCGAATTGGAGCCTGTGAGATTTTGAATTCTTGATTCCAGAAGACGAAATCCCACGCTGGCAGCCCACGTCTCCTCGGGATAAGATTCCACGCCCACCTTGTATGCGTCATGCAAATAAGCCCAGAACCCTGAAAACGAGCCTATGGCTGCCGCAAGGATAATCGCTATCATGAACCTCCTGGGCTTTGCGTTGGCGCGTTCCATGAATTTAAGTCCCTCAAGCTGAATGGGCATGGGATTTTCACGGCCTGCGGAGCCGGTGATCCAGTGAAGCATGGTAAGCCCTGTCAGATTTTGCGGTCTGAGGCGGCGTGTGCCAAAGATCATCAACAGCATCTTATCCGATGAAGCATCTCTGAGAGTGTGTATTGGCGGCCCAAGCTCTGCGCGAATCCGTGTTATGGCCGTGGAAAGCGCAAAATAGAGCACAAAAAATAGCGACATAAGCCATATAGACATCCCCGCATAATAGCAGAATATAATGAGAAATAGAATCCCTGCAATTGTGCCCAGCGCCGCGCTTCGATACGTCATTGGCCCGCCGGATGTATCGTCCTTGGAACTCCTGAAGATCTCCACAATGACATTCTGAAAATACTTTCTGCCTATCCAGATGGCAAAAATCAGCAGCGCAATCCACGCGCCCCGCACCTGTGCATCTGCGTAGGGAAAGCCGGGAAGGGACGCTAAGCCTGCGGCGCTCCCAATAACGCGCTCAGCCTGCCAGAACAGGTGAAAAATCCACGTTGATACAAGCAGATCAAGCGGCATAAGATAGGCCAGGCCAATGGCAAAGGGGTAGAACGTGCGATACATATATGCCATTGCGTTCCAGGGCTTTGTGCTGAAGTAACGACCGAGATTCACAGGCTGTACTGGAATACCCGGAACGACAGGATACAGAGCGTGCAATTGATTGAGAATGCTGATAAATGCGGCAATTGAGAACCCAATCCACAGCAGTTTGTTGCCTAACAAGCCCGAACCTCTGCCGCCCCTTGTTATTTCAAATGGAAGCTGCGCCACCGGATACGTCAATCTTTCATTTCTGATCCACTGCCTCCGGAGGATGGTATTGATGCACAGCATAACAAATATCAGGACAACGGAGAAGCTTGTCCACGCCAGAGCGCGCGGTAACCATGCTCTAAGATACTCAGAGACATATAACGTTGATTCGCCTTCGTAGTATCCTCTAAGTACCTGTCTATCGCTAATAGTCAGCCACTCCGGGAGATGCTGTCCAAAGAGGTTGTCCCAGTCATTTTCAAGTGTGGCATACCAAGATCCGTTGCCCACAAGTGAAACGAGACATTTTATCATGTCAGTGCCGTTTAGCGCGGTGGAGGTAGCCAGCATGGTATAGATAATCAATATTTCGCCCTGCCGCAGTGAGCGTGCTGGCAGGAGTCGCTTCATACCATAGTTCAGCAAGACCAGCGCAAACAGAATGAAAATAACGTTGGAGTAGAGAGCCAGATCGGTTATCTCTATGTCCAGAGCGCTGCTCATCCCGGTCTGCCAGTGGCTGTTGACCACAATGAGGGTCAGACCAATAAAGATTGAGCGAATGGTAATAAATGGCTTACTGCTGGAGTTAAGCATTTCCAAAGCCCCACAAGCTAAGTAGATTTCAGTATAGCGAACAGCTATGCATAATCCTATACAAATATATTGTATATTTTAATTCGCGAATATACAAGGATTTTTGTACGAAAGATGAGCAAATGGCAAAATTATATTAGCTTTCCGCGAGATGGAGTTCATGGGAAGTGGATATTCTCGTTGACTGACTGATGAGCATCTGGCAAAATATGCGTGTTCGCTCATACAATAGAATAGACATTATTGGCCTGTTTGCTGAACTGGAAGGAGACATCATATCTGAAAGGACGAAGGCGGCGTTAGCAGCTAAGTACCTGGACAGAATTAAACACGAATTACACGAATTAAACAAATGGCACGAATAATGCCCAATTTCATCTGGAAATGAGACTCATTTGCGCCGTTGAGTAGTTGCTGTAGTGGCGCACCTGTGTGTGCGCCTTGCTCTCCGTGTGCGCCTTGCATGTTGATAGCGATGATCCGGGACAGACACATAGGTCTGTCCCTACAATGTCATTCCCAATTGAAACAGGTATAATCCGTGAAATTCGTCCCATTCGTGTCATTCGTGATTTTCAGATAATATGAAATCAATTTTGTCTGGGTACTAAGAGCCTATCCGAAAACCTGGTTTCGATACCGATTTCGATACGGCTACGCCTACTCAATCCACTCAACCGACGGTTTTCGGATAGGCTCTTAGTATCAGGAAAATATCAGGACTTGCCCGTCTTACTTGTTCCTATACACAATTCTACCGCGTGTGAGATCGTAGGGTGAAAGATGAACCGTAACTTCGTCACCCACCAGTATTCTAATCCTGTTCATCCTCATCTTGCCGGACAGATAGGCAAGGACCCTGTGACCGTTCTCCAATTCCACCAGGAATGTGGTGCTGGGAAGCTTCTCCATCACCTTCCCCTCCATTTCTATGGGTGCCCGCCTGGGCTTGCTCTGTCCCTTGGACTTATTATATTCTTGTTTCTTCTGTCTGCGCTGCATGCCCTATGACCTCCAGACAATACGTAACTATTTATGGTGTTATTCTTCTATATCAACCCGCCAGATGGCGTTATAGGGGACGATGCTTTGCTTTCCCTTAACCTGTATCGCCACGTAGTCCACACCAGCATGAATAATGACCCCGCGAAGGGGCGCAACGTGGTGGGGATGAATCGCTACCTCGCTCTCAGCAGTCCTCATCCGGTCAAAGAACAGTTGAAGACTGGATAAATCTTTGAAATCCTCCATCAGTAATTACTTCACCTTTCTGCCGCCCAGCGAAGCTACAGCGCCCGTCAGATGGACTGGACGGACACATTCAGAGCGCTTCCCAGGAGCCTCATGGTACCCAACCCCTGAATCTCCCGCCAGGGGCGTAACTGCCACTGGCTGTAGCTCCTTGATTCGATCTGTTCCCTCATGTACCGAGTCTGAGCCTTCATGTGCGTATAGCGAGCGCAATACGTCAGGTATTCCGACAGGATGTACCAGTAACCTTTGGTTTTTGACCCAAATCGCTTCCGTGCAATTCTGTGAGCATCTTTAAGGTGTCTCCAGTATATGCGCGAGTTCTCCTTTGTGAGAATACGCAACGCGCAGTGCATGCTCTCTCTGGTGGATTTTGTGCCATCCTTTACTTCAGGATCGATAAGACGAAGCGCCCTTTTCACCCTGGTGAAAAACACATCTTCGCTGTAGATCCCTTCCAGTATCCTCACGTAGTTCCGCTCCGCCTCCTGCTCTGATATGCTGTATGGGATGAAGTTCATAGTGCCATCGGAGTTGTTTCCCGTCGCTTCCTCCACAAGCCGTCCTTCCTCTTTCATCCGGTTCCAGAGTTCCGTGTTGCGCGGTGCTTGTAAAAGCCCCACCATTACCGTTGGGACGTGTGTGCTGTTGATGAAGTCGATGAGGTCATCAACTGACTCTGACGTATCGGAATCGAAACCGTAGATAATCCCTATCATCATGTTGGAACCAGTTTCCTCTGAAATGAGGGTGAGCTTTTCCTGAACGGTCTTCTCCCCACGCAGATTCTGCTTCTTTCCAGTCTCGCATAGCGCCGCAATGTTATTCGTCTCCACGCCGATGAAATTGTCGATGAAATATGCCTTGCGAAACCACTTTCGAAGTTCAGCCATCACTGGTTTCTCATCAGATAGATTCAGGGAAACTTCGCTATACTTGGGAAACCGATAACCTATCTCAGTCTCAATTTCACAAAGTTTTTTTAGCAGTGTTACTGTCTCGGTTGGATTCCCAATGAAGTTATCATCCACAATGAAGACTGTTCCTTTCCAGCCAAACTGAAACATCTGTCTGAACGCCTTCTCTGTATGTTCCCACGGAGCAATGCGCATCTTCCTGCCAAAACGGGCGACGATGTCACAGAATTCACAATTAAATGGACATCCTCTGGTGATCTGCACGGACATGCTCTGGTAGTTTCCCATGTTGATGCAGGAGTAATCCGGCTGGAAGAACTGCTCTGGTGGGGCGTGAGTTCCACGATAGAGTTTCTCAGCGTTGCCGTGGAAGAGGCCTTCCAGCAGATCGTCAATAACCATCTCAGCTTCGTTCTCAACGAGATGATCTGCCATATCCATAAGCCGGGGCTGGGAATGCTCGTCAACGATTGTCCCGCCAGCGATAAGGAGCTTACCCGCATCCTTGACTGCTTCTGCATCCTCAAGAAACCCCTTCTGCTGCGCGATCATGCCGCCAATATAGACATGGTCAGCTTCTTTAATCAGTTCTTCAAGTGGCAGTGGATTAACATTTCTGTCGATGAGTTCTATATTGTCATAGTAGGGCTTGAGATGGTTGAATAAACCCATCAGCCCTAAAGGTGGCAGGGAGCGTTTGGGAAGCCCGAACTCATTCCTTGGTGTATATTTTGCCAGGGTGCGCTCAAAGCTCCAGAACGTATGATCGTAAAATTTCGGGTATATAAGAACTGCTCTGCGTGCAATTTTTCCTGTCGTATTAATCACCTCAATCCCTCTCTTTACCATCTAAGCTCCCATGTTCTCGTATGCCCCCTTCAGTGCGATCTCTTTCGTTATGGTAGGCATGCCAAACTTCTTATCAAGTACCACATTCCGTCCTCCAGGCCCCAGTGTCACCTTAACGGCATCAGCCAGTATATCCACCCCTCTTTTCATTGATGCTCGCGCGTCCTCATGGAAAGCAATCTGTTCAGCCATAGATCAGCCGTTTCTGCTGCATATGCGGCTACTTTCCATCTGGAAATGTATGAAGGGATAACTGAATGCTGATCTGTTCCAGAAGATAATGATACGACAAAATCGAGTTCAGGTCAAGGACAATAGACGATTGCGGGTATCAAGCGAATACAGGTATCAAGCGAATTCGTGTAAATTTATGCGCTTAATGATAAAGCAAAAGAAGTAAAGTAGCGATTGGTGGGAAGAATGTTGGCGGAGTGATCGACTGGATACCGCAGGATGGGCGACGACTTTCATCCTGGCAGAACTGGCGCTACTGGCAGAAGCCACGAATTATGCGGCGAATTTCAGTTGATGGGATGATTGATAAGCCTGTAGAGCGCCATTCTTCTGGCTTCTGGCATGATAGACTCAATGGGTTCAGTATCCACCTTCCTCATGGTGTCATATATAATGGTGAGACTGCTCAGAGGCCGTTTGGGCGGAATCACATATAAAACTACGGCATGGCAATATATTGGAGGATACCCGCCACTCAAAAAGTGCTTGTCATATTATGTAATTTAGGCTAAAATAATGTGCGGATAGGTATTGGCCGGGATTTTGTGAATATTGTCACAAAGTCCTGCAGAATTAGCAATTTAGTTTGCAGGCTCAGTATTATCAGCATGAACGCTGTGAATACTGAGTTATTGGGAGTATTTCTGTGTTTCCCGGTTTTGAGTGTATTTTTGGCCCTGGAGGTAAAAGATGGCAACATACGACATTGTAATAATCGGTTGTGGACCAGGCGGCGGTGACGCGGCTGTCAGAGGAGCACAGCTTGGCGGTAAAGTTTGCGTAGTGGAAAAGCGCGACTTCGGCGGAACGTGCGTGAACCGGGGATGTATCCCTACAAAGGCTATATTGAAATCAGCGCACCTTTTTCACGATATAGAAAAAGCCAGCGAATTCGGCATCAACGTCGGTAAGCCCACAGTTGATTTCGCAAAGGTGATGGAGCGCAAAGCTGGCATCACCAGTAACCTCTCGCAAGGCATTGAGTCTTTATTAGGTAGCTATGGTGTTGATACAGTTATAGGAGAGGGTAGAGTCGCCAAACCCGGCCTCGTTGAGGTCAAAAAAGAGGACGGCAGCATCGAGAAACTGGAAACCAGAAATATAGTTGTTGCCACTGGCTCCGAACCGGGGTACATTCCTATATTCAGGCAAGAATCCGGCAATGTGATAAACAGCGACGGTGTACTTTCGGCCACCGAATTGCCAAAGAGTGTTATTATCATAGGCGGTGGAGTTATAGGCTCCGAGATTGGATGTATGTATAACGCCTTTGGCGTTGACGTCACCATATTGGAAATACTACCGTTTATCCTCTCCACAGAGGACGGCCAGATCGCGCGGTATATGCAGGGAATATTTAAAAGGCGCGGCATCAATATATTTGTCAAGGCCAAGATCATTGAAGCTATTGACGATGGCAAGGAGATTACCATCAAGCTGGAGTCAGGAGAAATACTGAAGTCAGAAAAAGCCATCCTGTGCGTTGGCAGAGCCAGGAATTCCGCAAATCTTGGCCTGGAAGACCTGGGTGTGGATATTCAGAGAGGCCGTATTACGGTCAACGAGAAACAGGAAACCGGCGTTAAAGGGATATACGCTATCGGCGATGTATCCGCACTGATCCAGCTCGCTCATGCAGCAACCGCGGAGGGAATGGTTGCCGTGGCGAACTGCATGGGACAGGATAAAAAGATGGATCATAGTGTGATACCAGCCGGCATATTCACCTGGCCGGAAATAGGCAGCGTCGGACTTCGCGCAGAACAAGCGCGCAAGGAAGGCATAAGACCCAAGACGGGCAGATTCATGTTCGCCAGCAGCGGCAGAGCAGCATCCGTTGGAGAAACAGAGGGCTTTGTCAAAGTGCTTGCGGATCCAGAATCTGATAAAATATTGGGTGTCCATATCATTGGCGACCGCGCTACTGACTTGATCCACGAGGCGGCAGTCGCAATGGAGCATGGGCTTACAACGCACGACCTTGCAGAGGTTATTCATTCACATCCTACCATGTCTGAATCAATCATGGAAGCTATGGAAGATGTACACGATATGTCGGTTCATGTGCCAAAAGTATAGGTAAATGCAAGGTTGAAAAATCATAAAGAGGAAGGAAGAGGTGGGATTTTCTTTCTTCCTCTTTTTCTTTTTTCCTATTGTCCAGAAAATTAATGGTGCAGGCAGGATGCCTGTAGCTCACAGGGGCAGTTGTTGATATGCGAATAGTCAAACATCCTGTATTGGGAAATATGCAAAAGGGGCGAAAAGTATCCATACGCGTGGACGGCGCTGAGGTGGAAGCCTACGAGGGAGAACCCATTGCCGCGGCCCTGGTAGCTGCTGGCATCAGAGTCTTCAGGACAACACGAAAGAGGAACGAACCCAGACGCATATTCTGTGCAATTGGCAGATGCACTGACTGTGCCATGACCGTCGATGGACAGTCGAACGTAAGAACGTGCATCACCCCCGTCCGGGATGGCATGGAGATTATGACAAGTAAAGAGTGATGAGTAAAGAGTGATGGGTGGTTTTCTTTTACGTTTCTGTTGATTGCACTTACGAAATTTGCGACAGGATTGGCAAATCATGATTCACACTGAGATAGCAGTAGTTGGCGGCGGCCCGGCAGGTCTGGCGGCAGCCATCGAAGCCAGGGACTGCGGTGCGCAGGTGACACTCATTGATGAGAATCAGCGGCCGGGTGGGCAACTATTCAAGCAGATCCACAAATTCTTCGGCTCTCAGAAGCATCGCGCCGGCGTCAGGGGATACTCGATAGGAGAACAGTTGCTCCGGGATTGCCAGAAAGCGGAAGTTGACGTGATGCTGGAAACCGTTGTCTGGGGCATGTTTGAGGGTAATCAACTGGGATTGGCTAATAAGAGTGGCAGCTTCACTATGAAGGCCGACAGGATAATCCTCACAACTGGCGCGTCCGAAAATCCGCTTGCTTTTCCCGGCTGGACGCTGCCCGGAGTCATGGGAGCCGGGGCTGTGCAAACGATGATGAATGTTCACAGAGTTCTGCCGGGTAGACGCGCTCTGATGATTGGCTCCGGGAATGTGGGGTTGATAGTTGCATATCAGCTTTTGCAGGCGGGCGCGGAAGTTGAGGCTGTAGTGGATGCAGCACCGCAGGTTGGCGGATACCTGGTACATGCCGCGAAGCTCCGTCGTGCTGGCGTACCTATTCTCACCTCGCATACGGTAGCCGAAGCCAGAGGCGCGGACGGCGTGGAGGAAGCTGTCGTAGTGGCGCTGGATGATGAATGGCATCCCATAGCGGGGACTGAGAGAGTATTCCACGTCGATCTTATCTGCATAGCGGTGGGACTTTCGCCGGAAGCCGACCTGTGCAGAATGGCCGGGTGTCAGTTCAGGTATATGAAGGAATTGGGCGGGCACGTTCCCATGCACAACGACAGGATGGAGACGTCCGTTCCCGGCATATACGTTGCGGGCGATGTATCCGGCATCGAGGAAGCGTCAACGGCTATGGAGGAAGGACGTCTGGCGGGATTATCCGCGGCGGAAGCTCTCGGCTATATATCCGAAAGCGAATTTGAGGAGAGGGCATACGTGGTTCGCCAGAGACTTAACAGTTTACGAATGGGTCCCTTTGGCGAGGCGCGTTATAAAGCTAAACAGGAGCTTATAGTGCCATAGAAAAAAATGACCGCCCCTTAAAATGTGGAGACGCTGTTTCAAAGTAGTCGGTGACATAGAATCAATGAAGATCAACGTTTACTTCTTCACCCCCATCCCAGCCTTCCCCCGTCAAGGGGGAAGGGGCTTAAAGTCAACAATAGCAAGCGTTTCTGCTCCTTCTCCCTTGACGGGGGAAGGCTGGGATGGGGGTGATCTGAAGAGGGCAGAATCAACCGACCGACTACTTTGAGACAGCATCTTTGGATATGTGAATGAATAGATTCATGCGCTAAACAACAACATTCGACACATCAGAAAGTCTTCTTGCTGTCCAGCATTATCGTTACTGGCCCATCGTTTGTCAATTCGACTGCCATATAGGCCTGAAACACACCGGTTGCTGGTTTCAGTCCCATATCGGTCAGAGCGGCCACGTAGGCCTCGTATAAAGCCTCGGCTTTTGGTGGTTTGGCGGCTTTCGCGAAGCTGGGACGACGTCCCTTGCGACAGTCGGCGCAGAGCGTGAATTGGGAAACTACCAGTATCTCGCCTTCAATATCGGAAACTGATAGGTTCATTTTTCCGTCTTCGTCCTCAAATATACGCAGATGCGCAGTCTTTTCGGCCAGGTAGCGCGCATCTGCTTCCGTGTCGTCCTCAGCTACACCGAGAAGTACCAGCAGTCCTCTGGATATGGACGATATGATTTTACCGTCCACTGAAACGCTGGCATTTGTAACTCGCTGGATTACAACTCGCAATGGATTCTCCTTATCGGGCATCTGTTAAAAGCATCCGGGAGAAGATATGATTATGAACATTGAAAATTTAATCGGGTAATAAAGGTTCGTGCTAAAGAAGGCAACCCAATCGCTGTCATTCTGAGCGAAGCGAAGAATCTCTCATACGAAGTAACGCCCACGGGAGAGATTCTTCGCTTCGCTCAGAATGACAAAAATGTTACCCGATTATTTCATCAAACTTCATTATCATATCATCAAGGTTCAGCCAGCCAGTTTAGCACCTCCTGATCCGAGTTCTGTGCGGCGTCTGCTATGAATTTGCCGCCAGCTCCCAGCATTTCATAGAGTTTTGCCACGCTCTCAGCATCGAAAGCGCCTGCGGTGTTGTGGATCAAGAGCGGACGGGGAGCGGCGCAGGCGATGGCTGTTTCAAATCCGCCCACGCGAAGTATCCCCGGAATATTCAGATGATGTACCCATGCTGATTCATCGCGGTTGTGGAATCCCACAACGTCAACCACCGTTCTATTGAGATCAGGTGCAAACGCGTTTGCCAGCAGACACCATAGCCCGGCTTCGCCGATGCCTATCAGATTGACGCCATCCACATCATCATTTTCCTGCAAGTATGCTATGGCGGTGAGAATATCCTGCACGCGAAGCGACTCATCAATGGGGTTGAAGGTGGTGAAATAATTGCCTAACCGTTCGCGCTTGGTCTCCTCAAAAGGTGAATGATGTTCGCCAGTCAGGAAAGTGTCAATAGCCAATACCATTTGATCCTTTTCCAGCATGGCTTTCACAAGGTCACATGGCTCTCCGCTGGCGAAGTCCACTAACGCGGCTTTGCCTCTGGGGTGAACTACCAGATTGGCTGTTTTCCACAGATCACCACGCGTGGGAGAGTAGAGGACGGCGGGTATCTGATCACCTAACCCCGGGCGGGTGATAATGTAGCGCGTGATGGTATATTTATCGCGCATGGTGCGCCCTTTGCTTCGCTGCGGCATAAGCTTCGCGTATACATTCTCTGGCTGCTTTATATTCATCACATCGGCGAGGGCAGGACGCATAGTCTCACGAAATTCAGCCAGACCTGCCTCGTCGGTGGGCCACATATCCCTCAGCATATCTTTTGACTGCGCGACGATTGATTTGACGATGCCATCCTGATCCAGAGCATCATCAGGTCTGGGATGATCGTCATCAAAGACGCTCAATGTCTCAACAGTTTCTATGGGAGTCTCTATCTCGCTCAGCTCTTCGTCATCCTCATTGCCCATTACCCATTTATCGAAGAACTTGTAGACTGCCTCGCGGCTGTTCTGGTTGTAATTGTGACCTGCATCCTGATAGTAATAGCTGAGTTTGTACTCGTCTCCTGACAGGCTGTAGATGCTTCGTACATCGGGGAATTCTATCTCCGGCGTCATGTCCGTCCAATCGCCGGTCGCCGCTACGAGGATCTGTGGACGAGGCGCTGCGCAAGCGGCTATTTCCACGTTGTACGTGTCCAAACGCAGTCCGGGAGCGTTTTCGCAGATGCACCCTCCCTGAAAGAGCGACGAAACCATGCACACGGGAGCCGTGAACTTGACTCTGTCATCTACGGCTGTGACCAGAAATGTCTGAGAACCTCCGCCGGAGCATCCGGTACAGGCTACTCTTTTCAGATCAACTTCTGGCAGTGAAGTTATAAGATCCAGCGCGCGGATGCTCTGCCATAGCTGAAGTCCTCCGACGCTTATAGACCAGAGATATGCTGGATCGCTCTGGAAGCGGTGATCCATCTGATCGTTGTCTATATAGCCGATCATGTTATACGAGAAAACTATATAGCCCTGCAAAGCGAAGTTGGCGAACCGCGGTTGAACGTTCTCCGCCATTCTGCCGAGCTTTCCATGTCCATGTGGACTGATTATAGCGGGGAAAGGCCCTGTCTTTCCTTTGGGACGATACAAAGAGCCGGGTACATAGAAACCGGGCAACATTTCCATAGACACTTTTTCGATGGTGTAGCCATCGCGGTCAAGCGTATCAACTATTTTGACGTTCAGCGGATTTTTTTCCGGCATAGGCCACAGTCCCGCGCTTACGAGTATCTTTCTTCGGATCTCGGCGCGGCGCTCCTGCCACTCTTCCGCCGAGGTATATTCCGGGAGCCTGAAGGACGAATGGGTGTGACGCGTCTCCCTGACCCGATCATCTTTCACAGGCCCGGGATGATCTGAATGTATATACATCAATTCAGACGCCCGCTGTGGATTGAAGTTCGACGACGACGATATAGCCAGCCGACCGATAGCCTTTTGAGTATCCAGTTGGAAGCTATACTGTTGATCAGCCTGCAATTCTACCTCACCGATCTTTTTCCACGGAAAAGGCCGGTTCGGGCTGAAATTCTCCACATCAAGCGATACATCGCCGATTTTAAGACGGAATGAGCTGCCGCCACGTGCCCATACCCAAACACTATACTTAGCTGATTCAGATACAGTTATACCTTTGTGAGTGAGTTCATCAATTCCATTACAGTCAAAAAGCATCGCCATGTTTCCCTCCGATGTTAGGGGCATAGCCCAAATGAGTACAAAAATAAACATTGTAGATAGCAATATTTTCTCGCACATTTGCCCGCTCCTGTCATTGTTATTTGCTGCTTCTCAGAGTATATATTATCAATTAGAGGCTGTCAAGAGTGCTCTGGCAACTTCATTCGTAGTGTCGATTGACCAGCCTGTCAATTCGCTGTTGACCTGCTGGCTACAATCATGTATGATATTAGCGCGATAGGATTAGCAGGCTAGTTCCGAATTAACTTGCGATATAGTTCTGAATAAGAACTGTCCTCTTTTGAATGTCGGAGGGCGGAGGATAACGACGGAGGCAACCCGATGATTAAGATAGATATGAACCTCAATCCCGGTGATCTGGCAAATTCAGTGGATACTCTATTCGGCCTGGCAGGCCAGAAGATCGCCAGTCTAAGGGAGAGTTGGAAACCTGAAGATGGTACTCCTGTTTTCACCATCAAGGGGAGATACACCTCGCGAGGGTGGACGGAGTGGACTCAGGGATTCCTCTATGGAATGCCTATACTCTACTTCGACGGCACAGGAGATAGAGATTCCCTGAACTACGGCAGAGAAAGCACTGTGGAGTTCATGGCACCGCACCTGACTCACATAGGGGTACACGATCACGGCTTCAACAACGTAAGCACATATGGAAACCTGCACCGGCTGATGCGGGAGGGGAAGATAGCGGAGGATGCCTGGGAGAGGAACTTCTATGAACTGGCTCTCAAGGCCTCTGGCGCAGTTCAGGCCGCCCGCTGGACAAATCTGCCGGATGATCTTGGCTATATCTGTTCCTTTAACGGCCCGCACTCCCTGTTCATTGATACCGTGAGATCCCTTCGGATACTGGCCATCAGCCATCAGTTAGGGCACTTCCTCATGGGTGAGCAGGACGAGCGCATCTCCCTCCTGGAAAGGCTGTTGCGGCACGCAGAGACGACAGCACGATATTGTATATATCACGGTGAAGGACGAGATTCGTTTGACGTGCGGGGACGGACAGCTCATGAAGCGATCTTCAATCTGAGGAGCGGCGCTTATCGGTGCCCCAACAGCCAACAGGGGTATTCACCCTTCAGCACGTGGACGCGGGGATTGGCGTGGGCTTTGTGCGGATTCGCCGAGGAGCTTGAGTTCCTGAAGACCGTTCCGGAGGAAGAGTTCGCCGGGATTAAAGTCGGCGAATGCGAAGGAAAAGATAGCTTTATCGAAAGATTCCAGACTACGGCGGAGGAGGTCGCATACTTTTATATCGAAAACACTCCTGCGGATGGAATACCATATTGGGATACAGGCGCTCCCGGGCTGGCTAATATGGGTGATTACCTGGATCGACCGGCTGATCCCTACAATGACCATGAGCCTGTGGATAGCTCCGCTGCTTCCATAGCAGCGCAGGGATTGATTCGATTGGGCAAAACTCTTGTGGAAAATGGAGACCAGGTAAAGGGCAAGCATTATCTTCAGGCGGGCCTTACGGTGGCGGCTTCGCTCTTCCACGATCCCTATATCTCCACCGATTCAAACCATCAAGGTCTCATTCTCCATTCAGTTTACCATAGGCCGAACGGTTGGGATTACATACCGGATGGGCAGATGGTGCCATGCGGTGAATCGTCCATGTGGGGGGATTACCATGCGCTTGAGCTGGCACTTCTCATTCAGCGGCTTTCGCAGGAAGCTTACTTTTGCTTTTTCATAACTTGAGCGCAAGTCAATATTATCAGTACCACAAGCTGCTAGCTTGTAAAGAAAAGCGTCTGCAGCACTACTTCGGAACAAGCTGGCAGCTTGTGGTACTAAACCTAAGCTGTCAATGTATTAGCGTCATGAATAATCCGCTAACTTCCTGATTTACGCTCCAGAAGATGTAGTTCGCCACTTTCCTGGTATGTTACAGCATCGAGCATAATATACGGCTTCACAACTCTAGTATATGCGGCGCTTCCCTCATCTCCTGATGGTTTATCAGGACTCATACCCAGACTAACAGACGCAAACAGTCCCAGCATTTGACCTACAATAGTATAGAGTGGTGCCCGGTATTCATCTGGAATACTGAGTTTGCCATCAGGATCAAATTCCAGACTAATCAAACGCAAATTTCCGAGTTCATCTGGTGTTCTGTCGCATACTACAACAGATTCAGCAGGTTGGCATTCGTTTGTCACTTTTTCTATTACACCAATTTCATAGGCCCTTTTAAATGGATCTGAATCAAGGAAATATACTACAACACTGTGCTCATCCACCGCCGAAATGGGGCCGTGCCGGAAAGCCAGGAAAGTCTCTGGTTTTGTAATCAATCTCCCTTGCGTCAACTCCTGCATTTTCAATGCACATTCTGTCGCTGTGCCCTCATGATTGTCTGTACCCAGATAAAATCCTCTCTTAATAGACTTCTCTTCCAGTGTAGAATATAGCCTATCAGCATGTTCATCCAGAAGATACTCTCCCGCAGTGCATAGTTGAGTAACTATTTTTTGATAGTTTTCCATATCATTTATATGAGCCAACGCCAACGATGCTATTTCCATGCTGGTACACGAACTGGTCATGGCCAATCCTTGATCATCTGTGGATTCATCGAGAACTAATGTAAAGCACTTGTCTGGATGCTCTCTTCCATAATGAGCGAGGATACCTTTTGCATTACAGGTTATAATAATGTGTTTAACATTGTCGGGCATTGCCCTCAAATAATAGTTAATCGTAGCCTCGCTTTCGGGGCTATTCCCGGAGCGGGCAATGTGAACTATTAAATAATTCCGATGCTGTAATAACTTCTGTCCCGGGGATATGGTTGTATCCGTTGATGGTATGTTTTTAACTTCTGTTTGCAGTTTTTCTTGCAGCAGTGACCATACTGATTTCCCAACATAATCGGAAGTTCCCGCTCCTGAGAATATAATATTGGGCCTATTGAGCGGATTATTATCAAAAAGTCCCGCTTCTGTTAAGAAGTCTGATAATTCATCGCGCGCTGCGCTTACCCTCTGAAATGTGTTCCACCACGTCCAGGGCTGTTGGAATATTTCGCCCGGTGTATATTCTACTCCGGGGTCTCCACTATCAATTAGATTCGTCAATTTTGTTCTGGCTGCTACAGCCAGCCTTTGTGGAATATATTCATCCACAGATTTCGCAGTCTCAAACAGTAAATTTCCCATATTTCACTCCTCAAATTTATCATAACACCTGGTTTGATAAAAGTCATTTTCCACCACAGTTTTCAAGCTGCTGACTAATTGAAACGCCCCTGAAAGGTCTTGATTTTTCGTATGCTCACTTGCTACGACGATACACCTCATTCCCGCAGCCTGCGCTGACAACATACCTGCTCTTGAGTCCTCCAGAGCCATGCAGTGCATAGTATCTATGCAGAGTTCCTGCGCCGCCTTTAAGTAAATGTCTGGCGCTGGCTTTCGTGCATTTCCCGATCCTGTTGTCACAACATGGAAATCATCTCTTGTGTAGCCGATTCCCTGCAAAATAGCATCGACAATTAGATCACAAGAGGATGAAGCTATCCCTATCTTCCATCCCTTAAGCCGGGCATAGCTTACCGATTCCTCTGCGCCGGGCATTTTTTCAACGCCATTCTCATTGATAGCCTCAATAACTTTGCTCCTTCTCAAATCGACAAGCTCTTCCGCAGAGGGGGTTAAATTATATTTGCTTTTAAAATACGCGCACGTCTCGCGTTCATCCATGCCAACAGTTACCTGCAAATCCTCTGCTGACATCTCTGTGCGCTTTCCTGTTAATTCAGAAAGCATTCTATTCTGCCCTAAATGGTGCAGCTTTTCAGAATCGGCCAATAAGCCATCCAGATCAAATAATATTGCTTTAATTCTGGGAATTACCGTGTATTTTTCCACCTTCTCAGAGCTTGATCTGACAATAATATAATCGCTAAGAATCCTTTTCAGGCCTTCCTCATCTTTCTGTCCCGGAGGCCCACCGTGCTCATTGAGAGAGGCCATTGCATTTGCGCTCGCTAAGATCAAAGCATACTCCAGGCTCAGACCTTGCTCCAGATAATGATTGCATGTGGCATCAATGGTGTCCCCTGCGCCAACAGTATCCTTTATGTTGCAGCAGGGAAAGGCATCAACATGAACAATTCTTCCCTTATAGCCAGCAAATACTCCTTTTGCCCCTAGCTTGATAACCACCAGACTATCATTTCTAGTTATGGAACCAAAATAATCTATAGCTTTTCTCACGTCATCGTGTCCGGACAAAGCTGCCATTTCACCTCTATTCATATAAAGTCTGTCAACCTTCGGGAGGACATTTTGAACTAAATCTGCAACGCCGCCTTTTTCTATCCCGTTGGGGTCAAAAGATACAGTTACATTCGCGCTCAAGGCTTGCTCAAATATTTCGGGAATGCTCTTCTGTAAGTTTCTTAAGAGAAAATAAGCACTGGTGTGCAAGAGTGACTTACCTCTTAATGGTAAAGCGTCAGCGGACACCAATTGATCCAGAACTCCCCTATTTGTTATGATAATCCTCTGTAATCTGCCTTCAGGTTGCAGTATCTCAGTATAGGCTGTTTTTCCTCCCGCAACTTTCTGAATATTCTCTACGTCCACTCCTCTCTCTGATAGAAAGCTTATCAGATCACGTCCATCTTTGTCATCTCCCACCTTTGAAATAAAGGTCACTTTACTTCCCAATCGACCTGCCCCTGCCACATAGATACCACAAGAGCCGGCAGGAACTCTTCCCTCTCTGGTTATAAATATTTCATCATCCCAGACTGGATCTCTATCTGTGACCTTAACGTAGTCAAAGTTAATGTCCCCAATCACAACAATATCGGGGGTAATCCTGTCCTGATCTAACTCCTGAATTATATCAGGAGCAATATTCTGGTTTGTCGAACCCTCAGCTATATGTGAGTTGTAAGGCATTGGCTTAATTTTTTCCCTTTCTTGAGTGAGCGCGGTGATGCCAAAACGCACAATTCCGGCGATTGTGAATCAGAGCTTGACCTTCACCAAAAAAAGGGGCGATCACTGGTGATCGCCCCTTTTTAAGAGTCATTTTGGCTTACCTACCTCACGATGATCATCTTCCTGACTGAGGTATTCTGGCCAGCCAGCATCTGGTAGAAGTATATGCCACTGGAAACTGCTTCACCTGACTCGTTAGCGCCATCCCAGTAAGCAGCTCTCGACTTGTCGACGTAGTAGCCGGGCATCTTGCTGCCAAGATGCAACTGTCGCACCATCTGCCCGTTTACGTTGTAGATGGCAATACTTACGTCACCAGCTTCTGAAATCCGGTAAGGTATCCACGTCTCAGGATTGAATGGGTTCGGATAGTTCTGAAGCAGCGCAAACAGCTTTGGCAGATTCTCGATGGTTGCCTTTAGCTGACCACCATTCAGCCTGAAGTCTGCGAGATTCAGCTTCTCTATAGCTTCTCTGGAACCATCCACATCGAAGCTTATAGTTACCAGAGAACCATCCGCCACAGGCTGGGATGCGCCTGCCAT
>SDBT01006998.1_pt1 | contig 18620 bp, 16 predicted proteins | sample 2277101 | NCBI WGS metagenome assembly SDBT01 (sample SAMN10404973, study PRJNA504765) | marine sediment metagenome | isolation source: marine sediment core GS10_PC15, 103 cmbsf | place: Arctic Ocean: Southern Knipovich Ridge | collected 2010
ATATATCCACCAATAGGTGTGTTCTTATCCCTTTCACGGATGATGAAAGAAGGCATTGGCCCTGGCAAAACTAGAGAGGACCACAATAATGTCTTCATGCAATTATATGCCGCTTATGCTGAAGGGTGTGACCTCAGGGAGATATCAACTATCATAGGTGCTGAGGCATTAAGCGAAAGAGATAAAACATACCTGACGACTGCTGACAGTTTCGAGAGGGAATTCATATCCCAAGGTGAGTTTGAGAAGAGAAGAGTAGAGGATACCCTAGACATAGGTTGGAGATTATTCTCGGCACTACCTGAGGAAGACCTAAAACTAATCAGTGAGGAACTAATAAAAAAGTACCTCCCGAAGTATTCAGAAAAGACTTAGAAATAGATAAATGCCACAACTAATCAAAGTTAGACCAACAAAGATTGAGCTGATAAAGCTAAGGCGCCGCCTTTCATTAGCCTCTAGAATACAAAAGATAGTAAAAGACAGGCTGTCAATATTGATGATGGAATTTCTGCAGATAGCCAGGGAGACAGCGGAAGCTAGGAGGAAATTACTCGATGAGTTCTCTGAGATATACAAGGCATTATCAATCGCTGCCGGGTATCACGGCTATATAGCTCTGGAAAAGGAACTAATAGCCACAGAGAGGGATTTAGAAATTGTCACTGGCTCAAGAAATGTAGCCGGAGCAAGAATTCCCTCCTTTGAGTTAAAGGGGGCTAAAAGAGCAACAAGAGGATATAATCTGGTTGATACCTCTTCATGGCTGGACCAAACAGCACAGCTATCTGAAAAATGCCTTGAAGCCATCGTCGTGTTAGCTGAGCTCCAGAGCAGCCTTGAACTATTAGGAAGGGAAATAAATAGGACAAAAAGGATAGTCAATGCCTTGGAATATCTAATAATTCCTAGTCTACAAGTAACGATAAAGTACCTGTATATGAAGTTTGAGGAAAGGGATAGAGAAGAGAAATCACGACTGAAACGGGTAAAGGTACTACTTGAACAAAGGTAGACAGATGTCTAACGAATTACCTTACCAAAGGATGCTTCAGGAATCTTTAAGAGGTGAACTCAGGGTATTAAATGCTCATTTACCATGTGAGCAAAAACCACTATCTGATTTATTAGGCGAGGAATATCCTAATGTTGTCTGCAATGATGGCAGCACCCACCTCTTTAAAAGGAAGGAACTGGAGTATCTGGCAAGTTTACTAGATACCGATGAACAAAAGGCATTACTACTGCCTATGCTTATAGAGGTAAATCCAGGTCAAGATGAAATGGCAGTAATATGCCGAGGGGGGGTGGAGGAGAAGGTCATTTCAAAAATTCTTGATATGCCCGTCACCTCTAAACGAGAAGGGATTATGATATACAAACCACAGTTAGCTTTGATAAGGAAACCACTGAAGACAACAACGCAGTATCTTTTCACCTCTAAATCATTAGATTAGCTATTCCCATTCGTTGTCAAATATTTGTTGGGGTGTTAACATAAATGGCTGCCCCTGTAGCTCAGGTGGATAGAGCACCAGCCTCCGGAGCTGGGGGCGAGCGTTCAAGTCGCTCCAGGGGCGCTTTTCAAGATAATTAGGAGGCTAGATGATCGATACAACACAGCTTGTTGAGATTAGGTGGCATGGTCGCGGTGGTCAAGGTGCAGTTACCTCTATTGGGTTGGTAGCGGAAGCTGCCATAAATGAAGGCAAGTTCGCTCAAGCCTTCCCCAGCTTCGGTGCAGAAAGAAGAGGAGCACCTGTCTTAGCCTTTGTCAGAATTGACAGTAAAGAACCTATCAGAATAAGGGCAGAAATAACTGAACCCGATGTAGTAGTAGTGCTTGACCCCAGTCTATTACGTATTGTGAATGTTACTGCAGGGCTTAATGAAAACGGAATGTTGATAATTAATACTAAAAAGTCATTCCAGGCTATTGAATCTGAGTTAAAAATTAAGCAGAAACTAGCTACCATTGATGCTACCAAGATTGCCCGAGAGCTACTGGGAGTTCCTATTGCTAATACTACTATGATTGGAGCTCTACTAAGAGCCACTGGGATAGTTAAATTGGAATCCTTAATTGAGCCGTTGCAGCACCGATTTGGCCGCCTGGCGGAAAGAAATATTAATGCTATGAAAAAAGCCTATGAGGAAACCTTGGTAAAGGAGTAGGAGAAGTTGACCAAACCAGAAAATGAAATAACCTGGAAAGACCTGGAACTTGGCTCCATAGTAACTGAGCCGGGGAGTGCCAGTCAATATAAGACTGGTGACTGGCGGTCACAAAGGCCTATCTTTGACAGTAGCAAATGCAACAAGAAATGCATCCTCTGCTATATCTTCTGCCCCGATGTGTGCATTGAACGGAATGCTGAGGGATACTTTGAAGCCGATCTCTTTTATTGCAAGGGATGTGGCATCTGTGCTAAAGAGTGCCGGAGAAAGGCAATAACAATGGTAGAGGAGGCGGAATAATGGCAAAAAGAGTTGGAATGGAAGTCTCTGTTGCCATTAGCGAAGTGGTCAAACTGGCTAATGCTGATGTTATAGCTGCCTATCCTATTACCCCACAGACTCATATTGTGGAGCACCTGGCTGAACTAGTAGCCGATGGCGAGTTAGATGCAGAGTATATCCCGGTTGAGTCTGAACACTCAGCCATGAGCGCCTGCCTGGGCGCATCAGCAGTAGGGGCCAGGACGTTCACTGCTACCGCTGGTCAAGGGTTAGTGCTGATGCATGAAGTACTGTATGTTGCCTCATCTATGCGGTTACCAGTGGTTATGACCGTAGTCAACCGGGCTTTGTCAGCACCAATAAACATCTGGAGTGACCATTCTGATGCTATGTCTGTTCGTGATACCGGATGGATTCAGATGTTTGTTGAGAATGGTCAAGAGGCAGTGGATAATGTGATATGTGCCTTTCGCATTGGTGAAGACTGTAGAGTCTTGCTTCCAGTAATGATTCACCTGGATGGGTTTTACATATCACACATGATTGAACCGATACTTCTACCTGAGCAGGATAAGGTAGAGAAATTCCTACCTAGGAATGATTATCCCTTGCCTTTAGACCCGGCCAAACCGGTGAGTATGGGGGGGTTTGCCCCGCCTATCGTATATTCGGAGGCAAAATGGGCACAGGAAGTAAACTTAAAAGCAGCTAAAGAGGTAATCCTCCAGTGCTGGGAAGAGTTTGGTAACCGCTTTCACCGCTATTACCATCCAGTCGAATACTACCACTGTGAAGATGCCAATGTACTTCTACTAACTATGGGCAGCTTCAGCGAGACGGCATCAATGGCTATAGACAAGATGAGAAAAGAGAGCAGGAATGTCGGACTGCTAAAGCTTCGCTTATGGCGACCTTTCCCCTTTAAAGAAATCCGCCAGGCGGTTAAAAATGCTGAGGTTCTCATTATACTGGATAGAGCCCTTTCCTTTGGTGGACCTGGTGGACCGGTCTGCTCTGAGATTAGGTCAGCTTTATATAATGAAACGAAAAAACCAAAGGTGATTAGTTTTGTTGGTGGTTTAGGCGGTAGGGATATTACTGTATCTGGGTTTGAGGAGATAGTAAATAAAGGTATTGAGATCTCGCAGAAAGGGAGCGAGAAAGAGTTTGAGATGTTTGGAGTAAGGGAATAATGGAGAAGCGCACTATTTCTGTTCCGCAATTGGTAGCTAGAGAGGAATTCTTTGCCCCTGGTCATCGAGCTTGTATTGGCTGTGGTGAAGCCTTAGCCGTTAGGCTTGCCTGTAAAGCACTGGGACAAAATGTAATAATTGCTAACGCTACAGGGTGTATGGAAGTAATCTCATCACAGCTTCCTTATACCTCCTGGCGTACTCCCTGGATTCATACTCTGTTTGAGAATACCGCAGCCGTGGCTTCTGGTATAGAAGCCGGCTTAAAAGCTATGACAAAAAAAGGAAACCGCACCGACCAAGATGTTACGGTGGTAGCTATGGCTGGCGATGGTGGCACTAGCGATATTGGGTTTCAGGCACTATCCGGGGCACTAGAGAGAGGGCATAACTTCCTTTATCTCTGTTTTGACAATGAAGCTTATATGAATACTGGAATTCAGAGATCTTCAGCTACCCCCTATGGTGCCTCTACCACCACCTCCCCCACTGGCAAAGTGAGCATAGGACAAGTTACCTGGAAAAAGGATATGCCGGCTATCGCCGCTGCCCATAATATCCCTTATGTAGCTACTGCCTGCCCCAGTTATCCCTTCGACCTAATGTCTAAGGTAGCAAAAGGGGTAGCGATTAATGGTCCAGCTTATATCCATATCCTAAACGTTTGTCCCGTTGGTTGGAGGTGTCTTCCTGAATTAACTATTGAGATAGGCCGCCTGGCAGTACAGACAGGGATATTCCCGCTATATGAGGTAGAAAATGGTGAGTATAAATTGAACGTTAGTCCCCCCAAGCTTAAACCTGTACAAGACTATTTGAAGCTGCAAGGAAGGTTCAGGCACCTATCTGAAGAAACAATAACAGAAATTCAACATAGGGTGGATAAGGAATACGCCAGACTTATGGAGAAGGTAGCACGAACATCGGGGCTAAGCAAGTAATGGGGAAAGCGAAGTCAATGCTAAATAGCCACCGGTATGACAAGGGGTTATTAATACTCATTCTACAAGATACTTAACCGGAATATAATCATCTACCTGAGGAAGCCTTAATACAGATTAGCCAAAGGTTTAGATGTTTCGCTGAGTCAGGTTTATAGTGTAGCTATCTTTCAAAAGACTGCATCCCTGAGAGTCTACTCGATTTACCTGTGGATTTTGACAAGTTAACTAAGACTGGTTCGATGATGGGCCCTAGCGGAATGATTGCTATGGACAAGGGTGCCTGTATGGTGCGTACAGCCAAGTATTTTCTCCACCTTCCTTGAGAGAGAATCCTGTGGTAACTACCGAGCTCCTGAAAAGCAGCTAGACTATATAGCTAAACAGTCAAATTTAGCCCCAAAAGTATTTGAAGCCTGTCCCAATCGCTGGGACTGAAACTTAGCTAGCCATTAGCTTGCCCGATAATAAATGCTTTGCTATACTTTAAGTTACGGGGTGTAGCGCAGGTGGCTAGCGCGCAGCGTTTGGGACGCTGAGGTCGGAGGTTCAAGTCCTCTCACCCCGACCATAGATACAAGGAACTACTTGATATAGAGCGGGAGTAACTCAGTTGGTAGAGTCCCTGCCTTCCAAGCAGGTTGTCGCGAGTTCGAATCTCGTCTCCCGCTCCAATTGACCTAAAGACACAATTTTAGCTTCAAAATCGGTGAGAAGGCTGCCTCAACAGGTGGTTTTTTTTGGGGAAAACCCCGATCCGACAATCTACCTAGACAGGACAAATAAAATGGCCCGACCGCAAAATGAACAGCGAGGCGAAACGACAATGGCATCGGAATACGGGACCTTACAGATGGATTTCTATTCTCACTTGAAGCTGAAGGTAGATCTAGCCGCACTACTGAATATTATACTGATTTACTTCGCTCCTTATTGAATTATGCCCAAGACAACCGTTGACCTCATGAAGTAGTCTCGTTAGATACTCACAGGGTCAGAGAATTCTTGTCGTGGACGGGATCCAGGGCAGTCAAGCATGAGGCCGGGAACAGTACGATAAGGTTAAGGAAAGCCAAGCCCTCTACTGCTTGGCCTTATTACAGAGCTTTGAGGCGACTGTTCAACTAGACAACTAAACACCAGAATGTGCAACTCGAATCCTTTTCAGGTGGTCTAAGAATAACCAACTTTAGAACGCAACCTGTTGCTAAGTTCTCCATTGCAACAAAGGTTGATCCGCTATATAATGCCACATGCTACATTGAGAGGAGGCGTCCTCGTGAAACTAGAACTAATTGTCCCTGCTACGCAAGAGAATCTCCGAAAGCGCAGGAAGGCCATATGCCCGCCCCTGGGTCTGGCAATAGTTGCCGCGCTTACCCCGTCAGAGGTCGAAGTCTCCTTAACTGATGAGAATGTCACATATATTGATTTCCAAAAGGAAAGCGACTTAGTAGGGATAACCTCACTAACTATCACGGCGCAACGTGCCTACGAGATTGCCGATACCTTCAGAGCGAGAGGAGTCAAGGTCATCTTAGGGGGTAGCCATCCTAGCGCTCTGCCTGAAGAGGCAAGTCAGCACGCCGACGCCGTGGTAATCGGGGAAGCCGAAGGAATCTGGTCAAATGTGATCGAGGATTTCAAGGCAAACAAACTGCAAAAGGTGTACAGCCAACGCGACCGACCCAGCTTGCGCAATTTGCCTATCCCCAGGCGAGACTTATTCACCAAGGGAGCTTACTATATCCCGAACACGATCTCAACCACTAGAGGCTGTCCCTATGCTTGCTCCTTCTGTTCAGTTACTTCATTCCTCGGCCATACTTACCGTTGCCGCCCGATAGATGAAATCATCAAGGAGATCGAAACATTGAACCATAGGAAACCCATCGGCTTCGTTGATGATAATATCGTCGGCAACCCCAAGTTCGTTAAAGAGCTCTTTCGCGCCCTTGTTCCCCATAAAATCAGGTGGGCTGCCCAAGCCTCAGTCACGGTAGCGAGAGATGACGAATTACTCAAACTGGCAGCCGCGAGCGGTTGCATAGCCCTACTAATCGGGTTTGAGACACTGTCCCCAGCCAATCTGGCGGCGGTGGGCAAAAGGGTCAATGTGGTGGACGAATACGAAACGGTGATCAGAAAGATCCACTCCCACGGCATCGCCATCCACGGCTTCTTTATCTTTGGCTTAGACGAAGACGATGAAGATGTTTTTGAACGCACCGTCCGCTTCGCCCAGAAAATGCGGTTGGAGAGCGCTCAGTTTGCTTGGCCCGTGCCATATCCGGGCACCGCTCTCTGCGAATCCTTAGATAAGGCTGGTCGAATAGTCACCAAAGACTGGTCACAGTATGGGTCTAATCCAGTGTTTGAGCCAAAGCTAATGTCACAAGAGATGCTGAAAAGGGGACGTGACTGGGCCTGGCGCGAGTTCTATAGCCTACCCTCGATTTGGAGGAGAATCGGAATGGCACACTGTAATTTGGTAGCACTTTGGGCAACGAATCTCTCTTTTCGAGCTTCCTGGCAGAGAAAATTCCGATCTGACGGATTTGTGGCACCACGACTTTCGGGCTATTAATCTGCTCCCCTTTGTTACCTTTCATCAGGGATTTCCTCAAGACTCTGAGTAAGATTAGAACTCGGCTCCGATTGAACGAAAAGCCATCTCACCTGCCAAAAACACACATTCAGGGCTTTCCCTTCAAAAGGTGACAAAACGAGCTTTTGTTGAGTCAACTCGCACAATTCACCTTTTGGTTTAAAAATAGCTGCGGAGAGAAATGCAGCTGTGCCACATCCCAAACCTGGTCTATAGTTGTCTCGCTTCAGGCTAATCTACATGCTTGAACCTGATTGTAGACGGAATTACCCGGTGACTATCTCTTTTTTGCTATAGCATCTTTTATCAAGACAATGATATTTTAGCTGAAGTAATTCCATACCTAAAGGGTAAGTAACACGGAAACATAACGCCTAAAACCACAACTTGGCAGCAATACACTGGTAGGGCTAATTCAATGGTGGATACTACTTTCTTCGAGATCTTTGGTGGTGTTAAATCTTTAGCAACGTTGCCCTCATTCAGCCCTTCTCTCCTGGACAATATCTTAGGCTAAGGGCAAAACATGGGTCATCTCGATAGAGGAAGAAGCCCCTTCCCATCCCGACGGAGCATCATACCAGCTAAAATCCCTGCCGCGAGTGAGAACCAGGAGTTTTAAATCCCTGAGTCCATCTTTTGATATAGGTCAGCCAGGTAATCCCTCGGCTGTTTAGCATAATTTGGTAACACCATTGGCGAAAACCGCCTTTCCTCTGCTATGCCAAGCCGTTCAAGCTCCTTCTGATGCTGGCGCACATGGTCCAAAGTAAGTTCACCTAGCTTCAACTTTTCGGCATACCGAGCTGCTTCTCTCCCTGCGCTTCTTCCAAAGACATATATATCCAGTGTGGCGTTGCCTCCAAGCCTATTTCTACCGTGCACTCCACCACCAATCTCGCCGGGAACCCATAGTCCTGATATTTCTGCAGCTGCGTTAGCATCCATCTTAACCCCTCCATTTTGGTAATGAATGGTGGGATAAACTAACACTGGTTCTTTAGTTATATCGATACCAAAGCGGGCAAACTGGCGAACCATAGTTGGCAATCTATTTGCAATAGTGCCTTCTCCGTGCAGAATATCAACCAGCGGTATATCTTCCCAAACACCAGCGCTCCCCGCTGGTGTTGTTATTCCTTTGTGCCGCTCAGCGCATTCCCGAATTATGAATGAGGCCAGTACATCCCGTGGCTCCACGTTACAGGCGACTTCCTCTCCATCAATATTGACTATCTGCCCCCCTAAAGCCCTTACGTTCTCTGTAACCAGCACTCCTACGAGCTGCAAAGGATAAACCACACCTGTAGGATGATACTGTATACTATCTCCATAGATGAGTGAACAACCTACCCGATAAGCCAATACCAATCCGTCAGCAGTGGCACCATAATGATTCGTTGTGGGAAACCCTTTAGTATGCAAACGTCCCAAGCCACCAGTGGCCATGATTACCGCTTTAGCTCGCACTATGCTTACTTCATTAGTCTCTAGGTTTAGCAATACTGCTCCGGCTACTCGCCCAATATCATCCATCACTAACTCTATTGCTGCTTCAAATTCTATATAATCTATATTATCCCTGCATCTAACCTCATCACGCAGAGCACGCATTACCTCAAGGCCAGTGTGATCTTTGCACGAATGTACTCGCCTTCTACATTCCCCAGCAAGCTCCAACTCACGCATTGAGCCATCTGGCTCTTTATCCCAAATGACGCCCAAATCTTCTAGCCATTTAATTACCATCGGGGCATCTCTTGTCATTGCCCACACCAATTCAGGCACATTTTCGAAGTGCCCCCCACCCATAGTATCCAAGTAATGAAGGACAGGAGAATCATTTGGTCTGTCAGCCGCCTGTGTTCCTCCCTCAGCTCCTATAGTGTTAGAATCACCCAAGCGTAGTTTCGTCGCTATTAGAACTTTAGCACCATTTTCTTGAGCTATAAGTGCTGCTGATAACCCGGCACCCCCAGAACCAATTACCAAAACATCGGTATCATAATCAATCTTACTTAGGTCAATCTTATCAGGGTCAATGCGGCTATTTCCTTCCAATTGATCCGCTAGCTCCTCAGGCATCATTTGACCTTTGTTTGGTCCTATTGCTAGCTCGCGTTTACCTGTTATTTCATAGTCAGGGTGATATTTATGTACTATGCTCTCCCTTGCTTCAGTACTAATGAGAGGGATTCCTTCCCTCATTCGCTTTCCCCTGGTGGCTTCTAACTTCCTGATGCTTCCTTCCATATAGACAGGATATGGCATGTTGACTACCTCTTTTCAACAATTATTTTTACTTTGGCTCTATCCACCTCTCTTCATACACATGGCGCAACTCTTCTATAGGTAACTTTCTCATCTTTTCATATTCGGTATCAAACTTACCTTCCTCTATCTCTTTTATCCTGTCCTCTAAGTGCTTGGACATAGGGACGAGATAACGACCATACAAACGCCGATACAACAGAGCCATGTTATAGGGGGACAAACCCTGGGGACATCTGGCAGCACACATGCCACACATCACACAATCGAAAGACTTTTCAACAACTGAAGAGAAATCACCTCTTAGAGCAGCGGACATAAAGTCCATGACTTCGAGGTCTTGGGGACAAGACCTGGTACAATTATTGCAGCCAAAGCAGGTAACCAGTTCAGGGTAAATCTCCAATACTTGCTCACCTGTTGGTTGCAACTTATCTATATTGTAACTAGGCTTAGCTGTGGGAAAGAATGGAATCTGTACTACATACATATCTTGCTCTGCAGTCGTCTGGCAGGCAAGACCATAACTTAGTGCCGGGTCATATTTAAAGTTGTATACAGTAACACAAGCCCCACAGCTTCCAGCACGACATCCACAGCCACGAATCAGCCTGTAACCACAATACTCTAATGCCGTCATAATAGTACGCCCTTCGGGAACCCGATAGCGCTTACCCATAATGTAGATATCAATCATTTGAGTTTGCTCAACTATTTTCGCCCACCTCCTAACGGGATGCTGCAAGGCAGCTTGCTCATATATTAAACGGCCCTTTCCTTCTTCGTAATGGATTCAGCCAGGTTCAAAAGCTTCTTGGCCCTTTCTGCTACAGGGGCATCAATCATCCTACCATCAAGAGAAGTTGACGCCTGGCCTTGGGTTACTGCAGCCTCAAAGGCTTCCACTACCATCCGTGCATAAGCGCTCTCCTCCTCAGAGGGGGTGAAGGTTTGATTCACCGGACTGACTTGGCCAGGGTGGATTACAAATTTACCCTGGAAGCCCATCTGTCTAACCAACCTCGTCTCTCTGATAAGTCCTTCCTTATCTCTTACATCTGTATAGACAGTATCAATAGCCAAGATATTAGCAGCGTGGCAGGCAAGAGCAACTACCATCCGTGGATAATAAATCTCTGCTCCTTCTTCGGTGCGGTTTATACCCATCTCCAGAGCATAATCCTCAGCACCAAAGCCAACGCCCAAAACACGAGGAGAAGCACTAGCTATCTCATAGGCATTTATGATGCCTTTTGGGGTTTCAACAAGAGCAAGAAGCCCTATTGAACCCACTTCAAGGTTAGCCTCTTTTTCTGCGTCCGCAATCAAGACGTCGATATTGTGTATGTCATCTGCCGACTCAGTCTTAGGAAGACAGATGCCCCTAAGTCCCTTAGTGACAACGGCTTTAATGTCTGACACGGCGTAGGAGGTTGAAAGCGAGTTAATGCGGACAAAAATCTCCCGCCCATTTAAGGCAAGCCCATCTATTGAAGCAGCTACCATTTTCCTTGCCGAATCCTTTTCGGGCGGAGGAACCGAGTCTTCTAAGTCGAGTATAAGGGCATCAGCAGGTACCGAGTGGGCTTTTTCAATCCTCCTTTCCTGATTGCCGGGAACAAACATAAGCGTTCGCAGTATGAACATCGTAACCTCCTCATCTCTTTAATCAAGCCTGGTATTATATAACTTGCTTCGACTTTAATTCCTCAAATTGCTCCAATGAATGCCCGAGTAAATCCTGGTAAACCACTTCATTTGCGGCCCCAAAAGCCAACCCAGGGAATCTAATCTCACCCGGTGCGTTCAGCAGCCTTATGGGTACATCAGGCATCCTGAGGGTCTTGCCTGTAGAAGGTTTACGTCAACAAGTGTCTTTCTCTCTTGCACATGCGGGTCTTCAGCAATGTCACGCATACTTGTGATGATCCCAGTTGTTATTTTGTGTTTTTCGCAGGCTTCTAGAGCTTCCTCGAAATTCATCTTGGAAAACCACCCGGAGATTACCCGGTTGAGTTCCTCTCTGCTCTCCTTTTTGATTCGAGCTTCATTGGTTCTAAAGCGGGGGTCGGTCTTGTATTCAGGTTTACCTATTGCGTCCATCAATCTCTCAAAAGGGACTTGTGCCGAGGCAGAAAGTGCTAACCAACGGTCATCCTTAGTCTGGTAATTGTTCCGGGGCGCGGTGAAGCTTAGCTCGCTTCCGCAAGGCTGAGGAATTTCACCGCTTAGCCAGTATTCTAGAAAGCTAGCACCAAACAATCCGAGCAAAGGCTCGTAAAGTGACACATCGATTTCTTGGCCACCGTACTCCCCCCTCTTTGCACTTCTCAGCGCAATCATGGTTGCAAGAGCAAGATGTAGTCCTGCAATCATGTCTGCCAAGGGTAAGGGTGGACTCGAAGCATTTAGATAGGTAAAGCCGCTAAATCCCTCTGCTAAGGTGCCGAAGCCTGGCCTTGAAGCATACGGTCCCGTTTGGCCATAACCCGAAATACGGCCTATAATCAGCCCTTTGTTAAGTTCGAAAAGCCGTTCAGCAGGAAATCCTAGCCTATCAAGAACCCCACGACGGAAATTTTCAACAAGAACGTCCGATTTCTTGATTAACTCGGCAAGCATATTCACCCCTTCAGGGGTTCTTAAGTTGAGAGTTATAGGAAGCTTGTTACGACTTATCACTAACCACCAGGGCTGGAAGCCACCTTCGAGAACTCCCCAAGCGCGGATGGCATCGGGAATATTTGGGTTCTCGACCTTAATAACCTCAGCTCCGAAATCTCCAAGGAGAGTAGCTGCAAAAGGAGCTGCTACCACTGCACCCAGGTCAATGACGCGAACATCCTTGAGAGGTAATTTACTCTCTTCTCTATAGGCTCTCTGTCGCCGAATAGAATCATTTAACTCTTTACCTGAACTCACACCTCATCTCCTTAAGTTATTTTTAGCCATAATTCCTATGAATTCCCCTAGTGCAGGGAGCTCCATTTTCTCAAGGTTATCAAGAATAAACAGAGATCTCTCTACATCCTCTTTGCTTAGCACGGTAGAGACACAATCTCTATATTTAGAGTTAAACTCGTCAGGAGTTAATGGATTCTGCGGCATTCCTTTAGCGATGGTTACCTTCTCAGAAAACTCCTTACCGTCGTTCAGCTTAACGGTAACGCTCTTGCAGCCAAATCCTTCTGCCGTTCCCATGACTGGCATCGGGTACTTCTCCACCCATTTCATTTTCTCCATCAGGCTCATCACCTGGGGCTCAGTCACCGCTTCATCAGTTAAATGCCTCAACTGAACTTCTCCGGAAAGCAGCGCCGAAGCAACACAGTATTCCAAGCTAAACTTACCCTCCAAGCCTGTCCTGGGGTGATGATGAATGAGAATTTGCTTATCAAAGGGACTAACGCCTAACTCTACTTCAGCTATATCAGCGGCATTTACCCCCTGCTCTTTCTTAATATACAAGGCAGCATCTATAGCACAATGAGTAAACCCACAACAGGGATAAGGCTTAATCGATAAACCCTCTGCACTAGTGATAAAAAATGTTTCCCCCAGACTCTCACTTGCCTCAGCCCAATTCACCTCTTTGTCATGACCAAACACCTTAGCAAAGCCCAAGGGAGCCTCGATTATGCTGTCATCGGCGGTGAACCCAGCCTGGGCTAAAAGAGCCGCCTGAATGCCGTTAGCAGCTGCTCTCCCAGCATGTAATGGCTTAGTCATAGTGCCGAAGTTCTGCCTCAATCCACCGGCTAAGGATGCAGCAATCCCCAAAGCCATCCTCACTTGATGCGCATTTAGCTTTAGCAGCCAGGCCACTGAAGCTACTGCCCCCAAAGTTCCAAAAGTGGCCGTACTATGCCACCCCTGCACATAGTGGCTTTGCAATATAGGTCTGGCAATATGACAAGCCGTTTCATAACCTATAACATAGGCAGTTAGCACATCCTCCCCTGAAGAACCTATACCTTCTCCAATAGCTAAGATTGCTGGAACTAGGAATGCCGATGGGTGCCCTATAAGAGAGATTGCCACGTCATCGTAGTCGAGGCTATGCCCAACCGTCCCATTAACTAAAGCTGCCAGATAGGGCGATGTTTTGAAACCGCTACCGATGATGCTTGCTTGTGGCACACCGCCCATCTTCCGGGCATAATCCACTATTATTTTACTCTGCTCCTCTCCTAACCCGGCAAAGGCAACACCGATGAAATCGGTAACACCTAAGCGAGCCAACTCGACAGCGTCATGGGGAATATCTTTAGCTGTCGTCTCGACGACAAAATGGCTGATTTTATCAGTGATTATCTTTCTTTACCTCCAAAGTAGGTTAATACTCGATAATATACCAAAGAGCTGTCGTTTCTCCAGAGGACTCCATCGGCCAGCCCATCGGCCGTTTCTGGTTACTAGTTTAGCAGATCAGGCCGAGTCGTCAAATAGATACGCACGGTACGTTCACTCTTCCTTGAATATCTATAACATCTATAATAATTACCATCGCCCTATTTAGTATTCTAGCCTCATCTTGCTTATCCTAACCTCAGCCTAGAGCCTGGCCACGTCTCCACGCTTTCATTGAAGGAGGCATTCCTCATGAAGTACCCCAATTACCAGACAGAAAACCCCGATGAGTCAAGCTTCTGCAGAAGATACGGGCAGTCACTTCAAGCAGAGCTGGTATGTCCCCAGTGTGGGTACGCTAATCTACCAGATAGTGATTTCTATAATAACGGACTTACTATCAATGACCGAAATTAAAAATCGATCAGCAAGCGACTCGTTACCCTGTGCAATCATGTCAACATCCGTGTAGACAGGCATTTGGCTAGGAACATGCCCATCATCTGATGGTTACTCAGAGAAAAGAAGGGGGAGATCTCTACTTGAGGTCTCCCTTATGCCTTAGTTCTATGAGGTGGCTGAGAGTGAATGTCTATTACAATTTCAGTTATCCTTACCAGTATCCTCAATAGCTTGGGTGATTAAACTAATGGCTCCGCCTTAATCACCCAGCCCTGCCTTTATTTCGGCGGCTATCACACTGAAGTCTGCCGCTCTGTCCTGGGAACGGCGCCCGGTTTTAACCCTTGTCACCTTTCCTGCTTTCCTTCGCGGAGAATCCAGAACTCTGAACTTGCTATTATCAATGCGTGCTATAGCCTTTTCCTCCGGTTTGCCAACCTACGTCACCCATTCATAGGGTACCCGGTAAGCGCGATAGACCCAAGCAATCATGCCACTACCGAGTACCTCCTTATATGGACAAGGATATTCCCAAACGATTTCATGCTCACGCTCTACTTCAAGAACACGGCCGCCAGCACCCTCCGTTATTAATGTATTTCCGTTGGGCAGGCGCTGCATTCCGCTTATAAAACCGCTGTAGAAATTGTAAGCATTCAAAGGGATAATGAATCCAGCCTCGCGGGGAGTATACTGCCATACAATCTCAAGCGTTGTCGGGTCAAACTCCAGCACACGGGAGTAGTCCCTTCGAGCTCTACAGACGTACCTGTGGGCAGATAGCACTGGATGTATGGTGGCAGGGAGAAACGTTTGTTGGTGGGGAATACACAGGCGTTCGTACACCGGACGTCTCAGCGACGCTGGACGAAGCACAGAAGCAACTGGTCATATATGTAATAAACCGAAGCCGAACTGAAGCAATGGAAACAACGATTTCGCTAGCCACCGGTCACCATGCGGGAAGTGTCAAAGTCCTCGTGGTCAATGAGCCAGATATTAAAGCTGAAAATACCTTTGATACACCGAATCAGGTAGGGACAAGTGAAGACACCCTCTCTGCTAAAGAGCAGTCCTTGACCTGTACGTTTGAGCCTCATTCGGTGACAGTTTTAGTATGTGCTACTTCCTAGAAGATAACATTCCGTCATTTAGATGATTCCCCAGTCTCTGTAGCCCTGTTGAATAGGTGCCAAGTATTCCTTTGAAGGCTGGGCTTCCTCTGATTGTCCAGACTTAATATAGGTTATTGCTTTGATAGGCTCACCATCTTCATCAAATACGGTGACATTCAATCTGTTGTAGCTTCTAGGAGAGTCTTCGTAGTTATCTAGCCGTCTTAAATCTCTATCCGAGACTTCATAAATAGCCCCAAGGACCTTCTCTCCTCTAAAAGGTCTAATGCTGGCCAACCCACCTCGCCACTGCCTAGACCAGCCCACAAATACCAGCTTATAATTAGGAAGGCTAGCTACAAACTTAGGCTCGCTGTCTGGGCAGCGTTCCAGCATTTGCCTCTGATTTAGATTGGAGCCATAGGCAAAATAATACATCGCCTCTCTCTAAGGTGGAGGGAATTTTAAGCCAAAGTTTTTTTCTTGTTACTTTTGTTGGTTAGCCGCTATAATTACCCTCGACTGGGATTTCCTGTTTAAGTTTAGACAACAAATATTTCTGTAAAGGGAGATATAAAGATGCTTAAGAGCGGTAGTCAGTCACCAAGGTAATAAACGAGCACAAGCACTTGACCATTGGTCCTGCATATGATAAAACAAAATCATCAGCAAAGACAAGCCCGAATTAAATCTCAGTATCAACAGGCCATAAGCGAGGAGACTGAGGGAAAGGAGGTTAACTAGCCAGTGAATAGAACAAGGGGTCTTTGTTAACCTAAATTACTTCAAATCTGGCAGAGCTGCTAAACGGCTCAACAAAACTACTATAATTAAGTCTAAGAGGAAACTAAGGAGGGAAAGATGAGCAAGCCAATAATTACACGCATCGAGATACATGAGTTCGAGTATGAAACTAGGGATATAGCGCCGGAGTTATTCTACGAACCCGGGACTGTTTCTATAGGGAGAGGTACCTGCCTGAGGATTCACACTGATATCGGGGTAAGTGGTGAGTACGTGACGAGGGGGTTATTGGGCACCGCCATGTTGCGCCCCACTATTCTTCCCTACCTCGTGGGGAAGAACGCCTTGGAGCGCGAGAAGATCTGCATTTACTTGAAGCGTGAGCTCCGGCACGCATCCCGCCTAGGTATGAACATAATAGACATTGCCCTGTGGGACTTAGCGGGAAAGTATTACAACGCACCCATCTACGAACTCTTAGGCGGCTACCGGAAAAAGCTTCCGTGCTACGCCAGCACCTTTCACGGTGACTATAGCAAGGATGGACTCAACAGTCCTGAGGCATTCGCCGACTTCGCTGAGCAGTGTTTAGAGATGGGTTACCCAGCTTTCAAAATACATGACTGGATAGACGCTCCTCCCAAACAGGAGATAGCGGCAATCCATGCCATCGGCAAGCGAGTAGGTGAAAAGATGGACCTAATGCTAGATCCAGCCTGCTCGTACAACACCTTTGCCGATGCCGTGAAGGTGGGCAGGGCCTGCGACGAAGAGGGGTTTTTCTGGTATGAAGACCCGTTCCGAGACGGCGGGATATCTCAGTTTGCGCACCGAAAGCTCCGTCAGCTTATCAAAACGCCTCTGCTTCTAACGGAGCATATTACCTCACTGGAGCCCAAAGTGGACTTCGCCCTCGCCGATGCTACCGACTTCCTGCGGGCAGACCTCCCCTATGATGGAGGAATCACTGGAGCCATGAAGCTGGCCCATGCTGCCGAGGGCCTAGGGATAGATGTAGAAATCCATTCAGCCGGGCCAGCTGAACGTCACTGCATGGCTGCCATACGTAACAGCAACTACTACGAGATGGGGCTGGTCCACCCCAAGGTGTCGCGCCGCGGCCCATCTATATTCAAGAGTGATTACCGGGATGGGCTTGATGCTATCGATAAGGATGGCTACGTGTCTGTCCCCGAGGGCCCGGGGCTCGGCGTTGAGTACGACTGGGACTTCATCATGAAGCACCGTACTGGTGGTGTAGAGTACAAGTAGGTAGCTTCTAATAAGGGATATGGTATGAGGACACAGCTCATCGGAATGTTGGATGACTAAAGAGCTGCTCCCATCTGCGGAATAAGCGAGCTCAGCCTCGTATCCTGTTTGCTGAGGCGAACTGAATTCTAAAGAGTTTAAGAGGATAAGGTTAGTAAATCTCTCCAGAGGCAGATAAACACTCTTCAAAATAGCTCAGGTTGGCTAATTATAATAACGAGGGTATATCCTTCGCTGCCTCGTCCATTTGGCTAAGTCTACCCTCAATTCTTTTTTGTCTTTTTCTGACCTCAGGGATAAAGCTGGTTGATTCAGTGTAGTAGTTCCTGACTTTTTCCACATCGCTAAGTTCAGACAGGATTACAGTAATATCTAGTATACCTCTCTGCCTGGGGTAATCGCCATTTCTTATGATAGCCTCCGAGGCTATATCTCTTAGATAGTCTCCGAGGTCTTTAATCAATTCCATATTCATTTCCTTAGCTGGCGCCGAGAGAAGATACAGTGCTCTACTGGCATCCATAGGGCTACACTTGAGTGATAGCTCACTTATGGCTTCATCCATTGCCTGAAGTCCTCTATGGATTTCAGTGCTCTTCTTCCTGAAGTTACGCGTGCGCTCGAAGGGCAACCTGATTAGCGGTAGTTGTGATTTACCATAGCCTATCACTGTCCAGCCTGATATGGTCTGTATTATATCCCCAGCATCAAGCATCCTTACCCCAATATATTTAGACTTCTTCTCTTCGCCGGCGCAGAGTAGGTTATAGAATGGCTCAGCTATTAGGTCATTAATTTTAGCCAGGTTATTTCTAAGCGAAAAATCCTTCCTCACATACCTTTGATTGTCAACCAGAATTACGGCATCGGCTACTGAACTGACAGATTTAAGGCATGCGGCTGAGTTATAGATAGTTCTTTCCTCTGTTTCCTCCTCGTGCTGGAAGGGAAGGACAATAAGATTATATACTGGTTTATCCACATAGCGCTCTTTTAGATGTTTGGTCAGTATTGGTATGGCTCCAGAGCCGGTGCCACCGGCAGCACTGGCAATTAGTAAAAAGGCGTCTGACTCAAAGAAATGTCGCGCTGTTCTTATAGCATCTATAACCTTATCTGCGTCCTCTCTAGCTACTTCAGCACCCAGTTCATTTATTTTACCTACGCCGTGACCGCCAGTCTTTCGACCTCCGATGAGGACCCTATGCTGGTAGTCAGACTTTATAGTAGTTAGTCCGCTTAAATCAGCAGCATCTGTGTTAAC
>SDBT01006999.1_pt1 | contig 18619 bp, 14 predicted proteins | sample 2277101 | NCBI WGS metagenome assembly SDBT01 (sample SAMN10404973, study PRJNA504765) | marine sediment metagenome | isolation source: marine sediment core GS10_PC15, 103 cmbsf | place: Arctic Ocean: Southern Knipovich Ridge | collected 2010
GCTCAAGGAAATGAAGCCGCGACCGATCCTGTTTATTCACGGTGAGCGGGACAACTATATCAGCGTCGATCAGACGAGATTGCTTTACGACAAAGCGCCGTCGCCGAAGTATCTCTGGACGGTTCCCGAGGCAGGACACAATCAATCGGTTTCCATCCACCCGAAGCAGTACTCGGCCAGGACCATCGCCTTTTTCAGGCGACATCTTGCCGAAGAGGCTGTCAACGAGAGCGGAATAATCTCTCCGGTCGGAACAGAGGTTGCATGATTTTTCGGGGCAAGTGAGCGGATGTCTCTAGCCATTACAGTTTTGAAGCCTGTCGCCCGCATCGCGGGTTATCACGCTCTTGCGCAGACGAAAAAATTCTTCGCCGCGCACGATAATACCGCCCAGGTTCAGGCTGACCTGCTGGCGGAGATGATAGACCGCCACCGCCATACGGCCTTCGGGCGCGATCACGGTTTTTCGGCGATCCGAAATTACGAAGACTTCAAAGCCGCCGTCCCAGTCGGGAACTACGAGACGCTGCGGCCTTATGTTGACAGGGTCTTCAACGGCGAGACGACCGCACTGTTGCCTGCCGATGAGCGGGTGCTCATGTTCTCGCAGACTTCCGGAACGACGGGCAAGCCCAAGAACATTCCGGTAACGGGGCGGTTCCTCAAACAGATGCGGCGGGGATTCAATATTTTTGGTTTGCGAGCATTGAGGGATCATCCGTCGGGATGGATGAGGCATATTCTGACGATAGCATCGCCGATGCTCGAATCGCTGAGCCCCACCGGACTGCCCTGCGGCGCCATCAGCGGATTGCTGGCAGCTACGCAGATGACGGTTGTCCGCCGGATGTACGCGGTTCCATTGAGCGTTTCGAGTATTGTAGATCCTGAGGCCAGGTACTACACCACGTTGCGATGCGGGGTGGGCAAGGACGTTGCGATCATAAGTACGGCCAATCCGTCGAGCACGATCAAGATGATCGAAACCGGACAGGCCCACGCCGCGAGGCTTATTCGCGACATAGCTGACGGTACCTGTCTCCCGCCCGGCGATGGTGGAACCAAGCAGATAGGTCACATGAAATTCCGGGCGAACCGCAGGCTGGCTGCCCGGATGGAAGCCGGATTGCGACAGGACGGCGAGCTTCTGCCGAAACATTTCTGGGACCTGTCCTTTATGACAAACTGGACCGGCGGAACGTTGAAGCTGTATCTTCCCCGTCTGTCTGAACTGTTCGGTGACGTTCCGGTGCGTGATATAGGCCTGCTCGCAAGCGAAGGCCGCTTCTCGCTGCCTCTGGCCGATAATACGCCGTCAGGGGTCGCCGAGATCATGGGCAACTTCCTCGAGTTCATCCCGGCTGAGCATGCCGGAGCGGACAATCCTCCAACGCTGCGAGCAGAGCAGCTCGAGATCGGCCAGGAGTATTTCCTGGTGATAACCAACTGGGCCGGTCTCTGGCGTTACAACATAGACGACCGCATCCGCGTGACCGACAAGCTGGGCGACTCGCCGGTGTTCGAGTTTCTCTCTCGCGGCGGACACACCGCAAGCATTACCGGTGAGAAGATTACCGAGCACCAGGTTGTCGAGGCGATGAGTCTGGCATGCGGGGAAGGCTTTCGCCCCGAGCGTTTTGTTTTGCAGGGCAGATTTGGCAAGAGGCCTTATTACGAGTTGCGGCTGGACGCCACCGACGGGATGGATATCGAACGGCTTGCCGGGCGAATGGATTCTCGTTTGCGCGAGTTGAACATGGAATACGATTCCAAGCGCAAGACAGACAGACTGGGGTCTATTGTAGCTATCGCCATGCCCGAAGGTCACCTGGCCCGCGCCGAGCGGGAAAAAATTCTCTCCCGCGGCGGCCGCAGCGAACAGTACAAACACCAATACCTTATTACGGATGTTCTGAGCGAGTAGGCCTACCCGCCGAAGCGGGCGAGTACTTCGGCGGCTTGGTCTTCTGAGATGTCGGACCAGTTCCGGTATGCCTCGGCGACCGCGAAGCATGGATCGGTTCGAATGTTGGGGCAGTAGATAGCTTCCGGTGCACGCGGGAGTTTTTCGATTTCTTCCAGTGTGCGATCGTGGGCGGTCGGTACTGCGATTACGATCTGTCGGACGCCTATCTTGCTTACAGCTTCCACGGCCAGACTCATGGTGAAGCCCGATGCCAGCCCGTCGTCTATGAGTATGATGGTTCTGTTGGCGAGGTATTCCATTGTCCGGCCGCGGCGAAAGCGGGCGACCCTCCGCTGGACTTTTTCCTTTGTGGCTGCGATGCCGGCCTGTATCTGCTGGGCGGTTAGTCCGTAGACTGGCATGATATTTCGGTTCAGGCGAACCGTTCCGTCGAAAGCGACGGCACCGTATCCGACCTCGGTATTTTGCGGTGGAGTGATTTTGCTGACTACGGCGACATCTATGGGCAGTTTCAGTCGCTCGGCGACGACGGCCGCTACGGGCACTCCGCCTGCGGGGATCGCCAGGACCACGCCATAGCTCTCTGCGTAGGAATTGAGCATGCCGGCTAGACACTCGCCCGCCTCGGCGCGGTCGCAGAAGACTCCGCCCCTGTTAAGGAACTTATTGAGATCGTGGATGTTCTGCTTTCCTATGAGCATCTGTCCAGAAGCCTTCGCAAAACCTCATTTCTGCTGCGAGCGGCCCTTTTGCCGCCCGGCTGCGTCCTGGGTACTCGGAGTCTTTCCTGAATATGGCATCGTCCCCGCTCCTTGCCCGCCGATAAAATGCCTCGCTCTCGCGACGAAAGCAGGTTTCGGGACGACTCCTGTTTAATTATATATCCCGTCGGATGGCACTTGTCGGAATCGCCTTGGCCTGCTAGCCTTTAGGAATGCGACGAGATATCGCCATAATCGGACCGGGCAAAGTTGGTACTGCCATCGGTATTCTGGCCAGCCGTGCCGGCTGGTGCGTCAAGGCCGTCGGCGGGCGCGACCTTGTCATCGCCCAAGCGACAGCGGCGGCAATTTCGCCCGAAACCCGGGGCGTATCGCTCAGCGAAGCTGCCCACGGAGCGGGCCTGGTTCTGCTTACCGTCAGCGACGACGCTATTAGCAGCGTCTGCGGTGAACTGGTCTCGGCAGGGGCACTGGCCAAAGGCTCGATTGTTGCCCACTGTTGCGGGGCCCTGAGCAGCGACGAACTGGCCTCGGCGAGACAGGCTGGTTGCGCGGTGGCGTCATGTCATCCGCTTCAGACGTTTCCTAACACCGAAGCGGCGGCCGAAAGAATCGCCGGGGCATTTTTCTTTTGCGAGGGCGACGCCCAATCGCGACAGGTGCTCCAAGCTCTCGTTACTGACATTGGCGGAAAGTTCGTCTGGCTGGCAGATGCCGGGGGCAAGGCGATCTACCATGCCGCAGCCGCCATGGCGTGCAACTACATGACCTCGCTGGCCGATGCTGCCGTTGTGGCGATGGGCGATGCGGGAATATCATCGGACGACGCGCTGGCTGCGCTGGGTCCGCTGATGCGAGCGACCGCTCAGAACATTGCCTCGCTCGGACCTGCCGATGCGCTTAGCGGGCCGATTGCCCGTGGCGACGTGGCGACGGTAGCCATGCACGTTGAGGCAATGGCGGGACGTGAAGATATGCTGGCGTTCTATTGTGCTGCCGGCATCTGGACGGTGCAACTTGCTCGCAGGAGCGGAAAGATAGACATCGCGACGGCCGATGCCCTGATCGGCGTGTTGAGGGGAGAAAAGAGGTAGCCAAGGCTCCATGGAGCCTCGACTACACCCTAGAGCAGTTTAAGCCTGATCTGCCATAGTCATGCTGACTGCGGCTTCGCCTGGCTTTGTCCGTTTCCATCGCCGTAGTGTTACTATGGCTTCTTCAACGTCCTCGCCAGACTCGTCCTCGTCGGCGCCTGACTACGACATCTCAAACTTAAAATGCTCTAATATCGGTCTGGATCAGCTCGCGCTTCGCTTCTACGCGCACTTTCAACCGCGGCGACCTTGATTGCCTGCCGCGACAAGTACGGTGGATTACGTTGCGGAGGGCTGCGATGCCTGCTTGGCCTGGTCCGCCTCGAGGCCCTCTTGAAGCTTCTGCTTCATGAGCCTGCCGACCTTGAACTTCACGGTCCGCTTCGGCGGGACATGCACTCGCTGGAGTGTCTTGGGATTCTGGGCGATTCTGGCTGCCCGTTGCTTGGTTTCGAATACACCAAAGTCTCTGAACTCCAAGCGGTTGCCGTGACCGAGCTCGTTGACGATCTCATCCAGAAAACTCTGGACTACCTTCTTGACCACAACGCGCTTTTGACGGCTCTGCTCTGCGATCCGATCCACCAGTTCTTTTTTGGTTACGGTGTGCATAAGCGCATCCTCTAACAAGAGCCTATGAATTGTTAGTGATTCCGAACATCAAGCACTTCTAAGACATGCAAGGACCATCATCTGGCCACAAGTCATCATACTACAAAGACTTCATGCAAACAAACAATTTTTTACTGACAAGGGCTTGCCTGCAAAGCCTGATGCACCTGCATATCCCACTCGTTTAAGAGTAGGATGTAAGAATTGCAAAAACAAGCAGATGCATCGAATACAGTAAGCCTTTTTTACGGCGTGTTCCGGTTCGGCTGCACGCGCAAGTCTTGATATGTCGTCAGATTCATTCACCGGATGGCCGGTTTGGCGCCTGCGCCAAGCACTTAATCCTGATACGGTCCGAGCGGACGGAATTCCAGGCGCGAGCCTGAGGGTATCTGTCCGCTCTCGTCGAAGATCATCAACTCGTTGACTTCTTGAAGCCAGCATTCGGGCAGATAGTAGTGCTGCTGCGGCCCGATGTTCCAGAAGCGCCCGGCATTGTGACCGTTGATGAATACCTGGCCCTTGTGAGCGCCGAGGATCTTCAGGAACAGCGGGCAATCGCTGGGGGAGTATTTGAATTTCGAGACGTACCACGCCGGCTGATTCTTTCCGACGATCGGTCCCTGATCTTGGGGGACTTCCCACTCTCTGACCGACCAGTTCGCCGTGAGGGTCAGGTTCTCGCTCAGTATGTGGAACTTCACGCTATCGAGAGTCTCAGTCGTCACGTCGCCCCAGGCGATCAGCTTGATGAGGTTCTTTCCGCGTTTGAGTTCGGGCCCGAGTGTAACATCGCCGTAGGAAGTGTTCTCCCACGGTCCCTCGAAGAATCCGACCATGCGTTCGTTGCAGAGTACGGCTACGTGGCCGGGAAAATCGGGGAACGACAAATGTATCGGTGTGACCTTGGTCAGCGGAATGTCGAGTTCTGCCTGGAAGACGGGCAGCTTTTTCATTTCGGGTATCAGATGTATGCGCGACCGCGGGACCAGCCGTTTGGGAAATGTTTCAAGCTGCTTGAGTTTGAATTTCTTGGTTCGCAGGGGCTTGGCATCGAATACATGGCCGTAGATACCCTTGAGGCTGCCGAGCCGTGGCCCGAAATTGTGCCTGCCCATGTTGTCCAGAAGCGCCACAAGCACGTTTTTGCCCCTCTTAAAACTCGCACCGATCGGCAGACGCTTTGCCCCTTCGCCGCGGCCCCATACGCCGAGATACTTTCCATTGAGGAACAAGGTGGCGCGGTCCTCGCAGTCGGGCAGGAAAACGTAGCGTTTCCTGATCCGATCGGAATCAATCTCCATGCGATACCAGAGATATCCGTAATGAATGCCAAGCGAATCGACATCCGCGGGTCCGTCCATCGGTTCCCATTGGAGGTTCTTGGCCACCGGTTCGGTGCATACCTGCCTCCGGGACCACTGTCCGAGCTTGGGCGCGGTGCGTCTGGTTGCCGGAGCGGGCTTGATTTTCCTATGAGAGAGTTTGCCCTCCGGGGATATCAGGGTGTATTGCTTGGCACCCGGTGAGTTCTCAATGTCATCGAGAGTCTCGCCCACGAACTTCGGGCCGAATACCAGCGTGTCCTCCACAAGCCACGTTCGCTTGGCCAGTTCGCTGTTGACCAGGACGATTAGCAACTCTTCGTGCTCGACACACTGCGGTTCGTCGAGTTCGGGCACGGTTACTTCGATTTCCTTGCCGTTAACCGAGAGGCAGCCCTTCCAGCCGACCGGTCCGTGCAGGACGAGAATGCTCTGGCCAAAGAACCCGAGAGGCATGAGATTGCAGTAATCGAGCGTCTCGGTCGCCGTCAGCTGCAGATCGATCGGGACGGCCGCCGCCCCGAACGGTTGAAGCGAGACGTTCAGGTGCTTGCCCTCTGGAAGCGAAATGTCGACTGACTCGATATCGTCGCGGCCGCCGTTGGATATAACGGCCCATCGCCCGTCGGGTCCGTACATGTTCAACACGTTCGTGGCGTTGTGGACACTCGTACCGGGTTCTCCCATTGCGCATGAGGCGATGTATTTGCCCATATGCTGGCCGAACATGTTGACCAGCTTGGTCAGATAATACTTTTCGGTCAGCCCGCCACCCTCGGCGAGTGGGGCGGCATGGTCGTAACTGGTTGTCTGGTAGGTAGCCTCGCCATAGTCGAGCTTGCTTGCCCAGAAACCGAAGTTGGTTCCGCCGTGCCACATGTAATAGTTGTACTGACCGCCGCAACCGAGAATCTCAAGGGCGTGCCTGGCCGATTCAACAGCTCCGCGCGCGGAGAAGTGATCGTCGCCCCATGCGTCATGCCATCCCGCCCAGAACTCCGGTATCAGCAGCGGGGCGTTAGGCTGGTGCAGGCGAGTTTTCTTGAGACTCTCAATTACCCTCTCAAAACCGTTGCACGAATCGATGCAGTCCGGGACTTCAGGTTCGCTCAGGTAATTGCAACTGATGATGGGGATATCAAATCCGCTGCGCCTAAAAAGCTGGCTGATGAATGTCAGGTAATTGAGGCGATCCGGCATGGTGGTCATCAGGTACTCATTCTCGTTCTGGATGAGAATGATATTCCCGCCGTGAGAGACCTGGTGTTCGGCTAGGCGAGGCAGCACCTGGCGGAAGTATTTGTCGAAATAGTGGGTGTAGGCGGCGTTGGACGTTCGATAGGCCATTCCGCTCTTGGTAGTCAGCCACGCCGGCAGACCGCCGAAGTCCCACTCGCTGCAGATATACGGACCGGGCCGGAGAATGACGTAAAGGTCCAACTCGCCTGCCAGGCGCACGAATTCCACCAGATCATGGTCGCCCGTCAGGTTCCACTCGCCTTCGCGAGGTTCGTGAAAGTTCCAGGGAACGTAAGTGCAGATGCAGTTGAGTCCGCTGCGCTTGGCTTTGAGCAGGCGGTCGCGCCACAGCTCGGCAGGTACGCGGAAGTAGTGTATCGATCCGCTGACTAGCCAGATACGTTCGCCGTCTACGAGAAAGCTTCTGTCGTCGTATGTGACGTTTGCCATAGGCAACGTCTCCCGGGGCCGCTGGTCTGCAAAATAGAAGTACAGTCCACACAAAGAGCTTAAATTACGGGTGGCATGGTGCAACAAAAAAACGGATGTGCATCGCGACGGCCGGTGTGTCGCGGCGTCTGCTATGTGCTGGCTGAAAGCGTATTGTCGCGAATGCAACACGCGCAAGGGCTTGCTATGGCAGTGGCTACGGCTGGTATTGACTCATGGATGTCCATTGGGGGTGCGGTTGGGTGGCCGGAGATGTTCAATAGGACATAATGGGTTAACATTTGCCAGGAACATATCTTAACTTGAATTTGCGTCAGAATCGTGGAAATCCGATGTTTCCAGGCAGGTCTTGGCCGGTCAGGGGTCTGATGAAGGATTCTCGCCCAGGGGGCAGCTTCCCCGGGCGTCGGAGGCGAACCATCGCTGGGCGGGCTATTTATCTTTGCCGCGAGGCCAAAAAAAAGGCCTTTGCCTAAATGACTTGCATGCGGCTGGCCGATGAGTGGTCTAGGTAACTACAAACCGAGAGTGAAGGAAAGCTTGATGTTTGAATGGAAATCGCAACTTGTCGGTAACGTGGAAGCACTGCACGCGGTGCTCGATGTGATGCCTCACTGCGTTGTGGTTCTGGGCGAGAGCCTTGATGTGCGGTATCTCAATTCTGCGGCAAGACGTGAATTCGGAAAGACCGGCGACAATGATCGCACCTATTCTCTTGGTGAAGCGCTGGACTGTTTGCATTTAGGCGCTGCGAGCGAGGATTGCGGACGGTCGGAACAGTGCGAGCATTGCGTGGTGCGAGAAGCTGCCGCAGACGCCGCCGGCGGACAGAACGCTTACAGACGCCAGGCCGTAATGCAGTTGCACTATGGGAGCGATATCCGTGACGTTCACCTGCGGGTTAGCGCATCGGCGATAGAAGATACTGCGGGCAAGATAGTGGTATTATCGCTGGAAGACGTCAGCGAGAATGTTCATCTGCGCGGGCTGCTTCCGGTGTGTGCATCGTGCAGGACCGTTCGCAACGATGCGGATTACATGCGACAAGTCGAATCTTATCTGCGTGACAAGCCCGTTCTGGATTTCTCCCACGGGCTGTGTCCGGATTGCCAGAAGCAACTGAAACCTTCATTCAAATCGCAGTGACGGCGCATAAGAACGCCGCCCTGCAAGCAGGACGGCGGGAACATCTTGTGATACTGAAACTGACGCGACGATTTATACGCCACGCGTTACGTTTGCAGCCCTTGGGCCTTTTTCGCCGTCGGCCAGATCAAACGATACGCTCTCACCTTCCTGAAGGGTCTTAAAGCCGTCGCCCTGGATGTCGCTGTGATGCACAAAAACATCGTTGCCGTCGTCGGTCTCGATGAATCCGAAACCTTTGGTGTCGTTAAACCATTTCACTTTGCCATTTGCCATCTTGAAGCTCCTTTACGAAAATCGACATTGATTGCGAATTGTGGATGATATGCAGGAAGATACCGGAAGTTGCCACACCTGGCGCGTCAATCTGACAGACCCACCGCGGTATTGATGATGCGTCAACATTGCTTGATTCAGCCCTGCACTAACTGATTACCCGGCTATCACCCCGGGCCCCGCCGACCCCCGTGGAAAACGCTTCCTTGGGAAAAATCGGCCGACTTGCGGCTTACGATGGCGCATTTTCGGTCTGATCAGCCTCGCTGTCAAGGCGAGAATTATTTTTTCTCTTTATAAAACAAGGGGTTGTAGATGACACGTCGTGACAGTCACGGTCCGCGAGTTCCTAACTTGGCCGGACGAGACGCTCGAAACGCACATCACGATTCTTCGCCGCCTTCCCCTTCTTCGGTTTCTTCTTCGGGTTCTTCGGGCGGAGGGTTCGGCCTGTCACCGTTCAAGAAGAACGGCTCGTCGTAGTCATACCCTCTCGGATAATCGTCTGGATCGTCTGCGTACTGGCCGTGCTCATCGATTCCGTTTATCTCAATGCTGTATAGCAACGGGCGTGGCGCGTTGGGCAGGTAACCAATCGGAGTGCCTGGTTTGGCGAACGGATCGTCGGGAACCGCATCGAGATAGTCCGGTACGAGGTCGGTAAGCTTCGCAGGCCGCCGGTCGTTGTCTATCTCATACAATCGTATCGCCAGCGCGGTCCCAGCCATCACGCGCTTGGCCCGGTTGCGGAAATCGAGTACGAGATAACGGCTCGGCCAACCGGTCCCCATGCCAAGCACCGGATGCAACAGATGATCCCACCAGTTTTCCACCATGATCGCCGGTGGCAGGCAGGCTACGGCATCAGGATAGTTGTTCTTGCCGACAGCCTCTGACAGAGAAGTAAAAAGACGCAATGAAATGAGGATATCCTGCTTCACTGCCGGTGCGAGTAGTGGGATCAGCCTGAACACCCATTTCGGCTGCATGAACCCCGGCTCGCCTTTGCCACGCTCAATTTGCCTGGAATAGTTCAGTTGGAACACCCGTTCGCCCAGCATAGCTTTGGTCGAAAGGTGTTGCAGGCTGGGCATATCCAGAAGCTTGTTTATCAGCGTCGCGACGTCTTTCCGGCGGGCTGCACCTTCCCCCGCTTCACTGGAACCGGCTGGGGCAATTTGCAGATCGTACACTGTCTGCTCCAGGCTCTCGCAGACCAATGTCTCTTCGGAGGTGGCGACAAGCTGGCCGATCACTGTTGGGCAGGTCCGCGTGATCTGGGCTGCGTCATAGGCACGCAGCAGGTCACGGATCATCTCGTGATCGTTACCGTTGATGTGATTTCCGATCGACAATGAACAGAAGAATCTGACCAGCATTCGGTTGCTGCTCAAATTGAGTCGTCCGCTGTCAAAGTCTTCCCCGTCGAAGGTCAGCTCCCAATCACCGGCGGGGCTGGCCAACGCCTTATCGAGCAGCTCGAAGGTCTTCTTATTCCTGGAAATCAGCTCGTCGAAGGAAGACATGTTCTCGGCGATTATCAGTTGATTGTTGCTGACACCGAAAGAATTCCAATCATCAGAGTCAAGCCACACCGCATCGGCTGCCTTGCCCAACAGAAGTACGTTGTTTTCGTCGTCAGCGATCCCGGGTGTGCGGAAGTCTTTGGCATCGACCGGCTGGCCTGCTGCGCGGTATTCGGCGAGTTGTGCCTGGATTGCCCGCTCGCCCATGACGGTAGCTGTCCACCACACGGTAAACAATAGCAGCGGAACGAGGATCACCAGGCCGATGATTACCTGCTTTTTGTGTGATTTCGGGCGGGTCTCGGCGGCGGTAGATGCATCCGGCGGATCGCTCATTTGCTTGTGCATCTCATCAACCCCTGACTTGAACTCTGACGGATTATCGATCTATCGTCGGGCGCGGACGCTGAATGAAAGCTGTTCGAGCGCGGCGGCGAGGTCCACCGGTCTGACGGCGACGTTGGGTGGAGTCTGCAGCGTGGTGGGTGCGAAGTTAAGGATTCCCTTAATGCCAGCCGCGCAGAGAGCGTCCGCCGCGGACTGGGCTGCTTCGGGAGGGGTGGCTATGACGCCCAGTTTCACGTGGTGTTCATGGAGCACTTTGGGCATCTCATTGATGTGCTGTACGAGGATCTGTCCGAACTTTCGGCCGATTTTGTTGGGCGCGACATCGAACGCTCCCACAAGCTTGAATCCTCTTGCCCGAAACTCTTTGTGCCTGAGCAATGCCCTGCCGAGGTTGCCCGCCCCGACGACGACGACCGGGCGAGTCTGGTCGGTACCGAGGATGTGTCTCAGTTCGCCCATGAGGGGCTCGACGCGATAACCAACGCCCGGATGCCCGAATTGACCGAAATACGCAAGATCCTTTCGAACCTGAGCGGCCGTGATGTTGAGCATCTTACCCAGGAAACGGCTGGAGACTTTCTTCACGCCATCCTTCGCCAATTCGTGCAGTCCGCGCAGGTACAGGCTCAGTCTCTGGACCGCCGGAGCAGGTATTTCGTGCCATTCCACTGGATATAAGCCTTTTCAATAGTAAAGCGATCCGCTACGTGCAAGATCTCTCGATGCAATATATCCTCGAAACAACCTGTCCGTCAAGCTTCGCTATCGCTTAAGGGTTGACACTGTCGCACCGTAAACCTACCATCGGCAAACCAGTAACCACAGATGGAAGGACTGTATGCTAATGTGTAAAAACCTTCAACTGACAGCCGTATGGGCTGTTGTAATCGCACTGCTAATGCCTTGTGTGGCCCAGGCTGCCGATCCGCCCAATCTGGATATTCCGATGGAGGCTCTGGGCGGTCGTATCTCCGAATACGAAGGCCAGATCATCGATCGCGTTCAGTATTGGAGCAGGCAGATCGCCGATGCGAATTCCGTTGGACCTATCGTCGACGCACGGCGACAACTGATCCAGGATTACGGGAAGTATCGCGAGACTGCGTTTCGGGTGACCTATGCCCGCGTGACGGCGGACAGGCTGGTCAAATTGCTTGGTGCGGGAATCGATAAGAGCGACAGCCTGCGCGATTTTAAACAGATCAATGCTGCCGTCGTGATTTCCAGAATGCCGCAGACCACCACAAAGGATGCTCTGGCGGCGATGATCACCGACAAAGCGAACCCTGCTATCCGGTATCTCGGGTGGGTCGGGTATCGCCGCTCACGCGGTGTTCTGGCCGCTCGTCAGGTGATGATCAAAAAAGCGTTCGCCGGTCTTGAATCAGCGGCCGGGGCGGAAAAATCGGCTTCGGTGGTTGGGGCGATCTTCGAGATGTTCAACATCCCCACGCTTCTGAGCGCTCCGAACGATCCTGCGGTCAAGAAACTGCAGAATGATTCCTTCAAGATTATCGAGGCGAATTGGAACCGATGGTGCATCAAAACCCGCAATGGCGATCTGGAAATGTCCAGGGCGATGGCCAGAGGCGTAAAGACTCTGGGGGTGCTCGCCAAGACCGTTTCGGCCCAGAACGACGGTAAGAACAAGCTGCTGCAGATGCTGTGCGATCTCATGGTGAGTTCCTCCGCGAGCTGGGATATTGCGGGCGAGGGAAGTTTTTTGCGGCACGACAATGGCGAAATTCTGCGATCTGCCGAGAAATTGATAATCTCCATCTCCGGCAAGCAAGGCGCGGGCACGCCGGTGGGCACTGCACTGACTAAAGGCAAACAAGAGCAGCGCGGCACCAAGATTCAGCTTGAGGTGTTCAACTGGATCGAAAGACTAGAGGAATTTGGTGTGAAACAATCCGGCGTGGTCGAAAAGGAATAACCACTGCTTCGGCGTCTGTCATAGCTGTTTCGCCGGGATCGGTCAGGGACACGGAATGTTCATAAGGCGATTGTTGCTCGGGCCACTTGTTGTTCTGGTGGCATGGATGTGCATGGCCTTCTTCGTGGTGCGCAGTGAGAGCACCAACAAGAAAGCCCAGCAACTCGTCATGGGCGGCATCGGCGAGCCGGATAGCCTCAATCCAATTCTCTCCCAGTCCAGCATTGCCGGCGAGGTGCAAGATTTTATTTTCAATGGGCTTATAGGCACGGACGAAAATTACAATCTCATAGGGGAACTCGCCAAAGAGTACCGCATGTGGCAGCGTTCGACGGGTTTTTTCGCCACTGAAGCTGAAGCATCTGCGGCCTTGACAAGGTTACAGGCTGCCCGAGACACATGGCCGGAGATGAAGCTTACATCGTGTACCGTTGAAGGTAGAAAGCTCCTGCTTACGCTTTCCGATCCTGCGCCAAGCAGCGTTATTGCCGGAACCGGATATGAAAAGCATCTCTTCGAAACCATAGACCGCCAGTCGCTTCTGGGTGTTTCCGTCATAACGGTGACTTACGACCAGGAGGCCAAACTGGCTGACGGACAGCAAGCGAGTCTTGAAATCGTCAAGGCAAAGCTTACCCAAGCCGCCGAATCGATTGACGGGCTGGATATACACGAATTCGTGTCTATTAACGATTCGATGTTGAGCGTTTCGGTCATAGGGGCGACGGAACAGTTCCGGCTCGCAGTTCCAAAGGTGCTCGCAGGCGAAGAAAAGTCAGCCGAGTCCGACGACGAGGTAAAGCCCGTTGGCGAGGTGATGGAGTATCTCGATCAGGCGCTGCTGAACGAACCGGTCGTCGAATTCAAGATGCGCAAGGGTGTGCGGTGGCACGACGGGGTGCCTGTAACCTCGGCCGATCCGGCATTCACCTACAGAGCGAAGGTCAATCCGAAGTATCGCTCACCACGGGCCAGCAGTTATCTGTTGGTCAAGAAAGTCGAAACACCCGATCCCGAAACATTCGTCGTCACCTATCGACAGCCGTACACCGATTGCCTCATAAGCTGGACGGCTCAAGTTTTGCCTTCGCACATACTCGAAGGAAAGGATCCCCAGTGGTGGGCGGACAATTACAATTCGGCACCCATAGGCAGCGGACCTTACAAGATCGTCGAGTGGAAACGCAATGAATACGTGCGGCTGAAAGCCAATCCTGATTACTGGCAAGGCCCGCCGCACATCCCTGCCGTCGTCTTCCGCGTAGTACCCGATTCTTTCGTAAACGAGATGGCCTTTCAGGAAGGTGGGTTTGATACGCGAATAGTGCTGGAACACCAGACCGAGCGTTACCAGGCCGAGCCCGAGCGTTTCGAACTGTTCAGCAGATGGTCCAGAGGGTATCTCTACATCGGCTGGAACCAGATCAATCCATTGTTCGCCGACAAAGAGGTCCGCGTAGCCCTTGCCCATGCGGTTGATATAGACCGCATCACCAAATACGTTTACTACGACCAGGCCCGACCGTCCAATGGTCCGACTCCAAGCGTCTATTGGTACGCCAGCAAGAGCATCAAACGGCATCCCTTTGACCCGGAAAAAGCGAAAGCAATGCTCGCCGAAGCGGGCTGGACGGATACCGATGGCGATGGTTGGCTGGATAAGGACGGCAAGCCGTTCGAGTTTTCACTGATTACCAATCATGGCAATACCAAGCGGGCAACGATCCAACTCCTGGTGAAGGACGATCTGGAGAAGATCGGGGTCAAGGTCAACACTGCCGTCTATGAGTGGGCTGTGTTCCTGAACAATTACATCAAGCCCCAACAGTTTGACGCCTGTGTGCTGGCCTGGTCCATACCCCGCAGTTACGACAGGTATGCCTTATGGCACAGTTCGCAGATCGAACCACCCGGTATGAATTTCTGTTCCTACGACAGCCCCGAGGCCGACCGCATCATCGAAGAGGTGCGGACGACTTTTGAATTGGACAGGATCGGCGAATTGCTACCTAAATTGGATGACATGATCTACGCCGATCAACCTTATCTGTTCCTTCTGGAAGGAAGACCTTCTTTCGCCCTTTATGCGAACAGATACTCTGTTCGTCGGCCCGACCAGGATAATCCGGGTGAGTGGATAGAAGAACCGATACGAGCTGTAAAGGCGGGTGGTTATCGTTTTTATATGCCTTGGTGGAAATCTAAAATTCCCCAGGCGCAGCTGGTGCCGTGAGAAGCTAACAAAATGTTCAAACTGATAATACAAAGACTGCTGATCGCAATTCCGCTGCTGATAGGTATAACTATCGTCAGCTTCCTGTTGATCAATCTTGCCCCCGGCGGACAGACTGCGCTTCCTGGCAGCGAGATGAATCCGGATATGTCGCCTCACGTTCAGAAGATGATCGCAAAGCAGTTTCACTTCGACAAACCGTTGCACGTCCAGTACTGGCTGATGATGAAGGACATGGTTACTGGCAAGCTGACCAGTTTCAAAGATAACCAGTCGGCGATTTTGAAAGTGCTCTCTCGCGTTCCGGCTACGCTGGCGCTGAGCTTCATGGCGTTCCTGATCAGTTTCAGTGCGTCGATTCCGTTGGGTATCTACGCATCGCAGAAAAAAGGCCGCTGGCAGGATCAGGCGGTGGGCATACTCAGCTTCGGATTAATCTCCCTGCCGTCGTTCTGGGTTGCCTACATGTTCGTGCTGCTGATAGTGCGTGTGCTGCACGTCCCGATGCTGGGGACGCAGACGTTTGGCGTGGTATTCTCCAACGCTTTCACGCAATTCGTAGATATGACGTGGCATGTGTTCCTGCCTGCGATGACACTTTCGCTGGGCAGCATAGCCGTGCAATCCCGCTACATGCGGGCCTCTATGGTCGAAGCCATGAGCGAAGACTACATCCGCACCGCACGGGCCAAAGGCCTCAGCGAAACCAAGGTTGCCTACAAGCACGCTCTTCGCAACAGCCTTCGCCCGATAGTCACGTTCGTCGGATATCTGCTTCCGGCGTTCCTGAGCGGGTCGGTAATCATCGAGCAGATTTTCGGCTATCCGGGCATGGGCAGATTGATGTTCCAGGCGCTGCTCGAACGTGACATGCCGATAATTATGGTCTCCCTGACGGTCAGCTCGGCGCTGCTGTTGGTGGGCAATCTGTTTGCAGACATACTCTACGCGGTGGTCGATCCTCGAGTGAGGCCGAATTAGAGAAACGCTTATGACGCAAGATACTCCCGAAACTTATGCAGGTGTACCAGGCCGAGCCAGCACGTGGCAACGGTTCCGCCGGAATACGCCTGCGTTTATCGCGCTGATCGTAATGATCCTGCTGTTCATCGTCGGGATGGGCTACTGGGGTCTCCAGGCGATGGACGTCAGTTGGCTTCCCGATCCGCTCCAGCCCGATCCGCCGTCGCAACTCCTGCCGCCTTCGCTCTCGCATCCGCTGGGCACCGACGAGATCGGTCGCGATGTCCTGTCCAGAGTGCTGCTGGGGGCACACATCTCGCTGATGATCGGTTTCGTCGCCGTCGGAGCGAGCATCCTCATCGGAATCGTGATCGGAAGCGTGAGTGGTTATTTCGGCGGATGGGTTGATAGCACGATCATGCGATTCGTGGACCTGATGCTTTGCATCCCCAGGTTCTTCCTGATCCTGACGGTCGCGGCGCTGGTTCGCCCGAGCATATGGTACATCGCAGCCGTCATCGGTCTGACCGGCTGGATGGGAATGGCCAGACTGGTCCGCGCCGAGTTTCTCTCGCTGCGAGAGACGGATTATGTTCTGGCTGCACGAGCGATCGGGGCAGGGCACCTGCGGGTCATCTTTCGCCATATTCTGCCCAACGCGCTTCCACCGGTATTCGTCAGTGCAGTGCTCGGCGTAGCAGGTGCGATACTCGCAGAGGCGTCGCTGAGCTATCTGGGCTTTGGCGTTCAGCCGCCCGACCCGAGCTGGGGCAACATTATCGCCGGTGGGAAACAGTACATTCTCGATGCTTGGTGGCTGATCGTATTTCCGGGCGTGGCGATTTTCATAACAACGCTGGCGTTCTACCTTACCGGCGAAGGCCTGCGAGTCGCCCTTGATCCGAAGGAAACCAAGAAGATATGAGCGGCGGCGAAATATTATTGTCGGTTCGCGATCTGCGGACGCAGTTTGATACCGACGAAGGTCTGGTAAAGGCCGTCGACGGGGTCAGCTTCGACGTGCCGAAGGGCAAAACCTTCGCACTGGTCGGCGAGTCCGGCTGCGGGAAGAGCGTTACGGCGTTTTCGATAATGCGCCTGCTACCAGTTCCACCGGCGCGGATAGCTTCCGGGTCGATAACCTTCGGCGGGCAGGATCTGCTGCAACTCTCTGAAAAGAAGATGCGCCAGGTTCGCGGCGGGCAGATATCCATGGTCTTCCAAGAACCAATGACCTCGCTGAACCCGGTCTACACCTGCGGCAATCAGATCGTCGAAGCGATACTTCTGCATCGCGGCGTGGGTGCAACCGAGGCCCGCAGACTCGGCGTCGAAATGCTCGCAAAGGTCGGCATCGGCGAACCCGAAAGACGCTTCGACGAATTTCCGCACCAGATGTCCGGCGGCATGCGACAGCGCGTGATGATAGCCATGGCGCTTGCGTGCGACGCCCAGCTTCTTATCGCCGACGAACCCACCACCGCGCTGGACGTGACGATCCAGGCCCAGATACTCGACCTGCTCAAGCAATTGCAGACAGATCGCCAACTGAGCATCCTGCTGATTACGCACGACCTTGCCGTGGTCGCCGAAACCGCACACGTCGTGGCCGTGATGTACGCCTCGAAAATCGTCGAGACCACCGAGGCAGCCGAACTGTTCGACAATCCGCTGCATCCGTATACGCACGGGCTGTTCCGTTCGCTGCCGCGTCTGGGTGAGAGGAAAAAACGGCTCGATACGATTCCCGGTAACGTTCCCAATCCGCTTGCGTTCCCGAGCGGATGCAAGTTCCATCCGCGTTGCTCCCTGACGCGGGCCCGCGCTACAGAGGCAGCCGACAGCGATACCGTCGAAATCCGCAGCGAGGGCGAGGTAGCGCGAGTTCTCCAGCGATGCGCAACGAGCGAGCCCGAACTCAGGGAAGTATCTCCGGGTCACTGCTGCGCATGCTGGGAAGTCGATGGCTATGAATCGGCCAAAGGTGCCCTGTGACACCAAACGTGAAGACTGATATGTCGAAAGAAGCTAACAATGCATTGTTGACCGTTCGCGGGTTGAAGACGTACTTCCCCGTCGGGCGCGGAATGTTCGGCCACAAGCAGTACGTCCGCGCAGTCGACGGCGTGGACCTTACCATCCATCGCGGTAAAACGCTCGGCTTGGTGGGCGAGAGTGGCTCGGGCAAAACCACCGTCGGCAGGACGCTGCTGCGCCTTATCCCAGCCACCGAAGGTAAGGTCATCTACGACGGGCAGGACGTTTTCGAGCTTCCAGGCCGCCAGCTTCGCCAACTGCGACGCAGGGCGACGATGATCTTCCAGGACCCGTTCGGTTCGTTGAATCCGCGCATGAACGTCGGCAGCATTATCTCCGAGCCGCTGAAGGTTCACGGTCTTGCTTCGCGAGCCGATCGCAGAATCCGCGTGGGCGAATTGCTTGAGCGCGTGGGGCTTTCGGGCAATTATACCAATCGCTATCCGCACGAGTTTTCCGGCGGGCAGAGGCAGCGAATCGGTATCGCACGGGCGCTGGCGTCCGAGCCGGAATTCATCGTCTGTGACGAGCCGGTCAGCGCGCTGGACGTTTCTATCCAGGCGCAGATTCTCAATTTACTTAACGATCTCCAGGACGATCTCGGCCTTTCGTATCTGTTCATCGCGCACAACCTTGCCGTCGTGGAACATTTTGCCGACGAGGTAGCCGTGATGTATCTCGGGCGAATCGTGGAAATCGCTCCGCGCGACGACCTGTACGAATCGCCGACGCATCCGTATACCGAATCGCTTCTATCGGCCGTGCCGAAACTGAAACCCACCGGC
>SDBT01007000.1_pt1 | contig 18619 bp, 18 predicted proteins | sample 2277101 | NCBI WGS metagenome assembly SDBT01 (sample SAMN10404973, study PRJNA504765) | marine sediment metagenome | isolation source: marine sediment core GS10_PC15, 103 cmbsf | place: Arctic Ocean: Southern Knipovich Ridge | collected 2010
TGCATATATTTCTATTGCAGGTTCAGGAAAATCGACGGGAAATTTAATTAAAGAACAACTTAAAGCTCAACCACAACAGATTATTGATTTAGCTTATCCAATTATAGATAGTTTATCTAATGGTAAAACAGTAGATAATATTCCACCATTTTTATTTTCTTTATTTCGGCCAAGTATTCAATCCTATATGATTTCTTGGATGAAATATGATCCAGTGCTTGAGATAAAAAACCTGACTATTCCAACGTTAATTTTGCAAGGTTCGACTGACATTCAGGTTTCAATGGAGGATGCGAGGTTACTTTCAAATGCCAATGATAACTCAGAATTAAAGATCATAAATGGTATGAATCATATCTTTAAAGAGGTTGAATCCGATCTAGAAATAAATCTATCAACATACAACAATCCCAATTTACCAATTATAATAGAATTGCAAGAGTCTATTATAGGATTTATCAGAAGAAACTGATTTATTAATAACCTCGCACAAGTTTCAAGCTTATCCGAGATTCTATATTTAATTATTTACTAATTTATAACAATGCAATCCGACCCAATAAAAGTAGTTACATTAAAAGATAAATTTCGCTGTCCGCATTGTGAGAGCAATAAATGGAAATGGATTAAAACTATACCAGCTTCACCAAAATCAATTGGCCAATTCCTTGTAATGTTATATGAATGTGAAAAGTGTGGAAAAGAATTTATTGCTCAGGAAAAAGCTAAAGCTATTCTTGTGGAATCAGCAGAAAAATGTGCTAATTGCAATAGCACTCATATTGAAAAAATCTCAAGGGCAAATGCCGATTTAGAGTTATATTTTTGTAAGCAATGTCGATGTTATATGGGAGTGGAGAATTAATAAAAATACTGGAAATCCAGTATTTTTATATACTTTTTGTTACTTACAATATTCTAACCGTATGTTTAAAGTAATAAATGAACTATTATTATGAACAATAAAGTATTCGCAATTGACAATCCTTTATTAATATCACCTTGTGAGTTTAATAAAAATAGATTTCGAAAAACATGTTCCCTTTCAGATAACATTTTTGAAAAGTCTTCATTAATAGTTTATAAATACCTTACTGAGTTTTAACAACCTAAAGAAGTGAAAATAAAGTTAGTTAAATCAGTAGAAAAATGTGTTCATTGTGAGGGCTTACACATTAAAATAACATCTACTAAACGCAATACAGATTTAGCGTTATTTTTTTCAAGCAATGAAAGTGCTACACGGGAGTAGGATAATTATATATTAATTACAGACTTAATAAAAATATTTAAATAGTCCGATATCTTCAATATTTAATAAATTCCCCCCGTTTTAAGAATGAGATTAGTACAGTTATTAAATAATTTGGAGCATTTAATGTCAAAAAAAATTATACCATTTTTATATTCCAACTATCAAGCTTTAACAAAACCATTTATTTATGATAGATATCGTGGTGACCATGTATCACCGAATAATATGATAGCCAATTCTGAATTTCAGGGGAAAAAGAGTATTTATCCTAAAAATAATATTATAAGCTGTTCTAGCTTTCATAATTTTAATCTCGAAGATAAGAAATAGGATATTTATTGTTTTCATATATCAGAAAGATTTATGATAAACTCATTAAAAATTGGTTTCTTACTGCAACTTTACTAGTTTTACCTTCATACTATTTTATCATTCTACAATTCTATGGAAACCAACTTGGTCTGACTGCTAGAAATAATACATTAACGAGTCGTGGTAGTTACTTGCTATGGTCATTGATTCTATTTTCTATAATAATTAATTATGCTAAATCTAAAGGTGATAAATATATAGCAAATGCCGACCAAAATACTAATGATCTACTTAAAAAGTTAATTTCGAGAACAAATACATTAGCACAAATAAAATACAATAGATTTATAAAATTTATAAAACAGCATCATTCTTCAGAAATAAATGATCCCTTCAATCACATTACCAAAGCAGAAAAACAGATACGTTTATTGTTGAATTATTTTAGGGATATATTTTCGGATGCATTTAAAATTGATACTGATAATATTGGTATTAGTCTACTATACAAATCACTATTAAAACCAGAATGGGAATGGTTGCATAAAATGAATATAGAGAATGACCTATCAAAAACTGATTTAATAAATAATCCCCATTCTTCTTTTAGACAAATTATTGATGGACATTGTAATTTCATTTTTTATCGAGATAAACGTGATGCAATTAATGAAAATAAGTATGTCCCAAGCCAGAAGGATAGTGAAGATCATAATTTAGGTTCAATTATCTGTAAAAAATTTTATATAGGTGATGAACCAGAATATTTAGTTGCCATTTTAAGTATCTCTACTTATGGTATCATGATTTGTAAACAGCGAGATTATAATTATTCAAAAAAAATAATTAATGACATAATTTTAAAAATAATTGAAAAACTATTACTCATTGAATTATCCTTACTAACAATAAAGGAAATGAATGAAAAAAACTAAATTATTTAGTTTACTAATATTATAGTGGTTTATATTATCTCAAGGTATTAATATTTTAAATCTTCAATTTCATATTGGTAAATATTCACATTTTCAAATATCACTCATAACATCAATATAAATCTTTTTAAATTTCAACCTATACAGATTAAAAAAGTGCTAATTGCAACAGCACTCATATTGAAAAAATCTCTAAACCAAATGCAGATTTAGAGTTATATTTCTGTAAGCAATGTAGAAGTTATATGGCTATTCTCAAACATTGATAGTAATATTATAAGAATTTATCTAGTTAACAACACAAAATGAAATAGTAAAACTTATATATTAATCTGATACTTATTAGTTCTATGAACACACTAACAAGAGATGAACTCAACCAGGCTGCTAACAATATTAAGGAATTATTGAAAAATAATCGTCTTCCAAGTAAAAAAGAGCCATATCATGATACTAGACATCAGATATTATATAATAAAGTTGGAAAATCTATCCGGGGCATAATTGCATTACCTTCGAAGGGCTGTAGTTATGCTCAGCACTATGGCGCTTGTAGTATTTGTGGTCATGGCAACAGTTGTATATGGGATGTTAATATTACTCCAACAGAAATTTTAAAATCATTTGAAAATTCTTTTAAAAGTATTAGAAACTCTTGTCCTCCCAAAATATCACTCTATTGTTCTGGGTCACTTTTAGACGAAAAGGAGATCCCAAAAGAAACCACTTTAAATCTATTACACACTCTTGAGCAACAAAATTGGATAAAAGAAATATATATTGAAAGTTTACCACAATATGTAACAAAAAAAATATGTTTTGATCTAAGAAAAATCTTAAAACGAAAAAAGTTAAACATAGGAATGGGATTAGATTGTGCTAATGATGCATTGCGATTAATCCTTTCTTTAAAAGGAATCAAGGACAATTCATATGAATTAGCTGTGAAAAATTGTAAACAAAACAATATCACACCAATTGCATATATAATTGTTAAATCCCCATTTTTAACAAAGTCTGAGTCTATTTGGGAAACTAGTGAATCTATTCAGAAAGCAATAAGTTTAGGATTTAAAACAATATCATTAGAACCAATTGCATTACAATCTGGAACAATTCAAGAATTACTTTGGATGAATAAGCTATATACTCGTCCAACAATTTGGGATGTTATAAATTCAATTAGAACCTGGAAGCAAACATATAATTACAATGGAGACTCTATTAAATTCTTTTTGGGTGGCGAGGTTTTTACACCAATACCTTTTGCATTTTATGCAAAATGCAAATCATGCACCAATAAAGCTAACAAAATTTTGAAAAAATTAGATATAAATTTAGAAATTATCCCCTCTGAAGATCTGTCTAACATTTGTTGTGAAGAAAATTTTCGCAAGGCAGTTCCAATAAGATATAAGAATCTCATTAATAATATTTATAAAATTAGAAATTCTCTACTATCAGGAGATAATGTAAATAATATACAAGATGAGCTTCCAAAAAGTGATAAACATAACTTAATGACTAATTATTGGAGATAAATATGAATAGTGAATTTTTAAACATTAATTTATTAGTTGGTTTTATTTTCATAGTTGTTTTAGTATTTATTGGTATTAAATACCGAGGTAAAAAAACTGACGACGAATACTTAGTTGCTGGAAGATCGGTTGGTCCTTATATACTTGCTGGGACACTTGCGGCAGGTGTTGTTGGGGGAGGTATCATATTAACATTCTCGGAGTACGCTTATCAATATGGAATGGGAGCTCTTTCAATATTTGGTGGTATTGCAATTGGACTTTTAGCTCTAGTATTTATTGCGAATAAATATAAACCTGAAATAGATAAACAATATTTATATTCGTTTTCAGATTTCTTCAATTATAAATGGGGCAAATTAGCTGGATTATTAGCTACAATAGTTATTGCTGCTTGGGCATTTGGATTTATTATTATGCAATTTATTGCTGCTGGAGTATTGCTAAGTAATATGTTACCAATACATTACGAGTACGGTATAATCCTTTCTGCAGTAATCATATTAATTTACCTTATGGTTGGTGGATTTCGTGCCGTTGTCATTACTGATATATTTCAATTTGGAGGTCTTTTTGTTTTTCTAATAATTATTATTGGTTTTGCTTTACCACATGTAGATTATTCTAACACACTCAATCTATTTACGCAGATGAAAATTGAGGAGATAATTGGATTTTTCATTTTAGGATTTTTAAATGTAATTGTTTCTGCTGATTTATGGCAAAGAATATATTCAGCGAAGTCTTTATCAGATGCTAAAAAGGGGCTTTGGCTAAGTTCATTTCTTGTTATATTATTAGGGGTATTACTAGGAGTAATTATATTATATGTTAAGGGTCAGGATTTAGGTTTATCCTCCAATACAGCGTTAGTTTCTGGTCTTGGTTATCTTTTACCTAAAGGAATACTTGGTTTAGCATTTACAGCGATACTATTTGCAATATTGTCGACATTAGATACTATGGTATTTATTTTTGGACTTTCTTTTGCTAATGATATTGAAATAAATGTTTTTAATAGACCTATTACTAATAGAATAACATCTATAAAGATATGGATGTTTCTTATTACTATTCTTGGGGTTATTTTAGCGATTGTTTATCCAAAATTACTACAAGTAGGTTTAGCATTATCAAGTTTAGGTCTGATTTTAGTGCCAACAATTGTTATGTATTTGAAATGGAATATTAAAAAATATTCTGTGATTGGGAGTATTATTGCCGGTTTGATAACATTTATCGTATTATTTATTTCCGGTCAATTTACTCCAATCAATGCCGTAATTACTTTACCAGCAGCAATTGTAGGATTTATTGCGGGAAGTATTGTTGGCCGATTGAAAGAAAATTAATATTAATAATTGAAATATTTTCTTTACACAAGACCTTGGTATTGGTTACCAGCAATATTTTGTGGTTTAGGTGGTTTATTCTATCAAAGCGGATCTGGCAATCATTTATTTGAAATTTTTCTTATTGTATTAATTCTTGGTCCCGGTATCTCTTCTTTTGCAGAAACCTATAATGATCTATGTGATATAGAAAATGATAGACGATCATTAACTTATAAATTAGGTGGGATTACATTGGCGGGAGGTTCACGTTACTTAATCGACGGTCAAATCTCAATAACTTCTGCCAAAATAATCTCTATTTTATCTATCCTTATTGCGATTATTCCTTCACTTATCTTGGGGCTTTATGTATTATTTCTAACTGTTATAGGCTTACTTTTATCTTATCTTTATTCTTCTCCTCTTTTTCGTGGGAAAGAAAAACCTATAATTGGTCAATTCCTATTAGGTCTTGGATATGGTCCAATCTCATTTTGTATTGGTTATTACTCAATAAATGAATCATTAGTATTTGATTCGAATGTAATACTAATCTTTCTGTTATTATTTTTGTGGATGATAATAACTGGTTTAACCGCTGATATAATTGACTATTTTGACAATATCAAAACTGGAATAAAAAACTTTGTTGTTATTCTAAAAAGGGATAATGCTATTATGCTGACATCCATAGGAAGTTTAATATTATTATTAGTAACATTTACTCTCCCAATATTTAATATTTTTTCAATACGAATCAATTTGATTATTTTAATTACACCGATAATAATATTAAGAATAATATTCTTATTTAGAGCTAGATATTCTAAAAGAGTTCTAAGTGCAACACATATTTTATCAATTTTAGCTGAATCAATATATCCCTTAATATTTATAAATTTATGAATAGTTTAATATTACAATCCTATATTATTGGATTTTTCTTCCCTTTAGTGTCCTTATTAATTTTTATGAAATATGTCCGGATTACTATTATAAAGTACTTCAGTCCTAGCAATCATAGAACCTTTGCTATAAATGATTCCTTAAAACTAGACCATACAAAAGCAGAATATTATGCATACTTTTTAGGGGTGGCAACTCCATATTTACTAGCTATGGCTGTGTTTATTTTTCCAGAAATAGTATTTAAATCCGCTTTCGTCGATATTGTCAATAATTATTTAATAAGTAATATTAATCTAATAGAAACAATATATTTCTTGTGGTATATCACTAGTATTTTTTTTATTTTACTATCATTGGGTATTCCGATTGGTGATGCAGTTTTTTTAAAGTATAATCAAAAACGAATATGTATTGGTATCCCAAGCATTAGGAAACTTTTAAAAGTGAATAACGCGATTGCATTCCCTTCTATTGTTGAAATGTTCTCTATGTTTATTATTACTATTTTTGGGGCTGGTATTACAACGTATCTAATATTTATTTCAAATCCAACAATCTCGATTTCAATTTTTGAAGAAATTGAAAGGAATATAATACTATCTGATAGCTATAATCATTGTAATGGGTTTTTATATTTTATCTATTTTTCTATTATTACTATTTTATCATTAAGCCCTGAAGGGATAACACCAATTACAGCAAAACCAATCATAGTATTAATAGGTGAGATAATTGCGGGTATTACATTTTTTACGGGAATTTTTCCTCCACTTATTGGAATTTTAGTGAAAAGGAAAATCAACAAAAAAATCAATTTTGATATTCTAAATGACATGAGTCAACCTTTGCAAAAATCTGTTAACTGGTTACACAGTAAAAAATCATCAGATGGTTCTTGGTCAGGTTTAAATAATAGCGAATATTCTATACCGTGCATTGCTATGGCTTTAAAGTCAAATGGATTTACTAAAGAAGCATATGAACTACAAAATATTTATGCTAACAATTTAACAAACGAATTATCGAAACGTCTTTGGGAAATATTTCATTTAGTTTCAATTGAAAAACCGGATATTGACACAGCATGCCAATTGTACAAAAATATAGACCAACAATCCGCAACACTAATTAAATTATTCCTAATTTCAAATGATATTTTAAAATCTGACATTTTATTAGAAAGCGATATTAATGAAAGTGATTGGAGAAAAGAATTTGGTCCTCATTGGGGTACTTATGGTTTAGTTGCTGATTATTTAAAATATCCTTCTAATTATCAGAGTTATGTGAATCACCTTATCACTATTAGAAATAAAAATGGCAGTTACTACGGAGATGTGATATTATCTTCATTAATTACTTGTTCTTTATTCATAAGTGAAGAAGGTCCAATCGCAGGACGAATTTCCAAAGACACGACAAATTGGTTGTTAAAATTAAAATCTATTAACCATTTTAGACTTTGTGATAGTCTAAATATTTGGGATACTGCTTGGAGTACATATATTTTTCATATGCTAGATACAGAATATCATGATTTACAAGATAGTATTGAATGGTTAAAAAAATCATTTTCAAAAGAACCCATCAATGGATGGTCTTGGTCAACTGAAGGGAAAATACTTTGTCTAGACACAACAACACTAATATACGATTGTTTTTTAAATAACAATCTTAATGATAATCTCCTAGATTCAATTAATAAAATATCATTAAAAACCATAATAAACACAATCCCGAAAAAGGAAAACGATTTATTTCCAACATTTAGAGATGATGATGGAATTTATAATCCTTGTCCGATTATTTCATCAAGAGTGTCGTCAATCCTGACCAATATTGGTATAACAAATACTATAGATCCTAATAAAATAATTGAATGCGTTCTTAATGGTGAATCTAGCGAATGGTTCACTGATAAGAGCATAACTAAGGGTTTTGTTCTATATTACATCAGTAAAACGCTTACAAAACCTAGTGAACCATTAGAATCTCTTTTTAAAAATTTAATTGATGATATCAATAACAAAAATTTTGCTAGTCCTGAAGGAAAATTGGCAACATTATTAGGTTGTTCAAAATTTATTACAAAATATAGATTGATATTATCTGACCGGGACAAATATTCTAAATTAATTATTCAGCATTATTATGATATTCTATATTTACAAAATACTGATGGTTCTTGGACCTCCACTAATATTGGCACTTTTGGTTTTGGAATGTTATACTCAGATATAATTTTTTCATCTTGCCTCGGAATTCTATCATTAATCGAATATAATACATTTATCAATGATAGTTAATTGTTTAATATTATAAAATTACATAAAACCCCACTATACACCTTCCTAAACTTCAACCTATATCGATTGAAGTGAGGTAAACTAATTTCTATAGTCCAAAATACTACAATCTTTTCATCAGGTTTTAATCCATACTGATTAATCAAAATCTCAGCCATATTTGGATATGGATGCTTAAAAGTTGTCACATAAACAGCTTTTCTGAGGTTTAAATACTTCTTAGGAACTTTGTCTTTTTTAGTGTAAACCGGCACAAGCTTTTTCACAATCAATACCATCTTCTTACCCTAAGGGATACCTACTGCAAACTTTCCTTTTACAATTTTAATTAATGGTATTTGTAGATGAATAGGATTATCAAATCTTTCTTTTAGTTTAACAATAGCTTTACCGATTTTTAGTTTATCAATATAGCGTTCTTCTTCTTTTGTTAAGTTCATCGCTTTAGCGATTGTAGCTACATCATGCCCACTGCCCAAAGTGAAGCATATTTTACAGTTTGTATTTGCCAAGATAGATTTACTTAGCTTACTAGGTTCCTGATCGATTACAATGATACTTTCACCAAACTCTCTGATCATTCTGATAATTGTTTCAACAATTGTTTCTTCACCAGCTTGGGTTTCTTTTAAACCTGATAGAATATGATGAGCTTCTTCAATAATTATAGCATGTTTGAATTTTTCCCTTGTTGATTCAAGTTTTCTGAACTCATATATCCAGAGTAGTAGGCTTTCAATAAAGAAGATTTTCTCAGTAGTAGAAAGATTATCAAGTTCTATAATCACACTTTTATTTAACAGTTTATCAATTCCTTGATGTTGTCTTACATTCAGTACTTCACCAAGTAATCCTGAAAATGTTAATACAGCCAACACTCTTTTAACAGCACTCATCCACAATACTTCTCTACCCCTTATATATTGCTTTTTTAACAGTAACTCTAAGTCACTAAACTCAGGATATCTAGTTTTACCTTCATAAATACCAAATCTATCATAAAGATGATCAATTCCTTTTCTTAAGAAATATTCTACTCCATGACCTACATAAAAAGCATGTTTCATTACATCTATTAGCATTGCTAACCAATGCTTTGGATTAACACCTTTTGGTGGAATTAGTGGATTAAACCTGAAATCACATTTTTCATCAGCTATTCTAATTATCTCTAAATCTTTGAACTCAGGTAATTGTTTTAAATCTCTGTATGTTTTTTTCCAATCAAAGACTAGAAAGGGCTTATTTTGTTGTCTAAGCTGTTTTAAGAGCTGAAAAGACAGATTAGTCTTACCAGTACCTGTCATACCAACAATTAGGATGTGGCGGATAAATTCAGCTTCTTTTAATCCAAACTCACTATACTTTTTTTCTGGGTATAATACATCGCCCAAATGATATTCACCTTTTAATTTATCTTTATCAATTGGAGGCGGTAGTCTGATAACTTCCTGATAATTGAGTTTAGCTCTTTTATCTGTAATTAGTTTGAGTAATTCAAGGTTACTAATTGAAGATTTAGAATCATCATTCAACAAATTGAAAAACCAATAAGACTTTGTTTTGTCTTTTAAGATCGGTTCAAGTTTTCTTAAGAGTTCATCTATTGGGGTGGGCATTTAGATTGAAGAAAGTGATACAATAAATAGATTGTGTAACTAGAATGAATTAATAGTGAAAAATACTGGATTCCCAGTATTTATGTAGATTATGTTTTTTATGTAAGTTTTATTGCAACGAATAATATATTAAGGATATGATTTAATGGCACTTTTTATAGAATCTGAAATTAGAAATAGGGCAAAACTAGAGATTAGAAAGTCCTTTTTAAAAACTGCTAGTCAAATAATACTCGAATCCACTGAAGAATATTCTACTTTTAAAACCTATGATATTTTTTTATCTCATAGCTTCAAAGATTCTGAATTAATACTTGGATTAAAAAATATTTTAGAGGACTTTGGATATAGTGTATTTGTCGATTGGATTGATGATCCCCAACTAGATAGAAGTCATGTTTCTAAAGAGACTGCTAAAAAACTAAGAGAAAGAATGCAATCTTCAAAGTCATTATTTTTTGTTACCACAGAAAATGCTAATAATTCTAAATGGATGCCATGGGAATGTGGGTATTTTGATGGAATTAAAGAGAAAGTAGCAATATTACCAATTAAAAAGACATCAACAAATAATGCTTTCAATGGGCAAGAGTACCTTGGTTTGTATCCATATGTTGTAAAACAGAAATCAACTAGTGATGATATTAAATTATGGATTCATTTAAATGTTATACTGTATACTAGTTATGATAACTGGGTTAATACATCTAATGATATGATAAAATGGAAGGAGTCTTAAACATGACTGAAGAGAAAATAAAACATCTTGAATTCATCCAGAATATTATTACAAGAATGAATACAAATTCATTTCAAATAAAAGGTTGGACTATAACAATTGTGTCAGCGTTATTGGCTATTTATGCATCTACAAAGAATTGTTATTTTGTCCTTTCTGCAATTTTTCCATCGGTAATATTTTGGTTTTTAGATTCATATTACTTAACGCAAGAAAGAAAATTTCGAGGTATATACAATGACGTGGCTGGAATATCAGAAAATCCAAAACAAACTAAAATGTTTGAAATGAGACCCGATTTATACACTGGAGGAGATTTCTCATATTATTCTGTATTTTGCTCTCCTACAATATTCAGATTTTATTTTAGCATAATTTTAGTTTTGGGTTTCATTTTTTACATATTTAAAATATATTAAATAAAAGGATAATGATAAATGGCAAGACAGACATTTTTTAGTTTTAGATATAAGAAGGATAATTGGAGAGCAGGTATAGTACGGAATAGTTGGGTAACTCAAGAAAGAAAAGCATCTGGTTTTTTCGATTCGGCTGAATGGGAAGAAGTTAAAAAAAAGACAGATACAGCAATCGAAAAATGGATTGACAAACAGCTTGAGGGCACCTCTGTAACTGTCGTTTTAATTGGCTCAGATACTGCAGGAAAAAAATGGATTAATTATGAAATAAAAGCTAGTTATAAAAGAGGAAATGGATTGCTCGGTATATTTATACACAAGTTAAAAGATAAGGATCAAAAAACTGCCTCAAAAGGGAAAAATCCATTTAATGATTGGTATATTGAAAAAAATGGAAAGAAAATTTATTTTTCTTCAATGTATAAAACGTATGACTGGGTTGACGATAACGGGTATAAAAATATGGGTGATTGGATTAAAAAAGCTGCTAAGGATACAAATAAATAGTCGCAATATGTACATTTGAAATTACTTTATAAAATTACCAAAATCCTATCATAGTAATTAATGCCAATGAAATATTAAATAAATTCTATACCAACTTTGAGTATACCCATGATTTGGATAAGGATTTTAACCTAGTTTTGTCAAATTGTACTTTCCCATACATTAACTTTAACATTACACATGCTATAGTTGTAATTATCTCTCTATAAGTCTACCCTTTAACCTCTCCATATTTAATTCACCCCTTGCTTCCTGAAGTTTTTCCCTCAAATGCAGCATATCCCTAAAATATTCTATCTACTCAGATACAATCTTAAAATATAAATGTGATAAATCTCGGATTATCATTAAGACCATTAAATATCCATCAAACTAGTTAGTTTGAGTAAATACTCACTAAAAACTGCAATTAATAGGCAAAAATACTGGATTCACAGTATTTACTTCTAGATTATAGGCCTGTAACTTTTACAAGATAATGTATTCTTGAAGTAAAGAATTAAATGCAAAGAGGAAAGAAACATGACGCGCTCAAAATTCAATTTGGAATTAGACAATAAAATTATTAGCACCCTCAAAAATGGCTCATTATCAACAAAAGAAATAACAAAAGCATTAAGTTTAGATAGAGCTAAGATTTATCGTCGTTGTTGTTGGTTAGAAAAGCATGGTTTTCTAAAGTCAACCATAGAGACTCGTACTGGGCTGTTCTGTTTGGATGATATGGAAGTAGTGACAAGTGAATGTTATCAAGATTGTGTGGATAACAACCACGATCTCCGTTCAAGTTCTATCCGAGCTCGGATATGGGAATTAGCTGTACTTAGCGAAAGCACGTCTAATTAGTTATAATCTAAAATAATATTGAAATAGTTATCAATCTATAAGTCCGCCCTTAAACCTCTCCAAACTCACTTCACCGCTAACTTCCTGCAACTTCTCCTTCAAATGCAGCATATCTCTAAAATATTCTGTCCATTCACTAACTATCTTAAAATCAAGGTGTGATAAATCTCTGATCATCATTTCCAGACCTTTAAAAACCAATATATTTTAGTTTTATCTTTTAAAATTGGTTTGAGTTTTCTAAGTAGTGCATCATTCGTGGAAGGCATTGTCAAATATTAGCTTGTGTAATGAGATATAAATTTTGTGTAAGTTTAAAGTCTGATATGATAAATAGTAATTATCATTTTATTCTTTTTATAGAAAATTCAATATAAATATTAGTTATGTGTATAGGAGATATAAAAACACTTCTGTTTATCTTGCTAATAATGAGTGATAATAACAATGAATTTATACAGTAGTTAGCAGAAATAAATCCAAATAAAATATGAAAATAGCAATTACGGCTGATATTCATCTTAAACAGAATAAAGACGAAGCACCTGAGCGATACAACGCTCTCATTAACATTATTAAAAAAATCAAAGATGAAAAAATAGACAAGCTTATCATCGCTGGTGATTTATTCGATAAAGAAGCTAAAAATTATACCATTTTTGATGAGTTTGTAAAAATTAATAACAACATCACTTTTTATGTAATACCAGGAAATCACGATGTGGGATTGAATCAAAAATATTTCACTGCCAAGAACCTTCAAATTTTCAACTCTCCTCAAGTGCTTTCTTTTAATAATAATTCTATTAAAATCTTTTTAATCCCTTATTCTGCTGACAATTCCATGGGAGAAGTCCTTGCCCAAAATGAACAACAATTACCAGAACAGTGGGTATTGGTAGGTCATGGAGATTATATTACAGGACAAAGTACTCCAAATCCTTACGAACCTGGAATCTATATGCTTCTTACTCGTAATGATATTGAAACTTATAATCCTGCAAAAGTTATATTAGGACATATCCACAAAAGAGAAAATTTTGGGAAAGTCCATTATGTGGGGTCTCCGTGTGGACTGGATATTAATGAAACAGGCAAACGATATTTCAGTATAGTGGATACTAAAAGTGGAAAAGTTACTTCAAATAAAATCCTTACAGATATTCTTTATTATAACGAAAACCTGATTATGTTACCTGTTGAAGATGAGTTTGGCTATATTGAACAACAAATTCAAAAGATGATAAAAGGATGGAGCTTATCCGATGATGAACTTACTAAAGCTAGATTACGACTGAAAATCAATGGTTATACTTCGGATTTAAAAAAGCTTCAATCTGTCGTTAATAATACATTAAAAAATTTTACATTCTATAATAATAAAGAACCAGATCTAACGGAAGTAAATGTTTTAAAAGATAACGAACGAATACAAATTATTGAATTAGTAAAAGAAGCTATTGAACAAAATAACAAGGAACTTGGATTATTACAACTTACACAAAATGATGTTATTGAGCAATCTTTACATATCATCTTAAACAAAGCATAAAATTATGGGAGTTCGAATAGATAAAATTGTTGCTAAAAATTTAGGCCCCTTAACCTATTTTTCAGAAGAGTTTGGCCAATTCAATCTGATCTATAGTCAAAATGAAAAAGGGAAAACCTTTCTTACAGAGTTTATAATTCGCTGCCTTTTCAAGAACACTAAACGTTGGAACCTACGAGAAGAAGGAAGTGGGAAAGTTTGGGTAAGTGGTTTAGAAGATCAGCCTATTGCATTCACTCCATCAAAAAAACCAAAATTAGAAGACTGGATGGAAGGTAAGGGACTGCCTCCTGCATTAGTCAATTTGGTGGTAGCAAAAGGAGCAGAGGCAGAAATTGCGGACGTTCAAGGAGGTATAGATAAACATATCGTAAGGGAAATTCTTTCTGAAAAGAAAATACTTGACAATATTGAAGCAAATATTTCAAAAACTGTGAAAGATGCTATACTAGAAAACGGCACCATTGATATAAGTAGTAGAGGTGAAGGTAAAAAGTACCAAGATTTAAATAATGAAATAGAAGACATAAAAAATCTAATCATTAAAATAGGTACAGAATACTCACTTGGAGAACTGGAAAGATTAAAAATCCAGAAAAAGAAAGATGAAGAAAAATTTAAAACGCAACAAAAAGCCAAATATCATAAAGCTTATATAATTGCTCAAAATATTGAAACGATTGAAAAGAACCTTTCCCAATTGGATGAAAGAGAAATAAGCAATATATCAAATAAAATAGAAAACTTAGAAAAAAGTCGAAAGAAGTTAGCACGTAAAGAAAAGGAATATAAACAAACGGAACAGGATAGTCAAACTTTTCAATGGCTGAAAAGCTTATTAGATAATTATCGATCTCTTACTACTAAAATTATAGAAAAACCAAATAGGGTATTTCTTTATCTTGCTATTCTATTCTTTTTAGGTGGAAGTATTAGCCTATTTTGGTGGGATAAAGTTATTACTTTGGTTCTGTTTGCTGCTGCGTTTAGTATCTTTATATTTTATTTCGATAGATATTACAGAGCAACAAAAAATTTCGGTGAACACAGTGAACTTAAAAAGCTAAAAGAAGAATTTGCTGAAAGAATAGGACTAGATATTAAAAATATTGCAACGATTCAATCAGAATTTGAAAAATATCAGAAAGCACCGGGTGAAGAAGCTAACTTGAAAAAAGAGATTAGCGATTTAAAAGACGAAATCAATGACTTGGTAGTTTCTATTGAGCAAGGATTTAGCAAATTAACAAGTTATAAGATAGATGAAGCTAATTGGAATGTTGAGCTTACAAAATTAGATCGACAAGTTAAAGACCTCAAAGAAAGTAAAAGGACAGAACAAGAAAAGTTAATGGAATTAAAAGTAGATGAATCTGACTATCTAAAGGAAAAAATTGATGTAGAGTATAGCAGGCAAACTTATGAACACTTAAATGAAGAGATTAAAAAAATCAATAAAGGAATTGAAGAAAAGGAAGATGAACTTAAAACAATTAAACATAAAATATGTCAAATTACGGGTGATGACTTTAGTATAAGTTTTGAAAATGTTTTTGTAAACCTACAAAAAAAACGACTTGAGAAAGAGAAAGAATTAAAAACAATAAAATCTGAAATAGTTGCAGGAAATACCGTTTATAATATACTTAACAACTTACACCAAAAAGAAGATGCCAAAATAGCTGAGGGGCTTGCATCTGAAAATATCACTATCCTTCTCCAAGGCCTAACAAAACGATATAAGTTTATTTCGATGGATAATGATTATCTTAAGGTTTCGGATGATATTCAAGATTTCTATCTTAAAGACCTTAGTACAGGCGTCCAAGAACAAATCATGTTGGCTTTAAGAATAGGATTTAGTTCTCAATTGTTAAAAAAAGATTCTATGTTCCTTATTCTTGATGATGCATTTCAACATTCTGACTGGCCAAAAAGAGAAATTTTAGTCAATAAATTAGCTGATGTAGCTAAAAATGGCTGGCAAATAATTTATTTTACAATGGATGACCATATCAGAGACTGTTTTGAGAAAATAGGAATTAGTAAGTTGAATAATGACTATAAGAAAATATGCTTATAAGGTTGGGCTTACTTTTGCTAACATTGTATAAAAAATATAGGGCAGACAGGCGCTTTAGAAAGTTTGGTGCTCTTTTGCAACTTTATTCTCGGTGGGCAGGTAAGTAACTCCAACAGCCCAACATTTTTTATACTTTACATTTAAAAGTAAAAAAGCAGGAAAAACACATAATAAATCGTTTCACCTGACATTTTTCTGCTTCGCTCCAAAATGCAGGTACGTTATCTATAATATAGTAGTTGTTAACCGTCTACAAGTCTTCCCTTTAACTTTTCCACCCTCAATTCACCTTTAGCTTCCTGAATCTTCTCTTTCAAATGTAGCATATCTCTAAAATATTCTGTCCATTCACTAATAATCTTAAAATCCAAATGAGATAAATCTCTGATCATCATTTCCCGACTTTTAAAATCATTAATCTTTTTATCGAATGTTTAATAGTAAAAATTCTTCTAAATGTTATTATTTTTTACGATGGTAAATTAGGTATAAATGATAGTTAGGCAGAAAAAATTAAAAAATGAAAAACAATCTAGAATAGCATTTTTTAAAGCATTAGAGGGTATACGCAACGATTTTACTTGGAAAGATTGTTTGCATCCATTGGCTAGTTCAGAAGAATGCAGTACTAAAGTAATTGGTGCACATACTGTTCGTAGATCTGCAGATTTAAAAAAAATAGCAGAAGAGGGTCATGTCTATAAATTATCAACTAGTCCAGTTAATCTGTTTAATAATAATGGAAAAGTATGGCCTGAATTAGTGGGAATTAAGGAGGCCTCAACATTTTTTGGATTTTGTCAAAAACATGATACAGAAACTTTCAAGTCATTAGAAGCTCACGAGTTTATAGGTTCACCAAAGCAATGTTTTTTGCTAGCATATCGTCCACTTTTGAAAGAAATTTATTTAAAAAAAAGTTCTATTAAATCAGTTAAAACAATTCGAAACTCCTTTCAATCTTTACCTCAAGCAAGTAGTCCATTTATTCAACATTTTCTAGATACATTGGTAAAGGGTCATAAGAGTGCACTTATAGATTTAGAAAGATTGCGTACTTATTACGATGAATGTCATATTACAAATAATTTTAATTCTATGCGATCAGTTATATTTTATTTTAAGAATCCTACAAATTTTGTGTGCAGTGGAATAAGACAACCCGAACAAGATTTTAATGGAAACTTATTACAGAACTTAGCAAGTACGCATCTGCATTTAGATATGATTACGTTATCTATAATTTGTATTAATGATATCTCAGCAGCAGTATTTGCATGGCACCAAGTAAATGATAAATCTTGTGTTAAATTTATTTCATCTTTGTTACATCAGCCTTTGGAAAAGATACCTATATATATATTTAATTTTTCGATAGAATCTTTTGAAAATCATTTTTTGCGTCCATCATGGTGGGATCAATTAAGTAATAGTCGAAAAAATTCTATTATCGGGAAAATGGGAAAGAATACACTTTTAGAGTTACTGCACCGATCAAATGAAAATTATGAATGTATAGATTTGAAACATTGGAATCTTTCTAATATTAAATATGTAAATTTTTCTGTCTAACACTCGCTGCTACGGACGTGAAATACTAGTAGCGTGAAATTGAAATTTTGGAGGTTAAAATATGCCAATTTTGCGAAATAAGATTTACACAATAAACTTTCACGCCACAGAGCTATCTCGTTACATATAATATAGTAGTTGTTACCTATCTATAAGTTTTCCCTTAAACATCTCCATATTTAATTCACCCCTAGCTTCCTGAAGTTTTTCTTTTTAAAAGAAGCATATCTCTAAAATAATTAGTCTATTCACTAACAATCTTAAAATCAAGATGTGATAAATCCCTAATCATGATTTAATAAATTGAAAAACCAATAAGCTTTGGTTTTATCTTTTAATATTGGTTCAAGTTTTCTGAGGAATTCATCAATAGGAGTAGACATTATCCAAGATCATAATATTTAATGAAATATATACGTTGTGGAACTAGACAGCCACATATGATAAATAAAATGTGTTCATTTGATAATAAAAGTACTAAAAATGTGTAAAAATACTCTATTTCGAGTATTTACTTAGGATTAGGGATTATGTAAATTTAAGAAATAGTTGTACCATTGAAACATGTTATAAAAGTTAACTGAAATTAAATGGAATGATATTTAGAATTTTATTAATTCATGACATTAAGAACATTAATACATATTTTTTATATAATCTACGATAGGAGTTTGTACAATTCTATTCTAA
>SDBT01007001.1_pt1 | contig 18619 bp, 15 predicted proteins | sample 2277101 | NCBI WGS metagenome assembly SDBT01 (sample SAMN10404973, study PRJNA504765) | marine sediment metagenome | isolation source: marine sediment core GS10_PC15, 103 cmbsf | place: Arctic Ocean: Southern Knipovich Ridge | collected 2010
GCATCCAGCCATTCCCCCAAAAAGCCGGATATAACCACCGCCGCCGCCAGTATCAATATCAGTATATCGGTAAACTGCCCGAGAAATATGGAGAGCGCTTTCCGTTTGCCTTTGGTCAGAAGTTCGTTACGCCCGAACTTTAGCAAACGTTCATCACAATTCCCGCAATTCAAACCTTCCCTGCGAGACGTGCCGAATATAGTCTGGATTACGTTCGCGTCCAGGGAGTGCCAATTTTTTCTAATGTCAATATCCATAATCGCCGTTGTATAATTATCGTAAACGCCCAGGTTAAAAACCTGGGCACAAAAAGGTTAATTAATCATTTATTCCCGGTAAATCATATTTCCCCGTGGTACTCATTATTATCATCGCCGCGGACAGAACCGCCGCAATCGCCAAAGCGCCCTGGGCCAATCCCAGGATGGGAACGACAACCGCCGCCATAACCGCCGCGCCCAACGCGCTGCCGATTAAGTCGAAACCGTACAGCCGCCCCGGAACATTATTCGCATTATCCCGTTCCATCAGACGCATCGCCAGCGGGAACTGCGCCCCGCCCAAAAAGCCGGTACCAGCCGATAGCGCCAGAAACGCCGCGTACCCCAGAGCCACCGGTAAAACACCGGCCCAGCGGCCAAAGACATATATGGCGAGCGTAACGACGAACGAAGTGACGACGGCGTAAACAAGTATGTCGGTCAAGGTCTGCCGCGCGTCCTTCACTCGGTACAATTCGCTCCATACCGCGCCCCCGCAAAGCCCAAGCATAAAGACCGCAATTACCGGCGCTAAAGCGTTATACGCCGCGCCGTAAACCGAGCTAAAACCGAGAAGTATCAGTATCAAAAACGATATCTCGGCGAAGCCCTGGGCGAATACAGCGATTGCTACCGCCCGCCCTCTCCAAACAGGGTTACGCTTTGCGATAATTATCCAGAGGACGACGAATAGCGAAAGCGCCGCGATAATATGCCATAAGCGCAGATGCCCGGCCGCGTCCAGAAACGATTTCCCCCAGTCGTCAGCGCGTCCTGCCCAGAGTACGCCCGCGAAATAGTAAGACGTCGGTTTGATATCGCGGTTTACCGTTCCCGGCTCCGCTACTATCTCGTTAAGGCCGTCAATCCTATCGTCGGTCAGAATATCCTTGATGTTCCCCGGCTTCGTAGTAATTACCCTGACATTGCCTATCCCCGAAGGCCGTCCGGTAATCCCCAGGTCTTCCGCGACCGAACCGGCGTCCTCCGAGTAGTCGTTTATCAGGGTCGCGCCGCGATAGTACTTATTATCCAATCCGCGTTCGCCGAAGACGTCGTCGTAATACGAGCCGTAGTAACCCTCGATGGGCGTATCACTGCATATGAAGGTTATCCCGCCCGTCGGTAAAACGACCACATCCTCAAAGACATCACCGCAGGTCGAAGCTACCGAGCGCAGGTATTGCCCCATCTCCTCCGAATAATAGTTCTCGGACGACATCGTGTTGAAACCCATTATGCCGCCGGGCGCCAACAGCCGTTTTACCTGCGCGAAGAAGTCGGCGGTGTAAAAACGATTGACCCCGGCCGAAAGAGGTTCCGGCGCCTGTACAATTACGACGTCGTAAAGCTCACCATCGCCAACTTGTTTCCCGGCCCAGGCACGCGGGTCATCATAATATATATTTAGACCGTCGCGTGATTCTATCCCCGCGTTTGCATCCGCCCTTTCGGCAATCTCCAGCAGTTCCTTATCCAGCCGGACGAAATCTACGCTCTTCACCGAAGGATGCTTGTATATCTCCCTTATCTCGCCGTTCAAGCCGCCGCCGAGCAGCGCAACCTTCTCCGGGCCGGGGTGGGCCGCCAGCGGAAAGTGAACCGCTTCCTCGGCGCCCTCTCTATCCGGGAAGGAGGCGATGAGCTGACCGTTGGCGAAAAGCGATACCTGCCCTTCGCGCTCCAAAACGGCTACCGCACCGTACCGCGTCTGGCTTAATTCAGTTACCTCGTAACCGACGAATACTTTGCGTTCAAACCATTTCGACCGGATAGCCCCATAATTTGCGGCAAATATAACGATTGCCGCGATTAACGAAACACCCCCGAGAATAGCGACAATCCGCGTTCTCGTTGCGGAACCGACCGTAAGCAGAATAAGCCCAACTATCGCCGCCGGGGCTAAAACGTAACATAAGCCCAGAGGGGTAAGCAACGGCCCCAATGCAAACGCGAAAGCCAACCCGGCGACTCCGGAGCCCAGCCCTTCGGCGACGTATATGCCGATAGCTTCGCGGCGGGGGCGATTATTCGCCGCCAGCGCAAAAGCGATGCCGCCCACCAGCGGCAGCGGCGAAAGCGATATCAGCAGATACGGCAGCGCCCGGAACACCCCGACTATCTCGCCGAAGCCGACGCCCATCCAATCCCGCGCCGACCATATCAAATAAAGCGAGGTCAGGTAAGCAACAGGTAATACCGCCAGAGAAACCGCGAACGCCGCATTACCCGGCTTGAACCAACGGCCGGCGATAATGCTGCCCAATCCTACAGCCAGTGTCCAGATGCCGAGGGTAATCCCCAGCGACAACTCGTCGCCGCCGACTAATATCAGCGATTCGCGCAGGAGCGTTATCTGCCCCAGTATAGCGATAACGCCCAGAAAAAAAGCCGCTCCCCAGAGGTATACACTTCGCCCCTGTCGGCCGCCGTTAGCCATTCGAAATCAAGCTCTGAAGCAAAGCGGCCGCGCCCCAGTGGATAAGACGATTGAGCGCACCGAGCGCGAGGATTAAAATGAGAGGAGAAAAATCTATCCCTCCCATATATAGCCCCAGCTTCTCCATAACGAAGCTGCGTATCGGCTCTAACACTGGGTCGGTCAACTTGTGCAGTATCCTGACGAACTTATTCGCCGGGTCTGGTTGAAACCAGGATAATATAGCGCGTATTATTATCAACCCCGAATACAGGAAGATAACTACGTCTATTATTTTTACCGCGATTGATATAACGAGTATGGCTATTTCCATATCTATACAACCTTAAAAAGCGGTCATTTCGCCCAGTTCTTTAAAGCGTTGTTCCACTTCTTCAATAGTAATTTCGGCCAACCGTTCTATCGAAACCCCTTCTACCACAAACGAAGCCACGGTTGAACCGTAGGCTACGGCGCGGCACAAGTTCGACGGGGAGACATCCCCCGATTTGGCGAGGTACCCCACGAAGCCCCCGGCGAAGGAATCGCCGGCGCCGGTCGGGTCCGCAACGTATTCCAACGGGAACCCCGGCAATACGAAATAGAAATCGCGCCCCATAAGCATCGCGCCGTGTTCGCCCTTCTTCACCAGAGCGTACTCCGGGCCCATTTCGGTTATAGCGCGCGCCGCCTTCACCAGATTATCCTCGCCGGTCAACATCCGCGCTTCGGCGTCGTTGACTATAAGGCAATCTATTTTCGATATTGCTTCGTCCAGTTCATCCCGTTTCCCGTCAATCCAGAAGTTCATCGTGTCGAGCGCGATAAAACGCGGATTCTCGACCTGGTCAATAACTTCGGATTGCAGCACGGGGTCAATATTACCCAGGAACAGGAAATCTTTGGTGCGGTCTTTTTCGGGAACTACCGGCTTGAAGTCGGCGAAAACGCCCAGGTCGGTCTTCTCGGTTATCGCGACGTTCAGGTCATCCTCGTAGCGCCCCTTCCAGCGGAAGGTCGCGCCCGGTTTGATTTCGACGCCGTCTGTATCTACACCGCGCGAATGGAGAACGTCGAATACTTCTTTCGGGAAATCCTCGCCGACTACGGCGACTATCGAGACCGGGGCGAAAAGCCCGGCCGCCAGCGAGAAATAGGTTACCGAACCTCCGATTACGTCGTCGGCTTCGCCGCCGGGGCATTTCAAGCTGTCCAGAGCCATTGAACCTATAGCAAGTATAGACAAAAGAAAACCTCCGAATACTTTTATTCGTCTGGAGTTAAGCGATGTGTAATATATCACGAGAGGATATGAAAATCAAACGAAAGTGGATGGGCAATGCCGGTATGCAAGGAAGTAGGAATACGGATTATGACTAGTACGGTAATGAACCTACTCCAACCTCCGGCTCATTCGGAAAGTAGCTAACCCCATAATTATTATGCCCATTATTGCCAAAACCAAGGTCGGCTGCCAGAGATGTTCTATCCCAATACCTTTAATCATTATCCCGCGTGCGATTTCCAGATAATAGGTAAGTGGTATAAACCAACTGAACGGTTGTATCCATTTGGGCATCGCTGCGATGGGGAACATAAAACCGGAGAGCAACATCGAGGGCAGGAAGATAAAGAAAGACATCTGCATCGCCTGTTGCTGCGTTTTCGCGATTGTAGATACCAGTAATCCAAGGCCCAGGGTGCTGAAGAAGAAGATAAATGTTAAACCGTAGAGCAGCCAGAGCGACCCGGCGATGGGTACGCCGAACAGATAGCGGCCGATGAGGATGGCTATCGAGATGTCAAGGTAACCGATCAGTAGGTACGGCACTATTTTACCCAGTAATAACTCGATACGTTTCACCGGCGAAACCAACAGTTGCTCCATCGTTCCCCGCTCCCGCTCACGCACTACCGCCATCGCGGTCAGCATCATCGTAATCATCAGCATCATCACTCCGATAATGCCCGGCACCATAAAGTTAGCGGTTACCATATCCGGATTGTACCAGGCGCGGGTGCGTATCTCGAAGGGGATGTACGGCCCCTCCCCCATCTTTGACGCGGTTAGCTCAATATTGTAGTTAAGGCTGATGGCGTTGGCGGCGGCGAGCGCGGAACCGGCAGTCATCGGGTCGGAGGCGTCGAAGACCACCTGTATCGTCGCTTCCCGCCCCGCTTTGATATTTCTCCTGAAGTCAGGAGGGAAGAGTATCCCGACCTGGGCCCGGCCGCTGTCTATTTCGTTACGCACCTCGTCTACACTACCCACGTACTTTTCAACCTCGAAATACTGGCTGTTGACGAAAGTCTGCACCAGGTTCCTGCTCTCGCGGCAGTTGGCAGTGTCGTACACCACGGTCGGCAGATTCTTCACTTCGGTATTGATAGCGTAACCGAACAGGATAATTTGCAGCGCCGGCATTAAGATAACTATACCAAGCGTCGCCCGGTCCCGGATGAGCTGTATAAACTCCTTGCGGACTATCGCCGCGAACCTGGTTAAGCCTGCCACGACATATCCTCCTTGAGGAACAACACGAACAGGTCCTCGAGCGTCGTGGTTACATACTCTATTGATAAACACTCGACGTCGTTATCCGTTAAAAAACCTTCTATCTCATCTACCCCGTTCTCGGCGAACATATGTATCGTATCGCCAAAGACGGTAACCGCGCTGTCCGGGTATTGTTTTGATAATAATTCGTACGCCGTCATCAACGGCCTGGGGCGTATCTCGATAATCTTGTCGGAGCCGTGCGTCGTCTTAAGCGATTCCGGGGTACCCGAAGCGATAAGCCGCCCTTCGTCTATGAAAGTGAGCTTATGACAATGCTCGGCCTCGTCCATATAATGGGTAGTAATCATTATGGTCGTACCCAGGGCGCTCTGTTGGTATAGCAAATCCCAGAAGTCGCGGCGGCTGAGCGGGTCAACTCCGGCGGTCGGTTCGTCGAGGAACAACATACGCGGCTCGTGGATTATCGAGCAGCCCAGCGCAAGCCTCTGCTTCTGCCCGCCGGACAGCGTACCCGCTATCTGCTCCCAGCGTTCCGCCAGGTTGGCCATATCGAGAATGAACTCGATGCGGTCCTTCTTCCTGTCGCCGCGCAGCCCATAGATGCTGGAGTAAAAATCTATGTTCTCGCCGACGGTCAAATCCTCGTACAGGCTAAACCGCTGCGACATATAGCCGATGTTCTCTTTTATGCGTTCGGATTCCTTATATACGTCGTAACCGAGAACATAACCCTCTCCCGAAGTCGGCAACAGCAAGCCGGTCAACATCTTGATAGTCGTGGACTTCCCCGCACCGTTGGGGCCTAAGAAACCGTAAATTTCGCCGGCGTGTATCTCGAAATCTATATGGTCTACCGCGACGAAATCGCCGAAGGTTTTAGTCAGGCCGGTGGTATATACCGCTACATCGTTTTGCATATTATCCGTTCATATCCTCTTTGCGGGCATATCGTAGGGTCGTAGCTTTAGCTGCGACCACCATAAATCAAACAATACGAATTCGTATCATACAATATTTAATGTGGCCAGACCTGAAGGTCAGGCCCTACTTCATATCCTCTTTGCGGGCATATCGTAGGGTCGGAGCTTTAGCTGCGACCACCATAAATCAAACAATACGAATTCGTATCATACAATATTTAATGTGGCCAGACCTGAAGGTCAGGCCCTACTTCATATCCTCTTTGCGGGCGTCGGGAAAGGTTACGTCACAGGGGATACCCGGTTTCAACTTCCCCTCCGGATTAGGAACAACTACCAACACTTTGAACACCAGATTCACCCGCTCTTCCTTGCTCTGTATATTACGTGGCGTAAACTCGGCTTTGGGGGCAACGGATTTGATTTTACCGGGGAATTTTTTGTCGGGATAGGAATCCACTTCGACTTCGGCTTTATCTCCCCGATTAATCAAACCGATATAGGTTTCGGGGACGTAAACGTCAATTTCAAGTTCGTCCAGTTCGGCAATGGTTACCAGCGGCGCAATAGGCGAAACCACCTCGCCAGCCTCGAAGTTCTTTGATATTACGGTTCCGTCTTGCGGCGCGTATATCTTTATCTCCTTGCGCTGCGCATCGACCGTCGCGACATTGGCCGACGCGGCGGCCAGGGCGTTTTTTGCAGCGTTGAGCTCGGCCAGCGCCAGGTCTCGGCGGGTGCGAGTCTGGTCCAGCGTCGCCCGCGAAACTGCGGTATCCGCCGAGAGGCCCTCCAACCGAGCAACGTCGCGCTGCGCCTGGCCATAAGCGGTTCGCGCCGCCGATACCGCGTCCGCCGCGGCCCGGCGTTGCGCTTCGGCGGCTTCCCAGCTTGCGTCCAGGACAGCGCCGTCGATGATCGCTATAAGGTCGCCGGACAACACCCGGTCGCCCTCCTCGACGTTGAGGGTTAACAGACGCCCGGAAACCAGCGGCTTGACATCAACCTCGACCGCCTCCAGGTAACCGCCGGCTTCAACCGGCCCCCGATTCTTATAGTACCGATTGGTAGAGCCTATCACGATCAGGCCGATTATTATCAACCCGGCTAATATAAAAACAACGGTACGTACTATTTTCATATTCATCTGTACACCTGCCGTCCTATATCGATAGTCCTTTTAAAACGTAGTCTATGTATGAATCGAATTGATCCTCTCCACTACCTAAAACAGATAACCCATCCCCTAATCCGATGTTTTCCACCCTCGAAACGACGAATAAACCTCCCATAATCGCAGGTATAACCGGCATTGGGCTATCGAGTTTTTTTAAATATCCTTGATCGGCGCCCTCGTTTATGAGCGAAACCAGATTAAAAGCATTGGGCAAGAAGAAATTATTAACTATATACTCTTGCATTTCACCTTTCTGGATTATCTCGGAAAATATCAGAGGCGCGATTGCGGAATTATCCTTCATTAGATTCACGGCGGCGCGGAGATAAGCGGCCAGACGCTCCGGCGCAGTTCCCCGGTTCACCTCGTCTCGATTCCATATCTTTAACAAATCCGCCAGCGCGGAATCTATTATTTCTTTGTATAACCCCCGCTTATCCTCGAAGTAATAGTAGATGAGCGCCTTGTTCACGTTGGCCGCCGCCGCTATATCGGCGACGGACGTACCGTCATAACCGCGCTCCGAGAACAGGCGGGCCGCAGTTTGTATTATCCTGTCCGGCGAAGCGGCGGTCTCGTCACCATCGGACTCGGTTCCGGGGAATGTAGCCCGGCTACAGCAGACGTTGCGTTGCAGGCTATGGAACAGCCCCAGGGCCGCGTCGTCGTAATCGCCGTTCCCAATATCCTTGTCCCCGCTTCGCGCCATTAACCGTCCGTTCAATATGTGTTTAGTATTCTGACCGTTTAACCGTTCGGTTAATAGATAGCACAATTACTATGTTTTGTCAAGGGTTATGTAGCCGTAACGGTTGACTCCAGTCAACCGAATAGTTTACGTATATACTCATCGAGATATTTATTCAACGGTGCTATTTCGGCGAACGGGAGTTCGCCGTTACGGCGTTTTTAGGCTAAATTATCTATGGGAAATTAAAACGGGCGGCAAGGGATTGCCGCCCATAACAATCGTAACGGAGCTTCCCAAAGCTCCGTCTTTTTCCGCACCTTACGCCGCTGACGGAGGTCGGGAGACCTCCGCTACGTTATCTCACCACCATCTTCTTGCTGTCGCTGAACTCGTCGGCGGTCATCTCGTATATATAAACGCCGGAGGATAAACCACGCCGCTAAGCCGTATTCGCATTTTGTTTGTTCCGTTCGCCAATCCGTGTAAATCCATCTAATCCGTGTTTATCCGTGTCCCATTACCAAATACGGTTTACAACGCGTAGCGGATTTGATATAATGCGGATACGGTTTATAATGAGGAGTAAAATGGCCGAGAAGAAACACGAGATAAGATTGAGTATGTGGCGTGTCAAAGACCTGGACAGGCTATTCGAGAGATTGTACTCGATGGCGCCCGCGGTAGCCGCGCCTTACCGCCGGACGTTCGTTCCCTCCGCGGACATTTTCGAGACCGACAAGGAGTTAGTGTTCAAACTGGACCTCGCCGGTATAGATAAAGACAATCTGAAAATTATCCTCGAAAACCGTACCCTGACCATTCAGGGCCGCCGTTTCGAAGAACAGCACGGAGAAACGATCTATTATTATCAGGTCGAGATTGAATACGGCCATTTCCGCCGCATATTCGACCTTCCCTATTACGTAGTACCGGAGGAGACGCAAGCGGTTTACCGCGAGGGTTTCCTGTATATAATGATGAAAAAAGCGGAGATCGAAACCGACGTTCATACGGTTATCGAGATTCTATAATTACCGCGTTTGAATAATACCGGAGGTAGCTGATTTGGCACCCGAAGACGAATTCGAAAACATAGAGATACCGGACGAATTGCCGATATTACCCTTGAGGGGGACCGTTATATTCCCCTTTATGATAGTACCGCTCCTGGTCGGCCGCAAATCGAGTATCGACCTAATTGACGACGCTATACGGGGCGACCGTATTATCGGGCTTTTCTCGCAAAAAGACCCGGAGACTGAAGATCCCGGCCCGGACGATATTTTCAGCACGGGTACGGCGGGGCTTATCCTCAAAATGCTCAAGATGCCCGACGGTTCGGCGCGGATTATGATACAGGGTATCACCCGGATGGATATCGCGGAGTTTACCCAGCAGAAACCCTACTTCAAAGCAAAAGTGAACCGCGATGAGGAGAAGGAGATTGCAGGCGACAAAGCGACCGCATTGCAGCGTAATCTACTGAACCTGTTTCAGAAAGTCGTAAACCTGACGCCCCATCTTCCCGAAGACGCCTACGTAGCCGCGATGAACATCGGGGAGGCCGGTAAGCTGGCCGATTTCGTCGCCTCGAACATCAACGTCTCCCTGGAAACCCGGCAGGAGATACTGGAGACCGCCGATCCCGAAAAACGGCTCGACCTGGTGAACAATATCCTGGTTCAGGAACTTGACCTGCTGGAGCTGGGCTCAAAGATACAGTCCGAGGCCAAGAACGAGATGGACAAGGCCCAGCGCGAATATTATCTGCGGCAACAGCTCAAAGCGATTCGCAAAGAGCTGGGCGAAGAGGACCAGTACGCGGTAGAGATAGACGAACTCGAAGAAAAATTATTGGAGAAAGAACTGCCCGAAGAGGTCCGCGAAGAAGCAATGCGCGAACTCAGCCGGTTGAAGACCATTCCACCCCAGGCCGCGGAGTACATCGTTAGCCGGACTTACCTCGACTGGATAATCGCCATCCCCTGGATGGAGGGCAGCAAGGACGATATAGATATCGCGCACGCCCGTAAGGTACTCGATGAAGACCATTACGACCTGGACGACGTCAAGGAACGCATTCTGGAGTATCTCGCGGTACGGAAAATCAAGGACGATATGCGCGGCCCCATCCTTTGTTTCGTAGGCCCGCCCGGCGTCGGCAAGACCTCTATCGGCCGCTCTATTGCGCGGGCGATGGGGCGAGAATTCATTCGGATGTCGCTCGGCGGAGTCCGTGACGAAGCCGAGATTCGCGGCCACCGCCGCACTTACGTCGGCGCGCTGCCGGGCCGTATCATACAGGGCATACGCAAAGCCGGTACTAACAACCCGGTTTTTATGCTGGACGAAGTGGATAAACTGGGAACGGACTTCCGGGGCGACCCCTCATCGGCTCTGCTCGAAGTGCTCGATCCGGAACAGAACTTCAGCTTTCAGGACCACTACCTCGACCTGCCTTACGACCTGTCGAAGGTGATGTTTATCACCACGGCCAACATCCTCGACCCGATACCGCCGGCGCTACGTGACCGTATGGAGATAATCCGCCTCCCCGGTTATACCAGCCACGACAAACTGATGATCGCCAAAGAGCATCTCGTCCCAAAACAGCTTGAAGAACACGGCTTGACTAAAAAAGACGCGAAACTGAGCGATTCCGCGATCAAAGAGATAATCAAATCCTACACGCGAGAAGCCGGCGTGCGCAACCTGGAGCGTAAAATCGCCGACGTATATCGCAAGATCGCGCGGAAGATGGTTGAAGAGAAAACGAAGGGGGCCTCGGTGTCGAAGAAGAACCTTGCCGATTTCCTCAAAGCGCCCATATACTTTGAGGAGGCCAAACGCCGCAAGGACGAAGTGGGCGTGGTCAACGGCCTGGCCTGGACTTCAGCGGGCGGCGTTATCCTGTTCGTCGAAGCCACCAAAATGCCGGGGAGCGGAAAGCTCATCCTTACCGGGCAGTTGGGCGACGTGATGCAGGAATCGGCAAAAGCGGCCTATTCGTACATCAAAGCGCGCTGCGAAAACTGGGGCGTTGACCCCGAGGAGTTTAAGAAGTCAGATATCCATATCCACGTACCCGCCGGGGCCACCCCCAAGGACGGCCCCTCCGCTGGGGTCGCGATGGCGACGGTAATCGCGTCGGCCTTTGCTGATATCAAAATCGATCATAAAATAGCGATGACGGGCGAGATTACGCTACGAGGAAAAGTAATGCCCATCGGTGGAGTCAAAGAGAAATTCCTGGCGGCCAGAAGAGCCGGAATTAAAAAAGTAATCTTCCCTGAACTCAACGAAAACGATATACTGGAAATCGAGGATAAACTTAAAAAAGGAATGGAAATAATCCTGGTTGATACGGTTAGCGAAGTGCTGGGTACGGCGCTAAAAGGGCCAGCGAAAGCGAAACCCAAAATCACTAAAGATACCGTACGAAAACAAGCGCCCGCAGCTAATTAGATTAACGCAACCAATTAACCCGCCGGATATCCCGGCGGGTTTTATGCAAACTGTAGATGGAAGATAAAGGGATAAAGGTAATAGTAGCTACCGTGATTATCGCTTCGGTCGCGGTAGTCGTTTTTCTGGCCGCAGTCTACGGCAAAGACTTAATATCCGGTTCCGAACCGGAGCAGCCCGACGATGTTGCCGTCATCGGTAGATATTACCTGATTCCGGTTGGAGAAGTCCCGAAAGCCGACCTGGAGTTCGCGGAAAAGGCGCTGGAAGCGGGGACCGGGATGGAGTTCACCGTCACCGAACCTATCCCGTTATGGGACGAAGCCTACCTGCCGGAACGCGGCCAGTACTTGATTACCAAAATGACTTACTATGTCGGGAAGAATATGCCCGAAGATACCATCAAGGCGGTCGGATTGACTGCAGCGGACCTCACCACGGAAGACCGCAATTTCCTGTACGGCCTGGGATACTGCCCCGGGCCTTGTTGCATTCTATCAACCGCGCACCTGAAAAGCGAAACCACCCCCGAATGGAAGTATCGGGCGAGGTTGTTCCGCCTGCTGCTCCACGAGTATGCCCACAACTTCGGCCTGCTGCATTGCCGCAGCAGCAAGTGCATAATGGCATATTCATCGGGGGCGTCGGCGCTGGACAGGCAGAGGTTGAACTTCTGTATTCGCTGCAGCAAAGCGCTGTTTATGCAGACCGGCGCCGATATTGAGGAACGCGGCCCGGCGATTAAAGCTCTGGCCGAGGAGTACGCAATCGCCGAACACCTGGATGAAGAGTACTGGAAGAGTCCACCCGCGCCTTTCGACCTTTCGCGGGACCCGATTACGCATTAGAATAAGAGATATACATCACTCATACCTCAACGACTCAATAGGATCCAACTTACTGGCTTTCCACGCCGGGTATATCCCGAAGAACAGGCCTACGGTAACCGAGAAGAAGAAGCCGAGGAACAGCGAAGGCGTTGAAGTCGCCGCCATAAGCGGCGTAGTCCAACCCACCAGATTGGCGATAAACACGCCCAGTAATACTCCCGCCGCGCCCCCCACCAGCGAGACAACCACCGCTTCGGTTACGAACTGGTTCATAATGTCGCGGCGGCGGGCGCCCAACGCCTTGCGTACCCCGATTTCGCGGGTGCGCTCGGTAACCGCCACCAGCATAATGTTCATTATACCGATACCGCCCACCAGCAGGCTGATGCCGGCGATGGCTATCATCGCGGCGAAAGCGCCCCCGGTAATCTGGTTCCATATCTGCATAAGCTGTTCGGCGGTTATAAAGTAGAAGTTGTTGTCATCCTCCGGCTTTACGCCGCGCCGTCGACGCAGCAGGGCCTCGGTCTCGTCCATCGCCAGGTCGAGGCTGGCGGTATCCAGTGCGCGAACGAAGATAATGCTGTCGTCCTTGTTCTTGCCGAATATCTTGGTGAAAGTGGTCTCCGGGATAACGACGTAGTTATCCCAGGAGGTCCCGAACACCTCTCCTTTGCTGTCGAACACGCCGACCACGGTGAAGGAACGCCCGTTAACCTTAATGCGACGGCCTATCGGGTCCAGCGTCCCGAAAAGCGTTGTAGCGACGTCTGGCCCGATTACGATGACGTCGCGCGCCGTGTCAACGTCGTTCCGGTTGATTATGCGCCCCTCCGCCACATACTGCTCGTTGAGGACATCGAAGTATCCGGTAGAAGCGGAGGTTATCGAGATAGGCCGGGTCTTGTTGCCCTGATATTCGCAAATAACCGTATTGAAGCTCTCGATATCGGCCAGGACGACATTTGGACATTGCTCCATTATGGCGTTTGCGTCATCAATGGTAAAGTTGGGATTATCCTCGTCAAAACCGCCGCCGACTATTATAGGATGGGTCTGCACCTCGAACGTAGGGCCGCTTAAAAACGATGAGTCCCGCTCTATGGACAGGTTCAACCCCTCGATAATAGACATCATCGCCACTACGGTAGTCACACCGATGAGTACGCCGAGCACGGTCAGCGCTGAACGCAGTTTATTGGCCTTTATGGCCTCGAAAGCCATAATTACCGCTTCGCGGTATTTCCCCAGTTGTCGAGCTATCCATACCATAAGCTTGTTGACTTACCCTTCGTCAGGTTGAAACCTGACGTTAACGCTACGCGGGTGAACCTCCACCTGCTAAAGCAGGCGGTTTCTACTCTCGGATTTAATTCTGCCTTAAAGCTTCGATGGGGTTCAACCTGCCCGCTTTCCGGGCCGGGTAAATCCCGAAGAAGATACCGACGGTAGTCGAAAAAACGATTCCCAGCACGATGCTCCCCTTGTCAACCAGCGTAGGCAGCGGGGTCAGAGTACCGACCAGATTGGCGATAAGCGCACCCAACCCTACCCCCAACAGGCCGCCGATGATCGATATCAACACCGCCTCCAGGATAAACTGCAGCATAATATCGGAACGGCGCGCCCCCAGCGATTTGCGCAAACCCACCTCGCGGGTGCGCTCCGAGACCGAGACCAGCATAATGTTCATAATGCCCACGCCCCCCACCAGAAGCGATATCGCGCCCACCGATATCACCACCACGAAGATTACCCCGGTCAGGCTCCGGAAAGCATCCATAAACGCGGTCTGCGGCATTATATGAAAATCGTCCTCTTCGCCGGACTTCAGGTGATGGCGGGTGCGCATCAGGGTGGCGACCTCGTCTATCGCTTTTTCTTGTAGTTCGGGCCGCTTCGGCTTAACGATTACTATACACCCCGCATTTACGCTCTCGCTCGCGAAGCGCTTCTGGAAGTTAGTTATGGGTATCAGAATGCTCGCGTCCCGATTTTCGTCGAGGAAAGCACCGAGAGGTTCGATGGACCCGACCACGGTATAAGTATGCCCGTTTACCTTGATCTTGCGCCCCACGCTCGGCTTATTGCCGAACAACGCTTTCTTGGATTCTGACCCTAATACGCAAATATCGCGCGCCCGGTCGACGTCGGAGTTCAGCAGTATCCGCCCCTCGGCTGCGACCAGGCCCTCCATATTCTGGAACTCCTCGGTAGTCCCCAGGATATAGACGTTTTCTGCTGATTTGTCGCGGTATTTTAAGTTCCCGGCGATTATCATTCGCGGCGCGGTATAACCCACCGAGGGGCAGCTTTCGCGAATGGCCCAGGCGTCGTCCGGGGTGATGCGCGGCCGTACCCGCGACGCCAGGTAATCCTCGTAGTTCGAGTTGAGAAAATCGAACCGGGTCAGCATAAAGGAATCCGCTCCGGCGAAGTCGAAGGCGTTGGTGATGTAGTTATTAAGCCCCGAGGTGAGCGACACTATACCGACCACGGTACCCACCCCGATAATCACCCCGAGCAGGGTAAGCGAGGTGCGCATCTTGAAGGCGAACATCGCGCTCACCGCCAGGACAAACGCCTCCTGCAGACGTATCCCGAAATCGCTAATTTTAGTCCATAATGTTTTCATAATGAGAAAGCACTACTGCCTTCTTAATAGATAATACGGAATGTTGGGGGAGATTGTTTCAATGGATCACTCTCGGCGCGGATAAACCACGCCGCTAAATCTTTTATTCTCGATTGAACAAACGGTGGGTTTTATACGGGCCGATATCTCCGGCTATAAATGGCCGGGCTACATTCTAAAAAAGGGATATGTAGCCCGCCGCTTCAGCGGCGGCCACGAGAAGAAAGTTATATTGAATAGGAATTACGTAAAAGTATCCGAAAATCCCCGGCTCAAACCGGCCAGTAATTCTACCAGCTGCGGGCGGTACTCCTCGCGGAGCGTTTGCGATATCTCCAGTTGAACGGTGTTGAAGTCCGGGCCGTATTTTGCGGGGAATATCTCGAGGTTGGGTAGGCCGGTATATTTGGGGTTGTCGTCGCCAATTGCTATTTCGGAGGAAGGTATATCGATATAACCGCTCGCTTCGCGGTTCAAGTATTCGATAATCCAATCCTGAACCTCGGGCCGACAGGATTTGCCGTGATAAGTACCGAGGAAGAACGAATGATCGCAATCGGACGAGTTCAAGCAACCGTGCAACGAGAGCAGCAAATACGGCCCGTTGTCGTAACCGCAGCCCTCCAATATATTCGCAATGGCATTATCGTAATCGAGGCGGGCTTCGGCGGGGCAGTTCGATCCGACCGGGCGATTCAAGTCCACCAAATCGCGGGAGACGTTGCATATAATCGCGCCGATATCTTTGCTTTCGCTTATCCCGGCCACGATTTCGCCGGTGAAGCGGTCGTCGCGCGGGGGCTGGGCGTGTAGCGCCTCGACGATAACCGGGATATCCGGGTTCCCGTAGCGGTAACGCACCAATTCCATATCCGAAAGTTGCCAGTCCATAGCTATATCGGTTTACTCCAGCCGTACCGGCGAACTCCAGTTCGCCGTTCCTTTAAATCGGCGGTTCGGAAACCGCCGCTACCCGGATTTAACTTGTCTGTAGCAGCGCCGCGTTCAAAACCTGCTGCAGAAGTATCGCCGTAGTAACCGGGCCCACTCCCCCTGCGGCTTTGTTGGTTAACCCGGCGACCGCCGCTACAGAATCGAAATCGGCGTCGCCAACAGCTTTTCCGTCAATGTAGTTGTAGCCGCAGTCTATTACGGAGATATCCGGCCGTATCATATCGCCGTTGAGTAATCCGGCCTTGCCCGCCGCCAGGACGATGATGTCGGCGCGGCGGGTATGAGCTATAAGGTCGCGGGTGCGGGTATGGGTTACGGTTACGGTGCAGTTGCGTTGCAGAAGCAGCGCCGCGGCTGGTTTACCCACCACCGGGCTTCTTCCCACGATTACCGCTTCCGCCCCGATTAATTCGACGTTATAATACTCCAATATGTGAACCGCTGCCGCGGCGGTGCTGGGGATGAAGCAATCGCGCCCTGCCCAGAGCGCCCCGGCCGAGGCCGCACTTTGGCCGGCTACATCCTTCTTAAAGGGGATAAACTGGGCGATGTCGGCGTCGATAGTACGGTCTACGAACGGGGCCTGCAAAATAATCCCGTTTACCGATTTATCGGCGGCGAGTTCGTTTAGCGCCGCTTTGCCCTTCTCCTCATCACCCGGCAAAGAAACCACGTCAACCTCAATACCGACTCCCTCCGCCTTTTTCGATATAGATTTGGTATAAGAAAGGGCGGCAGGGTCGTCGCTAACCACAATCGCCAGGCGAGGAGCCGGTTTCCCCTGCCCTACCAGTTCGGCGATCCCGGCGCTAACATCGTTTAAAATAGAAGCCGATATCTCTTTTCCGTTTACGATTGTCGCTACCATAAAACCTAATCCCCGCGTCGGATAACTTACGATTCTCGAATTGTATTACTATACCACGCCATCCGCATTATTTCGCTATCTAAAATAGTTATTTACTCCGTCTCAACCGACGTTATCTCGGCTTTTATCTCGCCCAGAACGAAGCTCGAAGACAGCTTGAGTATCATCCGGGATTCGTCGTCGCGCAGCCAGATAGTCGCTTTGGCTTTCCCGGCGAAGATAAGGGCGGCGTCATCCAGGGTAACGTCCACCACAATTGCGTCGAAGGTTCCCAATTCGGTGGTAACTTCCTCGCGGCGCACGATTTCGACGTGAAACGTCCGGTTCTTCTCGCCGTCGCAGTTGGGGAGTTCATATTTCGCCCCCGGTTCCAGGTCCAATGTCCGTAGATAGTAAAACGTCGATAGCTCGTCGCGCGAATCGGGTTTCATACGAAGCGCTTTCTCGTCATCCTTGCGCGCCAGATTCTTCTCGTGATTATAGTATACCGTATATTTATCGGAGTGATCGCCTTCGACTTCGGTCTTCTTATACTTAAGCGGCAACAGGGTTTCTTTATCTGCGTAGCAATCCACACGGTCGCTAATATAGAAGAAACTACCGAATAACGGGTTGGACTCAATTGTCGTCACCAGGTGGTAGCAGTCGGCGCCGTTAATAGTTTTACTTCCGGCTACTTTCATCTCGCCGAAACCTGCTTTCATCCCCAGAGCAGAAACAGTGAACTTCATCTTCTCGCCGACCTCGAATGGGTAGTCGGCGGCGGCGATGCCGTGAGTGATAACCAGAACCAATATTAGTAATCTATAAATTAATTTCATATTCTTTTATCTTCCTTTGCAGCGTCCGCAGGCCGATATCGAGCATTTTCGCGGCGCGCGTCCGGTTACCGTCGGTAGCTTTAAGGGTCTCCTCTATCATATATTTCTCGGCGTCGGTCATAGCCATCCCGGCTTTAATACCCCGGTCCGCGTCTCGCTCCAGGCTCTTTTTCAAGGGAGCTGGTATGTCAACGGGAGTAAGGATATCGCCCCGGGCCATAACCGCCATACTCTCGATAACATTGCGCAGTTCGCGGACGTTACCGGGCCAGGAGTAAGAACGTAATATGACCATAACGTCATCTTCCAGGCCTTTGACGTTTAGATGGTTCTTTTCGTTGAATTCTTTCAGGAAAGCGTCCACCAGTAGCGGTATATCCTCAACCCTCTCGCGCAGGGCGGGGACGTGTACGGTTACCACCCGCAGGCGGTAGTACAGGTCCTCGCGGAACTTTTTTTCGCTTACCGCGTCCTCCAACGTGATGTTGGAGGCGGCGATAGTCCGGGTATCGGTTACGATATCGGAACTCCCGCCGACCGGGCGCACCACGCCGTCCTGTAATACCCGCAGCAGCTTCACCTGCGTCGTCAGCGGTATCTCCGAAACCTCATCTAGGAAGATAGTGCCGCCGTCGGCCTGCTCGAAAATACCCTTATGGCGCCGTACCGCGCCGGTAAAAGCCCCCTTCTCGTGGCCGAAAAGCTCGCTTTCGAGCACCCCTTCCGATATCGCGGCGCAGTTTATTTTGAGAAGCGGTTTTTCGCGGCGGCGACTGTTGTAATGTATGGCGTCGGCGATAAGCTCTTTACCGGTGCCGGACTCGCCGGTAATCAGCGCTCCGGCGTCGGTGGGAGCGATACGGGTGATGATGTCGTATATCTCGCGCATCGGCTTCGAACCGCCGATGATGTTATCGAAGCTGTGCCGTTCGTACAACTGCTCGCGCAGCCGAATATTCTCCAGCTCGATGGTACGCCGCTCCAGAGCTTTCTGTACCAGTATCGCCAGCTTGTCGGTATCAGCCGGTTTAGTTAGGAACTCGTACGCGCCCTTACGG
>SDBT01007002.1_pt1 | contig 18616 bp, 16 predicted proteins | sample 2277101 | NCBI WGS metagenome assembly SDBT01 (sample SAMN10404973, study PRJNA504765) | marine sediment metagenome | isolation source: marine sediment core GS10_PC15, 103 cmbsf | place: Arctic Ocean: Southern Knipovich Ridge | collected 2010
CAGGGACCCTTGGTCAGTTCATCTAATAAAGGAGTTTCCCTTTTCTTCTTTTTTTCCGCCATTAAAGCCTCCTCTTTGTTTAATTTTCAGGCTAATGATACGTCTAGCTATATCGTTTTTCTTAGACACAACCGGTTGGCTTGGGAAGTCCTGCTACTTTACAGGCTCCTTTTGCCGGCCCTGAAGGAAAAAGATCATAAATCTCCTTGAGTTTAAAACCGGTTTCCTTGCAGAGTTTTCTGATCATCGGGGCGATGTTGTACTGCGTATAATAATCTCTCAGATAATTTACTATTTTCCAATGGTCTTCCGTTAGTTCATCAACCCCTTCTGTTCTGGCCAGACCAAGTGCAATAATCTCATTCCAGATAGCCGGATCCTGGATAAATCCGTCTTCATCAATATCGTATTCCTTACCTTCAATCGTTATTTTTAATTCATCCATGGTTTTCTCCTTGGTAATGTTTTCGTAGTGTCAAATTTAATAATATATTTTCAACATAACTTATTGTTTTTAAAGAGTATAAATTAATTCTCCCGCAAATCTTATTTTACCGTTACCTTCCCCCCTGCATGTGTTGAATATACAAGAGCTGCAAAACGATAAACAAAATGTGCGAATTTAGAATAGGGCAAATAGACCAGTAGAAAAAAGACAACGACTAAATGCACAAAATACATGGGATAGGCCCATTCAGGTATATTTGCAAATCGGAAGTATTCAAGTAAAACGCCGGTAATACCAACGACTAACAGGTCAACAAGAAATATCCAGTCAAAATAAGTACCTTTATCCTTTTTGCCATCTTTATTACTAATCCGGTTGATTATCATTATTGTAAGCCCGGTCAATAATGCCAGAGCACTCACATTGCCAATGATTTTAAACGGGTTCCATAAGGGAAAGGGATAAAAATTATAAAATACGATGGCAAAGACCGCTACAATTGTGACGAACCACAGACCCAGAAATCCCCAGAGAACAGGAAAATGTCCCCAAAATCTACTTTTTTTAGTTTCGCATTGTCTGAATTTTGCGTGTGTCATAATTTCCACAATTGTCTGGATAACCGATTTGATCAAGGGGACTTTTTGGCGAGAGTTCTCTGATGCACTCGTAAACCTATCCATATTTTTCCAAAATTTAACAACCCCTAAAATAACTGCTAAGCTGGCAAGAGAAGTAAAAAATATAAAGAATACATTAATAGTCGTGTGTGAAAACATTTTAGCATATTCCACCTCGCCCTCAGGAATACCTATGTTACCTGTTAATACCCAGGCTGCAAAAAGTAGGATAGACGGTATGGCCAGCATAACGGGTAAATAAGCTGGTTGGGAAATCCATTTTGCCAAGAATTTTGGAACAGCAAAATTTGAAATAGCAATTTTGCGAAGTGCTGCAAATACTTCCATTGGTTTCGCTTGTCGCGGACAGTATTCTGAGCAGTCACTACATTGATGACACAGCCAGATGGCCGGATCATTTATTACGTTCTCTTTTAATCCCCATTGGACCTGAATCATCTGTTTACGAGGGAAAGGGTTATTATCAGGTGCATTATTGCAAACCACGGAACAGGCACCACATTGATAACATTTTTTTACTGAGTCTCCACCTGCGTTAATTACTTCCCGGATAAAGTCCAAATCCGGTTCAATAATTATCTCTTTCAATTTTTTCTCCTAATTACATTCCTTTAAATGGATTAAATCCCATATCAGTAATTTCTTCTACGTAATCTGAAAAAATTGTGGCTAACTTATCATATTCTGTAATTGCCAGTTGAATCGCGCGAATTCTTTCAGGTTCAAGCATCAGACGCTGCAAAGTTTCCTGAAGGTTTTCTTCTCTTGTCCCAATCAGCTCACTTCCATTTATAAAATGGCATTGATAGTCGTCACCATATTTACAGCCGATGAGCAATATCCCATCCATTCCTTGGGATAGGGCATCAGCAATTAGTACATTATTGACTGAACCAATGCAACGGACAGGAATGGTTCTAATATGTGGACTGTAAGTGAGACGCCGAATTCCGGCTAAATCCATGGCAGGATAAGAATCATTCTCGCAAACAAAAGCCAAAATTCTTGGTTTTTCTTCAAACTCATCCGGCACATTAATCGCTTTTATCATTGAGGATAGGATTTCGATACTATAATCTTTAAAAGATATAATTCTTTCCGGACAGCTTCCCATACATATACCACAGCGACGACAACGGTTTGGGTTGGGCAGGGGGGTACCCTTTTCTGTCTCATCCAGGGTTCCGAATGGACATTCCTCCGTACAACGTTTACAATCAGTACAACGTTGCATAAAAAATTCCGGATAGGAAGTATCACCGATTCTAGGCAATAGTGCTTGTCCCCGGGAAACCAGTTTAACAGCCTGAATAGCCTTCATCGCAGCACCGGTCCCGTCTGAGTGTGCTCCCTTCAAATCGAGAGGCGCTCTCACACATCCGGCGGCAAAAATTCCGGTGCGTTGAGTTTCATATGGAAAACAAATAAAATGGGAATCAGGAAATCCATATTTTAAATCGGGCAATTCTGTTCCTTTTCGGTAGTCAAGATTGAGGATATTGTTTTCAAGGGTGGAGGGTACCATGCCTGTGGCAAGAACCACCAGGTCAACCTTCACCTTTATATCGTCACCAAGCAGCGTATCAGTAGCTTCGACAACGATCCCGCCATTGCTCGTATCGATGGTTTTGATTACACTTTTGGTAAGAAAAGTTCCTTCATCTTCCTGAACACGTTTGTAGAAGTCTTCATACTGACCGGGGGTTCTTAGGTCTTTGTAAAAAATAAAGACCTGTGAATCCGGATCCAGCTCTCTGCAATAAAGTGCCTGTTTCAAAGAGATCATACAACATACGGAAGAACAGTAGGAAAGATGGTTTTCGTCACGTGATCCGGCACATTGGATAAAGGCAATCTTTCGGACCGGTTTACCATCTGAGGTGACGAGGGGTTTACCGGAAGATAACCTTTCTTCCATCTGTACATTGGTGATAATATCAGGTGTCTTGCCGAAGTTAAATTCGGTCAGTTTTGCCGGGTCATAGGGATTCCATCCAGTTGCAAGCACGATACTTCCAACCTTCACTTCAGAAACTTTAGCGCCCTGCTTAATGCTAACTTCAAATAAACCCGGTTGTCCCGATATTTTTTCAACTTCCGCTGAAGTAAAAATATTTATTTTTTTATGATTCTGAATCTCCTGTTCCAATTCAGGTATACCGGTAGGCATAAGCTCAACAAAAGGCTGTTTTTTAGGATATTGGGCATGCATTTTTTTAGCCCAGCCGCCTAACTCTTCCGCCTGCTCAACAAGAATTACCTCAGTACCTGAATTGGCTGCTTCCAGGGCTGAAATCATCCCAGATTTCCCACCACCAATAACCAGTATGCCTGAGACTAATTCTTCTGCAATAAATGGCTCCGGAATTTCACTTTTTTCAGATTTAACAATACCCATTCGGAGATAATCTTCAGCCAGCATTTGCGTATCTTCATTTCTTGGTTCCTGGCACCAGACAACATGTTCCCGCAGATTTACTCTCTCCAGAATATTTTCATTCCCAAACCTGAAAATATCATAATTTACCCGGGGAGAACATGCACCAATAACGATTGTATTGATTCCTTCGTCCTTTATATCCTTTTTAATAAGGTCAACACCTTCATTGTTGCACAGAAATGAGTGTTGTTTGCACAATGAAGCCTTATATTCATCTGTCGCCACTTTTTCAAGTGCTTCAATATCGAGGCTATCACCGATGCTGCAGCCACTGCAAAGATACACTCCCAGCTTTTTATCCATTAAGATTTTTCCTTTCTACCTATACATTGCATTGCCTTTAAGGCTACGCCATTTGCATCTTTTATACAAGTGGATACATCAGATGGCTCCTTTGCACATCCAACAAAATAGATGCCGCTATCAGCCCCGTTACCATCCGGAAAAAAACCATCCTTGTCAAGTGAAACATCAAAAGGTATAGTTTCATCAGACAGTGATGGATTCATTCCTGTTGCCAGAACAACTAGATCAACCGTCTCGCGATATTTATTATTGGAATAAATATCCTCGGCGACCACAGTAAGATCTCCAGATGCTGAATCCTCTTGAATCTCCGCCACTTTCCCCTTAATCAGATGAAGTTTTTCATCTTTCTCCATCTTCTGTAGAAAATCTTCCTGGCGTCCCGGGGCACGAAGATCGATATAAAACATATATACTTCTGCTTCCGGATTAAATTCTCTTACATAGTTTGATTGTTTTAGGGAAGCCATACAGCATACGGAAGAACAGAAGGGCAGATGATTCTCATCCCGGGATCCGGCACATTGAATAAAGGCAATGCGTTCTACTTTTTTACGGTCAGAAGGTCTCAGAATTTCGCCGTTGGTAGGACCATTGGGGGAAGCAATCCGCTCCATGATAGTGTTGGTAACAACATTTTCAAATTTGTCAAAGTGCAAATTGTCAATTTTTGTTGCGTCATAAGGTTTCCATCCGGTAGCAACGATAATCGCATCGGGCTTAAGCTGAACGTTTTTAGGCTGCATATCCAGTTCGATGGCGTCATACTTGCATGCACTGACGCATTTTGCGCATTCCGATCCAGGACATACTTTATCATCAATCACATATCTTAACGGAAAAGAGAGCTCATGGGGAAGATAAATGGCCTTTGTTTTGTTCAGTCCATAGTTCCACTCATTGGGGCGCTCAATCGGACATGCTTCGATGCAATCATTGCATCCGGTGCATTTGCCATTCACATAGCGCGGCGAAATTTTAACGGATACATTAAAATCACCTGCAGTGCCGTCAATTTTTTCAACCTCTCCCATTGTAATAAAATCTATGTTAGGATTGCTACGCATCCTCTTATAATAAATTTCCAAGCCACAATATGGCGGACATAGTTTTGGGAAGTATTGATGCATCCTGGACACCCTTCCACCCAGTGAAGGTTCTTTTTCTACAATGGTCACATGGTGTCCAAATTCGGCAATCTCAACTGCGGCACTAATTCCGCTAATGCCGCCACCAACGATTAAAATATTCCCTGTTGTTGTATCACCCATAATTTTTTCGAACCTTTCAATACAAGAGGTGATCTGATTATACTTCAGCTAAATCTTCCTCGGATACTTCACCTCTTATTTTAATAGTGCTTTCTCCGAATAGACAAAATTTCAACCAATCGACACCAAATTCCATGAGCTTGATATCGTTACTTTTGGTATTTTCAATAGTCTTTTTTGCAACCTCGAATCTTTTCAGGAATGTACTATCAAAAACAAAATTTCTGAACTTATCCAGGTTGTAGAATACCATATGAAACATTTCCATTTTCTGAGGGGTAAGATCCTGACCTTTATCAAAATAGGGGTGCAGTACTATTTCCCGGAAAAGGCTGCTGAAATTCTCATAAGGCTCGATACCCTGATTGTGCATCCATTCACCAATGCTCCATTCCTGCTTGGAAGTATGACCTTCACAGAAATCTTCCTTTTGTAAAAAGAAAAACTCATTACCCGGATCTTCAGCTCTTGTTTTTTGAGAAGCCAGTCCAATCGGATACATCCTGCAGGACCATGGACGGTCTTCATATATAGAACACCCTTCCTTTTTTACAAAAGGGCAGTGTTTTTTTTCATCATCCAGTAATTTTAGTAAAACAACCGGGAGTTTTTGATCTTTTGTAAAAGGTTGGATTGTGTATTTTTCTAAAAAATCTTCAGAAGAAATATTGAGATGACGGCGGATTCGAAGGACATCATATGGTGTTAAAAATATATTCGTATCTGTGCAACATTGATTAAAACATGAATACTCCTTTTTACACGAAAAACAAAACCTGTCATCTCTCTTCAATTGTTCAAAATTTTCCATAATTACAACTCACTCTCCTAACAACTGATTAATGATTACCTGAAACCCCACAAGATATTTATACCTGAACGAGTTACAGGATTTAAGATGCACTATTAAAATAAGGCCAGACTCTGGTGTAGAGTCTGGCCCTCCACATCCTATGGATTAGTTTTCAATAACAGGCTCAAATGTCAGACTTTTATATCGATCAAACATTATTATGCTTAATCAACGAGTTGATGTATCGGTCGTTTGAGCATCTCCCATTTGTCAGTTTTCGGATCATAGATACAATTCGCGAATACTTTCCAGTTTTCCTGATCCATTGTTGGTGTATCGGAACGAAAGTAGTACCCAGGCCAGCGTGTCTCTTCACGGAATAGTACTGTTCTTAAATGTGCATCAGCTTGCCACATGCGGTGTACATTTTCCCAGCAGCGCATTAGCTCATGCAGGTCTTCAGCTCCGAGTTTTTCTGAATCCTCTTTTAAGAATTGGAGGAGTTCCTGGCCCTTCTCAAGATTTGCTTTACTGGTTTTGAATTGAGAGGAGACCCCACCTACGTATTCATCCATGATTTTTTGCAGACGGAACATAAACATATCAGGACGTATGTAGTTTGGATTGATAGCAGGATCTGTCGTTTCACCTTTATGTTCTTCAAAAGTATCCAACGGAGCCAGAATTTTTGCCTTAATTTCTTCAACGACACTAGCGTCAACATTTGGCAGATCCGAATTGTCAAGCACGTATTGGACCGATGACTTACCAATAATACGTCCTTCAGCGTGGCTACCTGATGAAAATTTATGGCTTGATGCTCCTGTTGCATCACCAGCACAGAAAAGCCCTTTAACCGTTGACATATGGTCATAACCCCAGAAGTAATCTTCAGGTGAAAGATCTTTTGGGCCACTTACCCAGGCACCGGATGCACCTGAATGGGAGCCGATAAAATATGGCTCAGCAGCAGCGATTTCGGAAGCTTTTTCTTCTGGTTGTACATTTGTTGATGCCCACAGCAGCGCTTGAGAAATGGTCATATCGAGAAAATCTTCCCACGCCTCGGATTCCAGTTCTTTCATTTTTTTCTTACGCTCTTTTTCATCCGGGACAGCGTCTGATAAATTTTTTATAGCCTCAGCTGTTTGCATAAAAATTGGCCCTTTTCCATCCATAACATCAAGCATCATCAAGTAGTTCCTTAGATTAGCAGGAACAGGTTTTACTTTACCGTAGGGCTCCCAGTTTTCTAATTCATCACGATTAGTCTGCATATAGGATTCGCCAAGACCGTTTGTAGCCTGAGCTTTGAAAAGCAAGAACCATGCGCCCACAGGACCGTATGCGTCTTTAAATCTTACCGGAATAAAACGTACTTCCTGGCAAGTCATTTCCGCACCAGCCTGCAGTGTAAAATAAGCGCTTGAACCGGAGTTCCATGGTGGATACCAGGCGCGACCGAGACCTTCACCACTGGACCTGGGCTTAAATACATGAACAGCACCACCCATAGCGACCAGTGTTGCCTTGGCCTTAAACACATAAAATTTGTTATCTCTCACACTAAATCCAACGGCACCGGCGCAGCGGTCGCCATCCATCAAGGGACCAACGATAAAAACCCGTTCGTAAATATTCTCATCACCCATGGCATTTTTCGCTGCTTCAGAAACAATGACCTTGTAAGATTCACCATTAATCATCAATTGCCAACGGCCTTCATGAACATACTTGCCGTCATCATCTTTCCATATAGGAAGGCCCCATTTTTCAAATAAATGTACACTCGCGTCAACATGGCGTGCGATATTCGCTACGAGATCTTCCCGGGTAATACCCATTAAGTCATTGCGCACATAACGCACATAATCTTCGAGTGTATTTTCGCCATCTTTTAAACCGACATACTGGTTAATGGCGGAAAGACCCATCGCAACAGCACCACTTCTGTCAACTGCGGCCTTATCGACCAATGTTACTTTCAAATTATTTTTCTTTGCCCAATATGCGGCTTCAACGGCCGCGCCACAAGCTGCCATTCCACCACCTACTATCAAAATATCGGTGGTTACTTCGACAGTTTCAAATTTAGCCATTATAGCCTCCTATTCTTTCTTATTTTAATTTGGGAAGATCTGGAAGACCACTTGCTTCCGGTTCAGTGGATAGATTACCGCTGTTTATATCATCATGTGTAGCAAATCCACCTTCAGGTTCAGCGGTACCTTCAGGTGTTGATCGAATAGGAAACTTAAAGCGCTTAATTTGTTGATTACGAAATTTAATTGTCCACATTATAGAATCAGTACTTCTTAAGGGTGTACACTGGCCACCAAGCGGAACAAAATCAGCATAACCGCGCACTTCCATTGCCTGTGTCGGACAAATTTTAACACAGTTATAACATTCCCAGCACATCGACAAATCCCTGTTATACGCCTTGTTGGTCTCTTTGTCGAGCACCATCAGATCATTTGGACAAATATGCTGGCATGCAGTTTTGTCAAGAGCCTTACAGCCATCGCACTTTTCTCCGATTACATAGCTAGGCATATCGCATGTCTCCTTTCAGTAAGTTAAAAATTTCACATCATTAAGTTAAATATTTCACAAAAGATTTAATTATACCCCCTCGATACTTTGTGATAGTTTACACAAATTAAAAAAATATATCAATCTAAATATTAATTTTTTTTACGGTATCCAATTTTATGTTGAAAAACACCACAAATAGGCTTTTTATATCATCTCCCTCCTTAGAAGTATTCATAATTGTTACATAATTCCGAATTTTAATTATCAATTATCATGTTTACAGAACCCCACTTTAAATTATAATTACAATATCCAAGTCGATAAATGTAGAATATATTTACAATGTGTAATATAAGTATACAGTTATAATCTTATAAAAAAACATATAATTAAAAGTTTAATATCATGAGTTTCCGGTTTAAATAGTCAGATAAAAAAACTCATCCCCAAACCCCTTCTCTTGATAAGAGAAGGGGCTAAATGAAGGTAAAGAAAGTCCCTCTCTTTTCAAGAGAGGTCACGCCGGCAGGCGGATTCGCCTACTGGCGAACTCAAAGGCGCAAAGAAATAATTTTTATATAGTATATTTTTAATTCGTGAAATTCGTCAATAAGTTTTTTTTGATTACAGCATCGCTGCCTTATAAATTAACGGGATTATAATAAAATGATGAAAAAGCATTTCCGTCATATGCCGGTGCTGTTCCTTTTGTCGGCAATCTCAGTGGGTTTTCCTATGGTAATTATAGAATCTCTGATCGCCTCACGTTCTTTCGGATTAAAATCCGGAGATAGAAGTACTCTACCGGTTGGGAAGGATGCTCGGCCTTTGTTAGGTGTTTATCTGGCGTTTAAGATAGGAGATATATTTGTACGCGAGACATTTATTTACTTTCAGGAGATTAGCCTGGAAAGTATCATGTTCTTTATTGAATTATTGATCGGTGTGATCATTCCGATGCGCATCTTTTTCTCACAAAAGGCATTGCGCTCTCCCGGTTGGCTGTTTGCCGGCTCGATACTGGTTGTGTTGGGTGTCGTGATAAACAGAATCAATGCATTTTTAATTGCTTATACACCGTCATATGCAATGGGATCCTATTTTCCATCGATAGGAGAAATATCGGTTACCGTGGGTTTGATTGCTATCGAAGTATTACTGTACCGGATAATTGTAAAAATTTTTCCTGTAATTAGTATTCCGGATAAATCACTCCTTCCCAAGACAAAATATGCGATAAAAGGAATATCATGATGAAGAGATATTATCTTTATGGTCTTTTATTTCTACTGGTAAGTAATATGCCGGCACAAGAAAAGAAGCAACATGAGACAGGACAACAACCACTTGATTGTAAAATTTGTCATGCCTGTGAAATACCGACGGTCGGAAATCCCTGCCTTCGTCAGTGTCCGCGTTTTGGCGCGATGACTATCCATCATTCTCCACAAGATGCCCCAGAGGATCGGTTTTTACTGGTATCACCGATTTATTCATTATAACTATCCAAACGGTGAACGAAGTAGAATTGATGTCTCCTCATGAAGAACTTGTTCAGGGCAGCTATTGCGCCAGTCTTTTCACAATTGAGGGTGTTCAACATCTTTTGCTGGCACGGCGAAGATTGGTGTTGACGATTTCGCTAAAAAGATGATAGGCAGAATCGATGATATTGATGATGATATTGATACTGATGTTAAGGACTTAAAAATTGGCAAGTCTGCTGTCTCATTCTTTCAGGATGAAATAAAAGGGTGTAAATCCCACTTTAAGTCCCTACGTGAAGCCAGGAGTCGTGATAAAGATTTAGCTGAACACAATGGATATTGTTTAGGGAAAATAGAAAAACTGTCTGATAAAGAATGGGACAAAACCATCCAGAAGTTTTTTAGAAAATAGGTTTTAAGAAAAGTGTAAATCTTTTCTACAAATTCAAGCGAATTGTCAAGCTACTGTTTATTAAAGAATTATACGAACAGATAATCACCCAGTATTTTACATGTAATATATAATAACATAGTGTAATATTTAACAACGTGCATAACTTTAATATAATCAATGAGTTGTGAGAATGCTACAAAAAGTGTTGTAATATACAACATATTTGGGTCGTTCTTCTCTCCTTGGGGTTTCCTGCATAACTCCCGTTAAAACAAGAGGATGATGAGAATAAAATTGTCTCAGAATATTCTGGCATACAATTTGTGATCTCCTGATGTGATTGATAATTATTTTCACTACGATAAGGAGGAAAATATGGTTTTTGTTTTTGTGTTACTGACGGTAGGCATTTTCCTCGCTGTTGACTATGTTTTAAGAAGAGAAGGAAGGGAAATCGAGGAAATTGGTAAAGAAAAGAAATCTCCAATCTTTCTCAGTCCGGAAAAAGCGTTAAGACCGATTGACAACGGAAAAAAACGTTTATATCATCTTAGCCACTCCTGGATGCAGCCAACGGATGAGGGGTATGTCTATGTGGGATTTGATAATTTTATTTCTACTCTATACTCATCAGAGGTGAGTATAAAAGATCTGCCATTGGTGGGCACCCATGTTCCCCAGGGAGCAAAAATTTGGGATGTTGGATTAAAAAATCACAGGGTTTTTCAACTATCTCCATTATCCGGGAAGGTTGTAGATGTTAATCCGGCCTGTAAACTGAAGGTACCAATTCCAACAGATCAGACTGAAAAATCATGGGTCCTTAAACTCAAAGCGGATGATCTGGATATGGAGACTAAGAATTTAATGAATCATCCCCAGGCCGGGATAATGAATACCGCCTTAATCGATGACCTGTACCTGTCCGCTCAGGAAGGCATGTATCTCAATGATGGGGGTAAGATCGATCCTGTCTATATTGACAATATGCCTGAGGATCAATGGAGTACGTTGGTTGAGTTGTTTTTTCCCTATCAACAAGATATGGAATAATTGAAACAGGAGGCGTAAAATGGTAGTCGCGGTTATTTTAGCCACAATACTTTTATTTATTGCTGCTGATGCTGTCCGCCTGGCAATAAGCGACAAATAGTAATGGATTAACACAGAATTAGAAAGGATTCTCGTATGGATAGAAGAGATTTTGTGAAAACACTCGGTGTTATCGGAGCCTCAACATTACCCGGGAAAAAATTATACGCAGAGGAATCAGGAGATGATAAGGAATTTGTCGGTATTCTGGTTGATACGACACGTTGCGTAGGTTGTCAGTCCTGTACGGAAGCCTGCGCGGAGGCCAATGGCTTACCCGAGCCTGATCTGGATGCGATTGATGGTAAAAACATTGATTTCCTTTCACCGGTGGATGGTGATGTGGTTGCCTTAAATGAAAAAGTCATCCAATCCCCGGAAATGATTAATCAGGATCCCTACGATAAAGGCTGGCTGATAAAGGTTAAATCTGAGAGATTCGGTGCAAATATTAAAAATCTGATTAGTGGTAATGTGGCAAGGGCCTGGATTGAAGATACCGTAAACAAACTGAGCACCAGCATTAGCGGAAATTATGGTGTTGTTTTACAGGATGGTGGTACGATCACAAATGGCTTTGTAAAAGAACTGGCGCCTGATAATTGGGAAAAGGTGGCCGGGGAGTTTTTCCTGACTAATGATGTGTAAATCATATTTTAGAAGGGATAGACAATATGAGGGCAGGTCGCAGACCTGCCCTTTTGTCTTTATCCCTGATTAATTTCCACTTTTCATTATAAGATTATTTTGTTATCTTGCTCTCAAACCAATCATGGAAAAATTCATGCGATTTTATGATCTATTGAGCTTCCGTCTATTTTTAGTCATCGTTCTCACATTAATGGCCTTAAGTATTGGCTTCTCGTTATATTATATATCTATTGAATCGGAGCAGTATGAGGAGATTGCTAAGCAATGTGCACGAAGAACCAGCGAAATTGTAATAGGCTCTACAAAAAATGCAATGCTTCTCAACCAAAAGGAAAATGCTTATGAAATAATGCTTTCAATAGTAACGCAGCGGGAAATTGAGAAAATATCTCTTTTTGATAAAAATGGAAATGTTGTTTTTTCTACGGATGAAGATGATATTGGACAACATGTAGAAATTGATAATCAGGCATGTGCCTCATGTCACATGCCGAACGGTGAAGTAAAAGGAAACCCAACAGAAAATTGGTACAATATATTCATTGGTCAGAACGGCTATCGTTCTCTAGTTTATCTTAAACCCATTAAAAACGAAAAGAACTGTTACACGGCTAGTTGTCATGCACATCCAAAAAATAAAACCTACATTGGTGTCCTCCGTGTTGTTATGTCCTTAGAAAAAATGGACGCTTTAATTGAGCAAAATCAGGCTCGGATGATATCAATAAATATTGTTATTACAATTATCCTCGGTCTGGCAGTTGGAGTATTCCTTTGGATCTGGGTCCATGTACCGGTTAAAAATCTGATCAAAGGAACCCGGGAAGTTTCCACCGGAAACCTGGACTATACCATTCAGGATGCCGGCAAAGATGAAATGGGTCTCCTTGGGCGTTCATTTAATGAAATGACCGCTGATATTAGGAAAGCAAAAGATGAAATCACCTCCTGGTCTAATCAATTGGAACACCGGGTAAAAGAAAAAACCGAAGAATTGGAAAAAACACAAAAACGAAATCTTCAGATAGAAAAAATGGCTTCATTGGGCCAACTTTCCGCTACGGTTGCTCATGAATTAAATAATCCAATGGCAGGCATCCTAACCTATAGTAAACTGATACAGAAAAAAATTAACAAAGGCCAATTAAATGAAGAGGAGAGAGAATCCGTTTTAAAGCATTTAAAGATGATCGAAACAGAAAGTGCACGCAGTGGTGAGATTGTAAAAAATATGCTCTTGTTCTCAAGACAGGAAGCAATCGATATGAAACCACATCAACTGGAAAATATTATCAATTTATCGCTGGATTTAATTTCCCATCATCTCAAGTTGCATAATATCAATCTTGTAAAAGATTTCCAACAAGACTTACCATTGGTCGATCTGGATGAGAACCAAATGAAGCAGGCTCTGCTGGCGTTATACGTAAATGCAGTCGAAGCAATGGAAAATGAGGACACTCTTACTATCAGAACACGGTTGAAAAAGTCACGGCGTCATGTAAGTTTGTTTATCGAAGATACGGGAAAGGGAATACCAAATACTATAAAATCACAAGTATTTGAGCCCTTTTTTACGACCAAGAATGAAGTTAAGGGTGTCGGTCTTGGTTTAGCAGCAGTGTTCGCGATCATTCAAAAGCATGGTGGTGAAATCACCTTTGAATCTGAGGTTGATAAAGGAACAACCTTCGAGATCATCCTTCCACTAAAAAAAAGTAGGATTTCAAACACATGAAGGAAGAAGAGATAAATATACTAATTGTGGACGACGAAGAAATCGTCCGTGAATCGCTTTCAGAGTGGTTCAAGGAAGATGGGTATCAGGTTGAAACGGCAGAAGATTCCGTTGCAGCATTGAATAAATTGAACAAAAGAAGATATGATATCTATCTCCTTGATATCAAAATGCCGGGAATGGATGGGATGGAATTACACCATCGGATCCGGGAGATTGACAAGGATGCGGTAGTGATAATGATAACTGCTTATGCGGCTGTGGATACTGCAGTTAAAGCGCTGAAAGACGGCGCTTTTGATTACATAACCAAACCATTTGATCCCGATAATCTCAGTCATTTGTTAAGAAATGCTGCCCAACAACGCAAACTGACGATGGAAAATATTGGATTAAAGGGAAGTTTGGAGGCACTCACCAAGCCTCCGGTGATTATCGGTGTCAGTAAACACATGGATGAGATTAAAAACCTGATAAGCACAGTAGCAAAAACAACAACTACCGTTATGATTCGCGGTGAAAGCGGAACCGGTAAGGAACTGGTGGCCCAGGCGATCCATGCGGAGAGTGATCGGAGGTTTTTTCCGATTGTTACGGTTAATTGCGGCGCTCTATCAGAAACTCTGTTAGAAAGTGAACTGTTTGGTCATGAAAAAGGGGCTTTTACCGGTGCCCTGTACCGGCGAAAGGGAAAACTGGAAATAGCCGGTGGGGGTACACTTTTTCTCGATGAAATCGGCACGATCAGCGCAAAAACGCAGGTAGATCTCCTGAGAGCAATTGAAACAAAAGAGTTTACCAGACTGGGGGGAAATCAAACCGTAAAAAGTGATTTCCGGATCATTTGTGCGACGAATACAAATCTGGAAGATTCAGTAAAAAATGGTGAATTTCGTGAAGACCTCTATTATCGTCTTCAGGTATATACCATCCATTTGAAGCCTCTGCGTGATCGTAATGAAGATATTCCTGAACTGGTTCAATTTTTCGTCAATAGGTATCGTACAAAAATGAACAAGTCGGTGGAAGGGGTAGAACCCCAGGCACTGAACATGCTGATGAAATATGCCTGGCCGGGTAATATACGTGAACTGGAAAATTCTATTGAAAGAGCAATGGTAGTTACAAAAAAGAATATACTTTCTCAGGAAGATTTTATTCTAAGTTATGCCGATGAAAAAATGCAATATTATACGGAACAATCGCTTGATAGCGTAGAAAAAACCCATATACTCAGCGTTTTGAAAAAAAATAACTGGAATATTTCTGCTTCAGCCAAAATCCTTGGGATAGATAGAGTAACTATCTATAAAAAACTAGAGAAATACGGAATCAATCGTCCTGAAAATGTCTGAATTGAATCTGGTATGTCTTTATTTTCAGGAGTGCTATTTACTCCCCCGGATTACATCATCCATCGCTGAGATTCTTTCTACAAATGTCATCCCGGGAAAAATTAATCCAGATATTGAAAAATATTTTCACAGTGAGCGTGAGCAATATGATGCCGGTGGTATTATATCTGATTATGAAGATGGGAATAGAAAAGGTCGAACGATACTGATCACCAGTGTCGATTTATATATTCCGATATTCACCTTTGTTTTTGGATTAGCAAAGTTAAATGGTGATACCGGGATTATATCTGCACATCGATTAAAAAATGAATTCTACGGTCTCCCTCCCGACGCAAATATACTTAAATCGAGATTAATCAAAGAAGTTATCCATGAGCTAGGACATCTCTTAAATCTACGTCACTGTAATAATTATCAATGTGTGATGGCCAGTTCAAATACGGCCGATGACCTGGATGTTAAAGGAGATCTTTTTTGTCGATCGTGTCTTGATAAAATAGACTTTGAATAAAAATCCCTGCGTCTTAGCGGTTAAAAATATCTTTGTCATTGAATACTTTAAGGATTTAGTCCCGTATGACAATCAGTACATAGGCTTTCTCGCCATTCCTCATCGATATCCACAGGATGTTTAAAATCCAAACCTACACCTGCCAGTGCATATTCCATTTCATCAGGAGATCCCTGGGCTTCAATCGAATGGCACAGGTTGCAGTCCTTGCTGATAACCTTGTCGTCTTCGCTAAGATGCGTATCATTGTGACATCTGAAACACCCGTCGAATTCAAGGTGGCCGATATGATTCGGATAAGCACTCCAGCGCACCTTCATCTCAGGAAAGATATTCTGGTTGTACACTGTTTGTAGCCCGATAATTGCCTGCTCTATCAATTCACTATTTGATTCAGATATTTCCGGATAATCAGACTGATAAAACTCGACAATAGTTTCGCGTATATAACTCATTGCAGAATCTTTCGTAGCCGGTTCTTCGGAACAGATGTCCATTGAAATTGATTTGATTTCGGGTAATTCTGCAGGAATTGTACCTGCTGTGATCGCTTCGTTTACAAAAAATGCAGGCGGTTTGTAGCTATGGGATGGACGGGTATGACAATCCATACAATCCATCAGACGTATATTTGCATTCTGAATTGTTTCTTCATCCAGGGCATTGTCCTCATCCTGATAGACAATTGATTCACCTTTTGTTAAATTTGTATACCTGACCCACGGTAATATCTCGTTTTTGTCATCAGCTGCGATGTACTCAATTTTTACATTCGAATTTATATGCCAGTGGATACCTTCGATAAGTCCTAAAGATTCATGGGTAGCACCAATTTTCATCCGCAAGGTGATATTCCATGGTGTGTTCTCTTCATCACTCATATAGTGACGTTGAAAATGCAGATTTTCGGTATAGAATTTTTCCGGCCAATGACATTGTTCACAGGTCTCCCGTGCCGGTCGAAGATTTTTTATTGGTGTCGGGATGGGCCTGGGGAAAACATTGGTAAGAACCGCATAAACCTGATATAACCCTGATAGTTTTGAACGCATGTACCAATCAACTCCGCTACCTACATGGCAATCAACACAGGCTACACGGGCATGGGAAGAATGTTGATAGGCAACATATTCCGGCTCCATTACTGCATGACAAATTTCTCCGCAAAATGTAACGGATTCGGTAAAATGAAACGCTTCATAACTGCCAATACCTGATAAAAACAAAAATATTGTAGTTCCGATTGAAAAAATAAAGAAGGCATTTCTGTGACGTATATTATTCAAATCTATTTTTGGCCAATCCTCAATTTTTTCTTCTCCTTCTTTACGTGTTTTTCTCTTTGTCAAAAACATTCCAATTGGTATCAGGAACAATCCTGTGATCATTATAGCGGGGAGTAATATATATACGATCAAACCCATATAAGAGCCCTGCTGCTCCAGGATACCTGCGATCATAAACAGGAATACGATCATAAATAATGCAATAACCGCAATGGTAGCCCCGATCAGCGAAATCCAGTTTTGGGTCGAATGGGGTAGTTTTATCTTCATCATTTCCTCCTTGATTTATTCTTGATACACAATATCGTATTTGTTTATAATTCTATGTATTGATCTTCTGTCCAAACCGCATGCAACTGCAGTTTTGGAAATATTACCTTTATTTTTTTTAAGATGATGTGTCAAATACTCCACTTCAAAATTTTCTATAACATATTCTTTAGCCTCTTTGTATGACTGATCCAGTTTTTTGTTGTCGATTTTTATCGATCTCTCCGAAACAGGCAGAGGCAAGTCGGATTTTTGCACGATATCCGATGAGCATAAATAATAGGCGCGGCTGATCATATTTTGCAATTCCCGTACATTTCCGGGCCAATCGTAGGAGGTCAGGGCGTCCTCCGTTTCCGGTGAAAATATTTTCACATCTATGTCATTTCTTACACAAAGTTCTTCCATGTAATGACTGGCCAGAGGAATAATATCTTCCTTACGTTCGCGTAGCGGTGGAATTTCTATCTGAATAGTGTTAAGTCGATAATATAAATCTTCCCGAAAAGTTTTTTCTTTAACTGCGCGAACGATATCTTTATTTGTAGCAGCGATTATTCTGACATCGATATCAATTTCTTTTTGACCGCCAACCCGTCTGATTTTTCGATCTTCCAACATCCGTAATAACTTTACTTGTAGGGAAAAGCTCATATCACCAATTTCATCAAAGAAAAATGTACCCTGGTTGGAAAATTCCAACAGACCGGGTTTTGTCTTTATAGCACCTGTAAATGCACCCCTTTCATGACCAAACAACTCACTTTCAAACAAGTTTTCGGGTAAGGCGCCGCAGTTAACCGGAACAAAAGGATTCAGTTTCCTTCTGCTCAGCGTATGAATTGCACGAGCAATCAGCTCTTTTCCGGTTCCGCTTTCGCCAGTGATTAAGACGTTCATATTGTCCGGTGCAATTTTATGAACCACATCTATGATTTCCTGAATCTGAGCACTTTTGTAGATAAATCCGGCGATTTCTTTTTCCTGATCTTTTTTCCGGGCAACTTGTGTTATTTTTTCACCGTGCTGACTTAAGGCACGATTAATACACTCAAATAGTTTTGTGGAAGAAAAGGGTTTTTCAATAAAGTCAAAAGCACCTTCCTGCATGGCTTTTACACTGGCTTCGATCGTTCCATATCCTGAAATGACGATAGTCGTCGCATTCGGAAATTTAGACAGGGCGGCTTTCAGGACGTCAATGCCGGAAATATTACCGATTCGTAAATCGGTTAGAATAATGTCAAATTCTTCCTTACTGACTATCTTCAACGCTTCCCGGCCATCCTGAATCAAAGTTTGCTCAAAGTCTTTCCTTTGGGACAGGATTTTTTTAATGCTTTCCAGCATATCTATTTCGTCATCTATAACAAGTATCTTTATCATAATTGT
>SDBT01007003.1_pt1 | contig 18615 bp, 19 predicted proteins | sample 2277101 | NCBI WGS metagenome assembly SDBT01 (sample SAMN10404973, study PRJNA504765) | marine sediment metagenome | isolation source: marine sediment core GS10_PC15, 103 cmbsf | place: Arctic Ocean: Southern Knipovich Ridge | collected 2010
AATCGATCGAGAAAATATGCTAGCGGCGGGAAATATCGACACTCAGAACAGCGCTAAACCGCTTCGTACAGCCAGTTTACGGCCTAATCGCTTTCTGCCTACCAATTATGGATGTCAAGGAGAAATTACGCTCGATGAGGTCGAGCGGATTACGATTTGATGAGAACAACTAAAAAGCATTGTGATGACCTCACCTCTCCCCCCCCCACCAACGCCCCTTACCTTGTTTGTCCGGATATCCAGCAGGCGCTTGAAGCATATCGGCCTTTTGCTCTATCTTTGTCTCGCTCCAAGATGTTGACTCTTGGGCGATTATCGTCCAGCTATTTGGACTCGACTATTGAATATCTGGTGGCTCCTGCACGGATATCCTATACTCTTCCCGCTCACTTACTAGTTAGCTGACTTGCGGGAGGAGCGGAGATGACCGACACGCCTCCGTGGGCGTCTGGCCCAGGCGAGCTTCTTCAGCACGGGCTGTCGCTTCTTCGGCCCGATTCTGATCTGAATCGGCGCCTTGCGATGATCGCGATCGACAACGCGGTCGAGCTCATGATCAAGACCTACCTCAGCTTGCCTCGGCGTGTCACTGGCGTGTCGCTGTCTCGGAAGGCGTACGACGAGATAGCGGACAGCTTCCCGAGTCTACTGGATGCTATCGAGAAGCACGCTGCTGGCCGTCTGGCCGGCGTGCAGTTGGGCGATGTCGAGTGGTATCACCGGCTGCGCAACCAGCTCTACCACCAGGGCAGCGGACTGACGGTGGAACGGAAGAAGGTTGAGGTCTACGCTGAGGTGGCCAAGCTCCTTTTCAGGAACTTGTTTGGGCTCGAGTTGGACATGCCAGCTGAGCCAGCTCGTGACCGTATTGGCTCCTTCTTCACTGCGTGGGTCGAGGTAGAACGACTGCTCGCCCGATGGATGCCCATTGGTCCCACGGGGGCTCGGGTGTTGGCGTTTCCGCTACCGCCGAGTCTAGTAATACCGCGTGCGATGCAGACGGCCGAGGACGCGCACCGCCTGAACCGCCTTCGCGAACTCCGAAACCGCGTTGTGCATGAAGGCGTCGTACCGAGCGAGGCCGACGTTCACGCAATCCAGGAATGGGTAGACAGGCTGCGCGCTGCACCAGTGGAGGATAGGGGCGACGTCAGCTAACAAGCGGATGAAGCTGACGAAGCCGGCGCAAGCGATGGAGCTTCGCAGCTTATCCGCGGCGTTCAGCGAACCGGTAGTTGTGAGAGAGGGCACAGCATGGATGCGTTCGAGTCTGTAATAGCTGCGATTCTCCAACGCCAGGGTTTTTGGACACTGACGAGTTTCAAGGTCGAGCTGACGAAGGCCGAAAAGCGCAAGATCGGCCGTCCTTCTTCTCCACGGTGGGAACTCGATGTTGTGGCCTATCGCGGGCGTGACAACGAGCTGCGTGTTGTAGAATGCAAGTCGTTTCTGGACTCGCTCGGGGTTCAATGCGCCGCGTTTGATGGATCAAACGCGGTGTCCGCGAAGCGCTACAAGCTCTTCTGCGATGCCACGCTTCGGCGCGTCGTTTTGCGGCGGCTGGAGCAGCAGCTGATCGCCGCCGGGTTCTGTCCCCGCAATCCGACGGTGAAGCTGTGCCTTGCCGCCGGAAAGATCAAGGGTGATGAGGCGTGGTTACAGAAGCACTTCGAGCGGCAGGGGTGGATCCTCATGGGGCCGGCTGCTATCCGTGACGAGCTCCGCGCGCTCCGCGACACAGGGTACGAGAACAGTGTTGCGGCGGTCGTGACCAAGCTGCTTCTCCGTCGACCCGCCAAGGGGTCCGGTGACGCTTGAGTAGAACGCGGTCGCCGAACAAGGCGCTGAAGCAGGCGGTCGGCACGACCGTCTCCTTGACAGCAAAAGGCGCGTATACTTCGATCAAAGCAGCCGACCGCTGCTTAGCTTTTCGTTGGGCGGACTCAACCATGAACAGAGACATCCAGGCTTCGTACGAACGTTTCCTTGATCCGGATCAACTGCGCGGTACACTGATCGCCGCAGCTGTCTTCGTGCTCACATTTGAGACATTCAGGACAACAATAGTCGAGAGACCTCGGACGTTCTTCTCAGATGGGTGGGATCAAGATGGCCCTGTCCTCGGCGAGGAATACGAACGAGAAGTCGGCACTCGCGACAAAGACCCCCTCCGAGCGTCATTGGCATGGCATCACAATCGCGGCATTATCGACGGCTCGGATCTTGCCAAAGTGGATGCCGCGAGAAGGACGCGGAACAAGCTCGCTCATGAGATGCTCAAGTGGGCGACTGAGGAGGGCCTCACAGAAGACCTTGCCATGCAGCTTGGCAACATCATCAACGTTCTAGACAAGATAGAGAAGTGGTGGATCGCGAACTTCGAAATACCGATCAACCCCGACTTCGATGATGTGCAAGTAGATCCACAGGAAGTGATGCCGGGACCTGTTCTAGGGCTGCGAGTGCTGATGGAGGTGGCTCTCGGTTCGCCAGACGACAGCTACCGGTACATCAAAGAGTTTCGCAAGATGTCCGGAGCTTAAATGGAGGTTTTGGAAAGCCCAGCCATGGAGCAGATCGATGCCTAGCCTCTCTGGTTTCGTCGCGTACCCCAACCAACCACGTGCAATTGGAGACACAATAAGGTCGGCCCTCGAGCAGGTTAGGCGGGACAAGCCTGACATCCGCCTGGAGTCGTGGGAAGAGAACGACGTTGCAGGCCACTTCGTAGTCAGCCCTATTCTTTCCAAAATCGACGACGGCAACCTCCTACTGGCCGATATCACGCGCCTGAATTTCAACGTCGTCTTCGAAGTGGGCTACGCAATTGGTCGCCGAAAGCGCGCCTTTCTCATTCGTAGTTCCGCCATTACAGGAGTAGAAGAGATCGTCCGACAGGTCGGGATCTTCGACACACTGGGATACGAGGGATACGCTAACTCTCAAGAACTGGCCTCACTGATATCGGGCATTGAAGACATCACTCCGCTCGTGGTGGATGACAGCTCTGTCAACAGGCTAGCACCGGTGTATGTGGTTCTCCCCCGAATCAGGACCGACGCCGAGATACGAATCGTCTCCAGAATAAAGAAGGCACGGATTCAATTTCGCTCTTTCGACCCCGAGGAACAGGGCCGCCTGGCCGCTGAAGACGCTATTGAGAACACCGCGGAGTCATTCGGAGTAGTAACGCTTCTCCTTTCGAGTAATCGAATTGACGCCGACATTCACAACTTCCGCGCATCATTCGTGGCCGGACTAGCTCTTGCGCTCGACAAGCCTCTCCTGCTCCTGCAGGATGGTGACGAGCCAGTTCCCCTGGACTATCGGGATCTTGTGAAGAGCTTCCGGTTCCCCGACCAGATCGATGAATATATCGCTGACTTTTCCACTGAGGTCGTAGCTCGACTCCAATCGGCCGCACCACCAGTCGTTTCTGAACCGAAGAGCTTTCTTGCTCAGCTCGCCTTGGGCGCGTCCTCCGCCGAGAACGAACTCCATGAACTCGGTCAGTATTATCTCGAAACCGAAGAGTTTCGCCGCGCTGCTCGCGGCGAAGTGCGGATCGTTACAGGACGAAAAGGAACAGGGAAAACGGCTCTCTTCGTTCAACTTCGAAACAGACTCCGCGAACACGGACAGCTAGTGATTCTCGATCTGAAGCCCGAAGGGTTTCAACTCCTAAAGTTTAAGGAGCGGGTACTAGACTATCTAGAGGAGGGGACGCGCGAGCATACTATTACCGCTTTCTGGGAGTACCTCCTGCTGCTCGAGACGTGCCACAAGATTCTTCACAAGGACCAAAGAGCTTATTTGCGTGATACGCGCCTCTATGAGCCGTATCGCCGTCTCGCCGACGGCTACTTCAGTGATCAGTACATTTGCGAAGGCGATTTTGCAGAACGTATGCTTAGACTCACGCAACGAATCGCGGATGACTTCGATGAGACCTACAACCATGGAGCATCGAAGAAGCGACTTTCCACTGGGCAGATCACGGAAGTTCTGTACAAACACGACGTTGCGAAACTCCGTGCGGACGTGGTCGAGTACCTGAACCACAAGGACGGTCTTTGGATACTGTTCGACAATCTAGACAAAGGTTGGCCCCCGCACGGCGTAACTGCAGAGGATGTAGTTACCCTTCGCTGCTTGATCGACGCGATGACCAAGCTGGAGCGACAGCTGAGAAGAGAGGGGGTTGAATCTCACGGAGTTGTGTTTATACGCAACGATGTGTACGAGCTCCTCGTAGCCAGTACTCCAGACCGCGGTAAGGTGGGCCACATTGCGCTTGATTGGACCGATCCGGAGCTTCTGCGAGAACTTTTACGTCGGAGGTTTCTGTACACAGGTACAATAAAAGGCGACCCAACCTTCGAGGCGATCTGGCCCCAAATATGTGCTTCCCATATCCGCGGTGAAGAGACTTCGCAGTACATGGTTGAGCGAAGTCTTATGCGGCCACGTGGGCTAATCGATCTTCTCCGTTTCTGTCGGAGCCGCGCCGTGAATCTTGGACATGACCATATCGAAACTAACGACATTGAGGCAGGCGAAGATGCTTATTCCAGTGAACTGCTAAATAATGTCGCATTCGAGATCCGAGATGTCTTTCCAGACGCTGGCGAGGTTCTGTACGAGTTCATCGAGTGCCCTGCAGAAATTACGGCGGACGATGTCCGTCAGATACTGGTTAGGGCAGTCGGAGACGAAAGGCTCGACAAAGTTTTTGACTTGCTTCTTTGGTACGGATTCTTCGGAGTGATTCGCGAGAACGACGAGGTCACATACATCTATGATGTCAAGTACGATATCAGACGACTCAAAGGCCTCATCAAGAAGAGGGGTGAGGGGATGGTTCGATTCCGAATCAACCCAGCCTTTTGGACGGCACTGGAAGCCCAACACTAAGCGCCGAACCCGCGACGATCCCCTTCGCGGATGTAGCATCGGCTTGTCGATGTCTAACGAGCGAATGGACCTGACGGCGCGGCGGCTGCTCGCGAAGTTCCGTCCTCCTCCTCATCGAGCTCGTGGATTCGTCCATTGCGGCGCGCAACGGATTAATTGGTAACTCCGGTGGTCGCGCCGCAGGTCATTCGCGAATCGTTAGACGCACGTAGCCGAATACGAGGATATAGCGATGCAGTGCGAGAAATGTGGTAGCAGTTCTTTGCAGCCCGTGAAGATCTTCCGGCTATCCGGCTGCCTTGTCGCTGCCGGGGTTGCGCTGATTGTTACATCGCTCGCCGCCCTCGCAGTGGGTCTGGTGCTAGCAGCGGTGGGACCCAGCGCAACCCGCGAGGCCGTCTCGACCCGGGATGCTCGCGCAAAGTCTGAAGCCATCTACGCTCTTGAGAAGATCCCGGGCCTGGCCGGCACCGTCGTGCAGGAATTCGAATCGGAGAGGAAGATTCCCGAGGAAACCCTTGCCCAGCTACCTCCGGAGAAGCGAACCAGGGTGCGGCGGGTCCTGATCGACTACCATGCGGCGCGGGTGGGCACCGGCATCGGAGGTGCCGTCACTGCCGGTGTGGGGACGTTCTTCGTCGTTGTCCTCTTCGCCTTCGGCATTCCTGGCATTATTGTGGGCCTGCTCCTCGTTCGGAGGACGAAGGTCTGGCGTTGTGCGACCTGCGGGTTCGCCTTCGATCGCACATAGGCTTGGGGGAGGGGCGGTGCCTAACATGGAGTTGGAGCTGACAAGCGCCGCCTGGCGCGTCCGGCGAGCCGCTTGCCGTAGAACGCTTCACCGCTCGAACCCTCGATCCTCTCGGGAGCGAATCACCTCCCGAGCTTTCTCGACAAATCCCTTAACTGCTTCTCCAGCGCGCCCAAACGCTTCTCCCACACGCTGAGCCGCGTTTCTAACCCGCTCCAGCGCTTGTCCCACCCTTTCAAATCCTCGCCCCACTGGTGGAATTGCTTGCTCCACTTTTCCAAGTGCCCGAGTAAGAGGGCTTCGTTCTCCCGGACTTCCTGGGCTCTCTGCTCGAGCTTCTCCTCGAGCCTCTCGGCCGCTTCGAGGAGCCGCGTTTCGATCTCGGTCGCCATAACGAGTTCCCTCCCCTACCGAGCCAGTAGAATCCAGTGCGTTCGGCCGTCCGCCCCCGGACGGGGCTTCACGCTCGAGTCGACCTGAATCCAAAGCCCCCGCTCGTCCACCTGGTAGCTCACCCCGTGCTTCCGCATCAGGGCCAGGCCCTCGTTCTCGAACTCGTACGCCGCCTCGAGCAACCGGAGCTCTTTCCACTTCTGCGCGCTCTGTGCTCCCAGATACCACGTCCCGAGACCCAGAACCGCCACGAGAACGATCCACCCGATGAGCAGCATCGCCGTCTTGCTCCACAGAGCGAGAGCCCGCCTTTGTTCCCTGGAGGCCTTCGCCATCGACTCCTCGACCGCCCGTGTGATCCCTTCGCTCTCCCGTTCGATCTGAGCCCGAATTGTCTCTTTGAGCTCCCCCATCGACTTCTCGATAACGCTCTCGGTGGAATTGAGCGCGGCGCTCGCGCGCGCGCTCAAGTGCTCGGACAGCTCCTTGAAAGCGCTCTCCTGTTCCCTCTCGATGCGCTCGGATTCGCTCTTCACGCGCTCCTCTAATTGCTTCCAACGATCGGAATGACTCTCCATAAAGATCCCCTCGCATTCTCACGCGACGACCATCATCGGGATTGCGAACCGTGAGGTAATCCTTCCCCTGACGCGGCACCTCGAAGCCCGACTCCTCAAGCATCCGCACGACGTCGTCTCGGTTTTTGACCGCGCCGGCGGCGACGGCCGAGGAGACCGCGCGGTGAATGCTCTCGCGCGGGTCGTCTTCCCAACCTACAAACGCTCGGCCATCGTCACGCTTGAGCTCGCGCTCCCGTTCGGGATCTTTCCCGTCCACGAGCTCGTACCGCTGAACCATCACCTCGCGCCAAGGCTCCCAATGCTTCTCGTGCGAGCCGGGAGGCGCAATGTTGAGCGCTTTCCCTGTCTCGAGCTCCACACGCGGCGTCACAAAGTGCAGCTCCTCGCGCTCGCGTTCCTGATGAAGCACCCAGGTGACGTCGTATTGGTCGGGCTCAAGGCCGGCGAAGGCATGCTGCTCGAACGCGTCCATAAGCTCCTCACGGGTCTCCGGTGTCATCCGCTCGTGCTCCTCGGGAGTGAACGACAGCACACCGTGCGTGTACCGGTAGAGCCGCTCCTGGGCGTCGATGAGATCTCCGGTCGCCTCGGGATCGCCACGCAAAACCACCGGCTCCTTGTCGCGGCCGCGTGACGCGGTGAGGTACGAGGCGAGCACACGACCCGACGCCCCCTCTCCTCGCTGCGGGATGAATTTCACGAACATCGGCGATCAATCCTCATCCGGCAACTGGCCGGAAGCGACGGGAGCTTGGAGCACCGCGCGACGAACCTCCGTGAGCTCGTCCGAACGCTCGCGGATCGCCGAGAGCACGCGACACGATTCCGCGGGCTCCTGGCGAACGTTCTCCCAGCGCGCGAGCTGGTTCAGGTTGTTGCCGAGACGAGCGAGCGGTAAAAGCGCCTCGCGAACTTCTCGAGGCAACACCCGCGGGCGCGGCGGACGACGTCGCCGAGGGTCGCTCGCGCACTCCCCGAGACGCCGGCGAAGGTACTCGCTTTTCGTCATGCCGGCGCCTCGCGCGCGCTCCTCGATGGCGCGGAGTTCGTCCTCGCTCAGGCGAATCTTGAGCCAGCGACGACGCGGCTTTCGAACGCTTGCGGCAAGCGATTCACTCATTCCGACGCCCTCCGGGGGGTCAGAGGGGGGCAGCGCCCCCCCGCCAGCCTGGGGTCGCGCGAGCGTGACCACAGAGTATGCTGGCAATACTTCCCCAGGATTATACCCCATCGCTTCCTCCGGGGGCTTTCTTTTCCCGAACGTCTTTAAAACTCCCAGAAGGAGGGCCGGTGGACGGCGTGGGAAACGCTTCGCGTTTTCCAAGAGGCTCGCGGGAATCGCTCGAGAACCGACACGAACTTGCGCGAGGAATCGGCGGTAGGTGATCGGCATTTAGCGAGAAACCAGAAGCGATTTCCGAGGGGTTTGTGGGACCGAGTGACTTCGAAGAACCCTCTTGCGGTTCCACAACCCCGTCAGCCTCGGCGGCATCCACGGGCTCTTTTACTCCTACGACGTCGCTGCGGCGGTGCTTCGGGTGACAACCCGCGGCTCTTAAAAGCTCGGGTATTTTTTCACGGATGTTCACGAGCTCAGACGTTGGATGCCGGCGGCGGCGTTCTCCACTCACTTCGGCCGCCTGTGCGCTTGTACTCGCAGGGAACGTCCCGTCGTACCCTAGGCTTTCGACCTCGGTGTCTCTCCCAAAACTCACCGCTTGTTGCTCCGCTTGCGCACCGGATTCCCCATCGGCCAAGCCAACAATCGCTGGCAGAGTGCAGCCCTCCGAGCGATCTCCCAACGCCATCTTCAGGCCCTTCGGCAACACAACGGAGTCTTCTTCGCCTGGCTCGAAACGCACGATGAACCCGCAGTCGGTGCAAAAGGCGTACGTGGGGCGCCACGTCAAGCGCTCGCGCGTGTGCGGCCCGTTCTCTGTCTCGCAGCGTTTTCTCGATGCCTCCTCGAGCTGTCGGGCTTCCTCCTCCTCGCGGCGCTTGGCTTCCTCGCCCTCCTTCCACCCGCGGCCTGCCTCCACGTAGGTGCCCGTATTGCGCGCCGCGTGGGCGATGGGGTCCACCCCATGGCGTAGGGCCCAGCCGTCGTCAAGAGTTCCTAGCAAGGCAAACTGGAGCTCCTCTGGGGTCCAACCGTCGCGCAAGGCGTCGCGCACCTCCCAGCCTCTTTTCCGTCGCGTTCGGGGATCCGGTTCGACGCCTTGGTCTCGCGATGCTTGCTGGAGGGAGGAGAGGATTTCGTCCAGGTCGTGCGTGGATCTCTCTATGGAACACTGTCCTTCCCTCTCCTCTTGGATCGGTTGTTTCTTCTTAAGATCGGTATGCTTTGTTGCACCGCCACCATTGTCGGAGGTTCGCCGTTTGTTTCCGCCAGGATTGTCGGAAGGTAGCGCAGCATTGTCGGAGCTTTCCACGGTTTTTATGATGGTTTGCTGCGGTGGAACAATGCGGATCCCGCGCCGGTTCCGTTCCAGGATCTGCGCTTGGGCCAGGTCAGCGAGGCCACGTTCGACAGTCCGTGCCGACCACCCGAGCCGCCTGGCGAGGTCGGAAGCGCTGTAGAAACACCACCCCTTTTTGAGCGTCCATTGCACGATGGCGCACGCGAGAGCGAGCGCTCGTGGCTTAAGTTGTAACTCGAAAAGCCACGGCCGGGGGAAGCGAATCACCTCCGCTTTAGGCTGGGAAGTTACGTGAATTTCTTCCGGTTTTTGGTTGAAATCCGAGCGCCGGTTGGGTACACTCATCTTGTTCCTTTCACTGCCCGTGTGGAAAGGCAGAAAGATTTTGGACCTCGGAAGGCGGCCACCTTCCGGGGTCTTTAACGTTTTATGCAGCCTTTTTAGCCGTAACCTAGCTAGCCGAGACTAGCCGTTGCTCACAGATCCCTCCTCTTCCTCCTGAAGGCGTTCCAGTACCACCTCTCGTAGCGCGGCGGACCAAGTTACCCCCATCCTTGCTGCGAAGGCCGCGAACTTCTTGGCCTCTGTTTGGGTCAGTCTGAACCCAAGCATGCGAGAGCTCTCCCGGTTGTTTGGGTCTAGCCTTACTCCGCGGCGCTGATCAGGCATGAGCATCCTTATACCACAGCTTGTTAACAGGGAGAAGAGGCGTACTAGATATTGTGGGAAATTCTCAAACCGACGGCAGTCGGCAACCGTGGCCCTGAGAGCGCTGGTGCGCTGCCGAGAGACGCAAAAGAGAGCCAGGCGGGCAGACATAGGCCGAACTCTGAGCGTGGCGTCTGAGGTGATTTGGGGCCGTTTTCCCGAGCGGGGCACCAGGGGCCGCGATAGGTCATGAGAATCGAGATTCTCGGAAGCTAATAAAGAATCGAAGTCATCAAAGCGTAAAAAGGGCAACAAGTGGAGGTCTACTATGCTTACCGTTAGGTTTTGGCGTGCTTGCTCCCTGCTACCTCTTTTGGATTATTGCTCCGCCATGGCTTTCTTTACTTCGTCACGAACTTTCTCTGAGAGGTCCGTCAGAGACAGTAGCCCCCGTTTTCGGGCGTCAATGATCACGTCCGTGACCTGCTTCTTCCGAACGCGCTTGTAGCGGTCTTCTTCAATAGCGTCGGCTAACAGCGCAGCCACCTTCCCCAAACGGACAAAATCAAGACGAGAAACGTCCACGTGTTCCTTTATAAGAATCGCTACCGGTGTTTGGCCATCTGTTTGCTCAATGACGAGCCTGGCCTTCTCGATCTCTGTAATCGGGATCCAGGCTAAGTCGATCTTGTCGAGTCGTTCCGCTCCGGACGCGAGTGCCAGAACGACCCTTTCGAGATCGTCCTTTTGTGCCGCTCCGCAGTTCCAAAATGAAAGGGCGTTAGCCGACGTGCGAAGGTCGTTGGTAACCGCGTCGGCGGGAATCTCGTTGTCACCGACTCCCTCTCGAGAGTCCCATTTTGCACGCGCGATTTTACGCGCGACGAAGGACACGTTCGCTACCTCGTAAGGTCATCGACGACACCTTCCATATAGTCGCGGAGCCAGCTGATCGTTTCGGTATGTCGGCGCAGGGCTTCTACGGCTTCAGAGTCTTCCCACAATTCGGCCGCCTGCACTGCGGCGTCGCGCATCTCTATATTTGAAGATAGGAGCGCTCTTTTAACTGTCTCCGCACGCCACGAGGCCGTCAGCGGGCGTAGCCGTCCGAGGAGACGAAGGATGGATGCTCCTAAAGTCGCGGTGCTCTTGCCAAAGACTAGAGTGTGAAGCCAACTGCCAGCTTGCGCGCTATGAGCTGCTATCGCCTCGGCGAGTACGGTTTCGGCGCTATGTGCATAGCCATCTTCGATAGGCTCGGCTTCCAGCGCCGCAAGAAGCCGCGACTCGAAGCGGTGGAGCCGCTCCCAGGAGAGCTTAGATGAAGGGACGATATCAGCGAGGGCCCTAGCTGCTACCATGATCCTAGTTCTGTCCAATCCTGCGGAGAAGAGCGCACCCGCGCGCGCGGCCTGGATAGCTACGTTGAGCGCCAACAAGTGCATTTGCTGGGTGATTTCCTCCATGGCATCCAAGGCCTTCACCGTATTGCCCAGATTGCTCGCCTTTTCCCACAGGGCCTCGGTTACGGTGCGCACGCCAGAAAATATCTGAGGCAATGGAATCGACACTTGAAGGCCTTGGCCTTGCTCCAGGGCTTTCGCGAGAGCGAGGGAGCTAGCTACAAGGTGCGCGTAGGTGTCCAGGTGCTGGGCTAACCGGGATAGCGCTGGTTTCTCTAGCTGCGACAGCCCAACTCCAAGCGCTAAAGGGGCGGGGGTTCGTGTATCGACTACTACACCGAAAGGTTTTCTCGCGGACGTCCGCGTGCTCTTGGCGAGTGGCCGCGTCGGCAAGGCTTGGCCACTTCGTAGAGATCCGGTCTCCACCTGCCCCCATTTCAACAGCGACCCGGCGCGCTGGTGGTCCTGTCCATCTCCACCACCCAACTGCTGAGCAAGACCGGCTGTTGTCACTGCGGCACCGTAAGATCAAAGACGCCCAAAACCTTCGTGAGATATGTGTAGAAGTTCCCCGCACTTCGCTCCAGGTCAAACTCCGATTTAAACGAGCACCGCATTGTGAGGAATAGTCCCTGTGGAACGGTGATGGACTTGTCCAAGACCACGGTGGCTTCGTCACTAAACGAAGGCTCTCTTAGGTACAAGCTGAGGCCATGGCCGGTAACGTCGCCCAAGCCATCAGGAAGGTTCGCAGCGAAGCGTGAGGTTATGGATTGAAAACCACCCGGCACGTCGTAGTGTGCGAAATACACGAAGTGACGAGCTTTCATCGCGACCTCATTGCAAACTTTTATGGCGCCCTCGATTGATTGGAGAATGTTAGTGATGACGTCACGCTCCCCTAGGCCAGGATTAAGGAGAGTAATCTCGTATCGGTCCACCTTAAGCAAGAGCTCGGCGCGAAATGACAAGAATTTCATCGACAACGACCAGTTCCCAGGCCCAGCGAAGGCATTTTCTACTTGAATCTCTTCCAACTTGAGGCCATGGTTTTCTAACGTTGCAAAGAGTTTCTCTTGGAGCAGATAGCTACCCTGACTTAACTCGAAAAGGACCCGATCGAAAAATGCGGTTATTGTGACGGAACCCTGCTTGTACGTGGGTTGAGCCATGCACGCCTCCTAGCTGATGATACCCCGGGGCTTGCGCGGAGTGAAAGCCCGGGCTGGCGCTTCACCATGAGGCAGATGTCCTGGCGGTCATGGTCCGGCCCGGGCTGAAGAACCGGCTAACATCAAAGCTTGCCGCCGGCAGATTGTCATAACCAGCTCTTATCGGACCTTCACCCATTAGAACGATGGGCTGATTTTCGGGCTAAAAGAATATATTACCATAAATACCATTAAAGAAATAATTGCTGGTATTATACGGCGATTCGTTGTGCCGCAGCACTCCAAAGAATAGGGGGGAAGAACCTAAAGGCTTATGAGTTGAGTTTTCTCGGGCCTATCTCATTGGTCGGCCTGGTCGAAGCTGACTTTCGCGTTCTGGAAAATCCTTGCCATCGTTCTGAGCTCTCTTCAAAAGGACCAATTCCCGATGTAGGGCTTCTTCTACCATACCCGCTAAGGTGAGGCGTAGCGGGGGTCCAGATAGTGCCACGACAGCGTTTCTACACTCCTCGATAAGGTCCGAGGGTAGAGATACGGTCACGCGCTCCCGGACGGCGTTAGACAGATTCTGAGGCTTGTTATGGGCTTTCTTGGTGCTGCTCGTCTTTCTGGGCTTGGACAGCAAAGCATCAAGTGGGCTTTCCCCTATGGTCTTTCGCTTCATACGGGTCTCCGTCTCAGCAGCTCAGCAGCAACGGCGCGGTAATCCTCGGCGCCTGCAGTATTCGATGCGTAACTGGTAATCGGTTGATGGAAACTAGGTGCCTCGGCGAGTCGTACAGACTCACGAATGGCGGTCTTTAGGACAAGCCTTCCGAACCGCTTCTGTATCTGGTCCACTACTTCGCGGGAGTGATTGGTTCGGCGGTCGAATCGACAGGCCAGTATGGCGGTTATCTTGAGCTCGCTATTAAGTCGGTCTTTTACGGTCTCTACTGTCTGCACCAGCTCCGCTAATCCGGAAAGGGCCAAGACATGGGTTTCTACAGGCACGAGTACTTCGGAAGCGGCCGTAAGAGCCGATAAGGTCAGCAAGCTGAGGGAAGGTGGGCAGTCGATCAAACAGAAGTCCCATTTGTTTTGAGGTAGCTTCATAAGCGCTTTCTTTAGGAGGCCCTCAGCTCCAACCTCACCGGCAAGTGCCTTATCGGCAGCGATTAGCAGGGGAGCGGCCGGTATTAAGTCCACGCCTGGCACTTGCGTCTCCTGGACTAGGTCGGTAAGTCGCGCACCGTCGGTAAATACCTCGAACAATCCCCGGCCGGTTTCTAGACCGAGCCAACCGGTAGCGGTGCCTTGCGGGTCAAGGTCTAGAAGCAAGGTCCGTTTACCACGTTCGCCTATCGCGGCGGCCAAATTGACGGCGGTAGTGGTCTTGCCACTACCGCCCTTTTGATTCGTGATTGCAATTAATCGCATAAATACCTGTATTTATGGTATTGCTTGTTTTGGTGGTGTGCGTTTATCCATCGAACGCTACGTTCGTGAGTTCCAATTTGGAGAAGTCACCCGTCCTGATATCTTCCTCCGTAATCTTTTCCAATTGGTCGATATAGGGTTTGATGACATTGATTGGCAATGCATAGGAAATGCCCGATGGTATTTCAACACCACCTCTCTGAGCAGGCATAAACGTAGAGGTTGCAACCCCGACAACTTTTCCGGTGTTAGCAAGAAGAACAGGACCCCCGCTATTTCCCGGATTAAGCATCAAGTCCAGTTGAAAGGCTTTGATGTATTCGCTCGGAACTCCAGCAAAGGGAACGATGGCGCTTACAATTCCCCTAGTAATGGTGTGATGAACACCGGCGGTTGCATCGTGAAGCATCTCACCATACGGGAAGCCGCACACGAAGATTTCATCCCCCTCTTGGACGTGGCCTGAGTCAGCAAGCTCAAGAAAAGGCTTTGGGTTCAGCTGTGTCAACTCTACCTTCAACAAAGCAAAATCGTGCTTATAGCTGGCGATTGTTTTCCGTAGCGTAGCCGGCAAGGCCGCAATTGTTCGGCCAAGTGTGGGGTGTTTAACTATGGAGTAAAACAATACTTTCATATTATCTATTTTCATTTCAGGGGGCGGAGGCGCTGGTTCGCCTACGTCTTGCATCCGCCATGTGGAGTATTTTTGTAGGTATGCTCGCAGTACGTGCTCGTTTGTGACGATCAAGCCACTGGGATGGATGTTGAATCCTGATCCCAGAATGTCGAAGGTTATCCCCCTGGGCCCACCTTCACGGTAATTGCTAACTGCAACCACCGACGGTTTGACTTGGCGAATGACTTCCTGAAGTCGCTTTACTTTCTTCTTGTTCTTCGCCACCGTTTACGGTTCCAAATAAAGGCCGGAGCTATCGCCCAGTCTGGCGTGCAAGTGGACCGTCTGTCTTAGCACTAGCGTAGCTTGACCAGGTGCAGGTGCGCCCCGACATAAAAACGATTATTGCATATTTTAATGAAATACCAGTATTTATTTCTTTACAATAAACACCTGTTTTTATGGTCTTTTGGCAGTTTAACACACCGATTTACACCTAAACAAATCGATGCTTCTCGGGACCGCCCGCTCGCGGCTGTTGCCCGCCTTTTACCTCAGAGCGCATCTGTGAGACGCTTTCTTTGTTACACGGTGTAAAACATGGCGAAGAAGGGAAAGAAAAAGGCTGCCAAGAAAAAGTCAAAGCCAAAGCCGCAGGTGACGGCAAGGACCCGATATGTGGCGTTTCGCCTGCCGCACCGGACCCTGGCGGCCATCGAGCAGTACCGGGAGTGGCTTAGTGAAGGTTTCGGGTTAGCGGTCAACCGGACGACGGCTTTGGTGCATTTGGTGGGTCGTTGTTGGGAGCAGGTGAAGCTTGAGCGCCGGTCACCCAGAAAGCCATCTGCTGGGAAGTAGAATGGCTGGGGCCGTCTCCCATGGACAAGCAGGAACTTCTGGAGGTTATCGAAAAAGCGGGGCGGGAAGGCGTGACCGAACTCAATCTTTCGCGCATGGGCATTGAGAGACTGCCACCGAACATCGGCCAACTCACGAACCTGAAGAGTCTTTATCTTCGTGGAAATCGCCTGGGGAAACTCCCGCAAGAGATCGACAATCTTTCACGCCTGGTGGTACTGGACCTTGGGAGGAACGAACTTAGCACGTTTCCAATGGAAACTGTCCTCTTACAAAATCTAACTCATCTCGATCTGAGCTATAACCAGCTAACTGAACTTCCGCCGGAGCTGGTTCGTCTAGGTAAGCTAACGCATCTTTATCTCCGGGAAAACGAACTCTGCGGGCTGCCACAAGCCATCCTCCGCGCGTCCAATCTTCAAGTTTTGGATTTGCGTGGCAATGATGAACTCAACCTCCCGCTTCAAATCCTAGACCGTTCAGGTGATGCCCAAAGCGTGCTCCGCTACATCAAAGTCAATCATCCTGAGCTCTTAGACCCAACTCCGTCCCCGAGAGCAACCGGGGATCAATCGCGACTGAAGCAGAGCGAACCCTCAAGGGCACTGCAAGTTTTTGTGTGTCACTCGTCCAACGATAAACCCGCGGTGCGGGGACTCTACGGCCGTCTAGAAGGAGATGGCTTGCAGCCTTGGATTGACGAGGAAGATCTGCTTCCTGGCCAGGACTGGGACCTTGAGATTCGCAAAGCCGTCCGCGAAGCCGACGCCGTTATTGTCTGTCTCTCTAAAAGCTCCGTAACCAAAGAGGGCTATGTTCAGAAGGAGATCAAAATCGCCTTAGACGTGGCCGATGAAAAGCCCGAGGGAACTATCTTCATCATTCCCGTCAAGCTGGAGGAGTGCCGTGTGCCCGAGCGCCTGAGCCGCTGGCAGTGGGTCAACTTGTTCGAGGACAAAGGATACGACAAGCTGGTGGCCGCTCTAGAAGAGCGACAAAAGGAGATCAAGCGTGCGCCCGCTGGAGATCACGCTCCGGAGGACCTCCGCCGCAGGCTAGAAGAGTCTGAAGAGCAACTGGCTGCAGTTCGATGCCCTTTTTGCAAAGCACCGGTTGTCGCGATCGAACCAGTTGACTTCACTTATGAGGCTGGTTTCCACGGGCCAGAGCTTGAGCACGAAGTCTTTGGCTGCGGCTTTGAACGGCTGGACGGTACTCCCCAAGGGCGATGTCCTCTTTTCCCCGACCTAGGGGACTACGATTTGGTGACCGATGAAACTTCTATTGGCGTCATTTGCCGAGCAACGCCCAGGAACGACAAGGCTAGACGTTTGCCCTTAGTGGATCAGCGTGGTGAGACAGAAGAGGCCGCACGCCAAAAAATGATCGAACTTTATGAGCGACACGCCAAAATGTGGAATGGTATCTAATCATTAACCGCGAGCAGAATATCGATCATGCGGGCACTGCAAGCCGTGACACTGAACTCTGCGCCGGGAGCACGAGTTGGCCAGGACTTTTCGATGGTGAGGGAACGCACCCCCGCTTACCGCCTGGGCTTTCTTATTCCCCGAAGATTCCCCAGGTCTTCCATCAGGTGAAGGAAGTCCTTCCGAAGAATGTCGCTTCGAAGGCGTCTCCACGCATCTAGCAATCGCTTCTCGCGTGGGTCGCCAGCGGTGATTCGGCTCTTCGGCCGGTCCTCTGGAAGGAAGTAGGCCATCGGTGTGTCCAGAGCCTCAGAGATTTTCTGCAACCAGTCGAGAGAGATACGACGGCGACCCTTCTCAAAATTCGTCAGTGCTCCAGGTGAAAGACCAACCATCTGAGCGAGTGTCTTCTGCCGCACCCTTCGCGTTTTCCTGAGCTCGCGAATCCTCTGGCCAACGTTCAGTTCGTCTGGTCTCTTTTTCATTTGCGGCGTCCTTTAAGCTCGGTCTTAGCCTGTAGGCGATCGGTAGTAGTGGCTAATGTTGGCGTCCCTCTCTCCAGTAAGAAGCTTATACCTGTTGTTCAAAAAGTAGCGCAACTGGAGAGAAACGCCGGCCCCCCCATGAACGACGATCCGAAGACATTCACTGGCGCAGCAAATTCTCGCTTGCGGAAAACGGCCCGCCAGATTGCCCCTGTAAGCGACGTCGGCGAGTGGGTCAGAAAACGGCTTTCGAGATTCCTCTCTAAGCGACTTTCAGAGCCCGGCCTATAGTCGGATAACCCCTCAAACCAGCACAGACCGAAAAGTAGGCTTTCTGGCGTTTTCTATGGGCAAAACGAGAAGCATCCCCCTCCCCGCAGTTGAGACTCTTTTTAGCGCCATCCGATATGCCCCATAAAGGACATTATGGTACACTAAGGCATGGCTAAGAAGACACCCTTGAGCTCAACCCTGGTCCCTCGCTCCCCGGGGCGGCTCGCACGAATCGGGCTCCCGGGATTCTCCCCCGTCATCACCGACGCCGGCGAGCGGGCGTCCCGGCGCTTCCTCGAGTTTTTTACCGCCCATATCCGGAACAAGAACACACGGGCTGCTTACGCCTACGCCGTGACCCGTTTTTTCGACTGGTGTGAGACGCGGGGCTTTACTCTAGAGGCGATCCAGCCCTTTCATGTCGCCGCCTACATCGAGCAACACCCGGCGTCTAAACCCACGGTGAAACAGCACCTCGCCGCCATTAGGCAGCTCTTCGACTGGCTCGTCGTCGGCCAGGTCGTGCCGACGAATCCCGCCGCTCCCGTTCGAGGACCCCGCACCCGGGTCAAGCGCGGTAAAACCCCGCTTCTTCCCACCGAAGAGACGCGAGAACTCTTGGATTCCATCGACGTGTCTCACGTCGTGGGCCTTCGGGACCGCGCCCTCATTGCGGCGATGGTCTACACCTTCGCCCGCGTCGGCGCCGTCATCACCATGAAGGTGGAGGATTTTTTTCCCAAAGGAAAACGCTGGTGGGTGCGGCTCGACGAAAAAGGCGGGAAGCACCATGAGATGCCTGCCCACCACAACCTCGAGGCCTACATGGACGCTTATCTCGACGCCGCGGGTATCCGGGATGCGAAGAAAACGCCGCTCTTTCGAAGCGCCCGTGGGAAAACGAAAACGTTGACCGAAAACCCGATGGCCCGGGGCGATGTCTACCGCATGATCCGCCGGCGCGCCCGAGACGCCGACATCCAAACCCCCATCGGCTGCCACTCCTTCCGGGCGACCGGCATCACCGCTTACCTCAAAAACGGCGGCCGCCTCGAGCTCGCCCAGCAAATGGCCGGACATGAATCGGCCCGCACCACCGGGCTCTATGACCGGAGAGACGAAGAAATTACCTTGACACCCATATTTGGTAGATGCGACCAGTTTCAGGGGTTCATTTACGAGGCAGAAGGTCAATTGCACGTATGTGAGGTAGGCTATCAAAAAAACGCCCACGCCTGTGCTCATACAGTTT
>SDBT01007004.1_pt1 | contig 18614 bp, 26 predicted proteins | sample 2277101 | NCBI WGS metagenome assembly SDBT01 (sample SAMN10404973, study PRJNA504765) | marine sediment metagenome | isolation source: marine sediment core GS10_PC15, 103 cmbsf | place: Arctic Ocean: Southern Knipovich Ridge | collected 2010
TCTCATGTTTAGGAACCTAACATTTTGTTATACATCCATTCCATAGCTTCCTCAAAGGCTTCACGAGTTGAATAATGTTCTTCACATATTTCCTTATCATTTACTCCTGGCCAGTGTTTAAGATCTCCTCTTTCGAAATCTATATTCCATCCTATATTCTTGTCTTTTAAGCTGTCAGGGTTAAAGATCCACTGATGTTTCCCTGTTTTTTTATAATATCCGTGATATTCCAACCATATCATTTCGGTTCTTCTCACTTCTAATCCAGCCTGCCTTAAAGGATCATCATAATTTGTTGACAAATCTACAACTTCAGGAAATAAACGGTTGCCAATTGTAATGCTCTTCATAACTTCTCTTGTTTCTTTGCCACTGCTATTACCAGCGCGTCCCGGCGATCGCTAAAATTTTTCATAACCCATTGTATAACTTTCTCATGACCCTCAATAGCCTCTTCCTCGGTCGCATAACGTTCTTGATAAGGCAGACGATCGCAACCGTTTTCTTGGTCGAATACCATAGTCTCAAAAATTAGGGGAAGAGCGTCAAGACTTCCCCAATTATCTGGTTATTTGTGTATTTTCTTTCCATATTTACCTTCTATTTTAGAGTTGTTCACGTTTCCTGGCAATGGCTCTAGCTATCGTTTGAGGTGAGCAGCCTATTTCCCGAGCTATCTTAGCGTTAGCCCAGCCTTTGCCTTTGAGCTCCCAAACGAACTCTTCTTTGGCAACTGTTAAAGCTTTAGGCCGGCCAAGATCCCCGTCTCGATTAATCTTAGCTAACATGCCTGCTCTGATGCGCTCCGAGGTTAAATCCCTTTCAAATTGACATAGCGAAGCAAAGATATGCAATAATAATTTACCAACGGCTGTTTCGGTTTCGATTTGCTCATTGAGCGATCTAAATGTTATTCCTCGCTTGCCAAGATCTTCGATGAATCGCACAAGGTGTTGCATGGATCTGCCGAGTCTGTCCAAACGCCAAACAATCAGCGTATCGCCTTCTTCCAGTGTCTTGGATATTTCAGCCAGCCCGGGCCTATCATCTCGAGAGCCGGAGTATTGATCGGTGTAAATATTTCTTTTGTCAACGCCAGCTTTTAAGAGAGCGTCAATTTGTAAAGTTAAATCTTGATATTTTGTTGAGGTGCGTGCATAACCAATTAAGAGTGCCAAAAGGTTCCTTCCTTTGTTTTGAGAGTCCACTAGTTTCGGGAAACATTTTGGCATTCTTTAAGCTAAATAATCAAGGGCCATCTCAGCCCCAAAAAACAGGCCTCATAAGCTCATATGGCAGCACTGGGAAGGTAGAAATCGAAATTCAAGAATCAGTATATCGCAGCCTAATCGAAAATCTCGAAGATACATGTGGCAGTCTGGAAAATGCACTTTACTTTCTAGAAGCAGCAGATATATGTGAAGCCCTTCTACAGACAGAAGAGAAAGAGCCTGTCAAAGTATCTTTTGTAAAGTGTATGACCACTCTTGAGAGTTTGAGAGATTCTCTCCAAGAAGAGCTAACATTATTAAAAAAAAGATTGAAAACGAAGAAACACTAGGAGGGTAGAAATGCTGCAACAATGTAGGAAAAGTTTGAGACCCAATAAATATTACAGTGTAAATGTGCACCTTACTAATCATAAAAAGCTATTCTTCATTGTAAAAGACGATCCATCTTTATGGGATGATCTTGCTTTATTCCTGGCAAATGCAACTGCTTACGAAAGGAACGCTATTTTAAAGCTAACCTATCCGCACTCAGGTGTGGAAGAAATAATAGGCGCTTCAAAGATTTTATACTTCTCAATCTACTCGGACATCGAAGAAACGCGAATGATTCCCAGTCAAGATTGGCGCCACCCCAGTTTTGAAATGTGGGAAGCCATCCCACGAGTGCTGCATGTAGTAGAAGATGAAAACTATGAAGACGAGGTTGACATCCTCTCCCACCTAAAGGAAGGAGATTCCTATGTTTAATAGGGCAAATATACCTCACGGTTCTTTGCAGGTTCCTGTTGCCGACTCCTTAAGGAGTTCGCTTGGCAGGCTTAAAATTCCATCAGCCCGACGGTATATGGAAGTAGTTTAACAATATGGCTAACATTAAAGCAAACAAAAAGCCTTATGGCAAAGAGGATAAATGACGGTTTACGCTAAAATTATAGTATATGATGCTAGTTTTAAATATGATACTTATGTGGAAAGCGACTCGCTTGAAGAGTTGAATGTAGATGTAGATGCCATCAGGAATGCGATAGAAAGGCAATATACTATCCGAATAAATTATCCCAAGGATCAATCCTCATTCATTAATTCACTGAACATTGCCTTTGTTGATATTTACATAAATGTAGCTAAACCCAGCGATCCCGATCTAATTGGGAAACTCGTTCTCTCTACTTTAATCCGAGGATAGATAGTGGGGTGTGGCAGAGCGGCAATTGTGGGGAGCTGTAAACTCCTTGGCTTCGGCCTTCGCTGGTTCGAATCCGGCCATCCCAATAATTCGCTCATCTCATGTTTACCTTAAAAACTTTCTTACCTCGTCTTTTAGGTGTATGAACGTAAAATATTAATTCAAAATCATTAACTTCCACTTTCCCCCATTCATTTTCATACCGAATACTTTTATCATTCAAATATTTGTAGGCTGGAATGAATGTAGGTATGGATTCTAATTTTACTAAATCTTTAATGTTAATTAAAACATTAATTCTTTTCATTCTGCAACTTCTTTATTATAGTTTTTGATAGTATCAGCAGCTAAATTATAAATAGCCATCATTACTTCAGCATGTAGTATCCAATCTGTTTTACCGCATAAGTGAAGAGAATGGCCGTTTTCTTCTATTCCAAAATAAACATCAGAACAACCGTCCCACTTGATATATCCTTGAACATATAACTCATCGTCCACCGGTGTATTACCCGGCTCTTCAGCGTCCCAACTATTTACTTCATAGACTTTGAACTCCATGCGGTATTCTGTATCTTCTTCTATTTCAATCACAAAATGGATATATCCATTTTTGGCTAGGAGAGACTGTTTCATTCTTTTTTTATTTTGCAACTTCTTTTTCAAATATAATTTCATTACCATCTTCAAATGTTTTTTTCATACGTCCTATTTAAAAGTCCTTAATTCTTTTCATGCCATCCCCATCTCATTTAAACGAATCAAAAACTTTTTCCGTTATGTAGAAGCTACCTAGGTAACATATAAGAAATACTAGAACCACCATAATAAATCCTTTTTGAAGACAAGATATGCCTTATAGACTTAACCCTATAGATTAAAATAATTTTTATATATGATAGGGGAAGGTAACAATAGTATCTAAGGGATAAAATTGCCTTCTTCACAATTTATCGGGTCAAACACTCCAACCCCAGAAAATATCAGCCAAACTTTAACAGACATTTACACGCGCTATCAAGCCGTTGAAGAAGTCCGTTGGAATGAATCGAACATCGATCTTCGCTTTTGGGCTGGCGATCAGAACTACGTTTACCAATACTTTTCATTCACACCAAATTACAGCTTCCAGAACTTCTATTTCAACATCATCCAACAGCCCTGCAACTTAGTTACTGGCTATCAACGCCAACATAGAAAATCAATTAATTACATACCCGTTGAAGGTGCAGATCAACAGACTGCCGATCAGTTCAACAAGGTAATAACCTTCGCCAACAATAAGAAAAGCATCAGCGAGAAGATGTCCGAAGCTTATGAAGCATCCTTAGTTACGGGAATGTGCCTTGTCCAACCGTACATGGACTACACTAAAGACCCTGTTAATGGCGATCTTGATATAAAAATTTGGCACTACAATTCTTTCATGATGGACCCCTATTGGCGTGAGCCTGATATGTCAGATGCCAACTGGGTGTGGATTCAGAAGTATCTTTCCAAAGAAGAAGCGAAGTCAGCCTTTCCGGAATACTCAGATTTAATCGATACAATGGGAGGTTATAGTAATCGTGAAGGCCGTTTTTATTTCCTTCCTGAGAACTACAATATCGCCCGCAATGATTTACTTGTGCTCTCGTATTATTGGTATCGCACAACTCGCAAAAAGAAATCTCTTTACAATCGTAAGACAGGCGAAATCACAGAGTTTATCGATAACCCGGAAAATATCAAAGAGTATCTCGAAGTTTTTAAAGATCTTGAGGAAGTTGAAATTGAAGTACCGACTTGGAACGTGGCGACTGTTCTTAACGAAACCACCCTTTATATGGGCAAGAACCCGCTAAACTTTGACGAGTGCCCGTTCGTCCCGATTTATTGGAATTACGACCCTCAGATAGCCCAATATAATTTACGCGTCAGATCATTGGTTCGCACACTCAGAGATGTAAATTTTCTATTCAACAGACGCATAATTCTGAATCATGATATTTCTGAAAGCAGCCTTAACACTGGCTGGATATATAAAGAGAACTCACTAGCCAACGAAGAGAATATAAAATTTGCTGGCCAAGGCAAAGACCTTATAGTTAAGGATGGTTACGAACTAACGGATATCCAAAAGATTATCCCTAACGCCGTTCCACCTTCAGACATGCAATTAGCGGATCAACTCATGCAACTCGGCCCTCTCTTGTCCGGGGTAAACGAGGAACTTGCAGGTTCTGCTGTAGATGACAAGGCCGGAATTTTATCACTACTGAGACAAGGTGCGGGACTTGTAACGCTGCAAAAGTATTTCGATCAATGGGATCGTGCTTTAAAACACCTGGGCACTCTTGAGATGAAAATTATCCAAGCTAATTGGAGTCCCTTTAAGGTCTCAAGAATCATTAACGAAGAGCCAACCGAACAGTTTTTCTCCAAGAACTTTCAGATATATGACGTTCAAGTGGCCGAAGGTCTTGATACAGTTGTCCAACGCCAGAACGAATTCAGACAGCTACTTGAATTACAACAAGTCACAGGTATACAAATCCCTCCTGAGCTACTGTTGAAGAACTCTACCCTACAAGGGAAGGATGAACTTATTGAAGTTCTAAGCAAGCAACAAGAACAGCAAGGCGAAATGCAGCAACAGCAAGCACAATTACAACTCGCTCAATTAGAACAACAGTTGCAGAACATCCAAGCCGACACTGCTCAGAAATTGGCTCTTGCGAGAGAGCGCGTGGGAAGAACCAAGTCTAACGTTGGTCTCTTCGAAGAACGCTTATCGGAAGTAACGCAAAACAGAGCCAAAGCACTACGCGAAAAAATCGGCGCACTTAAAGAACTATTGGAAACTTTGGCAATGTTTGGTGATACCGGAACAGCTCAAGGTGAGCGCACGTTAGAAAGAGTAGCAGGCGCAATGGAAGTCGATGAAGACCGCGAAAAGTTAGAAGCCAGAGTTGAGTCAATCGCCGATGAGGGTGCAATGAAAGCTCAAGGCCAGTTGCAAAAATCAATAAGTTGATTATTTAAAAAAATTACTTGATACTTAAGACAAATAGACCATTTAGGAGGACCAAATGGCTTACGATAATCGTAACGATAAGATGATGGGAAATGCCCATATGACCGAAGGAGGAGCCGATGGCAGCTTTTTCCCAAAAGAAGCAAAAACCATGAAGTTAAAAAGATGCGAAGGCATTGGCAATGGTTACTATCCTGATACTCAAGGAGCTCTTTACGAACAGCAAGAATCGCAAGTTAAAGATGCTGATCGGGATCGCGCCGGCTACAGGAGGAGACATTAATGGAATACAAGCAAGGGGAACATGCTCGCATGGATGAATCTTTAGGTGAACGCGGGGGCAAAGAGTCTGGCAAAAAACAGTCTTATAAGTCACGCCGGGATGAGTCCGTGGGCATGAAAGGCTTTCACAAAGATCATAAAATGGGAGCCGATATAGGACATGCCCACCAAGATATTGCGCAAGCTCGAGGCATGAAGTATTAATGGCTAAAGAATCTAAGAAGGCCGAACGTAAGATTGGAAAAGTGATGAAAGAGTTTGAAGAAGGCCAATTGCATTCCGGTCGAAAAGCGGGACCGTTGGTTAAATCACGCAAGCAAGCGATTGCCATTGGAATGTCGGAGGCTCGAAAACGTAGTTATAAAGTTCCAAAAAGGAAAAAATAATGGCTAAGAAGTTCTGGATCAAAGATGCTATCAAGAAAAAAGGCGCACTTCGGAAAACTTTGGGAGCCAAGCCTGGTAAAGATATTCCAGCATCCAAGCTTAGAAAAGCTGCTGCCGGTAAAGGCGTTAGCTCCAAGACAGAAAAGCGAGCGGAATTAGCGTTGACTTTAAAGGGCTTTAAGAAGAAAAAATAGCACATAACGGGATAGCTTAACGTGAAAAATCCCTAATGCAAAAATATCAACCGTTTTTTTTTCTATTTTTGTTTAAGCCATATATTTTATTTATCATCTTTGGTATAGTTTTAGTTATATTTCTATACAAAGCTTTTTTCGGTTGATGGTTAATAAACAATTAGATTTTTTAGAACAAACTCATGCACAACGATTCAGAAATTTAGAAAAACGAATGACCAGAATCCAGTTTGAGATGAAGACTCTAAAAGCCTCCATGGAAGTGGTTGCACGTATGAAACATATAGAGGCAAAAGTAGTAGAGTTTCAGCTAGACCTTTTTGGAACTTAGGCATCTTCATTCTCCTTTTTATGTTTTCTGTAATAATCAATTGATCGTTGAACTTCTTCATTTTCATATATTTTCCCCCTCGCAAACAAATGAAACGATTCTTCATGCGGGAGCGTCCAGACTGTTTCAGATGTACCTTGTTTAAGATCAACGTGTCGTAAAATGGTACTTGGCAATGGAAGAGGTTTCGAGAGACGCACTTGATGATTGATCGTAAAAGTCGGCGGCTCGACATGGAAGTTCTTCTTTGGAAAGCTAAATATATAAAACTTCTCATATCCCTTCTTTCTAGCTTCATCGATGATTTTGTTAAAAGTCTTAGGCCAGCTTTTTTCTAGCTGAGCCATTAATTCTTCTTGCTTTAAAAGTATGCTATTTATTGGTATTGCAGACATTGTACCCCCAATGTATATTAAAATTTTTATTATATAGATATAATGGGGGTTTATGTCATCAGAAAATATCACCAACAGCCAAGAAGATAAAACAGAAGAGAAAAAAGACAATTCAAAGGAACACAACTTTGATCAATTACGCAAAAAGCTAGAAGTTCAAGAACAAAAAAGTGCTCAGCAAGAAGAAACCATCCAAAAGCAGAATGAAACTTTAGAAAGGATGCAAAATGCTTTCACAGACAAAGAAGAGCCGGATGAGCTTGATAGCTTGCATGAAGATGATCTATTAACCAAGAAACAGTTCGATAAAAAGTTTGACTCTTTAAAGAGTCAATTTAAAAAAGAAATATTAGAAGAAACAGCCCAAAAGGTTGAAGCCAGCCACAAAGCAAGATACATGGAACGCCTTGAGGTAAAGTATCCGGACTATCACGATGTAGTAAACAACGAGAGCGCCAATCAGCTTGAAAAGGATGATCCAGACTATGCCACGCTTTTAGGTGCTGTGCCGGACGAGTATAAACGCCGAGAGCTGGCCTACAAGCGCATCCAAAAGATGAAGGCATCCCAAGAGTCCATACAATCCACGGTAAATGGCAACTTACAGAAAAACTACGGATACACAGCTCAAGGCCAAGGCAACACTGCTAACCCGATGGCTTTTGATTTTGATGTGACTAATCCCGAAGCTAGAAAAAAAGCTTATGCGAAGTTGAAGGCTGCTCAGAAAAAAGGGTTGTAATATTAATTCACTTTCATTGTTTTCAGGAATTGGAGGTCTAGATGTGGCTTTATCCGAATACTGTAAGCCGGTCGCTTACTGTGAAATCGATCCCTACTGTCAGAGTGTCCTCTTGTCGAGAATGCAAGAAGGGAATTTGCCCCAAGCACCAATTTGGGATGATGTACGAACATTACCCTGGGGGGAACTGCCAAGAGTCGATATCATCTATGGGGGGTTCCCATGCCAGGATATCAGTATTGCAGGTGTTGGAAAAGGCTTGGAGGGAGAGCGAAGCAGCCTTTTTTTCGAAATCGTGCGCTTGGCCAAAGAAATCAAGCCCCAATTTATATTCCTTGAAAACGTTGCGGCCATCAGGTCGCGCGGAGGCATTCGAGTCGTTACCGAAATTGCCAAACTGGGGTATGATATGCGATGGGGTATTATATCCGCTTCAAGCGTGGGAGCCTTACACCAAAGAAAAAGGTGGTTTCTCCTGGCCTACTCCACTTTACCACGATTACCGGAAAAGAGGGATAAACAGTCGCCAAAAAGGACTTGTAGACTTGATCGAACGAAATCTTTGGCCTACTCCAAGGGCAAGATCGGCTCCCGATTGTCCAGCAGAAAGAAAACGGGATTCTCTTTCCCTGGAATGTCGGGTAAATATAAGTCAATCGACTGCTGGCAAAAAGCTGTGTCCGAAATGGGTAAGCTTACTGATGGGATACCCAATAGGGTGGACAGAATTAAAGCATTAGGAAATGCGGTAGTACCTATACAAGCTAAAAGAGCTTTTGAAATATTACTCCGAGGTAACTCAGAGGCAGAGTAGTGGACTTTTAATCCATCAGTCGCAAGTTCGAATCTTGCCCTCGGAAATTTAGGTAAAAAAATACCCCGCCGTCAGACGAGGATTTATTTTGGCAATCAAGCCTACTTGACCAATTTTTATCAGGAAATATCAATGAACAATATTTCTGCTTTCATTATATGCTTGTGGGGATTTAGATCCAACTGAAAGAATTTGTTTGTAAAAAGAGAAGAGTAAGTCACTTCTTTAAAAAAAAGACTTAACAGTGTAAGTTAAGGATTAAGAGATCTTTCGGCTGCTAGCCGTCAATAGCACACTTTGCGTAATGGTTGCTTCGCAGGCATCAGAATCAAGCTGATTCGTCTAAATATACGGATGTAATCGACTCATCCCCGGTTTATGTCGGAAAAGCTAACGAAATTCAACGTAAGGTTAATTTTTAACAATGACAATTACAACCACAACCGACTTGCCGGCTCCTATTCGGCAAAGTCTGGCTCCTGGGTTGCTGTCTGTACCTACTTCAAACTTCAATTATATTATCCCAGCGGATAAGTATGCGATGCCGCGAAATGGGGGAACAGTCATGAGGTTCCTTAAACCCGTTGCTTTAGTAGCACCGGTCACTCCTCTTGGCAACAGCGGAATTGAACCCGCTTCGCAAGTAGCAACCAGAAACATAATTGATGCAACTATCTCATTCTATGGAACTTCTGTAATATTGAATGAGCAGGTCATAATTCAGGACCAAGATCCGATCCTCTCATGGGTGACAGAAAGGCTTGGAGTAGCACTCAGGGAGGCCGAGGACACCATTTTGCGTGACTTCTTGCTTTCCGCAGCGTCACAGTATAATGCCCAAGGGGGCACGAACGGTGACAATCCGACAGAGTGGGCATTATCAGATTTTGCAACTGTGAATTCGCAGTTGGATACAGCTAATGCGTTCAAGTTTCTCTCGGGTAAAACGGGGGAAGATCGCTTCGGCTCAGCCCCAATTCGCGCGGCTTTTTTCATGCTTGCTCATACATTACAAGAGGCAGGATTTGACCAGCTAACGGATTTTATAAATTCGTGGAATTATCCGAATCAAAATAATGTTTTGTACAGCGAATTTGGCTCAATAACCAATTTCAGAGTACTGACCTCTTCTAATGCTTCGGTTTCGGCGAATTCATCTGCAAATTCTGCGGACGTATTCAACTCGATGATCGTAGGAAAAGAAAGCTATGCACACATTGAACAAGATGGGTATAGCAGCCAATTGCTTTATCGTCCACCAATCTTTAGTGGGCCATTAGCACTTAACGGGACTTTAGGCGTTAAATTCGCCCAGGCCCAGTCTCTAAATCAAGATACATGGCTCGCCAACGGACGCGCTACGTTACCGGTATAGGAGGTACTCATGGAATATGATAAATTTATCCAGGGGACATATACCTCTGATGGACTTGCAAGAGAAATAGTACTGCCATTTGAACCAGATCATTTCGAGGTAAAAGACCAAACGAAATGGGGAGATACCACGGCGGTAACTAACATTAAATCTGAATGGTTTTTGGGTTTTGCCGATGCTTCTGCATTGGGTTACACACAAACCGTAACTAGTAACATCTTAGTTAGTAGTGCTGTTAGCTCAGGTGGTTTTACACTGCTTGATTCTTCACAGAATCCTTTGGGTTCACCCTTAACTGGGTCAGCCGTAACAGCCGCAGAACCAGCCGTAGTCTCACTTGCTTCAACAGCAGGTCTAGTCAATGGCGATGTAGTACTAATCGCTGGTACTACTGGGATGTTGCAAATTGCTGGATTGCCTTTTTCAATAAATGCAGTTGTAGCAAACACCAGTATCAGTCTTGAGTTTTCAGGAGTAGCAGCTACAACAGCTACTGCCCCGGCAGCCTCAGCAGCCGTTGTTAGGAGAATAAATTTTCCGAATATTTATATTCCGAAGCTTCGCTATGTGACAAGGATTACACAAGCATCAAGCGCAGTAATAACTCTTTCTACTGTTCATGGTTTCGCAGTTGGTCAACAACTACGAGTTAACATTCCAAGTGAATTTGGAATGACAGAAATGAATGGCCAATCAGGGTTTGTTACAGCCATTAATACGACTACAAATACTGTAACAGTCGATATCAATTCTTCCAGCTTTACAGCTTTCGCATATCCATTATCAGCAGTCGCTGGTGCTGGCGTTAGCTTTCCAATTGTACAACCGATTGGCGAAATAGCAGAAAGCTTTGATGGGTCTTTCACTGATACCGGATTTGTTGGAATAAATGTTGGCTTATCAGTTGTCGGGACATCTGGTTCTGTTATGAGATGGCAAGCATCTCGTGCAGCTAGAATCGATAATCTGTAAAAAACAATGAGGGTGGGGACACTATATCCCCTCCCTTTTATTAGGGGGAAAAATGCAAAAAACGTTTGAAAAAGTTAAACAGTTAACCGATTCGATTCATGAAACAGCTCAGAAGATGCCGCCAAAACAAGAATCGGCAAACAAAGATACAGATCTTGAACTAACAAGAAAGGACAAGGCTGTTGATCCTATAAAAGTATTGCCGCTAAGACGCATAAGATCTAGGGCTAAACCACAAAAAAAATGGGAGAAGGAAAGGGCTTATGACAATGAATATGTCGTTGGTATTTTGGAAAATAAAGTTAGTCCCACTGAGGGTGCTCATTTCTGGAAAAATAATTATCCTGGCGATGATTATTGCGAATGGCAAATTCCGCCGAATATTGCAGTTGCTATTCCCAGGCACGTAGCGAATCATCTTCACGAGAAGATAAAGTATCATACTTTTAAATATAAGGAGACACCTCCGGCTAATCAAATTGTGGATCAATTCAAAGAAAAATTTGATTATGACCAAACTTATGATAGAATGACATTTAGCCCACTAAGGGCTTTCTAGGTATTGAAGGGGGTTTATGACAGTACCTACCACGTCAACCATGATCACGTATGTGCGACGGATCGTAAAAACGCCGAACGCTCAAGATCTGTCTGACACCACAATTTTAGAATACATCAATCGTTTTTTACTTTTTGATGTTCCGTATCGGATACAGCAGTTCAGTCTACGTTCGACTTTCAGTTTTGAGACAATCCCGAATGTGGATCGTTACGATCTTCCCATCGATGATTTCAATAGCATTCTTCCTCCTTTGTACGTAGATGGGAGTCAGACTCGTTTAGAGCAAAGTAACGACCAATTTAGGAAACTGTTTCCGATACGGTTTGATAACAGAATGGTTGCATCAGGAAATGGTGCGACTACTTCTTTCAGCTTTACATTGATAAATCCGCCCGTTTTACGAGGGCACAGGGGCATCTTAACCACGAGTGATGCGGAGACATTAAAGACCGAATCAAACGTCTTTGTAACCGGCGTAAACACGTCTGGCAACACAGAGATTTTAAAAGACGACCCCGACTTTGCAGGCGCAACGGCTAACGTTGGTGTCTTGGTAAATGAATCGGGCGCAGATGCCGGATCGGTAAATTACATCACTGGTGAGACAACAGCAAACTTTTCTACGGCAATTGCATCCGGTGAATCCGTCTTTTCCCAAACTGTCCCATACCAAGCCGGACGACCGCAGCTCGTACTTTTTTACCAGAATGTTTTCACTGTACGGCCTGTGCCAAGCCGTTCTTACCTTATAAAAATGGACGCATATCAAACGCCTGCGGCCTTTCTTGCGGGTGAGGGCGTAATCTTGAAGTGGATGGCTGAATATCTTGCGAGAGGCGCAGCTAGAAAGATCCTGCAAGACTTGGGAGATTTAGAACAGCTTCAATTTTATGAAGCCCCATTTCGTGAGCAAGAGATGGAAGTGCTAAGAAGATCCAATCGCCAAGAAAGCACTCAGCGAACAGCTACAATCTTTAGCGCGCAAATAGGAAACAATCCATTTATTTACAACTCAAATTAGGTGAGTCATGTCCGTATATAATCCAAGTATCCCAGCCGCAACAGATATACCGGCAGATTCACAAGGTCAGATACAAAGCAATTTTACTAAGCTTAATACCGATTTCCAAGTTGATCATACCGCCTTTGACGCTAGTTCAAATCCAGGCCAGCATAAGAAAGTAACTATCCAAAATGTTGTGGGAGATCCGAATCTGGCCTCACCAATAGCATCGATTTACACAAAAACAATTAATAGTTTATCCGAGTTATTTTTTCAGAACAACACAACTGCGGCGGATGTAGTACAGCTAACGGGCTTGGAGTTACAATCTCCTGATTTTACTAATACGGGAACTGCTGGCGGCACAGGAAATTGGTTTGATACTCCTTGGGGTTTTAGATTTTCTTTTGGACAAGCAGATGCGTTTTCAGCGAATGGTACTATTATTTTCCCCTTTGGTTGGCAAACAGCTTTTGTTAGACAGGCAACATCACGAGGCGCAGGGAATGCTATTGGGGTGGTAGATGGATTTACTACGACTACAATAACGAATGATACTATTACTTTGAATTCCCCTAATTCAATTGGCGTTAATTGGTTTTTTATTGGAACAGTATGACAATACAACCTCAAAAGCTGATAATATCCTCCTTAACGACCGGTCTTGAAGACGACAAAGAACCATTCCTATTAGACAACACAGCTTTCCCAACTCTTGAAAACGCATTTCTATGGCGCAAACGTCTACGCCGAAAGCCCGGGACGCAACTACTTGGAAGGCTCAAGCTAGAGACTACTAATGAAGCGGTAGGCGTTTTAACAGCGGGAGACTTTTCTATTGGAGGGACGTTAGCTACTTTAGCAGGAGAACCACTTCAAAAAGGCTCTCTTATAGTCCATGTGGATGCTACGATCACAGACGTAACTCCTGGAGGCACTACCTTAGTCACAGCGGTAAACAGTTATGCGGTGAACCAAGAAGTTTTCATTTCTGGAGTCTTAGGTATAACCGGAATCAACGACACCACTCATACGATTACAATTGCTAATCCAGCCGATTTCACTGTTTCCACATCTACAGGCGGAGTCTATGATTCAGGAGGAATAGCAGAAGTAAGAGCTAAGTTGACTCATACGATTACTGGAGTTACAAGCGCAGCTCCCGGTGTAGTTACTATTGATCCTGCGCCGTTTGCAGACCATAGAATCCCTGATGGGACAACAATCAACATTGACAGCGTATTAGGCATTGATGAGCTCTCTACGGGGAACTCAAAGATAGATCAATTGTCTTTCGTTACTGCTAACGCCGCAGCTACAACATTACAATTAGCCGGCTCTGATTTTCTTGTGGCAACTACTACTTCTTACATCTCCGGGGGGGTAATTAACACAGTTACCGACTATGAGACTGGCACATTTACCGCACAATTTCCTTTGGCTTTTACATTGGACGTAGATGTTTTAGCAACTTACTCTTTCTTTCCCAAACGACCTGTCATGGGTCTAAAGGGATTTCTAGACAATTCCTTGGCGACAACAGAAGTAAACTTCCCCAAGTTAGTGGCGTTTGACACCGTGAACGCTTACGAATTCAACTTTTCAACGGCTTCATTTTTCAATGCCTCTTTTTACCACATGACACCAACGGGCACTGATACACAACCTCCTATTGAGTGGAGTGGTCAACCCTTCCAACAATTCTGGGCTATCAACTATGAAAATTCCATGTGGGTTACCAATAATAATCCAGGGCAGCATGTGATTGATATTACAAATATTACAAATAATGTCGCAGCTACCCAAACAGTTACAACTGGCGTAGCCCATGAACTTATAGTAGGAGATTTTGTTTTCATCAATGAAGTTACCGGCGCAACTGATGAATTTTTACAAGGAATAAATGCAACAACATTTGAAGTTCTTACAGTTCCTTCTCCTACTACATTTACTATTTCCTTGACGCTTGCCGTAGGAGGTGCAGCAGCCACAGATGGCAAGCTATTTTTCTTAACAAGAACTCATTCCACTGGCTCTTCCGGTGATGGCATAAGATGGTACGATGGTTTTGGCACAGGCCGAGGATTCGTTAATTTTTCCCCTCCTTTGACAAATGAAGTTACGCCGCCCTATCTTGTGGGAGGTAGAATTATTATTCCTTTTCAGAACAGACTTTTAGTCCTCGGAACATTTGAAAAAACATCTACTGGCGCGATTGAATATTTCAAAGATAGAATTCGCATATCTGAAATAGGAACTCCATATTATACCGAGGCGGTTGACCCTGGGATTGCTGGGCTTTTCCCTGGATTATCAGGAGGTAACGATCTGGTTCCACTCAATTGGAACACAGGCGCACAAGCTAAAGGATGGATGAGCAACATTGGGGGTAGAGGGGACTTCATTGATTTAGACACTGATGAGCGTATTATTTCTGCTGCCGTCGTGCAAAATGAAGTCATCATTGGTCTTGAGAGTTCGCAAAGAAAGCTGGTAGGGACAGCCAATCCGGCAGATCCATATTCGGTATTAACTGTTAACCCAGAGCTTGGGACTGAAAGCACCCATGCAGCAATTGAGTTAGATAGAGGCATTTTATCAGTCGGTGACAATGGCTATATTCTATCAACGTCTTACTCAACTCAAAGGTTTGATGAGAAAATACCAAACGAAATTTACGCTGTTGACAATAGCGATAATGGAAATGAAAAAGTCTCAGGCATTCGGGATTTCTTCAATGAGCTAATTTACTTTAACTATTTAGAATTTGCTACTACAAAAAACTGTCTCTTCCCCAACCGAAGCTTGGTTTATAATTATCGCGATAACAACTTTGCAATCTTCCGAGAGAATTACACATCACAAGGATACTTTCGCAAACAAAAGGTATTAACTTGGGCTGACTTAACAGCGACCGGACCATATCCCACTTGGGGAGAATGGACTGCTACGTGGAAGTCTTCTAAAAATGCTGATAGATTTCCTTCTATTATTGGTGGCACTCCACAAGGTTTTGTCATGATAAAAGACGTTGACAATTTCCCTGATCCCAGTAGATGTATTTCAGCAATCAGTGGTGATTTAATCACTTCTACTAACCATTGTGTAGAACAGAATGACTATATTTTGGTTGCAAATATTGTAGGTGGGACTTTTCAAAGAGGGCCAGTTCCTCCAGTTGATGTAACTGTGTTACAAGTTATAGAATCCACGTCCGGCAGTACCTTTAGAGTGGATGCAGATTTTGTTGGAACATATGCCGGTAATGGAATCTTCACAGCCCTTGATAATATGGATATCCAAACAAGAATCTTTCCGCCATTTTGGGAAAAGGGCTTAGGTACTAGAATAGGCGCACAACGTTTTCTAGTTGATAGCACAGCTAATGGAGAAGCCACCGTTAATTTATTTGTTTCTGAAGACCAGTCCAGTACAGTGAACGATCAAGATAATCAGCCGTGGCTAATCACCAATAACATCCTTAGAACTCGGCCTGACGAGAGTCTGTTTGAACCAAGGCTGATGGCTACGATCACAGATGTTACGCCTGGAGCGACTACAACGGTAATAGCGGCAAACACTTTCATCGCAGGACAAACGGTTGAGATAATAGGCGTTGGTGGGATTTCAAACATCAATGATAAAGATCACACTATCACGGACGTTACAGCTAATGATTTTATAATTTCTACGACTACTTCAGGCACATATCAATCAGGCGGCTTGGCCGAATCAACTTTCATTCCACAGCAATCATCGGAACAACGATGGCATCGCATGTCCACCAGCGCACGAGGCGACAGTGTGCAAATTGGCTTCAGCTTTTCAGATTCACAAATGAGAGATTTAAACATTCAACGATCAGACTTTACATTGCATGCTATTGTTATTGATCTTTACCCATCGAAGGTAATCGCATGACTAGTGGATTTCTCCCGATATTTACAAACTTACCTGATGAGCCGGAGCTTTTAAAACGGGAACTTTTAACAACTCTGACATCGTCTGCCTTTGCGGTGAATTGCCGTGAGATTTCAATCTATGAAGACACCGAACTTAATACGGGTGGATTATATTTCAACACGAATAACAGACAAAAACAACGGCCGGTGTTCAGAACTGTAGTTGACTTTGGTACTCTTCCAAATGCTACAACTAAATCTGTTGAGCATAACATTCCTTTTACATCTGATTTCGTTGTCACAAGAGTTTATGCGGCCGCTACCGATCCTGTGGGGTTGTTATATGTTCCGATTCCATTTGTGAATACGACTGCCCCAAGAATAAACATCACTCTCGAAGTTAATGGCACGCAAGTTACGATAGATACGGGCAACCAAGACCGTACGAATTTTACGAAAGTTACAGTCGTCATTGAATACACCAAGTTTTGAATGTAAAACCGCTTTACATTTGGCAACATTTGCATTTCCTATCATTTTAAGTTACAATGTAAAGTAAATATTTGAGGTAAAATATGTCTGCATTATCCACGAACCTGCCAAAGGGATACGAACAATACTCGTTGCCTACGATGGGGGCTGAACAAAAAAGCATTTACGATCTGCTAAGTGGTGTCTTTAAAGGAGGGGCCGGACAGGGCGGTTTAGATATCATGGGTCAATTAGCTTCAGGCGATCCCACGGCGTTTGCACAGCGAGAAGCCCCGGCCATGCGCCAGTTTGAAGAACAGATTTTGCCTGGGATTGCAGGCCGTTTTGCGGGAAAGGGAACGCTTAAGTCATCAATGTTTGAAAGAGCCGCAGCAGGCGCAGGAGGATCGCTAGCCGAGTCTTTAGCAAGTCAACGACAAGACATCCAGCAACAAGCCATGCAACAGCTTATGAGCCTTGGGAAAACTCTTCTGGGAACACCGACTGAGCAATACGGTTTAGTTGAAAAGCCACAGACTGATTGGGCCGGTCTTCTATCTCAATTGGGAGTGACTGGCTTAGAAATGATACCTGGAATGGCGCAAGCTAGCTCGATGGGAAAGCTTGCAAGTTCATTAAGTTCAAGAGGTAGATAATGACATTACCAACCCTAAAAGAAAAGCCTGGATTTACTGGACAGCTAGTTCAACAATTAACCGATAAGCTTATTCCGGCTGCTGGAAAGTCCATCAACACAATGATCAGCACTTACACCAAAGAAAAGCAATCTATGGCGTTAGCAAGCGCACTTGGCTTTGATGAAGAACAAAGTGAGATATTTTCCAAGCTGCCCACTGAATTTCAAAAGGTGATGATCGAACAGCGCAAGAAACAGATGGAGCCTCCTAAGAGTAAGATTGCTGACATTGATAAAATGCTGGGGGAATCTGCGAAAGATTATACGCCTCAAGAAAAATCTCCAATTTTAGAAGAAGTTTGGGATTTGGAAAAACAGGGGGTCTTTCCCCAAGAAGCACAAAGGCAAGGTGTACTCAATTTTTTAAAAAAACAAGAAGAAGAAGATGCCGAAACCGCGGGGGAAAAGTTAAAGAAAGCTTTAACCGAAAAAAAGGGGGGATTTCTACAAGCGATTATGGGAGAGGCTGAACCTAGGACAGAAGGGGCAGCCATTGCTCAAGAACCTGGGGCTGCTACTACTGGCTTTTTAGAAGGAGTTGGAAAAATTGGCGAGCTAATATCAGGGCCGTCTATAGATCCAGCCGCATTTATAAAAAAAGGGAAAGTAGAAAGAAAAAGACTTAAAAAAGAAACTAAAGCTGAAAAAACAGCTCGGGAAGAAGGGGGAAGAATTGGAGGCCGTTTAGCTACTGGCGCAATGGCTGTTGATTTAGCTCTGTCTCTTCCACGATGGGGATTTCAATTAGGCGCAGCTGGCCTTCGAAAATTTGCTCCAAACATTTTAAAAAATCTTCAAAAATTCGCTTCTAAAGAAGGATTATCTGCAAGTGAAACAGCTACTAAATTCCGCACTGAAGCTGTAGAAGCAGGCATAGATATTGAAAAAGCCGCTACCGATGTAAAAGAGGGTAAAAAAGTACAGGATTTAGCCGAAAGAATATCAGCAGAGCCAAAAGAAGCAGCAAGAATTGAAAAAGCTGCTCGTGCACGTAAAGAATTCCCAAAAGAAGCTGAAGTAAAGCCAGCAAAAAGAAAGCCACTAGCGGCTGAAA
>SDBT01007005.1_pt1 | contig 18611 bp, 19 predicted proteins | sample 2277101 | NCBI WGS metagenome assembly SDBT01 (sample SAMN10404973, study PRJNA504765) | marine sediment metagenome | isolation source: marine sediment core GS10_PC15, 103 cmbsf | place: Arctic Ocean: Southern Knipovich Ridge | collected 2010
GCATTCTCGAAGCCTACCTCAGTTTCATACCGGCCATATGCGAGCCGGGCGGCGCGAGCAACCCAACGTTCCTGGTGTTGCGGGATGTCGACGCCCTCAAGCTGATTTCCCGGCGCATTCACTACGGCTCATTCTATGTGGCGGCATACAAGTATACCAGCGCTCCTGGTGTCTTCGCGCCTCTCATTCGCGCTGAGGCGGAGGACGAGATCGAACGTAGAATTACGCGCAAGGATGCGGAGGACAGGGTTGTCGAACGAGTCACACAGAAAGCCGGCCGTCTGCAGCAGGGCCTCAACCGCCAGGTGCGCCGCTTCGTCGAGCCGGGCCTGATCGCCCGCTTCTACAGAGAGGCGGTCATACCCCTCACGAAACAGGGTGAGGTTCTGGTGCTCTTGAAGCGCCATGTATAATCGCTGGCCGGTGTCCGCCGCCCGCGCCCCGGCGAACGCGCCCCACCTTCGGGCTGACCGGCCGCTACCGTCTATGTTGACACCAATTTTGCCAATCCGCTACAATGAAACATGATCTACCGGCTTTCCCTTGCGGCCAACCCCAAGATCTTCCTGCTCTTTTTGTTCCTGTTGCTGCTCCCCCCGGCAGGTATTTTCGCGCTGCTCAATTTCGGAATCATCCTGGGCATCATCGCGTTGGCGGCGGCCCTCTATTTTGATTATCACATGCTGAAATTCCTGATAGGCCATATCAAGAGCCGCATCGAAACTAATGACAAGGGCATAACATGCCTGACTCCAATGGGCGAAGCCCTAGAGTTCACCTGGAGCACGATCACCCACGCCGGAAGCGTTACCGGCAAGAAGACGCCGTACAGCCTGTTCATCTACAACGAAGAAGAGGACAAGCTGCTGAAAATACCCGCCGGATACACGGGTTTCGAAAGCCTTCGGGAGGAGATCCACGGCCGCACGGAGTTCACCGAGTACGAGCTGTCGGAAGCCGAAACGCTGGAAGACAGGCTCAAGCAGATTGTGGAATAAATGATCTTCAGAAAAAAGCGCTGCCGAAGGTTCAAGATAAGCATCAAACCAATGGTCGAGTTCAAGCAGGTACTCGACGCGCTGGACGACCTGGAGTTGCCGGAAACGGATGCCAAGCCCCAGGATATCAAGTACGCCGTATTGGAGATGATCAACAACTCCATCAGAGTGCACAGGGATCACGGTATCGACGAGCCACTCTCAGTTATCTTCGAATTCGTCAATCCCGGGCTCATCATCGTCATCGAGGACCGGGGGCCGGGGTTCGATCCCAGCTCCCTGCCGTATTCGATGTCCGATGACCCCAACGAGATTGACCTCAAGTCCGACAGGTTTACCGAATACAGAAAGAAGCACAAATACAAACGCTTCGGCATGGGGCTTTACCTCGTGCGCAAGACTTTCTCCAGTTTCGAGCTGTCCTTCCTGAACTGTGACGGACAACCGGTTGAGTGCGAAGAAGGCAAGATATGCGGAACCCGCATAAAGGTCGGAATCGGAGGACGGAATTATGGACGAGCATAGAAGAGCCGAACGCTACTCGAGCTACGCCAAGGTAGTTCTGGTCAGCCAGAACAACCTGGGATACCTTCGAGATATAAACAGAGAGGGATGCCAGGTTGATTTCGTCGACCCTCCGGACATCCACAAGGACAGCGTGGTCGAGATAACGGTCATTCCCAGCGAGGAGCTGGGTATCGAGAATTTCAACCTGCTTTTGACCGTCAGGTGGATTCGGCAAGACAAGGTGTACTACTCCGTCGGGGGAGAGCCCGCCATGATTACCGACAGCGATAGAGAGGCCTACAACGACCTGCTGGGGTACTTCAGCAAGTAACAGGGAGACGGGGATTGGGTATAGTCGAGTTCGAAGACGTAACATTCCGCTACGAAGAGCTTGATGAGCCTATTTTCGAGCATCTCTCCATTTCACTTCCGTCCGGCATCGTCTCTCTGCTGGGCCAGAACGCCACGGGAAAGTCGACTTTCCTGCTGCTGGCCGGCGGCACCCTGGTGCCGGAATCCGGAAGTGTGAGCATCATGGGCGTCGACACGGTGCTGCTCCGCGACGAGACAGAGAGGCAGAGGTACGTTTCCTTCATTTTCCAGAACATGGAGTTCGAAACGGAGCAGACTATAGAAAACCTTCTGCCGTACATCTACGAAACCGGATTTCACACGGACAGAGACGCCGGGTTTATAGAATCTTTAATCGACATGTTCGATCTGGAAAAATGCCTGAACAAGCGCACCCAGGAAATCAGCAAGGGAGAGCTGCAGCGGACTATTCTGGTTTTCAGCCTGCTCTACGGCTCGAAAATCCTGATCATGGACGAGCCGATTTTCGCCATGGAAGATCACCAGAAGTACGGCGCCATGAAGTATCTGACCGATTACGCCAAAAAAAAAGACATCAGCATTTTCTATTCGGTTCACGAGCTCGAAATATCGGAAAAATACTCAGAGCACCTGCTGCTATTTCACAAATCCGGAGCCATTCAGTTGGGCCCGCGCCGGGAGCTGTTCAACAGAGATACGATCGAAAAGGCCTACGAAGTACCGTTTCATATGCTCAAGCTCAAGGAGACCCTGTACCGGGAAACGCTCATTGCGGCCAATCCCCATAATTGAAGACGAGACCGGCCGCCTCGCGTCGAGTCCTGCTAGCGCTTTGACCCGGATATCAATCGATCCAACCTGCCGCGGTCGAATCCTACAATTATGGTCCCGTTGAAATCGATGACGGGCACGCTCGTTTGACGTGACTTGTGCACCATCTCCTCGCCTTTTCTCTGGTCCCGCGAGATGTCGTAATCCACGAACTTGACCTGCCTATCTCGAAAGTACTGCTTAATTTGGTTGCAGTAGGTGCACGTCGGTGTCGAATACACGCTTACAGCCATAGTACCCCCCTTCTCCCTGAATCGTGCGGTTTATGAATGAGACTCGATGGCGTCGCGCAGAGCGTCTTCACTCTGGACTCCCACAAAACGCTGCACTTCCACCCCATCCTTGAGCAGCACGGACGTCGGGATGCCGGTGATCCCAAAACGGGATGCCGTTTCCGGATTGTCGTCCACGTTCAGCTTGCTGATGGTCGCTTTGCCGGCTGCGCTTTTGGCCAGGCTCTCCATGATCGGGCCCTGCATGCGGCAAGGCATGCACCACTCCGCCCAAAAATCTACAATGACGAGACCTTTTTCGACGACTTTATCGAAACTCTCGTCGGTTATGACCAGTACACTCTCTTTATCAGCTACCATGATCTCTTCCTCCTGATGTTGTTGTGCGGCTTTTCAAGCCGCCGCTTATCATATGCAATTGGCGTGCCAAGTTTGCACGATGGGCCAAATATGACGTTTACCCCCCCTGCAGGCGCATTTTGGGTGCGTTAAGCGACAAAATTCGGTATGACAGCTTGCCTCGGGCCGCTTAACTGCCCTATATTGAGTACAGTTAACGTAAAGTTAACGTCAACCTATCGTTAACCAATAGAGTGCAAATCAGTGGTTAACGTGTTGTGAGGTGCGGGTTATGATGTTGAATTGGGACATTCTGCCATGCGGTGTCTACGCCATCGACAAAAACGGCAAGATAATCATGTGGAACGAGGCCATGAGCCGGTTTACCGGTTTCGATCGCGAGCACATGATCGGTCGTGATGCCGCGGCTGTCCAGTTCCATGGCACCGACAGCCGGGAGAGCCCGTTCAATCCTTTCCATTGCGTCGAAGACGGTTCGGCGCCATTTTTGAGCCGCACCGTGTATATCATGGATTCCGAAAAGAAGCTCAAGCCGGGCTTCGTTCAGGCGCGCCACCTAAACAATCCGGAATATTCCGAAGCGAGTATTCTCATAGCTCTGGCCGATATCTCACAGGAAATTTCCTGCGAGCTGTTGGAGTCCAGCAAGAAGGATCGTACGCCCGACCGGTTTCATGGAATCGTGGGCAAAAGCAGCAGCACACAGGAAGTGTTCCGCCTGATCGGGCTGGCCTCCGAATCCATGGCCAACGTTCTGGTTACGGGAGAAAGCGGTACGGGCAAAGAGCTGGTGGCGCGCGCCATCCACTTCAACTCCTCCCGCCGCAATCACCCATTTGTCACGGTAAACTGCTCGGCCCTGGCCGAGACTCTCCTGGAATCGGAGCTGTTCGGTCACGTCAAGGGCGCATTCACCGGCGCATACCGGGACAAAACAGGCAAGATAGAATCCGCCAACGGCGGCACTATTTTTCTGGATGAAATCGGGGACATCAGCCCTTTGATTCAGCTCAAGCTGCTCAGGGTTATCCAGGAGAAAACCATCGAGAAGGTGGGGGACAATCGCAGAATCAACGTGGACATGCGCATTGTCGCCGCCACCAACAGGAATTTAAGGCGTCTCGTCGTGGAAGGAACCTTTCGAGAGGATTTCTACTACCGGCTCAAAGTTTTTCCCATACACCTGATTCCTCTCAGGGAGAGAAAGAACGACATTACTCTACTGTGCCGCCACTTCGTAGAGGAATTCAATCGCAAAACCGGCAAGTCGGTTCGCGGTCTTGCGGCCGACGCATCGCGGCTCATCATGGACTACTGCTGGCCCGGGAACATACGCGAGCTGGAAAACTGCATCGAATACGCGTTCGTGCTGGCCCAGGGAAACCAGATCGAGGTATTCGATCTGCCCCAGGACATCAGGACTACAGCACTGCGCGATGAAATCTGCCGGGACCGGGTAGTTCCGTTTTCGGCCGCCGGGCCATCGCCAAACGACCCGGGTTCGAACGGCAACGGCTTGAACGAGCAGCCTCCTTCGGGCCCTTTCGAGGCTGCAGCAAACCCTGGGCCTCTCTCCGAAGCGCAGACGGGGAAAGCGGGCCGTGCCGGGAACGGAAAGAGAAGGCCCATCTCCCGGGATGAGCTCTTGGAGCTGCTGCGGCGTAACGGCTGGAACAAATCGGAAACCGCCAGGCAGCTCGATATCAGTCGCGTGGCGCTCTGGAAGAAGCTCAAAAAATTGGGGATCGCCAGTCCGGCTGACACTCGGAGATAGTGGTCGAGCTCAGAGAGTGTACTCGAACTCGATTCCGGCGGTGATACCCGTGTAAGCCGCGCCCTCGAAGGCGATCACGGGCAGGGCGCCCCAGAGGGACACCCCGAACTCCCGCGTAAGGTGAATCCCTAACCCCACGCTCGGTGCAAAGAACGTCTTGGGAAGGGTGCGGCTGCGTTCGTCGTAGAAGCTGTCGCGATAGGTGATCGTGTTGATCACGACGCCCGCGCTGAAAGCGCCGAAGAAGTAGAAGGGCACCAGGAAGCGCGTCTCATAGCGCACCTCGAGGGCCAGGGGGAAAGCGCCCAGGTTGTAGGGCGAGGTAGCCTCTTCTGTCACTGTCTGGCCCATGGCGCCGGCGTACAGCCCGAAGCCCAACGCTCCCCAGGGAAAATTAAAATTGAGCAGCGCCCTGGCCTTCACGCTGCTTCCCAGGTCCATGATATCGCCCATCAGGCCGACGGGGAAGGTCATGCCGAAGCCGAAGCCCACGGAGAAGTAGAGCGGCTCCTCCCAGACGGCCCTGCCCGCCAGCGGCTCCGGCGCCGCTTCCTGCTCCTGCTGCGCCAGGCAGGGCACTGCAAACAGACACAACGCCAGGAGACAAACACTAACATGTTTCATAGGCTCACCCGTTCTTCCCTTCCTTCAGGCCACGGCCCCGGGGCTTCCGCAGTCAGCGGGTCGCCCCTTTCGCCCGTGGCTCACAGCTCCCAGCCGTACCCCAAAAAGACGGTCGCCACCTGGTTGCGGCCCGTCTCGTGCTTGAGAGCCGGCACCACACCCGAAACGTACCTCAGGTCCAGAAAGATGCGGCTGCTGCCGAGGGGCAGACCAACCTCCGTGCCCAGCACGATGCCCAGGTCGGGACCGGTCAGATGGTCCTCGGTCAGGTCCGTGTGCTCGTTGTAGTAGAAGGTGTCGATGATGCGGTCTCCGTCCAGCGTGATCGAAAACTGCACCCCTGTGTAAAAAGACCACGTGATGGGCCTGTGCAGGAACCTGAGCTTCATGAGCAGCGGAAAATCCAGACAGGTCAGGTAGAGTTTCTCAGAGTGGCTCGGAAGATAGTCTTGCCTGCCCTTCTGCGAGACCAGGAACTCGGGCTGCAGTATCAGAGACTCGGTCAGCGAAAAGGCCGCCAGAACGCCGGAGCAGAAGCCGACGATCATACCGGGCCTCAGCTGCCCCGGGTCGTAGCCGAGCTGAAAGGCGAAGTTGCCGCCCTTCTTGGCGCCGACGAACACCTGCCCCTGCAGCACCCCAGCGGCAAGGAGAATGAGCAGTACCGTAAACAGGATAACTTTTTTCGCCATAGCTTCTTCTTTATCACCCAATGACAGCTGGTATAACAGGTATTATACAGGCTCGATGCGTTTATGTCAGCCGATTTATCCGAATCGGCAGGGGCCTCGTTTTCGGCGGCTTCAGGCCGCTTCGGACCGACCGCCCTTACTCCGGCCCCACACTATCGATATAATAGGACGGCCCGAAGGCTGGTCCGGACCGGCCTGGCCACGCCCGCGGGTCTCGAGACCGTTCAACTGGAGGAGCAAATGCACGAACAGCCCAACGTCCTGTTCATCCTGTCGGACCAGCACCGCAAGCACATCACGGGCTGCTACGGCGATGCCGTGGTCAGGACCCCAAACCTGGACCGTCTGGCATCGGAAGGCGTAGTTTTCGAAAACGCCTACTGCAACTACCCCCTCTGCGCGCCGGCGCGCATGTCTATGCTGACGGGCCGCGAGCCCAGCACGCTGGGTATGTTCTCCAATAGCTCTATGCTCGCTTCCGATGTGCCGACCTTTGCCCATGCCCTCGACATAGCCGGTTACGAAACCGTTCTCTGCGGTAGAATGCACTTCAACGGCCCCGACCAGAGGCACGGTTTTCAACAGAGGGTCTTCCCGGAAGTGTCTACCAGCGGCTCCGTGGTAGGACAGTTAGTGGGCACAAACGGGTTCCTTCGAACCAGCTTCGAGAAGAGTGGGCCGGGGAAAAACCACTACCTCCTGTACGATTCGCAATGCATCGCCGCGGCCAATCGTTGGCTCGCCGATCGGACCGCCCCTTCCGGGCGCCCGTTCTGCCTGGTCGTGGGGCTGGTTGGACCGCACTGCCCCTTTGTCTGCCCGCCCGAGCAATTCGACACGTATTTCGACAGTGTCGAGGTCCCCGCAGCGGCCCCCGAAATCGGCCTGCACCCCTTCGTCCGTCGATTCAGGCAGCGATCGAGAATCGACGATTTGACGGAGCACGAGATCCGCAGGACCCGCGCCGCCTATTACGGCATGATCGATTACGACGACCGGCTGATAGGCACGGTTCTCGATACGCTGAAAAAAACCGGCCAGGCCCGGAATACCGTTGTAATCTACGCCTCCGATCACGGCGATATGGCAGGCCGGCATGGCCTCTGGTGGAAGATGTCTTTCTATGAAGGGTCCTGCGGCATCCCGCTCATTATCTCATGGCCGGGCGTAATTCCAGCCGGTAAGCGGGAAACCGCCCCCGTGGCGCTCAGCAGCCTGGCTTCGACGCTGGCGGATATAGCCGGAGCCCCTCCCATTCCAGGAGCCACGGCAGGCAGCCTGGCGGCGCTGCTGCGGGGAGAGCGGCCGGAGGGCGAGATCAGCGTCTTTTCGGAAATGATCATCAACGCCGAACAGTGGAAGGTCGGCCCTTCAGGAGGGCCCGCCAGGATGTTGCGCAAGGGCCCCTGGAAGTGCAACTACTATCACGGCGAGCGGCCCGAGCTGTACAATATCGACGAAGACCCTCTCGAGCTCAACGACCTGGCAGCGGATTTGGGCAACCGGGAGCTGATCGACACCATGGTGTCAGAGATCCTCAGTGATTGGGATCCCGAAGAATTGCGAGCGAGAGACGTTCTGCAGCACGCTCACCTCTCCTACATGAGAGACGCACCCGGGGATCAGGAAGTACTGGCCGGGGAGTACTGGCAGGGGCCGGACGATTACGGCGCTGTAGAGGCTGTGTAACCTCGACCAGCCGGCTCTACCCGGCCGCTGCGCTCCGGGCTGCACGGCCCGGCTGCTTATTTATCAGCCCCTGGGCCGCTTTACACGAAGGGCCTTTCGATCGAAGGGCTGGGCTGGGTGAAATAGCGGGGGCCCTCCAGGGTCATGAAGATGCAGTCCTCCAGCCGCACACCGAATTCCCCGTAGATGGCGATCATGGGCTCGTTGCTGAAACACATCCCGGGACCCAGCGGCGTCCGGTTGCCCTCCACGACATAGTAGGGCTCGTGGATTTCCAGCCCGATACCGTGCCCCGTTCGATGAGGCAGCCCCGGCACCTCGTAACCGGGGCCGAAGCCGGCCTCGACGATTACCCGGCGGGCCGCGGCGTCGACATGCTCAAAAGGCACACCTAACCGGGCGGCGGCGCAGGCTGCCGCTTGGGCCCGCTTTTCGATCTCCCACACGTCCCGCTGCCTGTGCGTGGGTGCCCCGAACACGATGGTGCGGCTGATATCGGAGTGATAGCCGTCTATGGCGCCGACGCCGTCCATCAGCACCACATCACCCTCCCTCAATCGCACCTGCTCGCGACTGCCGTGGGGGAAGGCCGTGTTCTTGCCGAACTGAAAATCAATCCCGCCCCGCGCGCCCCGTTTATTGTGCGCTTCCACACTGACGGCGTGCAGCTCTGCCGGGGTAATTCCTTGCTCGAGCCGCGCCAGGCTCTCCTTGTACGCTTCCACCGTTATGTCCATGGCATGTTGAATCAGGGCGATTTCCGCCGCCGACTTCACGGCGCGGCACGGCACCACCACGGCATCGGCGCTGACGAACCCGGCCTCCGGAAGCTCCCGCCGCAGACCGTCGAACGCGAAAAAACGTACACTCTGTTCCAGGCCGACCCGTCCCCGTGCCGCCCCCCTGTCCGCCAGAGCCTCTGCGGTACGGCGGATGGCGCTTTCGTTTTCCTGCCAGCTGCGCACGTCGGATTCGGCGCCGATCATCTGCTCGAGCCTTGCCTGCTCGAAGGTAGGACAGATGTAGGCAATTTCGCCTCGTACGGGCAGGATCGCCGCCATGAAGCGTTCGCTGCGATGCCACTCTATGCCCGTGAAATAGTCGAGACTGGCGCCGGCTTCGAGCACGACGGCATCGATTCCTGCGTCAGCCATCAAACGCCGCGCCTTGTCGACCCTCGCGCCGCGCTCTTTGTCCGTGATGGCCGGCGGCCTGGGGCCTACGCCTTTTGGTCTATCGTTTGAGTCGTTTCGCACTCTCCCGCCCTCTTTCACGGAAATACCGCTGTTCCGGCGCTACTGTCACTCGCTGCCGGCCGTCAGTGGAAGGTTGGCGGTCGGAAGCAGAACAATCCCGCCGTAGGCAGGGATTGAGAGGGTTGCGGCTCACCTGGGGCCGAGCTCGAAGAATCCGAATTCGTCCCCAGGCTTGCCCGCATAGGTCTGCCACCCACCGCCAGTGATACTGTCGAATTTGACCAACCTGTCCATGTCCCCGTTTTCGTCGATCACGTAAAAGCTATCGTTCAAACGAGCCACGAATCGACTAGGACCGTAAAATCCACCAGGGGGATCGCCATACTCGATGCCCGTGGCCTCCAAAGTTTTGGTGAACTGTACGATTTGTTGCACCTCGCCGGTCTGGGCCACATAGACGTAGGGCTCTTTTACGATTACGCCATGGGGATAGTCGATAGAATAAGAATCCTCCGTGCTTCCGGAGCCGGCCGGGTTATACGAGTCAATTTGGCCTACCTCCCCCCAGAGCATGTAACCGATGTACAGGATGCCGTCCGCGTCCACGTCCATGCCGAAAGCCCAGTCGAAGTCGAAATTGTGGTAATAGTAGGGAGACTGGCCGTCCAGTTCGGTCCGATAGAGCTCCCCGAAGTCGTTTATGTAATACAGAAGCTCCCGCTGTCTGTCCACGGCAATAGTATAGACCCTACTGCTCTGCACGATAACATCGGGCGAGGTGTCGTTAATGTCGTCGATGCGAAGGACACCGTAATCCCCCCCGCGCGACGGCCCGTTCGCTATGTAGATACGTCCGAATCTGTCAAAATCCACGTCCCGGGGTGCGAACTCAGCACCCAACCCCAGGTCCGTGGACTTCCAGCCGCCGCCGTTCATGTCGTCCATCTGCACTATGCGGCCTTTGAGGTAGTCCGGGACCACGATTTTGGTCGATGCGAGGCTCATTTCGATGACCAACGTCTTTTCCTCGCCCGGCGCCAGGTCTGTGGTAGAACTGCCGCTAAAGCCGGCGGAGGCCGTGCTCGCCGTTACCTCGAACGTTCTGTCGCTTCCAGCCGGAACTTCGAAGACGACGGAATCCGTACCGGTTGCGACGGTTACCTCGGTGTCGACCATACCCGGACCGGACACCGTCACCGTAAAACCGGCGACATGCGAGGGCAGGGCTTTCAGGACCAGTGCCGACTTGGCCTTGCCGGTTGAATCGCCGTCGGGCAGGGAGCATGCCAACAGCGACAACACGCCTGTAAGGGCGACAAAACACGCGCCGATCTTGGCGAGTCGACTTGCTTCTCTCATGTTCCCCCCAGGCCTACCAGACCGATTCCGGCGCTTTCCTGTGTCGAAAGAAGGCAAACAGAAAAACACTTCATTTGATACAAGTACACAATGAATTGTAGACCAATACTGCGAGAAAAACAATCAGCTGCGAAGGGCGGTCACAGCAGAGGCCCTCCTAAAAGCAACGGTTGCGCCGAAACTTGCTTTTTGCCCATACTTTCAATACTATAGCCGCAGTCGACCCCATCAAAAACATGCGAGTCACCACATTCATCGTTGCCATCATCGCTCTCGCCGGCCTCTCGATCACGGCACCGGCTGACCCCGTAGAACCGGGCCGGCTCGGCGATATCAACAGGCATAAAAACCTCTCGCCGATCGGCATTTTCGTGAGAAGCGTTTTAGGCATCGAGCTCTACGAGATATCGCTGTACAGCTTTGCACCGCGCCGAATCGCGGAACTGATACTTGCCGCCGAGCCGCGTTTGAAGTTTGCGGACGAAGCGCTGATTTCAGGGTTCCTGCTGAACCCTGACAGTCATGTGCCGCTCTGCCTGAAAATCAAGAGCTTGACGGATCTAAAAAACTGGCATATCGAGAGCGCGGCCATCAGAGATGCTCTGGCTCGCACCGGCCTGTTCGTGGACGCAGAGTGGCAAATACTCAAAGGCACGGCGTCTCAGGCGGATGTGCTCGAATATGCCGATGCGATAGTCGGCCTTTCCAGAGACAAGCCGGATTCCGTATTCAGGGTTCGAAGGAAGAATGATTCCGTAGTGTTAACTATCGATGAAAACGATCAGGCCTCGATCCAGCTTTTCCGCGAGCGTGAGAGCGGCGACATCGTGCACATCCGGCTCCGCAGTGCCGATATTTTGCGACGGGTCTTCACTTTCTACCTTTCCGGTGATACCGGCCGCTTAGACCTGACGGGCATGTCCCCTGCACTGCTGCGCGGCATCCACGAAGAGCTGAATGCTAGGCTGAACGGTTAGTCTCGGCCGCTACCCGTCGGCATCATCTCGGCATCACAGCTCGGCGGTCTGCCGGCCCACGCTCAGCACGAGGCTCACGACCGCACCGATGGCAGATCAGGCCACTGTATGCTAGTAAGCAAAGACCGAGGAAAGCTCTATCTTCAAACCCTCGAGGAGCGGAGATTCAAGGATATCGTTCAATGTGAAGCTGCGGGAAAGGCTAAAAGCTTCACCTTTGAGACTGTGTATCTCAACGGTCTTTTCACCCGGGTCGACAAGCCAATATTCTAGAACCCCGAATTTAGCGTAGAGCTTTTTCTTTTTAATCAGGTCATTATAAGCACTTGCCTCTGAAAGTATTTCGATTACAATGTCAGGCGCGTCTTGAACATTTTTCTCCCCAATTATCCCGAGCCTCTTCTCTGAGATAAACAGAATATCAGGTTGAAATACGTTCTCATTGTCGAGATAGACATCGCATGGAGCGTCAAATACTCTACCTTCTCCCTTCTCTCTACTGACCGCGAACATTGGAACATGAAAGAGTTGAAAAATCAAGCCGGGCATCATCTCCTCAGCAGTTCTCAATTTGAACTTGGCAGTTCACTACGTGCATCATTTTCTTGCGATTCGCAGGCTAATATTGGGCGAATCGCCTTGAAAATGCGGGCTTTCATCAATGTTAGGCGGCAGTTCTCAATTTGGCGAAACCAAATTGAGAACTGCTCCCATCTCCTTTCCAGCTTCTTCTTCCTTTTCCTCGACGCCCGGGTCATCTCCAATTGTAAAACCAAGGGTTGGGAGAGCAGGCTGAGTGATAGCAACCAGTTGCGGGCTCGACTAACGCTCAGACGTTTCGCAGCGTTTCCTGTACGACACGCTTTATCTCTCGGTCCTCCCACGGCGACTGCAGCGTGCACAGCACCAGGCTTCCCTCGCCGTAACGGAGGGCAATCTCCAGCTCCTGCTTCAGCCTCGGGGGTGATCTTCTCTGGCAGGGATCGTTGTACAATCCAATAAAGGGCACAAACCGGTTGCGTTTCCGGTTTTCCAGCCTTTTGTGCTCAGCGGCTTCGAGCTCGACCCGCTGCAGGCTCCAGTGCGGCCTGTAGAACCAGGAGATGGTCTGCGTGCAGTAATCGAGGTAGAGCTCGCAGGCGTAATAGGGATTGGGATCGAACGGGGGCCAGACGTGATTGATCAACAACGCCTCGGGTTTCCGCGCCTTGAGGTGTTCGAAGATGATGCGCGAAATCTGGACCAGGCTGCCCTGGGAGTAACTCGCTAAACGGGCTGGATCCGATTGATGAGCCGTGATGCACTTTTCGCAAAAGCAGGCATAATGGTTCTTGAAGCCGAAGCCGTCGAGGGCGACGCCATCGGCAACCCGCAAAAGCTCCGAGATACGACCCCTAATAAAGCTCCGCGCCGCGTCGTGCTCGTAGCAGAGCAGCTCGCCGTTCTGTATGAGGGGGAACCACCGGTGTGCCAGCCGCTGCCGATCCCCGTTCCCCTCCGACTCCAGGGCCCGTGCCATCTCCCTCTCGTAGGGCAGAATCTGCTGCAGGCATTGCGGGTGTTGGCGGATGAAGTCGTCGTCCGGGCGCGGCGATAGTACGGCGATGACCCGCATCGCGCTTTTGCGTCCGGCCCGCATGAGCGCCGGCGTAGGGTCCCTGACGACCAGGGTATCGAAGCCGAGCTCACAGGCAAAAGCGACGAGCCGGCTTTCGTCCTGCGGGCTCGTGCGAGGAATGTTCCAGTCCCAGGCCGCTTTCATCATGCTCAACCTTCCTTTCCCGGATAGCCGCAACACCCACCGTCGATCACCCGGAGGATACACATGGATCGCCGCCTCAGTATAGCGCAATCGACAATCATTGAAAACAGCCTGGCATCCCGGCGCAGCAGTTCTCAATTTGGAGGAGCCAAATTGAGAACTGCTGATCCCAACGCATCGTGCAACCGGAAAACGGTACCGGCCACCTCGACATCGCTCCCGGCTTGAAGCGGTGTTTTGCTTTCGCCGATGCCGGTATTATCTTAGTACGAGGAGATTTGACGTATGCCCCTCAAGAGAATATCGCGAACAGTACCGGCCCAAACGACTATGGAAGGCGCCGGGGTCAAGTTGCGCAGAACCATTGCCGGCTCGCAGTTGGACTATGTAGATCCGTTTCTACTGCTCGATGAGTTCAAATCGGACAACCCCGATGATTATATGCCGGGTTTTCCATGGCACCCTCATCGCGGCATCGAGACGGTTACCTACATTATCAGCGGCAAGGTCGAACACGGAGACAGCATCGGCAACAGCGGAGTAATCGGCCCTGCGGATGCCCAGTGGATGACCGCCGGCAAGGGCATCATCCATCAGGAGATGCCCAAAACGACGGGCGAGCCCATGTGGGGATTGCAGCTCTGGGTCAATCTGCCCAAGGCCAAAAAGTGGTGCCCGCCGCGCTATCAGGATATCCCGGCGGATAAAATTCCCGACGTGGTACTGGATGACGGGTCCCGCGCGCGGCTGGTGTGCGGGTCGTACCACGGCACCACCGGTCCGGTGAATGGGATCGCCGTCGATCCCCTCTTCATGGATGTTTTTCTTCCCGCAGGGGGCGTGTTCGCGCAGGATATCCCGGAGGGACACTCGGTGTTCTGCTACGCGCTCGACGGCAAGGCCTGCTTTGACGAGCAATCCGAACCGCTGGAAGCCGGCCATCTCGTGCTTTTCGAGGCCGGCGACGGTATCCGCGTTGCCGCTGCAGGCGAAGAGGCTCGTTTTCTAGTTGTGTCGGGCCGAATCCTGGGGGAGCCCGTATCCCGAGGCGGCCCCTTCGTCATGAATACCCGCGAAGAAATCGAGCAAGCCTACCAGGAGTACAGAGACGGCACCTTTCTCGATCGCTGAACCGAAGCCGCCGCCTCTTCCGCACGGGCTGAGCATCCGCATGCAATCCCCTGCAGTCCCCCGCAAGCCCTCTAAACGCTTGACGTATCTCCGCGCTTTGGTTAAACCATAGGCACCTCGCAAGCAAGATAAGGAACGCTTCGTCAACGCGCCGTCAGGAACGATGCCCGGTAACGAGAAAATGCGCCTCAAGCTCATCGTCTGTGACGTCCTGCTGAGGGAAGTGTGCCATCTGCTCGTAAAGTGTCCACACGTGTTCGATCTCGAATTCACGGAAAAAGATTCGCACAACAACAGCGAAACTCTCAGGAGCACGATTCAGCAGAAGATCGACGAAAGCACCGGAAAAGGCTTCGATGCGATCCTGCTCGGCTACGGTATCTGCGGCAACGCGACGGTTGGAATCGAGGCAAGAGACACGCGCCTGGTAATACCCAGAGCTCACGACTGCTGCACCCTCTTTCTAGGATCGCGGAAAAAATTCAGGCGGCACTTCAAAGACAACCCCAGCCAGCCTTTCAGTTCTGCGGGCTACATGGAGCGCAGCAATACCCTCTATCACGACGGCTTTCACCCCGCGTGCATTGAAGACGATCCCAAGTACAAGGAATACATAGCTCAATACGGAGAGGAAAACGCGCGCTACATCTACGAAACCATGTACGGGGAAGCGGTTCATCCGGAAAAAATCGTGTTTATCGAGATACCCGAAACCAGGCATCTAGGATACGCCGAAGTTTGCCGACAGCAGGCCGAGGAAAACGGCATGCAGCTCGAGATACTCGATGGCAGCCTGGCTATCCTCCGAAAGCTCCTGTGCGGTGACTGGGACGAGGCTGACTTTTTAACCCTGGAGCCCGGAGAGAGGTCCAAGGGCATCTACGACTGGGACAGAGTCATAGGCAAAGCGGCGCCATGAAGTGGCTCGAAGCGCTGAGCCCCTCGCTGCTGGCGGCTGTCTCGATACAGGTGCTGTGCCAGATCTTCAAAGTCGTCTTTTACTCGTTCAAGAATCACAGACTGGAGATGCGAAGACTAATTCACCCGGGAGGCATGCCCAGCGCGCATTCGGCCTTTGTCACCACGTTGACCGCCTCTATCGGCCTCCGCAGCGGCTTCTCCTCGGAGCTGTTCGCACTGGCCTTTGTCTTTTCGATCATCATAATCTACGACTCGATTCGCCTGCGCGGCGCCGTACAGGTGCACTCCCGGCTCCTGGCCAGGCTGTGCAAGCTGCTGCCGGAAGACGAACGGCTGCCCGTGTCGCAGTTCATCGGCCACACCGGGCCCGAGTTGGCGGCCGGCGTACTCGTTGGCGTGGTGTGGGCTGTCTTGTTGGGGCTGTTGCTCTAGCGGCGTTCCTGGGCCTCAGGCTCGATTATCGTATAGCTGATCATCTCTTCCGTTACCTGCTCTTTCTTGACTTGCACGTTGAGTCCGCGGGTAATGAGCTCTTTTGACGCCGTACCCATCTCCTGGAACGATTGCTCGATGTCATCGAACTGCAGCGTTGAGGCCACCACCTTGATGAACTCAGCGCCGTAAGGGGCGCCCAACATGAAACGGAAAGGGTACCTTCCGTCCGGTATCCTGTGGATCCGGCCTCGCCGCACGAAGTTGTCCGAGTAGAACTGGTTCGGAAAAATGAGCTGTACTTTTCTATCGACGTCGATGTGGTAGACCTTGATGTAGCAGTCGCGGTTGGCGTAGAAGTTGACAATGAGCTCCTCTCCGTCCCGGTAGGTCCCGCCGTTGCCGCGCTTGACCCAGGTCTTGACCACAAAGCTCTCATTGTCGGCGTTCTGTACCTCCGAGAGCTCCTCGATCACAAACAGCGCGTCGTTGTAGTTGTCCGGCAACAGGGAAACGGTGGGGGGGATCGAAGACTTCGGAAGATCTACTTCGACCTTGCCGCTCACCGTTCCCATTTCGATGTCTGCCAGCTCGAGGAACAGCTTGACCTGCGTTCCGGCCTCGAAGAACCGGCCGGAGATGATGCCCCGCACGGCTTTGAGCATCCCGATCCGCACGGAGGTACTCTGGTCGACCAAATCGCTCAGACTCATCTCCTGCGCCTCGAGTATCTCATCGAGCTTGTCTCGGGCGAAGAGCTCGAATCGCGGGTGTTCGACGATCGAGCCTGACAATTTGTCCTCGAGGTAGCGTGAGAAGCTGCTGCCCACGTTTTTATCGGCGAAGGTGAAGTTGCCCACGCTGACGACAAGGGCCTCTGAAGAGGGGGGAGCGAGGCCGTCGAGCGCCTGCTCGAGCATTCGGTCGACCGCATCCTGTGCGCCGGCTATCAGGATACTCAACAAACCCAACAAAAGTGCCACACACGCTTTTTTGCCGGAGATCATTCTATTCCCCCGAGTCGCCGGCCGCAGTCAGAACATCATAGACTCGGCAAAGCGCATCTGAAAATCAGCCCTGCCGGCAAGTTCGAGAAAGGAACAGAGCCCGGGAACCTGAGCCGCTTTCCGGCGATGGATGCGAGAGACGAGGGCCAGGGCGGCGCCTCGCAAGGCGGCGTTGCCGACTATGTCCACCTTCTCCAGGTCGATCTCCGGGAAGAGACCGATGCGTATTTCCGCCTCTCCCGACATGCCGGCGCCGAAGTTGCCGGCCAGCCTTATCAAATCGATGTCCTGCCAGCCAACTCCTACTTCATCCAGCAGGCTGTCCAGGGCCGTGCGGATGGCCCCTTTCGCAAGCTGCAGCTCGCGAATGTCCTTCTGCGTGATGTAAATTCGCTCATCTTCGGTCACGGCAAACGAGCTCAGGCCGTTCATGGTGAAGAGCCTCGACCGCAGCGCTTCGTTTTTCACCTCGCCGGGGTCCAGCAGGCGGCCCGTCTCGTCGATCACCCCCGCATCCAGCAGTTGGGCCACGGCTTTGATGAGACCCGTGCCGCAGATGCCGTTCGGCGTTTCGCCCCCCAGCACTTCGTAGGCGACCGTCGATCCGCTCAAATTGATGTCGCAGATCGCACCGGGAACGGCCCGGGTGCCGCAGGCGATTTGGGCCCCTTCGAAGGCGGGTCCGGCCGCAGCCGACGTTGTGTAGAGCCTGCCGTCGTGCGCGAGAACGAGCTCACCGTTGGTTCCGATATCGATGGATACCGTGGTGCCGTTGCCGGCGGCCAGGTCGAGGGCCACGATCATTCCGGTGGTGTCGGCTCCCACAAAGGCCGATATCAACGGCAGAGACTCCACAAAGCCGTGTTTCTGGAATTTCCAACCAAAGTCCACCGGCTTGCGGCGCACGATATCCGACACCACGTTTATATACGGCGCTTGCGCAAGTTGCAGCGGGTTCAGATCGTGGAGAATATGAATCATAATAGGGTTGCCCACCACCACGCTGCGCACAACGCTGTTCGCGCTGATACCGGTTTCTTCCAGAATCATCTGGGCCGCTTCCTGGATCGTGTCCAGGGCCGCCCCCCTAACAGCCCGCCTGTCGGTTACGAAGGCCTGAGCCCTCGAGATGACATCGGCACCAAAAGCGGTTTGTCGGTTCAACAGCGTTTTGCGGGCAATACGCCGTCCGGATTCCAGGTTGTGAAGGGACAGGTCCACCGTGGTCGTGCCTAGATCGACGGCAAACCCGTAGAAACGCTCAGATGACGACAGACAGGAACAAACGAACGAATCGCCTTCCATGAGCAGATGGATGTCCCAATCGCTCGCCCTGAGGTTTTGCGACAGATCCTCCAGCGATGAATAATCAGGATAATCGCTGTGGAAGCCGCTTTCGGCCAGCACGGACTTGATTCTCTCCCAGTCGGACCGTTGATCCGTCAGCGAGGGTGCGGGCACCTGAAACCTGTGGCGGGTGATGACCGCTTCCCCCGCTTGAATGCGGGTTTGCTCGACGCCTGTAGCGCCCTCCCAAACAGTACCGGTTTCCTTGCCCTCGGGGATCGTAACCGTGCAGTCGGCCTCGATGACTACCTCGCAGGCCAGACGCAGGCCGCGATCGATCTCCTCGGGGGGCAGGGCCCGGACAACGCCTGTGCCCGTCGACGGGGGAGGGTCTATGTGTACCTTGCACTGCCCGCATTTTCCCTGGCCTCCGCAGGGAAAGTCCATCAAAATGCCCTCTTTGAGAAAAAAATCTCGCAACGGGGTCCCCTCACGCAC
>SDBT01007006.1_pt1 | contig 18610 bp, 13 predicted proteins | sample 2277101 | NCBI WGS metagenome assembly SDBT01 (sample SAMN10404973, study PRJNA504765) | marine sediment metagenome | isolation source: marine sediment core GS10_PC15, 103 cmbsf | place: Arctic Ocean: Southern Knipovich Ridge | collected 2010
GTCGGCTACAACGATGTCGCCTACAACTCGAAGGTCCAGACATGGCGGCTGAAGACGACCACGAACAACAATACGACGCCTTACATCTTCATCTTCTGGAACGTGAAGGACGGCCCCGTCGTCGTTGACATCCCTCCCTCCAGCAAGGATGTAGGGCTCTTCGGTACTTTGATGGACGCCTGGCAGCGCCCCCTTGAAGACGTGGGAGCCAAAGGCAAAGACCAGGGGCGCGGCGCGAAGTATCTGATCCTGCCACCGGGATACCAGGGGCCGTATCCCGACGGATACATCGCTTTGCGGCAACAGACCTTCAACGGCTACACGCTGATGCGACCCATCATCGCCGATGCCTCTGATGAAAACCTCACGAAGGCGGCCACCTTCGTGAAGACGATCAAGGTCTATCCCTATGCACACGCCGGCAACCCGCCCAAGACCCGGTTCATCGACATCTATGACAAGGACATCAACGGCGTCACGGAGTTCGACGCCAGCTTCTACGAGCGGCTTAACATGATGGTCCAGGAAGAGCCGATCGAGTCGAAAGACCTAGCGATGATGGGCTTGCTCAAGGCGATCGGTATCGAAAAGGGTGTCCCCTACGCGCCGGACGCCAATCGCAAGAAGATCCTTGACGCCGCAGGCGCCCAAGCACACGAGTATTTACTCGATCAGTATGTCAACGGGATCAACCCGCCGTACTACCCCGATCGGAAGTGGACGAGCGCCGCCACTCCTGGAGTCGTCCCGTCGGAGTTCACCTTTGAGTTCCCTGGCTATCTCGATGTTGACGGTAGAGGCTCGCTCTACTACGCCGTTTACACCAGTGTAAAGCACTTTGGCGCGGCCACCTGGTATTTGATGGCGGGTAAGGATCGCAACGGTAACTTCCTCGACGGCGGCAAGAACTACAAGCTGAGCCTTCCCAAGGACGTCCCTGTCAGGAACTTCTGGTCGGTCATTGCGTATAACTCCGCGGATGCAACTTGGTTCGAGAACCAGCCCAAGGCGGGTGTCGCCTCGTCGGATAAGGGCGTCAAGGTGAATGCGGATGGCACGATCGATATCTTCTTTGGCCCCGAACCGGCCGTTTTTACCAAAACCTGGCAACTCCCGGACGTGGAGGAAGTGAAATGAGGTTCTTCCGGCTATCGAAAGCTCAAGCCCGTTCATGATTACACCGATCGAACCACTTAGCACGAGCATTCTGTCGCTCATGTATTTCGGCGATGTCGTGTTCGCTGTCAGCGGGGCATTGACGGCGGCCCGGTATCGAATGGATGTGCTGGGCTTCGTGCTCATCGGAACCATCACCGGGATCGGAGGGGGCACCACCCGGGACCTGCTGCTGGGGCGTACCGTCTGGTGGACCCAAGATCCGCTCGAACTGATCCTGTGCATGACGGCGTCCTTGGCCACCTTCTTCTGGATCGCCGATGATCTCACCCGGCCCATGATCCTCCGCGGCCAGCTATACGCCACGGCCGCACTGCTCGGTTCGGCAAGTTACGCCGGCTTACATTACCTGAAGGTCCCCGACATGGCGGCCGAAGTCACGGCGTGTATGGCGGCATTCTCGCTTCGGGCTTCAGCCATCCTCTTCGATATTCGCATGAGGCCGCCCGGCCAGTTTGTTCGCTTAGGACGAAAACAAGTCGATCCAAGAACGAAGTGAAGTCGAGGCACTGAAATGCTAAGTGCAATCATCATCGTCGTGGCATTGTTGTTGGCCGGGTTCCTGGCATTCTCGAAGCGTTTGTCGCGATCGTCCGGTTGGAAAGCGACCGTGACGCCGTTGGCGTCGATCATGGGCAGCGGCTTTCTGGTCAGTGCGCCGCTGTTGGGTGGCATCGTCGGCAATCTGGCCGTCATTTGCATGGCGATGCTTCTGGTGCTGGCCTATGCCGTCGGCGGCGCCATCCGCTTCAACATTCGCCACTTCGAGCCGATCGAGAATGCCGGACATGGACCCGCACAGACGGTCGCCCTTCTCTCTCGCGTCGTGCTTGTCGGCGCGTATTTCATCTCAGTGACTTACTACCTTCAACTCCTGGCCGCATTTCTGCTGAATGCCGCCGGCGTCAAAAGCCAAATCGCGGCTCACTGCATCACCACATCGCTGCTGCTGATCATCGGCGGCATCGGCATGTGGCGCGGCCTGAGGATGCTCGAAGGTCTTGAAAAATATGCGGTCGCGCTGAACTTGGGAATGGTCGGAGCCCTGTTGCTCGGACTGACGATCTATAATGTAGAGCTGTTGATCGGCGGCGATTGGGCACTCCCGGCGATTTCTTCCGCGATCGACTTCAGGGATATACGAGTCCTGCTCGGGCTGCTGATCGTCGTGCAGGGATTCGAGACCTCCCGCTATCTGGGCGATGAGCATCCGGCCGAGCAGCGCATCGCGACCATGCGCGCCGCACAACTCCTGTCGGCCGCCGTCTATCTCGTGTTCATCGCCCTGGCGACCGTGCTCTTCCACGACGGTCTCGGCACCGATGTGACGGCGATTATCAGCATGACGGCGCCGGTTGCGATCGTGCTTCCCGTGTTGCTCTCAGTCGCTGCCGTCGGAAGTCAATTCAGCGCCGCCGTAGCCGATAACGAAGGGGCCGGTGGACTGCTGGAGGACATCACACATCGAAAACTCCCGATGCGATACGCCTACTTGCTCATTCTGCTGGTCACGGTCGCCTTGACCTGGGAAACGAATGTCAACGGGATCATCGCCTATGCCTCGCGTGCATTTGCGCTGTTCTACATGCTGCAATGCGTCGTGGCATTTCTTGTCGCCTGGCGATTGACGGGCCTTCCGCGACGGTCGTTCCGGCTTGCCACTTTCGCCTTATTGGCCGTCATGTGCCTGTTGGTCTTTGCACTCGGCCTGCCGTCGAAATGAAACTGGGCCGCCACGTGTCAACTTTCGTCCCCAAATGTGGATGGGCGCCATGCCTCAGAGGAGAAGATGGGGTGGGGACAGGGCGAAGAAGAAAAGTGGCCCACCTATACCCCAGAAGTGGGCGTACGAGGATTTGAACCTCGGACCTCATCCTTATCAGGGATGCGCTCTAAACCAGCTGAGCTATACGCCCAAAATCGAGTCGGGCCCGATCAGATCGCCCCTACTGCCTTCGGATGCGACACCCGGCAAACTTGCGATTTTATGCTTTCGGCGCCGAATGTCAAACCCTACGGCGAGTTTCCACGCGAAATGGGCCTCCTAGACGGAAGATTCGTCACAAACCGATCATGTTCCGCCCCTTACCCGGCCGAAAAAGAAGTAGGCTACCCGGCATGCGCGGGCAGTCCGCGGATGGACACACACACTCACGGAGGTCGACGTTCGATGAAACGCGCCACTTACATTTCGATCGTGGTTAGTTTGGCAATATGGGCAAATACGGCAATACAGGCAACGTGTTTCGCGGCCTCGCCCTCGGCCAAACAGGCCTTGCAGCTTCGGCCCGTTCAGACGGGCGTCGACTATGCGATACCCGACGCGGCCGAGATCGAGAAATGTACGATCACTTCAGAGAAGGTCGGCAGCGGGTCGGGATGGGTGGTCGAGGGATCCGACGGTACGATCCTGCGGAAGTTCGTCGACACCAACGGCGACAATACCGTCGATCGGTGGAGTTACTACAAGGACTCGCTGGAGGTCTATCGCGACATCGACTCCGACTTTAACGGCAAGGCCGACCAATACCGCTGGTTCTTCACCGCCGGGACACGATGGGGAATCGACAAGGACGAGGACGGCAAGATCGAGTCCTGGAAAGTCATCTCGGCCGAAGAGGTCAGCGCCGAAGTAATCGCTGCCCTGGCGGCCGGAGATGCACAGCGGTTTAAGTGTCTGGTGCTCCATGCCGACGAACTCGCACTGCTGGGGCTCGGCAAGGAGAAGGCGGCGGCGGTCGCCGAGAGAGTCGCCGGGGCCGAAACCGGATTCAAGGCGTTGGCCGCCGCCCAGAAATCGATTACCGCCGAGTCGAAGTGGATCCAGTTCAGCGGGACCAAGCCGGGTACCGTCCCGGTCGGTGTCGACGGCTCGACCAAGGACCTCCGAGTCTATGAGAACACGGCGGCCATTGCCCAAACCGGATCGCAGCACGCCGAGGTTCAACTCGGCACGCTGGTACAAGTGGGCCAGACATGGCGGATGATCGAGGCTCCACAGATCGCCTCCGACGGCCAGAACACGGTGGCCTCTTCCGGCTTCTTCTTCCGACCGACCGCGACGTCCCGTACCGGTTCGGCCACGGGCGGTACGGCCGACGCAATGCAGAAACTCTTGGCCGAGCTCGAACGGCTCGATAAGGAAGCCGCCGAGGCCACGACGCCCGAGCAGCAGGCCGATTACAACGCACAGCGGGCCGACCTACTTCAACAGATCGCTAAGTCGGCCGTGACCGTCGAGGATCGTGCCATGTGGGTGCGGCAGGCCGCCGATATGGTCAGCGCGGCCGTTCAATCCGGTGGATTTCCCGATGGTCTGAAACACCTGGATTCGTTCATCGAGGAACTCAAGGCCGACGCCGCCGACAAGGACCTGGTCCCCTACGTCACGTTCCGCCGAATGACGGCCGAATACGGCGCCGCGTTGCGCGTGCCGAATCCGCCGTACGACAAGATCCAAACGAAATGGCTCGGGGACCTGGAACAGTTCGCGACCGATTTCCCGACCGCCCCCGACGCGGCCGAGGCCATGTTGCAGTTGGCCATCGCACAGGAATACAAGGGCGAGGACGCGAAAGCCGGCCAATGGTACGCGCGAGTCGCCAAGGGATTCCCGAACTCGTCGGCCGCCAAGAAGGCCGCCGGGGCGAAAACCCGACTCGAATCCGTCGGTAAGGTGCTCAGCTTCTCCGGCAAAACGACCCAGGGGGCCACCGTCGACTTGCAGAAGTATCGTGGCAAGGTCGTCGTTATCCAATACTGGGCCACCTGGTCCGACGCCGCAAAGCGGGACATCCCGGCGCTGAAGGAACTCGCCACGAAGTACAGCCGGTCGATGAGCGTCATCGGAGTGAATCTCGACAGCAGTGCGCAAAGTCTGGCTGCCTATTTGGCCGAGAACCGCATCCCTTGGCCCCAAGTCTTCGAGGAGGGCGGCATGGACAGCCGGCCGGCGAACGAACTGGGGATCCTCAGCGTGCCGACGATGATCCTGATCGACCAGAAGGGCCGCGTCGTCAACCGCAACGTCCAGACGGCCGAGTTGGATCGAGAGCTGCGAAAGCTGATCCGATGAACGTCAGCGGAACAACCTGACCGATACGAATTCGGATCGCCTTGGTCGGCTCAGCGACGACGACGAATCATCATGCCAATCGCGGCCAAACCGGCGACTGCCAACAAGACGAGCGACGTCGGTTCGGGAACCAATTGCTCGGTGGCGAAGCGGACCTCGCCCAAGCCGTAGCGGTCGCCACCGGCGATGATATCGGGCTGTCCCAAGTAGTTGTTGGCAATCCGCAATCCCACGTACTGGGCATCGACCGTCGAGTCGAAGCCGAAGAACTGGGCCACGTTGTCGATCGTGTTCATCTCGAGTATCGGGTCCATCGTGCCGGTGAACTCGACCGCTTCCGTACCGAAGTCAAACGTGTTGCCCTCGGCGGCCGTATGGAAAATCAACTCGAAGTCTCGCGTGCTGTTGCCGCCTCGTCCCACGTCACCACCGTTGTTGCCATACTGCCACATAATCACCGAGCCGACGGCCTGTTCGGCGCCGAGGTCAAACACGAACTCGGGATTGCCGCCGCCGGTCCCGAATGTCCAGGATTCGGCGTGAGCGCCGCCCCCGCGTGCGCCGTACGTCGCCAGGGCATCGGCCAAGCTGGCTCCCGTTTCCAGGGTAGCGGCCGTGCCGACGGGCCGTTGCAGCGAAGCGTCGGCGAACGCAGAATTGTCGTCGAGCAGATAAAGATGGCTCGATCCGGCGTCGCCCGTGATGTTGGTCGTCACGGATACGGGTTTTAGGATGTCAGCAGAAGCGACTTGTACCGCGGCCAACGCAGCCGTCAGTGCCATACCCAACGCGAATCTATGAAGCATCTGCTTTCTCCCACGCTACACCGGACCCGAATCGTTCCTCATAGGGGGCAGTCTAGAGAGACCACCACGACTAGTCCCGGCTTCAGCTTAGTCGGTTTTTCCTATGCGTCAAGCGATTTAGCGGATTTTTGCGAGAAAATGGGAGATTCTCGGAGTCAGGTGTTTTGCCCGACCCATGCGTAGTACCACGATTCATCGGACGCTGTCGCGCAACCTATTGCTAGGCAGTTACTTATGCGTAGAGTCGGGGGCCGCAGCCGGCGCCGTGCGTGGTTTCGCCCGAGGGATCGGGACGTTGTGCATGAACCAGCGGTTGCCGAGCTTCTCGAGCGACAGCAGGGGGACATCTTTCAACTCGGACCAGGCCATGTCGCGATTAATGGTCCAGGTACCCTTCTCGAGCTGTTGCCGCAATGCTTCGGTCATCTGCTCCGATTTCTCCGGCGTGGCCTTCGCCAACAGCTTGCGGAAGGCCTGGCGGTCGCCCTTGAGTTTCTCGTCGACCTGACTCGGCGAGATCAGATGGGCCAACATATACTCGAAGTCGCCGGCCGTGACCGCCCGAATCACCGAACGAATCGCCAGCCGCGGGTCGTCCTGGGGGTAACGTTTCAGGTCGGCCTCGATGCCGTAGCGCCGTAATAGGTCCTTGCGAACGGCCGGTTTCTCGACGGGTGGCTTCTTCGGTGGCTCGACTGTCAAGGCTGTCGTCCCGATCATCAGGACGATGGCCAGGCCACTCGCTAGGGCAATGCGCTTCATCGGACCTCGCCTCCTTGCAGGAAACCGAACGGCGGACGGAGAAAAGCGGCGCGGTGTAAAAAGCGACACAGTGTAGCAAGAGTGGCCCGGCGGCGACAGGCCAATTCAGTAGCTAGAAAAGCGGAGAAGTGGCGATAGACGGAACGTCTTCAATTGCGGTCTTCTGCCGGCGGCTTGACGTCCTGTTCGTCGATGCCGCCGTGGACCAATTGGCCGTCGATGAGTACCCGGCCGCCGCGGTCGAGCCAGGCCGGGGCCGTGTTCGAGAGTAGCTCGCTGCGGACGACGGTCGTCTTCGAATGGGCCAGTGTGAGCAATTGGGCCTCGCCGTTGTTGCCCGAGAGGGACTGGTCGATCTCGACGACCGATGCGCCGCCGACGCTAATACCCGAGCGACCGTTGCCCCGGGCCGTGATGCCGCCGAGGTAAACGTCCCGGGCACTGTTGAAGGCGCTAATGCCGTCGATACGAAATCCCTGGACGGTTAGATCGATGATCCGAACGCGGCTGACGTGCAACAGGGTAATGCCCGTCTGCTTGCTCGCATAGTACAGCCCATAGTCGTCGGGCAGTTTATCCGGCGCAACGCGGAGAAAGAACTCGCCCCGTTGGACACACCAGACCGGCGGCGTTGGTTTCTGGATTCGCTCGGCCGTAGTGCGCAAGACGGGCACGCCGTCGTGAAACAGTTGGAAGAAGTCCTTTCGCGGCGGCTGGAAACGAAAGATCGCGCCGGAGTAGTTTTCCCACTCCCCGGCCGGCACGGGCATCGATCCGTCGAGCGTGGCACCGTTGCCGTCGATCGTGAACGGCAGCTCGGGATAGCCGCTATGCCGACGGCCCACCAGAGTGATACTCTCGCGATAGGGCTCGCCGGTTTTGGCCAGCACAATCCGATCGCCGCCGTTGGCCAATTGCAGAGCCCGAGCGATGGTTCGCACCGGCCCGGTCCGATCGCCGCGGCTGTTGACCTGAATGCCGAGAAACGAATCGTCGCCGCCGACATTGCTGACATGGATATCGCGAGCGGCCGCCGGAGCGGTCATGAAGAGCGACAGAACGAGAAAACGGCCAAATGTACGCATGGAGGGGACTCCCCGGGATGTTCATTTCCAGTCTACAAGTGTAGCATAAGTGGGCCTTCCTGGTCCCTTTATCCCTTGCGGCGACAAAAAAGCGTGAAAGATTCTCCCCGGTCGGTTGTGTACAACGGTGGAGGGCGGTGAATGAACGACACCCCGACAACGCGTCCCAGCCTGTTGATTCGCATTCGCGACCCCCGTGATGAACGAGCGTGGGGCGAGTTCCTCGATATTTACGAGCCGCTGATTTACCGCCTTGCGCGTGGAAAAGGCTTCCAGCACGCCGATGCGGTCGAATTGGCTCAGGATGTCTTCGTCGCCGTGGCCTCGGCCATCGACCGCTGGGACCCGGACCCCGCATTGGGGAGCTTCCGCGGCTGGCTGTTTCGCATCGCGAGAAATCTGATGATCAATCTGTTGGCCAAGCAGCGACGGCAGGTCCACGGAACGGGAAACACCGACATGCGGCGGTTGCTTGAGGAACAGCCGGCCCCGGACATCGAGAACTCGACGCTGTTCGACCAGGAGTATCGACGCGAGACGTTTGCCTGGGCCACCGAACGGATTCGGACGAATTTCAAGCAGAAAACCTGGCAGGCGTTTTGGCTCACCAGCGTCGAGGGGCGGAGTTGCCAGGCGGTGGCCGACGAGTTGACCATGAGCGTTGGAGCGGTCTACATTGCCCGAAGCCGCGTGATGGCCCGTTTGCGGAAGACGATCGAACGGCTTGACGGCGACGCGTCGCCCGACTGAAGGAGACTTCCCATGGTATCGCGAAACTCACACTGCGATCAGAATCGGCTGAAGCGGTTGCTCGACGACCGGATGCCGCAACAGGGCCAGACCGAATTGGCCGAGCACCTCGAGACGTGTCGGTCCTGCCGCGAGCAGCTCGAATTGCTGGCCGCGCATCCGAGTTGGTGGGCGGAAGCTTCCAAGTTCCTCGGCGACGCGCCGGCCACCGACGTTTTCCCGGAGCAGCAGCAGCCGTCGCTGGAGTTCCTTGCCCCGGCCGATGATCCGAACAAGCTGGGCCGGCTCGATGCCTACGAGATCGAGGAAGTCATCGGCAGCGGCGGAATGGGTATCGTCCTGCGCGGTTACGATGCATCGCTGAACCGTCATGTGGCGATCAAGGTGCTGGCTCCGCAACTGGCCACCAGTGCGGCGGCTCGCCAACGTTTTGCCCGAGAGGCCCAAGCGGCGGCCGCCGTCGTCCATGAACATGTGGTGGCGATCCATGCGGTCGATTCGTCCGGCACGTTGCCCTACCTGGTCATGCCGCTGGTATCCGGCCGGTCGTTGCAGCAGCGTCTCGAAGCGACCGGGCCGTTACACGTCGAGGAGATCCTGCGAATTGGCCGACAGATCGCCGCCGGGTTGGCCGCCGCTCATGCCCAGGGACTCGTCCATCGCGACGTCAAGCCGGCCAATATCCTGCTGGAAAACGGCGTCGAACGCGTGATGATTACCGACTTTGGACTGGCGCGAGCGATCGACGACGCGAGCCTTACGTGCAGCGGCGTGGTCGCCGGAACGCCCCAATACATGTCGCCCGAGCAGGCCGACGGGCGCGCGATCGACCATCGCTCCGACCTATTTAGTCTTGGCAGCGTGATCTACGCGATGTGTACGGGCCGGTCGCCGTTTCGCGCGAAAGGGACCATGGGTGTCTTGCGGCGGATTTGCGACCAGACACCAAGCCCGATCCGCGAAATCAATCCGCAGATCCCGCGATGGTTGGCCGAGTTGATCGCCAAGCTACACGAAAAAAACCCGGACGAGCGTTTCCAGACGGCGACCGAGGTGGCTGAGCTTTTGGGCCAATACCTGGCCCACGTGCAACACCCGACGTCCGTACCGAAACCGCGTCGACTCGCCGCGTCCCGTTGCCGATTGCAGAAGCGTCGGAAGATGTTTTTCCGGATGAGCGTTGCCGCCGCGTTGCTGTTGGCGGGTGGTCTGGCCATCGGTGAACTGACCGGCACGACGCAATGGCTCGCTCGAACCCCGGATAGCACGGTACGGCCGGAAGCGGATCGGTCCCGGGTTTCGCAAGTCGAGCCGCCGGAAGTCGAAATTGCGACGGCCGAGTCCGCCGTGTCCGTGGGTGTCTTGCCCCTCGAGATGCCGATGGCGTTCGAACCGCTTGGCGATGGCTTCCGGCAGCAGATCGAGTCGATCCGGGTGGACCTCGGTTTCATTGAGGAGGGGCTGTATACGAAACCCGATCCCGAGCTGCCAATCGAAGATTTGTCGCTGATCGGTAGTCAACTCGGCGCGCTGGAGCGGGAGCTTGATCCACCCCCGTCCGACTTACTGACGGATGTGAGCCGGCGGCTGGACGAACTGGAACAAGAAGTTCGGTCAAGCCCCCCGGTCGTTTCGGATACGTTGGACAGATCGATTCATGCCTTGGGTATATGGATTAGTGTGTTGGAACAGGAGGTCGTAACGAACGTGCCTTAGGACTCGTATGCGACCGTTATTCCGAGTTTATCGCGCACAGTAGCAATTCATGTTTCTTGCCCCGAAGGGGCCGAAACATATCAGCCCAGGGCAACGCCCTGGGTAGCGAGAGAACATGACAACCGAAGCCCTGAAGGGGCGAAACAATCACGAATCCGACGTCGCGTGGCCATCTTGTCCCGCCCTTGCAGGGCTTCGATTGGCTTCCCGTTCCCACTACCCAGGGCGATGCCCTGGGCTGATATGTTGGGCCCCTTTGGGGCAAGAGCGTGCGGCCTGTTTGGCCATATTGTGTTTGTACCGTTCCTTTGAACTTTGAGGAGATCGAAATGATGTCTAACCGCAGAATGATGTGTCTTTTCTTGTTGCCGGCGTTGGCCCTCTCGGCGTGGCTTGTCGGAGATCGCGTGCTGGGCCAGGTTGCCGTGACGGACGAGGTTGCCCCGGTAGGACCGGCTGATGTGTCTGACTCGGACCCCGAATCCGCGTCGGAATACGATGTGTTCGATGAGCCGGCCGATACGCCGGGCGTGCCGGTGCCTTCTGTCGGTCGTTTTCCGCCCCCACGTGTGCCTTCAACGTCCTCCGCACGGCCGGTCGCTCCGACCGAACGATTAATCGGCATTCCGACCCCGCCCCAAGATCCGCTTATGTCGAGTCCCCCCGTATCGCGTTCCAGGTCGATTCCGTACGACACGACACCATTGCCAGGATCCGGTTCGCACTACGGCTACAACTCTGACGCCGGCGTGTACGGCCTCACCGCGGCGGAGGCCTATTCCGCAGTCTATGCCTCCCGAGGTCGCCCGATCGACCCGGAAATGGCCAAGCTGCTGCAGGTGGATCAGCAGATGGAAGCGGCGGCCCAGATGCTCGTCAAGAGCTACCGAAACGCGCAGGACGAGGACAGCCGAGAAATTGTTCGAGTGGAGATCCGCAAACTGACCGAGAAGCACTTCCTACTGCGACAGAACCGGCGAGAGATGGAGATATCCAAGCTGGCGGACCAGTTGGAGCGTGTCCGCGAGGCCGTCCAGAAGCGAACCGACAGGAAGCAAATGATCATCGACCGTCGCGTTAGCCAACTGCTGGGCGAACAAGACGAGTTGGCCTTCTGAGTGGATGATTGAGCGTTCTCCGCTTCGAACTACCGAATTCGAGTATGAACGAGGCCCTCCCATGCAGACCACCATCAACGGCCAGACCCTCGAATTGACCCAAGGCGACATCACCGACCAGCAGGTCGACGCGATTGTCAACGCGGCCAATAGCCGGTTGATCGGCGGCGGAGGGGTCGATGGGGCGATCCATCGCCGCGGCGGACCGGCCATTATGAAGGAGACCGACGCGAAGTTTCCCGACGGATGCCCGACCGGATCGGCCGTGATCAGCGGTGCCGGCGACTTGCCCTCGCAGTACGTTCTTCATGCGGTCGGCCCGATCTGGCGTGGCGGGACCAGCGGCGAGGCCGAGCTATTGGCGGGCGCTTATCGGCGATGTCTCGAACTGGCCGTCGAGCACGATTGCCGGAGCATCGCCTTTCCGGCGCTTAGTGCCGGGGCCTATGGCTATCCGTTGGATCAGGCGGCCCGGGTCGCAATCGCCACGGCCGTCGATTTTCTTGACGCGAACGGGCGGCCCGAGCTGATTCGGTTCGTCCTGTTCAATGCCGGTATCTACGGCGCGTTTGCCGCGGCCCTGGGTTCCCGTTGATTCGGGTTATGCCCATCGAACGGATTATCGGGCGGCTTTCGTAGGCCGGATGGCAGGCCGATGCCCCGTTTCGTGAAGTATCCTCTAGTAGTCATTCGTGATCCCGGGAACAACGAGTGGCTAGCGACGCCTCGCTCCGTCGCCAGCTGCGCCAGTACGCTCTGAAGCTAAGAAGACCATGGTCAAGATCCTAGTTGTCGACGACTCGACCAACGACGCGATGCGACTAGCCCACGACATCGAGGGCTTGGGGTACGAGGTATTGGGTTCCGGTAGCGGACAGGAGGCGTTGGAGCTGGTGGCGTCTGAGCAGCCGGCCGTCGTGCTGGTCGACGCCGTGATGCCCCAGATGGACGGCGTCGAAGTCTGTCGAGCGATCAAGGAAGACGCGCAACTGAACGCGACCGGTGTGATCATCATGGCCGCCCCGGAGGAACAGGAGCATGTGATTCGGGCATTGGACGCCGGGGCGAACGACTATCTGACCAAGGGCTGTGCGAAGGAGATGCTGGCCGTTCGCGTCAACTCGCTTGTTCGCGCCGTCGCCGACCACGACGCCGTTGCTCGGCTCAACAAACAACTCAACGAGCAGGTCGCTGCCGCCGAAGAATCCGAGAAGAACCACGAGGAACGATTCAGCAACACGTTTTCCGCAAGTATCCAGATGATGGTCGATTTCCTCGAATTGCTCCAGCCGGATTGTGTCGGCCTGACGCTTCGAGTTGCGACGGTCGTCAAGGATATCTGCGCGGAAATGAAGATGGAGAATCCCTGGGACGTCGACGTGGCCACGATGCTCTCGCACGTCGGGTGTGTCAAAGTCTCGGCCGATATCTTGCGCAAAGTGTGCGACGGGCAGGAATTGTCGTTCTCCGAGAAACGTGAATACTGGAAACACCCGCAGATCGCGTCGAAAATCCTCAAGCGGATTCCACGCATGGAGCGCGTGGCCCGGATCGTCGAGTATCAGGAGCGATCTTTCAACGGCGACGGCCCGCCCTTCGACGATCGGATTACCAAGGATATCGAGATCCCGATGGGGGCCCGAATCCTTCGCGTTGCACTCGCGTTCGATTCGTTGATCATGTCCGGCAGTACGAACCACGAAGCGATCGCGATCCTCCGCACTCAGGAAGGATCCTTCGACCCCGAGGTCATCGAGATCCTTGGCCAGCGTATCATTCGCGAGCCGGAGTACGAGGTCCGATCGCTGATGGCGGCCCAAATTCGCCCGGGCATGATCCTGGCCGAGCATGTCGTCAACCGCGACGGTTCCGTATTGATCGCCAACGGCCGAACGATCACGGCGGCCATGCTACGCAACATCCATCGCTACCGCACGGCCGGCAGTTTCGACGATCGCATCCGCGAGCCGATCCGCGTCCGCGTAGCCGTCTATCGCGAGACGGAAGACCCCGACGCGCCCGATTCGCCGGAGGGTGAAGAAGATCGCGAGCCGGAGCAAGCCGTGAATGCGGGTGGCCCCGGTTCTTGAACTGTCGAATAGGTGGTTCCAACGATTTGCCGGGGCCTCTTGTGGCGATGCCACACCGGTTCGAGAACCGGTGCTACCCGCTCAACCGGTGCTGCCCGATTAGAACCGGTGCTACCCGATACCAGAATCACTCACACCGATTCCGCGTCGAACAGCTCGTCGAAGCGGCGGCGGGTCTCTCGGGTTGCGTTCTGGAAATTCGACATCAACGCGTCGCCCTCCGTGTAGCGGAGCAAGTGGGCCAGCTTCGATAGCTCGGTGGCGTCCTCGGGCAACTTGTCGCGGGCCGTGGCGCTGGCCAACTGCAACCGGCCCTCGATCGCTCGAAGCAATCGATAATGGGAAGTGAACCGCTCGAAGTCGCGACGTTCGAGATGCCCCCGCTCGTGGAGTTTCTCCAGGGCGAGTAGTGTGTTGGGCACACGAAGTTCCGGATCGGCCGGGCCGTGTTTCAATTGCAACATCTGGGTCAAGAACTCGATGTCGACGATCCCACCGGGGCCGCGTTTTAGGTCTCCCGCGACGGCCGTCTTTTCCAGCCGGCGGCGCATCTTTCTGATTTCGTCGGCGTGCTGCGACTGCCAAGGTCGGCCCAACGCGGCCCGATCGACGGCGTCGATGGCCAACTCGGCGGCGCGTGGCGAGCCATGCACGACCCGGGCTTTGCACAAGGCCTGGCGTTCCCAGAGCTGGCCGTCTCCTTCGGCGAAGTAGCGAGAGAAGGTCGCCAGCGAAACGGCCAAGGCGCCGCTCTTACCGGTCGGGCGCAGTCGAACGTCGACCTCGTAGAGCCGGCCGTAGGCGCTCAGACGGCTGGTCGTCTTGATGATCCGCTGGCCCAACTCGCTGAAGAAATGCTGGTTCGAGGTCCGCTCCCCGCGTCCGCTTTCGGGCGCCGTATGGCCCTCGGCCTCGAAGAGGAAGACGAGGTCCAGGTCGCTGTGGTAATTCATCTCGCGGCCGCCGAACTTGCCCATGGCCAGGATGACCATCTCACACGCCTCGCCGGCCCGAGGCCCTTCGCCGATCAACGGGCGGCCGAATTTCTCGACGAGACGACCGTATTCGCGCGCCGCGATCTGCTCGATACAAGTTTGTGCAATGTCCGAGATCGTACCGATGGTCGTCTGAACGCCTTCCTTTCGCAAGAGATCGCGAACGCCGACGCGAAGTTGCTGATCGTTCTTGAAGCTGTGCAGGATCGGGTCGGGGTCCTCGGCGTCGCGGCAAAGCTTCGCGAGCAACTTTCTCAAGAGTTCACGCGAAGGAAGTTTGTCTTGGACCAGGCTATCCATCAACCCGTCGATCATCCCCGGGTTGGTGATGAGGATGTCGCACAGATAGGGGCTATAGGCGCAAAGCTCGACGCAGAGCCGCAAGCTGGGTGTGTTGAAGCTGAAGAGTTCCCACAGCGCCCCCTTGCCGCCGAGCGACTCGCTGACCTTGTCGAGATGGACCAACGTGGCGTCGGGATCAACGGTCGCGCCGATCTCTTGCAGCAGCCTCGGCGCAATAGCGGCCAGGAAATGGCGACAACGTCGCGTCGAGAGGAATCGGATCTTCTCTTGGGCCAGCGCCATGAGATTCCGATAAGCCCGTTGCACGTCCTTAAACGCGTACTTTTTCAATACGTCGTCGATTCGCTCTTCGGCCGGATCGGGATCGAGCACCAGATCGCCTTCGGCCGCCGTCGCCGCGTCGTCGCCAAACGCATCGTGCAACAGATGGTCGAGGATCTTGCGATTCAGCTCGGTCTTCTCGTAATAGTCGGCTTCGAACGCCTCGAGGGCCCAACGATCCGGCGCCTTGTCGTAACCCATCCGAAGCGCCAGCTTCTGAATCTCGCCGCGATGCTCGGGCATGACGTGGGTCTGAAGATCGAACATGATTTGCAGCCGATGTTCGATCTTGCGCAGGAAGCTGTAGTTGCCGCGCAGCAGCGTACTCTCTTGATCGCTGAGACATCCGACATGCTCGAGCCGGATGATAGCTTCCATGGTGTTGCCGGTTCGCAGCTCGGGTAGATCGCCGCCGTTGAGGAGCTGAAGGAATTGGATCACGAACTCGACGTCGCGGATGCCGCCATGGCCGGTCTTTACGTTGTGCTGATCGGCCCCCTCGTCGTGCGTTCGCTGCTCGATACGGCGTTTCAAAGCTTTTATGCCGCTAATATCGGCCCGACTGAGATAGCGACGATAGATCCACGGGCCGAGTTTCGCGAGGAACTCGCGTCCGAGATCCAAATCGCCGGCGACGGGCCGGGCCTTGATATAGGCCTGACGTTCCCAGGTCCGCCCTCGAACGTCGTAGTAGGCCAGCGCGTCCTGGATACTGGGCACCATCGGCCCACGGCGTCCTTCGGGGCGCAGCCGCAAGTCGACCCGATAGGTAACGCCGAGCTCGGTCATCTCGGCCACATAATGGACGAGTTCCCGCGCGAGCTGCTCGAAGAACTCTCGATTCGAGACGCTCCGCCGTCCGTCGGTTCGGCCGTCGCCCTCGTGGAGGAGGATCAAGTCGATATCGCTCGAGTAATTCAGCTCTCGGCCGCCCAGTTTCCCCATGGCCAGGACAACGAATCGGGCCGGCTTTCCATCTGGGCCGATCGGCACCCCGCGACGCGTTTGAACCTTGCGCCGGGCCGCTCGAGTGGCCGCTTCCAGCACCGCATCGGCCAAAAATGAAATCTGGGCCGTGACCGTCTGCAATGTGTGGTTCTGAATGATATCGCCATAAGCGATTCGCAGCGTCGAACGCCGTTTGAACTGCCGCAACGCCCTCATGACGGCCCGATCGTCGGCCAACGCTTCCACCTCGGTCACTAACTCCTCGACCATAACTCGCCGCGTTACCGGTCGGCCTTCCGACTGCCGCAGCAAGTCGAAACCCTCGGGGTCGACGACCAACAGATCGCTGAAGTGCTGACTGGTGGCAAGGATCTGCAACAGAATGGTCAGCGCCCCGGGGTCCCGCTCGAAAAGCGTACCCAACGACAGAGGGTTTCGCGCCGCACGGAAGAATCGGTCGAAATTGTTCAACGCCATATCCGGATCCGCGCAGCCGGCCAGATCGATATTGAACTGCTCGCAGATCACGGCCAACAAATCGAGCGTCAAGCCGGTCGTCGCTATGCTCACCAGGCAGGCATGGGCTCGGCGCACGTCGGTCAAGCCCAACTCCCGCAGCCAGGGCTCGGCCGTCGTCGGGTCGTCCAAGTATCGGTGAAGCGTCGGGATGTCCATGGGCGGTTGCCGTCGGTGACCTAGATCGCGTGAAACACTCAGCCGTACCACTTACTCTTGCAAAGCTCCCGGCGGTTTACTCCGGCAAAGCTCCCGGCGGTTCAGTGGTGGAACCAAACAGGGTAAACGAATCAGCCTTCTCGATGCGAATCGGCAGGATCCGGCCGACGAGGTCCCGGGGTCCGTCGAACACAACGATCCGATCGTCGACGGTTCGGCCGGCCAACTGAATCGACTGGCCGCTCGCGTCGCGCTTGCGAGAGTGTTTGCTCGGGCCCTCGACCAGGACCTCTACTTCTCGGCCGACCAACGGGCGGTTGTCCTCCAGACTGATCGCGTTCTGGATGGCCAGCAGATCGTTGTTTCGCCGGCGTTTCACTTCGTCGGAAACGTCGTCCTCGAATTGCTCGGCCGCCTTGGTTCCCGGCCGAGGACTGTATTTGAAAATGAAACTGTTCTTGAATCTCGCGTCGCGGACCAGATCGGCCGTCCGCCGATAGTCCTCCTCCGTCTCGCCGGGAAAGCCGACGATGAAGTCGCTGGTGATCGCCACGCCGGGGATCGTGTCGCGGATTTGTGATAGCATCTCGCGATAGCTCTCGACCGTGTAACCTCGGTGCATCCGCTTAAGAATCGGGTTCGACCCGCTCTGGGCCGGAATATGTAAGTAGGGTGAAACGGACGGTAGATCGCGAACCGCCTCGATCAACTCGGTCGTCATATGCCGCGGATGGTTGGTGACGAACTTCAAGCGGCGGAGTCCCTCGATCCGGTCGAGCCGAGCGAGCAGATCGGCCAGACGGACGGGCGGCTCGGCACCCTGGTCGCGGTAACCGTTGACCGTTTGGCCCAACAGAGTGACTTCGAGACAGCCTTGATCGACCAGCCGCCGGACCTCGTCGACGATCTCGTCGGCCGGCCGGCTTTGCTCGGGCCCTCGGACTTTCGGAACGATGCAATAGGCGCAGAAGTTATTGCAGCCGAACATGATACGCACCATAGCCTGATGCGGTCCCGGACGGACGGAAACGTCTCGGCCCGGGTCGTACTGCTGGAAACTTGCGCGAACCTTCCGTGGTTCGGCCGAGTCGCGCGAGAGGCTGACTTCCATCTGGGGTCCTTCGCCGTCGGCTACCCGCCGTATCAACTCGGGGATTCGCCCCAACTGTCCCGGGCCGACGACCAGATCGACGTGTGGGGCTCGGCGAAAGATCCGCCGGCCGTCCTTTTGCGCCATACACCCGATCACGCCGATGATCTTCTGCGGATGCCGGTCCTTGACCCGTTTCAGACGCCCCAAGGCACTGTAGACCTTGTCCTCGGCATGCTCGCGAACGCTGCACGTATTGAAGAGGATCGTATCGGCCGTGCTTGGGCTGTCGACCAACTCGAAACCGGCCTGCAACAAGCCGGCCGTGACCAACTCGCTGTCCAGGACGTTCATCTGACAGCCGACCGTTTCGACATAGAGGCGTTTAGACATGCTTGATTCGACGGTTGAACGGCCATCTATGCCGAGCGGCGGTACATTTCCAGATGTTGCTGTCTTTGTTCTTCGACCTTCTTGCGCTTCTTCTCGTCGGCCACTTCCTGGCGGAACTCGTCCATCAACTGGTTCCTGCGGCGAAGCATCAGCCGCACCAATGACATCAGCGCCAGGTAACCGGCCATCGCCAGCAAGACCACGTCGGAACTGTCCATGTTCCCCATCGCCACGCCATCCTTCACAAAGGCTTTCGGAAGTAGCCCCCGCATTCTACCGACGACCCCATCCGACCGCGAGGGCAAAA
>SDBT01007007.1_pt1 | contig 18609 bp, 21 predicted proteins | sample 2277101 | NCBI WGS metagenome assembly SDBT01 (sample SAMN10404973, study PRJNA504765) | marine sediment metagenome | isolation source: marine sediment core GS10_PC15, 103 cmbsf | place: Arctic Ocean: Southern Knipovich Ridge | collected 2010
CCATATGAGGGATATTTCGCGGCTGTTATATGGGGAGATGACAGAGGCAAATTCCCTCCCAATCCTGAGAGTTACTACCTATACCAAAAGGTCAGGATAAAGGGCAAAATAGAGATATACAAAGGTGATCCAGAAATTATCTTGCGTCAGCCATCACAAATTTGGATTGTTGAATAGAAGGTATCTAAAAGAAATCCTGTATCTTAAGTTAAAGTAGTTTATTAAAAGGGAGAGAAAAGAAATGGGAACCAAAGGCAGAAAGAATGTGAAAAAGCCCAAGCAGCCAAAGGAGAAAAAGGAAAAGAAGAAATAGGGAAGCGTTAATCTAACGGGGTGTCTAAGAGGGGCGAAGCCCCTCTAAAAACCACCTCCCCTTCCCCTTATCAAGGGGAAGGGGATAAAGGGGATGGGGTTACCTAATAAAACCCTGAAGGGGGTGAGGTAGATAAACAATCAAAGAGTAGGTGAAGTTATTGAAGCCAGCACTACTGATTTTGTCGCCCAGTGCTATGAGCTTTACCAGTTGCCGCCTTTGGGCAGTCTGGTGAAGACCAGGGATTTGCCGCTGGAGCTATATGGCATCGTCTATCATGCTACCACCACCAGCCTTGAGCCGGGGCGTCGCCCCATTGCCAGGGGCAAGGATGAAGATAGCGAGGAGGCAATCTACCGCTCCAACCCTCAACTGTTAAAGCTGCTGCGTAGTGAGTTCAACACTCTGGTGGTGGGACATAAGGATGGTGATAAACTTTATCACTACCTGCCGCCCAAACCGGCTCGAATCCACGGCTTTGTTTATTCGTGTGAACCTGATGAGGTTAGGGAGTTTGGCCAGTCTTTTGACTTTCTCAATATACTGATTAACGCCCACCTACCGGTTTCAGCCGACGAGTTGATTGCCGCCTGCTTGCGCCAGATGAGCCAGGTATATGAGGACCGTCAGGCATTTTTAGTCGCCGCCGGTAAAGAGCTAGCCGTTTTACTCAGCGGTGAGCTTAATCAGCTTAAAGCCATCCTGGGGAGGATTAAACAATGACACAAGGAAACCTTGCTGAACAAGAAAGCCAAAGACTTAACCAGCTTAAAACTATTCTGGGGAGGATTAGGCAATGAGTCAGGAAGATGCTGGTGAACAGAGGCAGAGGCTGGGTATTGTCGTCTCTGGTTCATCAAATAAAGGGGTAGAGGTCAAGCTGGATAGCTCAGCCTCGGTAGAGGATATGGTGGTGGGGAGGTATGTAACTATTGAGGGAAACAAGCGGCGTTTCTTTGGCATGATAACCGATATCAGCCTCGGGGTGACTGACCAGAGGCTTACCCTTACCCCGCCCGATGTTTCCGACCCATTTATTGCTGAGGTTTTGGCTGGCACCGCTACCTATGGCACACTCCATGTTTTGCCCATGCTCACCATTGGCGGTGATGTTGCCAGCCTGATTGAGGGACCGCAACCGGTTAAGACCGTCCCCAGCCATTTCTCTACAGTAAATCTGGCTTCTGACCGGGATATGGAGTTGGTCTTTGGCAAAGAGGATAAAGAAAGATTTTGGATTGGAAATCCTCTGGATATGGAGACCAAGCTTTGCCTTAATCTGGAGGAGTTTGTTAAGCGTTCTAATGGCATCTTTGGCAAGAGTGGTACCGGTAAAACCTTCCTCACTAGAATTCTGCTTATCGGCATGCTGCAGAAGAGCAAAGCGGTAAACTTGGTCTTTGATATGCAGAGCGAATATGGCTGGGCGGGGATTGATGAGAGGGGTCAGGCGGTTAAAGCCTTAAAACAGCTCTTCCAGTCAAAGGTAGCGGTATTTACCCTTGATGAAGAAAATTCACGGCGGCGGGGAGTAAGCACCGACTTTGTGGTTAGAATAGGCTATGATGAAATTGAGGCGGAGGACATGGTGTCGCTTCGCCAAACCCTGAACCTTACTGAACCGGCGGTTGAGGCTGTGTATCAGCTGCGCCGAAGGTTTGGTAGAAACTGGTTGCAGAATACTTTAGCCTTGAAAGACTCTGATGAGACTAAGGAGTTGTTAAAGGGGCTAAATGTACATGAGAGTACCTTTCAGAACCTACAGAGGGGGCTGGCAACCATCAGGCGGTTGCAATTTATAGAGCCTCATGCTCCAACTAATGCCGTAAAGTGTATTCTTGACCATCTCGACCGTGGTATAAACGTGGTTCTGGAGTTTGGCAGATACCGAGATGTTACCGCCTATGTCCTGGTAGCTAATATGCTTGCCCGCCGTATCTATACCCAATATCAGGAGAGGATGGAAAAGGCAATGGGTGAGGGTATTGCTAAACCTACTCCTCTGGTGATAACCATTGAGGAAGCACATAAGTTTCTCAATCCGGAGGTAGCCAGCCAGACCATCTTCGGCACCATCGCCCGGGAGATGCGTAAGTATAATGTTACGCTCCTGGTGATTGACCAGCGGCCCAGTGGTATTGACAGTGAGGTTATGTCTCAAATGGGGACAAAAATAACCTGCCTGCTTGACAATGAGAGGGATATTGACAGTGTACTTGCCGGTGTATCTGGTAAAAGCGAGCTTAAATCTGTATTGAGTAAACTGGCCGCCAAACAGCAGGCACTTATCTTTGGTCATGCCGTGCCCATGCCGGTGGCATTCCAGCCTCGGGAATATGGCTCGGCTGAGTCGTATAAAGGCTTTATCACTGGTGAGGAAGCCAGCCAACAGGCCGAAAAAGATATTGAGGAATTGTGGGAGTAGAGAGGTCGGCTAAATTGCGGAAAAGAAAGATTGGTCTGGCTCTGGGTAGTGGTGCCGCTCGAGGTCTGGCTCATATCGGAGTGCTGGAAGTCCTGGAAAGAGAAGGAATTCCTGTTGATATGATTGCTGGCACCAGTGCCGGTGCTCTTGTTGGTGCCCTCTACGCCCAGGGCAAGGACGCCAGCCTGATAGGAGACCTGGCTCTGGACTTGAGTCGGAAGCGATTGGCTTCTCTGGTAGACCTGGCCCTGCCTAAAACTGGTTTCATCGGAGGCAAAAAGATTAAGGAGCAGTTGGAGTTGTTCATTGGCAGGGATACAAAATTTAGCGATTTAAGAATACCTTTAGCTTGTGTCGCTACTGATATAGTTACCGGTGAGGAAGTTATATTTGACCAAGGTTCGGTGCTGGAAGCGATAAGAGCCAGTATTTCTATTCCGGCAATATTTACCGTAGTTAAATGGCAAGGCAGGTATCTGGTTGATGGTAGTCTGGTGAACCCGGTACCGGTGGATGTTGTTAAACGGATGGGGGCCGATTTTATTATTGCCGTAAATGTAATACCAGATGTGGCTGACCGAGCTAATTGGGTGGACAAGAAGCCGGCGGCGGGTTCCAAAGAGCCTAATATCATCCATATCATAATGCAATCGATATATATTGGCACTTATTCATTGGTGAGTCATAGCCTGGAGGGGACTAATATAGTCATTGAACCCCGCGTGGCACATATTGGTGCCGGCGACTTCCACCATGCCCAAGAATGTATTCGGCAGGGTGAAGTGGCGACTCAAGACTTTATGCCCGAGATAAAAAGAAAATTAAAAAATCTCAAAGTGTAGAGTTGACAACTGATATATTAATAGTTTATAATATAGTTGCAAATAAGATGCATTAGCGATAAGAACAATGGGTAGTGGAACTAGAGTGCTGAAGATTAGCCGTAAAGCATTGAATGTAGCTGGGATGAGGGTTACCAATCAGCGGGCTTTACTTCTGGAGCTCATTCGGCAGGGGGAGGGACACCTGGATGCTGATGAACTCTATCGCCGGGCGCGGGAGAAGCAACCTCGTCTCAGCCTGTCTACTGTCTACCGAACCCTGCAACTATTAAAAAAGCTGGGCTTGGTAGAGGAACTCCATTTTGATGAAACTCACCATCACTATGAGGTGAAGCCCTCTGCTGAGCATCACCACCTGGTATGCCTTAGCTGTGGCAAGGTCGTTGAATTTCATAACCCGCTATCTCGTTATATAAAGAGGAATGTCGCTGAAGCCAAAGATTTTGAGATTATTGATACCGAGCTTCGTATGACCGGCTATTGCCCCAAATGCCATGAGGGCAGGAAATAATTTTTTACCCAGCTTATTGCAAATAAGAAGCATTTGTATTTAATGAAAGGAGTATAACTAAATGCTGAGTTCACTTCTAATTACACTAAGAGAAGGGCTGGAAGCGGCCCTAATCATCGGGATTATCCTGGCCTATCTTGCCAGAACCGATAACCGCCAGGGCTTCAAACCAGTCTGGCTGGGGGTTTCACTGGCGGTGTTAGCCAGCCTGATTGCTGGTGCCGCCATCTATCTTCTGGCGGGAGAGTTCAGCGGTCAAGCTGAAGAGATTTTTGAGGGCGCCGCTATGTTTCTTGCCGCCGGTGTCCTCACCTGGATGATATTCTGGATGCGTAAGCAGGCAATCAATATCAGAGCCCATTTAGAGGCTCAGATACAATCTGTACTCATCGGTGGCTCATTGTTAGGCTTAGCCACACTAGCCTTCATAGTAGTAGTAAGGGAAGGAATTGAGACAGTGCTCTTCCTCTTTGCTGCCACCAGGGTAGCCGAATCGCCTATCTTATTTGCCGTTGGCGGCTTTCTGGGACTGGCCATAGCCATAGGCATAGGCTACAGCCTATATAAGGGCTCATCCCGGCTTAACCTTAGAACATTCTTCAATGTGACCAGTCTGGTGCTTATTGTGTTCGCTGCTGGCTTACTGGCTCACGGAATTCATGAGTTTCAGGAAGCGGGAATTATCCCGATAGTAGTGGAGCATGTATGGGACATCAATCATATTCTTCCGGAAAAGTCAACCTTCGGGCGATTTTTGACGGCTATTGTTGGCTATAATGGCAACCCATCCTTGGTGGAAGTGGTCGCTTACTCAGTATACTTGGTTTTGGTTCTAGGAAGCTACTTCCGCCCCATTAAGGTGAGTAAGGAAAGCGAAGCTCAGTTGAGACAGCCTGTGGCGTAACGGGAGGGTATAGAGATGACCCTGTGGCGCAAAATATTGAATATTCTTAGCTTTGGCCGACGAGGTGGCGGTTGTCATGGAGAAGGGCGGCATATCAAAGACGATAACCTTAGAAAGGTGAGTATTGTTGGCAGCCCGAACGTAGGCAAAAGTGTTGTCTTCAATAGTCTCACCGGTGCCCGTGTTACTGTATCTAACTATCCGGGCACGACAGTAGATGTGTCACGAGGTAAAGTCAGGATCGAAGGCGAGGAGTTCGAGATAGTGGATACCCCGGGGATGTACTCCCTCCTGCCCATCACTGAGGAAGAAAGGGTAGCCAGGTCAATACTATGGACAGAGAAACCTGATGTAATCCTACAGGTGGTGGATGCCAAGAATCTGGAGAGGATGATACCCCTCACCCTCCAGCTTATTGAAGCCGGACTGCCCACCATCCTCGACCTCAACATGATGGATGAGACGGAAGCGGCCGGGATAGAGGTTGATGTTAAACGGCTTGAGGAGGAACTGGGCATCCCCGTAGTTGCCACCGTAGCTACTACTGGCCGTGGCATGGAGGCTCTACGAAAGAGACTGGTGGAATATGTTTGCCGCTAAAGCTGTGCCCCTCAAGTATGATGAGTTCCTGGAGTCAGCCTTGGTCAAGATTGGGAGACTGCTTAGAGGCAATTATGGCGTCTCCAAAAGGACTATCGTGTTGCTTCTTCTCCAGGGAGACCATGAAATAGAGAGACAGGTCAGCGACCAGGAAAGCTCGGACTATACGGCGATACAGGATATTGTCGCCAAAGCTAGAGCTAGTTACAGCCAACCCCTGAGCTATATCATTGCCTTGAGGCAGCAGCAGGAGGTGAGGCGTATCCTGGAGACAACCGTGACTTCAAGGGAGAAACCCAGCAAGGGATTTGCCGAGAGACTGAGCCGTGCCATGATGAATCCCATAACTGGGGTCCCCATCCTCCTTATAGTTCTCTATTTCGGTCTATATCAATTTGTCGGGGTCTTTGGCGCCCAGACCCTGGTTGACTTCATTGAAGGCACTGTATTCGGGGAGTGGCTCAATCCTTGGGTCACTAACCTTGCTATCAGTCTTATTCCCTTCAAGGTCATTCAAGATTTATTTGTTGGCGAATATGGGATTATTACCCTGGGACTCAGTTATGCTTTTGCTATAATCCTCCCCATCGTGGGCACCTTCTTCATTGTCTTCTCTATAATTGAAGACAGTGGTTACCTCCCCAGACTGGCGATGCTTATCGACCGGGTATTCAAGGTAATCGGACTTAGTGGCCGGGCGGTGATACCGATGGTGCTAGGGTTTGGCTGCGACACTATGGCTACTATTGTCACCAGAACCCAGGAGACGAGACGGGAGCGGGTTATCACTACTCTTCTTCTGGCTTTAGCCATTCCCTGCTCAGCACAATTGGGGGTTATTTTCGCCATTTTGTCGGGTAATGGGCTGTCGCTCCTCATCTGGATCGGGGTGATAGCCCTGGTACTGCTACTTGTCGGCTACTTGGCGTCCAGGGTTATCCCCGGAGAGAGAGCCAGCTTCTATATGGAGGTGCCGCCGCTCAGGCTGCCAAAAATATCCAACGTGCTGGTCAAAACCTATACCCGGCTACAATGGTACTTTGTTGAGGTGCTGCCTATTTTCATCCTCGCCAGTATCTTGCTCTGGCTGGGAAAGCTAACCGGGTTGCTTAACCTTGCCACCAGCGGACTTGAGCCCGTAGTTAAGTTCATTGGGCTGCCCCCAGAAGCATCCGTTGCCTTTCTCTACGGCTTCTTCCGGCGGGATTTCGGAGCCGCCGGGCTATACGACCTCCATAGCGCAGGAATACTGGTTGGGATACCACTGGTGGTGGCGGCAGTTACCCTTACCCTTTTTATCCCCTGCATTGCTCAGTTCTCGGTGATGCTAAAAGAAAGAGGAATTAAAACGGCACTAGCCATTGCCCTGTTTGTCTTCCCCTTCGCCTTTTTGGTGGGGTTCATCCTTAATCTGGTCCTCACTACCCTGGGGGTGTCACTATGAAGTGCTCTCTCTGTGGCTATGAGTTTCGAGAAGAGGAGGGTGAAGCCGCCTGTAAGGGGTGTCCTCTGGCGGGGGCTTGCCATATGGTGAGGTGTCCTCACTGCGGCTATGATATGCCTGTGGAACCAAGACTAATAAAGGCTTTAAAGGCCTGGAGGAGGCGAGACAATGGAGCTGGAGGAAAAAGCTGAAGAGCTTCTGGAGACATTGTGGATTCTCACTGAGGAAAAGAAGGAAGACTCCCTTTCCTTAGATGATTTTGGTGTGACTGAGAAGAAGCCCATAAAGCAGTTGCTTAAGGCTGGCTATATTTCTGTCTCTGGCGACCGGGTCATGTTAACCAGCAAGGGACGACCTGAGGCGAGAAACGTGGTCAGGAGACACCGATTGGCTGAGCGGCTACTGACCGATGTTCTGGGCACCAGGGATATGCTCATGCATGAGAAGGCATGCAAGTTCGAGCATCTGCTTGACCGAGGGCTGGATGAAAGTATCTGTAGTTTATTGGGGCATCCTAAGATCTGTCCCCACGGTAAGCTGATACCACCGGGACGATGTTGTCAAGAGGAACAAACGCAAGCACGAAAGGTTGTTGCTCCCCTTTCTCAGCTAGCGCCGGGACAAAAGGGTAAGGTAGCCTATATCTATGCGCCAGAGTCAAGCCAACTTCAGAAACTGATGGCTATGGGCGTCCTGCCCGGAGCACCCATAAACCTTATTCAGAGCTTCCCCTCTTATGTCTTTCAAGTTCGCCAAACGCAGTTTGCCGTAGACAAAGAGATAGCCAGCGCCATCTATATACGCTTGGTGAGGGAAGAGACCAGCCATGATATAGGAGGGGAGTCGGCACATCGGCAGGGATGGGGGAGGGGTAGAATGCGACCGCGCTGGGGTTAATGGTGGTCAAGAGGAAGATGACCGACTTCACTGCGGGCTGTAGTGTAGCTTCAGGCTGAATTGCAGTGTTCCTCACGTGTCAAGTAGAACCAAGCATCTGACAGTGTTAGTTATCAGCAGGAAAGAATGCTTTGGACCTCGGTCTAGCTGGAATCTCCCAGACTTTGACCTGGGGTAGCAGGTTTTCCACATCGGCTCTATGGCACAGTTCAACACCGTGCGTTAATACGGCGGCTATACCCATAGCTACGGCCAATCGGCAGGCTTCTATCAGTGGCTCCTTTTTGGCTAGCTTTAAGGCAAGACCAGCAATGGTACAATCACCAGCCCCAACGACATTGCGCACCTTTACTGGAGGTGGCACTGCCTTAAAAATCATTTGTTTGGTGGCAATCATGATTACTCTTTCATGGCTAATATTCTTGGTACTACACCGGCGCTTAGGCTGCCCCGGAGAACCCTGAGTCCTTTCACCTCTCTCCCTCGGCTATTATGGAGTAAACGGCAAAGTAAATCAAGGACTTGTGGACTTAGTTATCCCAATCCATACGCCCCTATCCGTAAAATGTAGAAATTGAGAAACCGACCGGTGAGATAGCCTCATCTTGTTTCTGCGGTGACCAGGGCGATAGCATATTCCTTAGAATGAGACAGACTGATGGCGACCCCTTTCAGCCCCAGCCTTTCGGCTTCAGTTTGGGCCCTACCGTAAAGATTAAGCCGGGGTTTACCACTGGGATGGGAGAGAGTCTCAATCTCCTTCCAGCCAATGCCTATCCACCCCGTCCCCAGAAGCTTCATTACGGCTTCCTTGCTGGCGAAGCGAGCAGCCAATGATGACGGCTTTTTGCCGTATAGCTTAAGCTCAGAATCAGTATATATACGGTGCAGGAATCGTTCCCCCCAGCGGGCTATAGCCTTTTTAATGCGGGCTATTTCTATTATATCTACGCCGATATACTGCATTAACCAATCCCCTGAAGATGACATTAATCATAGACTAGATAGTACCTTACTGTTGAGCGGTTTATGCAAAGGCTTATTGAGGATTATAGTCCACTTGGGGGAGTGTATTCAAGGTTTTTGTCTCGTCCATGGTAGTATGGGTAGTAAGGCAGGCTTTGCTCTCACAATAGGCCTTGTATAGATACGTTTTAGAATAAGGGCGCTAGCCACAAGGTAGGCTTAAACCGGCTTGAGATTGGGGATTACATCCATATCTAAGCCGTCTATCTTACCGGCTTGGAACCGGTGGTAGCCACAGGCGGCAATCATAGCGGCATTATCCGTGCATAATATGGGCTCAGGAACCAGGACTGGAATGGGTGAATTCTCCGCCAGCCAGCGGCGAAGCACCCCGTTTGATGCCACCCCACCGGCCAGTAAAATCTGCTTCACCCGGCGCTCTTTGGCGGCGGCTATAGTTTTGGTAACCAGGACTTCAATCACTGCCTCCTGAAAGCTGGCGGCAGCATCATTCCTGGTGGGTAGCCTATTACCCTGACTAGCTGCAAGTGAAACCTTACCCCCTTCTACCAAGCGCAACAGTGCTGTCTTGACACCGCTGAAGCTAAAGTCACTACTCTCCTTGAGCCAGGCACGAGGTAGCTTGAGGGAAGCAGCCTTGCCGTGTCTAGCCGCCTGCTCAATGGCTGGACCACCAGGGTAGCCCAAACCTAGTATTCGGGCGGCTTTATCAAAGGCTTCACCGGCGGCATCATCCCGTGTCCGCCCCAATAGCACATAATCCCCATGCCCTTTCATTAATACCAAATCACTATGTCCTCCAGAAACAATGAGGCACACCAGAGGGAAAGTAACACTGCGGTTGGTTAGCCAGTTAGCATAGATGTGACCTTCAAGGTGATTAACTCCAGTGATAGGCAGCCGATGAGCTAAAGCTATGGCTTTAGCCACATTTACGCCTACCAGCAGCGAGCCAGCCAGACCAGGTCCAATGGTAACGGCAATGCCATCTACATCGCCCCAGGAAACCCCAGCCTCAGCCATCGCCTGCTGTAGTATAGGGATAATAGCTAAAATGTGCTGTCTGGAGGCTACCTCAGGGACAATCCCCCCGTAGCGAGCATGAATTTCCACCTGAGAGGCAATCTGATTGGACAAAATTCTAGCTCCATCCTCCACCACCGCTGCCGCCGTTTCATCACAGGAGGTCTCAATACCCAGGATTTTCATATATCTGGATTATAGCATAGAAACAAGAGAGGACTAAATAGTGAGCTTGTTGCGAAACTCTTATCATGATATTAAAACCAACTTTGTTTTAATAAGAAGGTTGACTCCCTCTCCATGAGGTGCGAAAATGTATATAACCAATTAAACATTAGCACTTGACAAAGTCCACATAATAGTGTATAGTGTGAACTGTAGACTACAGTTGCGCATAGCGACAAAGTGTGATATGCTTTAATGGGAAGGGGGTAATATAGGAGATGCAATCGAACACGACTGATATCCGAAAGGAACTGGAAACCTTGATAGCTGAAGCCCAAAACCAAATCGGCGCCCTTCAGGAAAAGAAGAGCGAAATCGAAAAAGACTTGCAAGACGCAGAATCGGCCTTGAGTGCCTTGCGCCAAGTTTACGAGATTCAAGCTAGGCATTTTGGTGAAACAAGGGTACGTTTTTGGGGTAGAGAAGGTACATCTTACCGCTTCGCTAGTATGAAGTTGACGGAAGCTCTTGCCATCATTCGAAAAGAACAGCCAAGAATTGACAAGAAGCAAGCTCTCAAAATACTGCAAAAAGAGGGCTTCGATTTTCGAGGTAAGAGACCCCTCCCTGCGGTTCATTTTGCTTGGGTAGCTCTTGATAGAAGGGGTAAACCAAATCTTAAACGTCTTGCACAGAAAGTGGCACGCATGGGAGGGGATAAGTAAAGGTCGAAAAGTTGAGGAGTCGTGCTCGCACACGACTCCTCGCTTACTACTAATGGGCGGGTAGCACAATTGGGCGTGCAGAGGACTTGTAATCCTCACTATGCGGGTTCGAGACCCGTCCCGTCCACCTTGTAGCCAAATATTCAGGGTACTAGCCACAGGATTGGTCTTCGCTGACCTAGGACCCATCGTCAAGGAGTGTGCAACCCCATGACTACTTATTATAATAACACGCCTGTGTGTTTTGTCAATAGCTAGAAATCTTTGTTTGTTATTTCCTTGGTAAGTAATCACCCCTTTGACACACCTACTAGCCAATGCTATGATGAACTAGGGAGCGGTTCACTTGAGGGTCCTGTTTGACATAAGGAGTGGGGTGATTATTACATATGTCCGGCATTGAAACACTATATCTAGTGTTGCTTATTCTCTGTTTACTTTTATCAGCCTTCTTTTCCAGCTCGGAAACCGCCTTTATTTCTCTGCAGAGGTTCCGGTTAGAGCATCTGGTTGAGACTAAGGTCAGGGGAGCCAAGCGAGTGGCTAGAATGATTGAGCGGCCGGAGAAGTTTCTATCCACCATTCTGCTGGGCAATAACTTCGTCAACACGGCGGCGGCCGCTCTGGGTACTATTTTAGCCATCCGTGTCTGGGGACAGGAGCAGGGGGTGCTCATTGCCACTATTGGGGTAACCATCCTTCTCCTCATATTTTCTGAGACTACGCCCAAAACCATAGCTACCCGGCATGCCGAGAAGCTCTCTCTTCTCTTTGTGCGACCGATAGAGGTAATTGCCTGGCTCTTTACCCCCTTCGTAGTGGTGCTGAGCTGGATTGCTGCCGGTATATCCAGGCTGGCCGGTGGCACACCGATGCCCCGGTCTCTGGTCAGTGAGGAAGAAATTCGCACCATGATATCAGTTGGACACAGGGAGGGGACAGTGGAGGAGGCTCAGGCGGAGATGCTGCACAAGGTCTTTGAGTTTGGCGACTGTCCCGTCCGTGAGGTCATGGTGCCCCGCCCCGATGTGGTATGTATCGAGCAGGGCTCCAAAATAGCCGATTTTCTTGCCCTCTATACTCAATCCCCCCTCTCCCGCTTCCCGGTATATCGAGATAATATGGATAATGTAGTTGGCATTCTTTCGGTAAAGGACGTGCTTATGGCTCAGGCGAAAGGCATAATTACCGATGATAGCACCATTAATGACCTGATTCGCCCGGCTTACTTTACCCCTGAGACCAAGCATATCAACGAACTCTTTGCCGAGATGCGGGATAAAAATTACCGGATGGCGGTGGTTGTCGACGAGTTCGGCGGTACCGCTGGTATAGTCAGTCTCAGCCGACTGGTTGAGGAAATTGTCGGTGAAGTGGGGGATGAGCTAGCCGCTGTGGAAAAGGAGTATGAGGTAATCAATGAGTATACCTTCCAAATTGATGGCAGTATGCGGATTGAGGAAGCCAATGAAGAGATGGACTTGGCGTTGCCCGAAGGGGAGTATGAAACTGTGGCTGGCTTTATGCTTGACCTTCTGGGGTACATACCGATACAGGGCGAGCAGCTAAGGTATAAGGGGTTGAAGCTGGTAATAACAAAAATGCGGGGAGTGAAAATCGAAGAGATTCTACTGACTAAGGAAAAGCATGCAAAGGCTGCGAATTAGGTTTTGCCGGGGACAAGAGCTAAAATTCATCTCCCACCTGGATATAATGCGCCTGTGGCAAAGAGCTCTTCACCGAGCTAGGATAGCCTTGGCCTACTCAGAGGGATTTAGTCCTCACCCCCGCATATCACTAGCCGCGCCCCTCCCCCTAGGAGTAACCAGCGAAGCTGAGCTAATGGACATCTTTTGCGCCAAGTTGGTCTCCCCTCACTTCTTCACCAAGGCGCTGAGTCAGCAACTGCCATCAGGTATTGAAATACTACAGGTGTATCAGTTATCCCTGAACATGCCATCACTACAATCACAGGTTCGCTATGTTGAATATAAGGTTGAAGTGGAGACAGAAAAGGAGCCAAAAGATATAGAGGCAGCACTTACCTCTCTGCTCTCGTTAAAGCATCTGCCCTGGCAGCACCAGCGGGATACTGGCACCAGGCATTATGACCTGCGGGCCTTAGTTGATGACCTGTGGCTTATTGACCGACAGCACCTATCTTGCACTATAGGTATGAGGCTGCGCTGTGATAATAGTGGTTCGGGAAGACCAGAGCAGGTTACCACTGCCCTGAGCTTTACCCATCATCCCCACTCTATACACCGCACCAGGCTTATCCTAAGAACAAGTTGAAAGGGGAGCATTGATAAAAGTTATACTGGTCAGACATGGCGAGACCGACTGGAATCGCGCCCGGCGCATTCAAGGTGGTAATAGCGATACTCAGCTCAACCAAAATGGTCGGCAAGGGGCCGAAAGCCTGGCTCTGCGGCTGAAGCCAGAAAAGATTCAGGCTATCTATACCAGTCCACTACAGCGTGCTCGGGAGACTGCTCAAGCCATTGCTCGTTACCAGCAGCTGGAAGTAAAGATTGAGCCGACTCTGAAAGAGATTGAGGTTGGTGAACTGGAGGGGGTGACTATCGCCGATATGGGCAAGCACCTCAGTCAGCTTTTAATCACAATTAGCCCGGATGGGTCATTGCCGAAAATACCTGGTGGAGAGTCACTGTTAGATGTGCAACAGAGGAGCTGGCTCACCATCCAGCGCCTGGTTGAGAGGCATCCTGACGGGACGCTTGTTGTGGTTAGCCACTACTTCACTATTCTAACCATCATCTGCTCGGTGCTTAACCTGCCTCTATCGCAAATAGTCAGGCTCAGGCTAGGCGCTGGCAGTATCAGCATCTTAACCTTTGATGAGAAAGCCGCCCGCTTAATTCGGCTCAACGATATCTGCCACCTAGCCAGCACTGAGTCATAGACCATCATAAGAGAGTTTTTATCAACCTCGCCCCCTTGGTCCCCCTGATAACCGATCTCCATAATTAGCTTGCCTTTTCCTGCCCGGCTACCTATAATAAAGCACTGTTATGGCGAGGAAAGGTCAACTACTTACCGAGCGGGTGCTACACTTTATTCAAGAGCATCATCTGGTATCAAGCCAGCACCAACTGCTGGTGGCAGTATCTGGTGGTCCAGATTCGGTCTGCCTGCTCCACATCCTGGCTAAGCTCCAGAAAGAGCTTGACATAAAGTTACATGTGGCTCATCTTAACCATCAGTTGCGAGGCGCTGAGTCTGAGGCTGATGCCCGGTATGTTTCCGATCTAGCCCACCGCCTGGGTATCCCGGCTACTATAGAGCAGCGCGATGTAAAGGCATATCAAACCCAGCAGCATATCTCATTGGAAGAGGCGGGGCGTGAGGTAAGGTATACCTTCCTGGCTCAGGTAGCCAAGTCTATTGGAGCCAGCCGGGTAGCGGTAGGCCATACCACTGACGACCACATAGAGACAATATTGATGCACCTCATCCGGGGAACAGGAACCAGGGGACTTCGTGGTCTGCAACCAAGCACCGCGTGGCAATTAGCCCGGAATAGTCTCACTATAATCAGACCATTACTTGAGGTAAACCGACAGGAGACAGCTGACTATTGCCACAGTCACAAACTTGCGCCCCGCTTTGATGCCTCTAACCTATCGCTATCCCCATTAAGAAATAGAATCCGACATCAGCTATTGCCTCTGCTGCAGAGCTATAACCCCGGGGTAGTTGAAGCCTTACTGCGGACGGCCCGCATTACGGCTGATGACCTTGCCTACCTGGACAAGGAGATTGCCCGACTGTGGGATGAAATTGCCCAGAAACAAGAAAATGTAATTATTCTAGACAAGGCAAGGGTTCTTGGGTTGCCTTCTGCCCTGAAGCGAAACCTGCTTCGGGCAGCCATAGAAAAGTTGTTAGGTCTTAAAGACATTGAGATGTGCCACATTGAAGGAATAATGGCTGCCTTGAATAAGCCAGCCGGAAAAAAAATCACCCTGCCCGGGGGGTTAATCTTTTCTATAGGATACGACAGTTACCTGTTAGCTCCAGAATCAGCGACTTTATCTCCGTTCCCTGTTCTGGGAGCTGAGTTTCCACTGAAGATTCCCGGCGAGACCTTGCTAACTGGCTGGCGTATAATGGCTAATATTATTAACCGAGAGCAGATGGCAGAAAAGGAGAAGCCCAAAGGAGCGTTAGCCCCTTCGGAAACTACAACTCCCCTTACCCTTGACACGGGAAGCGTGAAGGAGAGGGAGAGCGAGGGGGTGAGGTTGACAGACAATATCTTCACTGCTTACCTTGACCTGGATAAAACTGGTGATAAATTGATAGTCCGAACTCGCCAGCCCGGCGATAGGTTCCAGCCGTTGGGTATGAGCCAGTCCAAGAAGCTGGCGGAGTTTATGATTGACGCCAAAATTCCCCAGGTCTGGCGCCAGCGAATCCCCCTTGTCTGTTCCCCCCAGCATATCCTGTGGGTAGTCGGCTGGCGCATAGATGAGCGGGTAAAGGTTAGCGATAGTACCAAACAGGTGCTGTGCCTGAAATTTGAGCGGGGCTAAGTTTCAACGCTGTATGTAGAATGAAATAGTTCCATTGGATTTATTTTGAATTGGAGCATCTTTGATGTGTCTCTACCGGCATCTCCACCTTTTCTTTGCATTGTAATCTTACCAATTCTTAGACTTCCTCTATGCGTAATTCTGACCTCACCACCGCCAAGCACATTTAAGACGTGATTAATATGCTTCAATACCCATTCAGGATTTTCATTTTTCTTTTTCAAAACGACTATCATCCAGTTGACTGGAAATTCGTCACTACCTTTTAGAATATCCGAAACGATTAAAATCTTATTCTCACTAAAGAAATCAACAATAAGTTCTTGAGTCTGGGTATCCATTTCATCTAAAAACATCCTTCTTGGATCTCTTAAGTTCTCCCTTGTTGGCTTTACCTCCCCAGTGAATAGCTTCAATACTCTTGTAATGTTTTCTGGGATATTCCACATTTCAACATATTTATCAATCCAGCGCTTATCGACTTGGTTAAAGCCCTGGGGATTACTCACTAGTTTAACGGATAAGTTCTCTACTGAAATAGCCTCTTTAAGATAAATTGTTATCTGGACTTGAACATCTGTTTTATGACTACCTTTTATAATTATTGCTTTAACTTTTTCAATTTCCTTTAAGTCGTAGCCCATAATAGTAAGCCATTGTTGAGTATCCTCATCGTCTCTCCAATTATTAAACTTGTCGACAACGTCCCTCTCAGTCTCAAAACCTCTCTTTGCTGTTCTAGACCCTAATCTTATCTTGTCTCTTATCAATTCATTTTGGGTCACAATCTAATTACCTCAAATTTAGTGCCAGTAAACATGTCACTTTGTTTGATTCCCACCTTTTCTTCAATTCTTGTTAAATAATCAGGGTTTAATTCTATCCCTACCGAATTTCTTCCCAACTCCTTGGCAGCCTTCATTGTCGTTCCACTGCCTAAAAATGGGTCTAGCACCCAGTCTTCCACATAGGAAAACATTCTTATTAGTCTGGCTGGTAATTCCCACGGATAGGCAGCACAATGTTTGTCTTCAACCCCATTGATGTCATTCCAGATAGCATCCCTAAATTTTCTAAATTCTTCCGGTGTAACCTTTGATCTTTCTTTAATTTCTTTCGGCACTTTTCGTTTGCCCACTTTTCTAAAAATATGGATTGGTTCAACGGCATTTGAAATCATAAAATTTGCTGGATAAGGATAGCTCCCAAAGAGAACAGCACCATCTCTTGATGTTGTTTTTTGCCAATAAATAGTCCCCATAAATCTTAAATTTTTAAAGTTATTCAACTGTTGCCAAGTCGAAAGAGATAAGTTAGCCGTAGTTCTGCGCTTTTCATCAGGCTCAGAATAATAAATATTTCCAATATCTAAGGCTATCTTTCCATCGGGTAGTAAAGTTCTTACTACTTCCGACCAGACTCCATTCAGTCTATCTAGATATTCTTCCAGGGTATCATTTAGCCCGATTTGGTCTTTATGCCCATAATCTCTAACATTCCAATAGGGCGGAGAAGTAACCATTAGCTGAAAGAAATTACCTGGTAATTTCTTTAACACCGCCTCAGCATCACCAATGTATATTTTGTGTGTTGTAGCTATCATACTACTAATTTACCAAGTTTTCTCACTTCTTGCAACCTCATTTACATTACTTCTGATTCGGCTAACTCCACTGGCTTTCTCCAGCGCAGCCAGAGGGCACCACCGGTTACCAGCATTGCCCACACCGCGGCAAATATTTCCACTTGGATAACTGTAATGAGCCCTGATTGAAACAAAACAACACTGTAGTTCAAGAAGGCGTGCAGGGAAGAGGCCAGGAGATAGAACTGCCATCCCCAACCCCTGGCCAGCCCATAACCAGCCAGCGCCGAAAAAGCAATATGAGCGGCGACAGTGAAGAATCTCTCCCAGAATCCAGCCAGTGCCACCAGCCCACCGGTTTGCACCGCTTCCCAGCTCCAACCAGCAGCAAATATGGTATTATGCACCCACACCGCCTCAAAAACACCAAAACCTAACCCGGCTACCGCCCCGATAGCCAGCCCCAGCTTGGGGTCAATATTCCTGCCTTTGCGCCACCAGTAGACAACCACCGGCACCAGTTTGGCCCCCTCCTGAACCAGTCCACTGAGGAGTATTTGGGGTATCCCGGCAAGCAGAAGCCAGCGCATTATGATTTCCTGGCTCCAGAAATACCCCAGTGCTTGACCGGTCCAGACCTGCAGGGGAATTTGAATAAAGGTAACAGCAATGAGGGACAGAATGGCACTACCGACGAGAACTGCGACGAAAATAAGCACTGCCCAAAGCCACCAGTGTCTCTTAAAGAGTGGCTGCGGCCAGTAAGGAGTAAACCAGACGGCGCCAAAGGCTATCGCCAGACCGATCCCTAGGAGCAGTTGAGTCCACAAGATGTTGGGATAGACGAACCAGGAGACGAAGAAATCAATCATGTATTCTAGCATAAATCCCTCCTATAGCTAGAGACGTGTTCAATGTAGCCTGATAATGGTTAATGGTCGGTATTATAATGGTTGCTTATGGTTATAGTCAAGGGAAGATTGAAGGGGCGAACCCCCTTCAAAATAATATTCCTCCCCCCTTGACCTAGGGGGTGTCTAAGAGGGGCGTAGCCCCTCTTTTTAATATACTTCCCCCTCTCCTTTGGCCGAGGTGTACGAAAGGTAAAACCTTTATGAACACTTTTACTCTTAGTCGGCTATAGTGATGGCTCTGCTTTTGATAGCTCCGCTTTCGAGTGAAAGCTGGTAGCTACGGCGATTGTGATGGCGCTGAACAATTTACCGCACTCTATGTCTCGTAGCGAATCACCGATTAAAACTATATTCTTGTTTTTAAATTCCCTTCCCGCCAGCTTCTCAGCTTTCTGTATGGCCAGCTTTACCATCTCAGCCCGGGTTTCAACCTCTGTACCATACAGACAAAACCTGAAGTACTTGCCCAGAGGAGTGGTCCTGAAAACGTGATGGACTACTTCTGGTGAATCACCCGTATACAGGGCTATTATATGATTTGTCTTTGATAGTTCTTCCAAGAGCTCCTTTGCTCCAGGTAAGATGTACATGGATGTTGTCAATCAGCGAAATGGGACACATTTTAAACCGAACACTTTTGCATAATCAGGCGGCATTAACAATCTCCCTGAGGCCTTGGTTGTAGTCTTTGCGGCGATTAATTGTTAGTATTTGT
>SDBT01007008.1_pt1 | contig 18608 bp, 14 predicted proteins | sample 2277101 | NCBI WGS metagenome assembly SDBT01 (sample SAMN10404973, study PRJNA504765) | marine sediment metagenome | isolation source: marine sediment core GS10_PC15, 103 cmbsf | place: Arctic Ocean: Southern Knipovich Ridge | collected 2010
AATCAAGGAACAGATTGAGAAGATGAGAATGGTGCGCGAGGACCCGGAAACACCCAAAGTGCAGTTTATGGGACATGCCCCGGTGCCGCTGGATGTAAGTTCTCCGAGATGGCGGGTTTATTTCCCGGCTGGAACGACTCTGGGCTTTGTATTTGGCATAGGGCTTGCCTTGCTCATCGAGCTGCTCAATGACCTGGTGCGGACACCGAGAGACGTAGTCAGATATCTGCACATTCCGCTTTTGGGTGTTATTCCCGATGCAGCCGAAGATGAACAGCTTCAGGATGTTGACCTTTGCCATGTTGTTCGTCAGGCGCCTTATTCCATTGTAAGTGAGTCGTACAGGCGGTTTCGGACTAATTTAAAACTGTCCGACTCTGCGGAGGCTTTGAAAGTTTTGCTTGTCACCAGCGGTGTTACAGGGGACGGCAAGACTTCCGTGGCGGTTAATCTTGCGACAACTTTTATTGCTGAAGATAAAAAAGTGCTACTTATAGATGCGAATTTCAGGCGGCCGAGCTTGCAAATAGTATTTCCGAAGCCGGCAGCTGAGGACGAGGCAGTTGAGCAGCCTGGTTTTGGATTGAGCAGTCTGCTTATGGGCCTGTGTAGTTATGAGGATGCCAAAAGGTCCGATGTTGTCGAAGGTCTTGACATAATTGATTCGGGGCCATTACCTTCTAATCCGGCAGAGTTGCTCGGAAGTCATCGAATGGAACAGATGATTAAGGATCGGCGTAAGAGTTATGATTATGTCATAATTGACACTCCCCCTGTGCTGCTGGTAAGTGATGCCAAGGTGCTGGCGGGATTTGCCGACGGTGCTGTTTTGGTATTCAATGCCGCCGCTACAACCAAAGGCGCCGCTCAAAGGACTATTCGCGAACTGATAGAGGTAAATACCACAATAGTTGGCTGTGTTCTGTTTGCCGTAAAGGCGATGAAGGGTGGTTATTTCCAGGAGCAACTAAAGGCTTATCAGGAATATCAGAAGTTACAACTTGCTCGTGCGGTTTAGTGCGAATTCGCCAGAGCTCCTTGTGAAAGGCTTCTTTTTATGGAGAAATTTTTAGTGACCGGCGGAGCCGGTTTTATCGGTTCAAATATCTGCAGGAAACTACTCTCACAGGGCTGTTTTGTAAGGGTCATCGATAACCTGCTCACCGGCAAAAAAAGTAATCTATCCGCCATTATAGACAGGATTGAATTTATAGAAGCCGATATGGGTAACCAGGATGTTGCCCGCACGGCGATGAAAGATGTCGACGTCGTTTTGCACCAGGGTGCTTTGCCTTCGGTGCCGCGCAGCGTTGACGACCCCGCCACCACGCACAAACACTGTCTCGATGCCACTTTCACACTTCTTTTAGCTGCTCGCGATGCCGGTATAAAACGCTTTGTGTATGCCTCAAGTTCTTCAGTTTACGGCGATACCCCCGCTTTGCCGAAGCTCGAGTCAATGCAGCCGGGGCCGCTTTCGCCGTATGCGGTCGGCAAGCTCACCGGCGAATATTACTGCTCTGTTTTTTCCAGGGTATTCGGCCTTGAGACTATTTCGCTGCGTTATTTTAACGTTTTCGGCCCACACCAGGACCCGACGAGTCAATACGCCGCTGCAATACCGGCTTTTGTAACGGCCATATTAAAAAACCAGCAGCCGAATGTCTTTGGCGATGGTCAGCAGAGTCGCGATTTCACGTACATTGACAACATTATCGAGGCCAACCTGCTCGCTGCACAGGCCGAGCACACCGCAGGCGAAGTTCTAAATATCGCCTGCGGTAAGGCCGTAACCGTCAATGAGACTATTGACATAATCAATGACTTGCTCGGCAAAAATATTAAGCCAATCTATACCGACCCACGCCCCGGCGATATAAAACACTCTCTTGCCGACATCACCCTCGCCGAGAAACTGCTCGGCTTCAAACCCACAGTACCATTCAAACAAGGCCTGCAAAAAGCCATAGACTGGTATCGTGAGAACCTTCTTTAGCCGTGCGTATGCCATTGCTGTGCAGGGAGACTCAGGCTTGTTTTTATCTTATTGCAAGAAAAGCCGTGTGAAGGCGGTAGCAAAATTTGGTCTTAGCTGCTGGTGTTTATCTCGGCCACAGGGATGTTCAACTTCTCGATTAAATGATTCAAACGTTGAGGTTCGATGCCGAGAATTCTCGCGGCATTGAGCTTGTGTCCCTGGAACAGTTTGAGGGCCTTGGAAATAATCTTTCGTTTTACTTTGTCAAGGGTGGGCAGCATGTGTTTTGGATAATTCTCGGAATCGGCGAATATAATTTCGAAAGGTAACGCATCGGGTTGAATTTCCCGGCCCATACTTAATTCGTGGGCGCGTTCCATCGCCTTGGCGAGTTCACGGACATTTCCAGGCCAGGGGTACTTCAAAAGAAGCTTCCTGGTGTCTGAGCTTAGAAATTTGTCCTCTCTGCTGTAGAAGTTGGCCTCCTTTGCCAGGAAGTATTCAGCCAAAGCCAGAATATCTTCCTTTCGCTCCCGAAGGGGCAGACCTCTGATATCAACTATGTTCGGTCGAAAGTATAAGTCGGTACTAAGTTTTTCCAGCCGGCTCGTAGGACTATCCAAGCCACCGATAATGGTGTACACCCTCAAGGAATCACTGTTGTCTTCATATATCCCGCGATGGATGGTGGACTCGCCGGTTATCTCTGAGAGAACATCAAAGGCATAGTCGATGTTCTCCTGCAAACCTTTCACTTTAGCCATTAATTCTCTACCGCCAACAACTATGCAACCACATACTTTGACTGTAGATAAATCCTGTCCATCTGCAAACAACGTCTTCTCGAAGCTCTTTTTCACTGCCTCAGATATCGAAAAGGGGTTGTCAAATTTATCCACTTTAGTCCGGCTCATTATCAAGCACCCGCCGGACTCTATGATATTGAGATAATCCAAAGGGTCAAAGGAAGTATACTGACTGCCAGAGGCACTGAGCTTGTTGAAAATATTGAACAAACCTGCGACAGTGTTATTTATGCTGAGCCACAGTGACCTTAGCGTTATTCCTGGATACATCCTGTTTATCTCGTCATTGTCCACAATGATAAGAGGCGATATTTTCCCTGCTGTGGCCATCTGACTTAACGCCTTGGCTACTTTATATGCATTTTGAGCTACCAACGGGGAGCCGACTTTGCCTGCTGCAGGCAAAGTCATAATTACGCCTACGTTCTTACTTGGATTCCTCAGTCCAATATATCGGGCGTATCTTTTGGCGACCTCAATCAACTCGACAACGCCTCCACTGCCGGCACCACCACCTGCACCGAAGCAGACCATGATATGGTCGACTTGGGTCCCAAATATCTGCCGGGCAAGATGCAAAATATCTTGCCTGTGCGGCTGAATGGCTTTTGCGCCTCTTTCCGTGTCCCTGCCGGTACCCTCTTCACCTGTACCCATCAAGAACTTTTGACTCGGGGGAATATCGAGCGAATCCAAATCACTGCGAGTCGTATCCACGGCCAGTACCTTCTTATAGCCCAGGTCATAGAAAGACTTCACCAATCTTCCGCCACACTGACCGGCGCCTATCAAGGCGTAATGGATAGAGCCTTTGCTCTCGTCCGCAACGCCGGTATCTTCCTTAATATTAGGTTCGTATTGTTCCAAATCTAAAGCGGGCAGTTCCAAACCATTGATTTCGGATTCGTCTGCTGCATTACCCGGATATTCCTGAGTAGAATAGCAATCGGTGTGTGCACCTTGAGCTTCTGACTTTTCAAGACAGAGGTTGTGCGCCCTTACTCTTTGGATGACACGGACAAGTTTCGCCTCTTCCGTTTCCGACGGGGTTATGCTGGTATCGTCAGCCTTCTTTTCGGTTTTGATTGGTACTTCTGCCATTTCTCTCATGCTGCTCCGAACAATTGTTTGCTAAACTTCTGTTTCAACTATGTTGTTAAACACCTGCCGTGAGCCTTCGAAGCGGTATCGCTTTTATCAACATGCTGAGCTCTCGTCTTAATAAATAGTTGACGAGCGCTCCCTATAAGCCTTCGAAGCAACATCATTATCTATCGACCTGCTAACTGGGTTGCATAATCGCTTTTTTGCCTTTTTGGTTTTGCCGGCAGACAAAGCTATTTATTGGCCGTCTCGAAGGCAAAAGAGTGCAGCACTAAATGGGCGTCCACCTTGCAGCCGATTTAAGCCCGATAATCACACAGCGGCAATGCTTTTCTTGACTTTGCTCTACATTCACACTAAGGGCTCTTTCCGTGCACCTCAGACTTTATGCCGCCGCCTATCGACTGTCTCACCTTATAAGCCCGCGGCTCAGTGTGAAAACCTCCCCTATCAACCCAAAATCCAATTCAAACATGGCCTACAACTCGCAATAGACTGGTACCATGAAAATCTTTTATAAACTGTCCCTTGATTTGCGAATCACCCTTGTTTGTTACCCTTGTCGCTTTCTTCTATCCGCTACCCGCGAAATCTAATCTTAAGCATCAGGAAACTCACTATGGTGTTTAACAACGAATTCGTAGAGAAGCTTCGTGATATCTTCATCGTACTTGTAAAATTCATTATCCAGATGACGCAATGTTTCCTGTGCGGATTTCGGTAACCTGGTAAGTTCCTCTTGTCGAGCATTCCAATCTTTCGGAGGCCTTCCATTCTTAAACACACTATTGGCATGCCGGATAATTTCTGTAGTCTTGCTGGCACCAATCTCCTCAAACGCATTCACTGCCTCAACTGCATAATCACCAAAGGAGTTGAAGAAGAATTGATCAAAACCCCCGTTGTTTACTTCACCCTCAAGCGTCCAAACGCAAAAAAACACTTTTTCAGCGTTGGTAAGTCCCTCAAATCCCACTTTTTTTAACCTGTTGAACACATTGTCGCTAATGGTCATAAGAAATTTCAATTCTTCAGGCATATTTTCTAAGGCCGACTTCACAGCTTGCCGTGCTTTCTCTCGTAACTCACGTTTCTTCTGATGTCGGTAGATGGCTACGATAATGACAGAGCAAATAACCAATAAGATTAAAATAGATTTTCTGTTCATTGGCTCTCACTATTTCTGGCATCTGAGAATAAACCTTACCTGCATCCCGTGACGCTGGTGAAATGCAGGTTTGTCTATTTCAGCATGGCATATATCTTCACCTTACAACTACTGATGAACGCCATAAACTCACAATCTACACAATACCTTAAAACCACAATTCTCGTTAAAGCCACGCTGGTAGGTATATCGTTAATGTAGCTGTTTCTTTAGTTCTTCAGCGTTCTGGATTAGTTCTTCTCTGGTCGGTTGTTCTTGCGGTGCAAGCTTAAACGTCCATTCATAGGAATCGACAATTCTGTCCGGATTGAGAATCTGAGCAAAGAAATCGAACGGAAACGCATCATACCACGGCGATTCGAGCTTGCGATGGGTCTTTAGTGTTTCAAAGCCCTCTTTGCTTATTCTCACATCGTAATCGCCGTACCATTCAAATGAGACCGTAACAGGCGAGGTGCCTATTTCCTCATCGTTTAATACCACTAAAGCTCCCTGCGGCTGCGTATTGATTGTGAGCCGCCGTTCCACACAACCGGCCAAAAGTACAGCGATAATTAAACTGACAACCGCCGGATTCGATAAACCGCATTTTCTCATAACAGGTTTCCTTAAAATATTCAGCGCCACCATTATAAAGAAAAAGCAGAAAGGCAAAAGGCCAAATTTGCGCGCCGCAAATGTTTTGTGCCTGCTGGATTGAGCTTAATCTGTCGTATATGAAGCTAAGTTTTACTGCTGCTGGCAATAGGCGGGGTCGGTTTCGAGCCAGTGGTTGGCGAATTCGCCAAAGTCCAGCAGGTTAATAATACCGTCGCTGATTAGGTCTGCCTCGAGGTCAGGTCCTTCCAGCAGCCATTCCTGCGCAATTGTGTCCATATCCGCATAATCGACTATGTAGTCGAGGGGGGCAAAGTCACCGATAATGGGCGGGCGTAATTCAAATGCAAGGCCATAACTTCGGTCTTTCTTGGTGGTATTCGCCAGATTGATTTCGTATGTGCCGTCGCCGGGCAAAACCAAATCAACCTTTTCCAGGTTATTGAGGGTGTCGGTTTCGGTAAACAATGTTTGTCCGTTAGGCCCTGTAATCGTCAAATCGAGGTTAAACTTTGGCGGTGCCTCTTCCGTGTATGTTTGGCCGATTTTATTGACACGCCGGTTCCATGTTACCGTAAAGACCAGGCGGTGGTTTCTTGAGCCGACTATGAAGTAAGAGTGTTGCTCGTAGTTACTGGTCATGGTTGTGTATGCCCAGCCTCTATCAGCGCTAATCGTGGTATCCTTATAAATCCTCTCTGCCGCAAGCGTCTGATATGCTCTCAGCGCATCGATTCTTCCATATCCGCGGTCTGGGTGCCAGGTATTGTTCGGGTCGGCCGGATTGGTCCAGCCGCCTGCCTTGTCGTTGATGTTGGGAAATGTTGAATTGACGATTACCGCCTTTATCACTTCATTATGGCCATCATCCAATTCGACCGTCTCGTCAGCCAGACCGAGCAGAAGCGCCGCTGCTCCGGCGGTGTGAGGGACTGAAAGGCTGGTTTCGCCTTGGTCAGACGTCCAGGTGTGCCACGAACTATCGCTGCCACTGCTTGGCATTGTCTGGTTCTGTGAAGGTGCGACAATCTCCGGCTTGCGCCGGTCGTCACTGGTAGGCCCGCTGTTGCTGCCGTTGCCGACCTGCAGGTAGACATTGGGGTCGGTTACTACCAGTCCGCCGGTTGTGATGCCATTGTAGGCGTCACCAAAGACGTGTATTTCCGAGCCGAAGTTACCGGCGGCGAGAGCGAATACCACATCATCGTGTTCGTAAGCGTAATAATCGTATAACAAGGTCCAGTCGCTTTGTCCATCAGGCTCAGCTACTAACGATATGCCGGTAACTATGACCCGGCAGTTCTGAGCGGTGATAAGTTCCTCCAGTGCATCTTTGAGCCAGGCGGGAAAGACGACGTCACTGTCGTCGGCGACTCGTGCACTGTGAATATCAACGCCCGGGGCGACGCCTATATCATTCGGATAAAAGGCGCCTCCTCTGCTCGCTACAACGCCCGCGACCCAGGTATCGTGGCCTGTAATATTGACGCCGTAGCCGGTGAAGTCGTAGCTGTATGCGTGGGTTTGGCCGATAGGCAGACCGTTGGAGTCTTTATCGTAGAAGGCCTCGTGGGTTGTCCGAGCGTTGTCTGCGGAAACCAGGCCGACATTGACGTCCTGGCCCGTTTCTCCGAGCTCGTGAACCGCCTGGGCGTTTGAGCCGTCCAGCCCGGCCGATTCCGCCAGCCCGTGGGCTTTTGGCATCAGAATATCCGGGCATAAACCCGCCGCGATTATGCAAAATATCAGTACGTAGGTGTATCTTGACACACCACCCTCCATTTGTGAAAAACAACACCCTGACAACACCATTATATCTAAATTTGGGCGGTCTTCATAGAGAAATCCATTTTGTCCGGGTTCACAGTTCAAAAGAACGGTTTGGTAATGCAAGTAGGCGTCTGCTCGAGCAAAGGCCTCCAAAGTGTGTCAATACGGCTACCAGAGCTCGCCTGCTGAACTGGAACAGCACTTTTTCCGTCTAACCACTTGATTATTTGTACAGGACCTCAGCGCCTTTTCCCTGAGCGATAAGGGAGGTGTACGAGTCGAGTTCTTTCTGGGTCGCTGGGTCGGTAAGGTCGATGGTCTTCTGCCGCTCGGCCGACAGGTAGGCAGCCTGACAGAGTCTGGTGATTTCCAGGCCGTACTCCCAGTTGAGAAGCCCGTCTTTGCCTGCCAGAAAGCCTTTGCGCACGTCCACTAACTCATCGACGTAACCGTAGAGGTCGGCCTCATTGGGCTGGACCGCAATCAGTCCGCGCGAGGCGGTCGCCTTTTCCAAGGCAGTCTCGGCATCGGCCACAGCCTCGGCGGCGGCATCACCGATGAAGACCTCAAGCGGGGATCTGAGGGAGTTGACCTCGAAAGCGTAGCCCGGTCCGAGCCCGTCCATGAGCAGTCGCAGGCCCTGTTTGTCGTACATCCAGGAGTTAGTGAACTGGGCCTTGACCAGTTGTCCACTCTCGGGGTTGCGGAATGTTATGGTGCCGGTGCAGAAGTCCTCGGCGGGGGTCTTGGCGTAATCAACGCCCATCCGCTCGAGCAGTTCCTGGCGATATTTTGGCTGGCCCCACTTCAGCAGGGAGACCTCGGCGTTGACGGAGACCGGTTCGAGGAAAGTAACCGGCTTGCCGACGGGGGTGAGCACAAACCATGAGACAGCAATACTGTGGCAGCCCATATCGCACAGGACGCCGCCGCCCTGTCGAGTCGGGTCCCAGAACCAGCCCATGTGTGGTCCTGCGTGCTCTTCTGCGCTGCGAGCCAGCGCAATCGGCCCCATCGCCTTTTGCTGCGGAGCAAGCTGAGCCAGGGCGTTCTTAATAGCCTTCATATGGATTTGGTTCTCGAAGTAGGCCGTAGGTACTTTGCTTTCTTTAGCGAGAGCTACGAGCTTTTTCGCCTCAGCGACGGTCCGGGCAAGGGGCTTTTCGCAGATAAGGCCCTTGAGCTGGGCCCCGGCCTTGACGGCTTCGACGATTTGCTCGACCAGTTCGATGCGTGCGAAGTTAGGTGCGAACACGGCCACGGCGTCGCAGTTCTTGCACAGTTCAGCCACGTTGCGGTACACCTTACACTCGCCGAGCCCGTTTTCCGTTGCGAATCCAGCCAGTTCCTCGGCTCCTTTGAGCGCATAAACGCCCACCAGCTCGACGCCGCGAACCAGTTTCAGCGCAGTGGCGTGGAAGTTGGCGACGAACCCAGCTCCGACAAAACCTACTTTAAGGGTTTCCATAACAGCATACCTCCTTATTCTGACTCCTGTTCCCTGACTTCTTGCTTTTGGCATAATATTAATTCATATCGCCTTTATATCAAGGATTTCTTTTCGAGATTTCGGAAAGTCTCACGGACAGCGATGGATTTTTCGCTTTTGGGCAATACGCAGTTCTATCCACTGTGCACTGAACGCTGTCCGCTCTCTGTAAAATGGAATTCAAAATCATTAACCACGTTAGAAATTATAAAATGGCAGATACGACAGAAAAAGGTAGATTCCCAACAGGGTTGACAGCATTGCTTCTGAGAGTTAAGTTATTGTCGAACTTGAAATTTTGTTCTTTTTATGGTGTCTTAGTTATGAAAATTTCGCTGAGCTGGTTAAGTGATTACATCGAAATTAAGCATCCCGCTGAACAAATCGCTGAAATTTTGAGCGATTTAGGGTTTCCCTGTGAGGGGATAGAATATCTCGATGACGGTGCAGTAATTGATGTTGAGGTAGCCAGTAATCGCGGCGATTGTCTAAGCTTACTCGGCATCGCCCGTGAGCTGGTGGCTGCGACGGGTGAAAAATTAAAGATACCGCAAATTAAGCTGGACGAGTCGGACAAAGATGTTACGAAATTTGCCGGCGTTGAGGTTATCGAGCCGGATTTGTGTGGCCGATATACCGCCAGGATTATTGAGGGGGTCAAAATTGGCCCGTCACCGGATTGGCTCAAAAAGCGACTCCAGGCCGTTGGCATGCGCAGCGTCAATAATGTGGTTGACGCAACAAACTATGCGATGGTCGAGACCGGCCAACCGCCACACGCCTTCGATTATGAAAAAATAACTGATGGCAGAATAATAGTAAGAAGAGCCCTCGCCGGCGAACGTATAGTCAGTATCGATGGTACGCTCTGCGAGCTGGATACGGATATGCTCATTATTGCTGATGCGCGAAGAGCTGTGGCTATAGCCGGCGTTATGGGCGGGGCCGATTCCGAGGTAAGTGAGACGACCACGACAATTCTTCTTGAAGATGCATATTTTGACCCGGTCAGCGTCCGTACGACCTCCCGCAGACTTTCTCTGCCTTCAGAGGCCGCCTTTCGATTCGAACGGACGGTAGATATTCAACGAATAGACTGGGCCTCCAGCCGGGCTGCTCAATTGATTACGCTGGTAGCCGGCGGTAAAGTGGCCAGCGGTGTCATTGATGTTTATACTAAAACAGAAGCACAGAAAGAGGTAACGTTGCGGCTTTCGCGCCTGAGCAGACTGCTTGGTATCAAGATTGGTCCTGAGGAAGTGGTAAGAATTCTATCGGCCTTAAGTTTTCAGCCTCGCCGCAAGGATGATTTGATAGTTTGTACCGTCCCTTCGTGGCGAAGTGACGTTTATCGTGAAGCCGACCTGATTGAAGAGGTCGCACGCGTCTATGGCTATAATAAGATTCCGACCGAGCAGAAAATTAGAATCGAAGTGGTGCCGGTCGATAATCGGCAGAAATTGACCGCATCGGTTGGAAAGTATCTTAACGGCTGCGGGTTCTATGAAACGATTACCGTCAGTTTCATTGATAATTCCGTTGCTGAACTGTTCACAGCCGCAGACGTTAACGAACATTTAGCGGTACAGGATGTATCCAGAAAAGCCGCCAATCTGCTTCGCCAGGGCCTTTTGGCTTCTTTGCTTGGCGTTCTGAAAACCAACCTTAACGCCGGGAATTTACCGTGCAGAGTATTTGAGATTGCGGATACTTTTGTGCCGGCCGACAGCAAAGGCGGTGGCTTGCCGATTGAAAAGACTAAACTTGCTCTGGTCTGTGATAGTAACTTCAGAGAACTGCGAGGTGTGGTTGAGGGACTGATAAAGAGTATCGCTAAAAATGCTCAAATAGTTTTTACCCCTGCGGATTTGGTCTGGGCGCAGGTTGGTGCCCAAATCGTGGCAAACGGCCGGACAATCGGTACCGCGGGGATTGTTTCACAGGCGGTTAGAGACAAATTTGATTTCAAAGAAATGACGCCCTGCGCAGCGGAGCTCGAATTTGAGCGGCTTTGCGCTCTGCAGAGCGGCACCATAGTAAAAGTAAAGCCTATCCCGAAATTCCCCGCGATAGAGCGTGACCTTTCACTTATTGTCGATGAGGACATTTCCTGGGCTGATATTGTCGGGGCGGTAAGGCAAAAGGCCTCCGCCGAATTGGAAGACATTCGATTTGTCGATATCTACCGGGGTAAAGCTGTCCCTGCCGGTAAAAAGAGCGTTACGCTTTCGGTACGTTTCAGAGACCAGGACGGCACACTGACACACGAAACCGTCGACCGCTTCCAGGCCGATATCGTAAAAGCCCTCGCCAAATCCATCAAAGCCGAACTGCGAACCGTCTGATTCGTATTGTGGCCCATGGTAGGTGGCGACGAGCTTTTGAGGATTGGGTTTGAAGGTTTAACATCATGCTAATATGCCCACAGCAGTAACACCCATTACAGAAGGCACGCCGAATTAGTTTTCTATTCTCCCGAATCGGGACCAGTCTTTAGCTGGACAATAGAGATAGTCAGCCCTGCCTTTAATTGTTGCTAATGGAATGGGACCGACATGCCTACTGTCACGAGTAAGATTACGATTGTCACCTAAAACAAAACAATGATGCTTGGGAACCGTTATCTTTGCAAAATCACCTGATGTTTTATCATGAGGAGGCTTGGCTAAGAAGATTTTGTATTTGGCATCACCATTGGTCTCTTCGAAAACATCTCCCTCCAGCGGCTCTCCCTTGATTTTGATTCTTATGTTGTCCAACGTTGACTGGTCAAGTTTGTGCTGCGGAAGTTTTTGGTCGTTTACATAAAGCTCGTTATCTTTGATTTCCACCGTATCTCCGGCAATGGCTACGACTCTCCTAATATAGCTTATTCGCCTGTTTTCAGGGTTAATAAAAACTATAAGGTCACCCCTTTTCGGGTCATCGGTTTTGTAAGCAAGTTTATTTGCCAGAAATCTGTCATTCGGCACTATTGTTGGATAATTGGAAGCCACTGGAACTCGAAATGCTTCAATATAATTAGCCTTGACATTAGAGGCGACTTCTGTGGAACTGCCCATGCTCATTAGTATTAACAGTAGATATACATACCATCGGTTATACTCTTTTAGCTCATAGTCTAGCTTCGTGTGTTTTGCGACATAATAAGAATCAATTATTGCTATCAGCTCTACCACCAAAGACGCAAATAACGACATCCCAATGATTGCCATTCTTACAGGGGAATAATTCAGCATTAGTGTCAGCAGAATTATTGGCACGAATATGCCGGAAAGAAAAGCCAGCAACAACCCTTTGACAATCCTTCCGCAATATATGTGCCCGAGGCCGGGCATAATTAGTGAAAGGACAATTGCATTTAAGGGCTTTCTTTTTTTTGTCTTGCCTACTTCTATAGTCATTTTAGTTTCCCTTTATATTTAGGTTCCTAAGAACACATAAACCGTAAAAGCCATTCTAATAAAACCGGCAATAACACCAGCCGCAATCATGCCAGCTTTTACCAGCGGATGAGCAGATATAAGCTCAAAAAACCGCTGCACATCAAACAAAGGCTTTCTTCTGTTTTGTTCGTATATATATACCTGATTCATCACCTTGTCTGTGAAGTTCTTCTCAATTTCGACTTGACTTTTCTGCTCTTTCCAGGCGTTATAGATTTCTTCGCTTTTCATACAATATCTCCATCGAGGTCATTTAAGGGCCGACCTCATTTTCCTTTTTGCTCTGTTGATTCTTGACTTAATTGTCCCGACCCTCACGCCTTCAATTTGTGCAATCTGCTCGTATGGTAATTTCTCGAATTCAGCCAAGACAAACGCTCTTTTCTGTTTGGAGGGTAGCGTCTGCAATACACGATCTAATTCGTCAAAGAATTCGTTTTGGACAAGATTGTCGGAAGGGTTATGTAGGTCGATTTTTTCCGGCAATTGGGGCATCGAAAGTGTTCTTTTCTTTTTTAGTGCATTTAGGCTTTTATTTCTGGCGATGGTGAAGAGCCATGTTGAAAAATTGCTGCACGCAGGGTCGAAAGACGCCAGCTTCTTATAAGCTGTAAGGAATACATCTTGGGCGATGTCCTCAGAAGATTCTCTGTCATAAGTTATATTTCTTATCATCCGGATAACTGCCCTCTCGTATCTTCTCACCACAAGGCTAAAGGATTCAATGTCGCCTTCCAATACGTGACGTATAACCTCTATTTCCTGCGTCATTACTTGTGATCCGCTTTAGCACCAACCGTTTCTACCTTGTTATACAACTGAAAAGGGGCTAAGTTCCACATAATTCCGTTGAAAAAAGGTACGCAGAAACGTCCGGTATTTTCTTGACTGTTGCACTCGAACTTGATACATTATCTTTACATTGCAGGAGGGCGAGAAAGCGTCTTTTTGCGTATTGTCAAGCTTTTTCCCATTAATGTGTGTTTTTAGAGGAGGCAGAGAAATGAAAAACTTGGTTATTTTCTTAATTCTGGCAGTAACAGCTAACACCCTGAGGCACTGATAAGATAGTTCATCATGGAAAGAAAGTATTTTACAGCAAAAGGAGGTGCGTACATTCAGAAAATTGAAGATGACAAGGAACTCTGGATTAAGCAGGATGAAAATGGCGAAATCCACCCACTTCTGGGCGGAATTCATATTTCGAGGAAGAAACTCAAAGAACTTATAAGAGAATATCCCTCTTCGTTATTAGACAAGACGTATTGTTTTGATGCAGATGTTGAAAGAGAATTTTTTGAAGATGCTAAAAGGGAGCAATTCATTGGCAGCATAGGAAGTGAGCCGACTGTAATTTTTTTCCTTATTAAAAGAGAACCTGACAAATACGGAATTGGGTGTAGCAGCTTAGTTGAGAGAATAAAAGAAGTCGATTAGACATTTTCCTATGGAATAATTAAGCAAACACATCCATACTTTGGCCTCACTTTTTACAACCGCAAGGTCATAAAAAAGTTCCATCTTTTGGGTAGATTTGGTATTTTGATAAACGAAAAGTTCAGCAGCGTAGCTGAGCAGGTCTGAATTGGAAATTTCATTAACGAAAGGAAGATGCAATGAATAATAAATTGCTACTTAAACTTCATTGCTTTTTTTCCAATTTACTTGGAGCATTGGTCTTGATTTATGTTGGAGTTTCATGTGCCATGATATTTTACCGACTATTGTTTCAAGATCACATCAGCTATATAGGAATGATAAAGACATTACTATTCCTACTACATATATTCTTCCTTGGTCTGTTATTACTGGGCGTTTCCCAATTCTTGAGACATGTTTCTGGTCAAACAGATCACCCGGGGTGGATTCTCCGTAGAGGGGAATTCATCATTTATCTTGCAATCATTGTTACAATCGTGCAGGTAATTTGGCGATTAAGCACTTTGGGTGCTGGTTGTTTTAGTGGCACCTGTTCTTTGCCTACTATGACGCAAGAAAAAATTACATCAATTATTTTTAGCACAACAATAGTATTTGCCAAGGTTTTGATTATGTTCGGTATAGCTCAATCTTTGCGAAGAATGGGATACCCATCTTCAAAAAAATCGGTTGATTCTGATTGAACGAAACAAAACACGGGCCTGGTTTCTTTGGCTCGTCATCACCCCTCACAGCCGCAAAGTCTACAGCAATAGGATGTTCAAAACGTTCATCTTTTTCTGCAAATTTTTCAAGTCTTTGATATTAAGAACCTTCTGAATTTGACTTCAGAAAAACCGCCCTGATAGTCGAAAAAACCAATAGATAGAGGCAATAGTGAGGATTTTGAGTGAAGGAGATGATTGGGCCGGTATTTTATTGATTTTACCCTCGAAATTTGGTATAAATAGTATTGCAGGCGAACCCCTGCGGTGTTGGTATAGTAAAGTATGATTTGAAAGAACCGATACCCGTACTGAGGGAAATCAGGCCTTGATGGATCGGAAACGCCTACTCGATAGGACTTTCGGACACAAGCAACGATTACCCACCTGGAAGTAGTGGGTTCTTTTCAAACGCTTTCTTACCGCACCCGTGGGGGAGAGCCTGGCTGTTAAGGAAAGGCCCGTTCTAAACGGGCCTTTTTCTTATACTTCGCCGGTTCAGCCCACAAAAGGGGGGGAAATATCGGACGACCAAAATCTGCCAAACTTGGTATTCGCCGGGCTTTTTGGGCTTAAGCCGACCAGTAGATTGGTCGATTAAACGAAAAGCGGTTGTGAGTTATATTTTTACCTTAATAACTCTTACTGTTTGCCATTAACAGACTTATGGAGAGGCAAAATGCCAAAGGTCCGTTGCTTTACAGTTCTACCCGCACTTGCCGGTCCTTTGAAGGACCTCGAGATTATCGCTAAGAATATGTTTTGGTCCTGGAACCCGGAGTTCACAGAGCTCTTCAAACGTATCGACAGTGATTTATGGACCGCTTGTGGCCATAATCCGGTCAAACTTCTCGGCAGCGTCCCGCAGGCCCGACTGAACGAATTGGCTGAAAATAACGGCTTTTTACGTGAACTGAACCGCGCTATGGAAAAGCTCAAATCGTATCTTGAAGGGCCAACCTGGTTCGAGAAGGTTTGTTCAGAATCCACAAAGCCGGTTATTGCATACTTTAGTGCCGAGTTTGGTGTCCATGAGTGTTTGCCTATTTATGCCGGAGGACTGGGCGTTTTGGCGGGGGATTACTTAAAAAGCGCTTCGGACCTCGGTATTCCATTAGTCGGCGTCGGGCTTCTCTATCAAAGGGGCTATTTTCGACAGTATTTGAACATCGATGGATGGCAGCAGGAGCTCTATATCGAAAATGATTTCTATAATATGCCGGTCGAGCTGGTGCGGAAAAAGAGCGGAAGACCGTTGACCATCAGCGTTGAATACCCAGGCAGATGTATTTTAGCCCAGATATGGTCCGTCTCCGTTGGCAGGGTAAAGTTGTATCTTTTGGATACGAACATACCCTCTAATTCATCGACAGACCGTTTGATTACCGCCAGTCTATATGGTGGAGACCGTGAGATGCGCATTCGTCAGGAGATTATGTTGGGCATCGGAGGATTGAAGGCCCTGGCAGCTATGGGGATTACTCCTACCGTCTGCCATATGAACGAAGGACACGCCGCTTTTATGGCACTGGAGCGAATCCGACAGTTGCGAAACGCCAGCAATATGACCTTCGATGAAGCCCTGGTAGCGACGAAAGCAGGCAATCTCTTTACGATGCATACATCGGTAAGGGCCGGACTTGATGAATTCTCCGTAGAAATGATGGATAAATATTTTGGAAGTTATTTCCCAAAGCTCGGGATAAACAGAAAGAAATTTCTAACATTGGGCAGAATATTTTCTGACGACGATAGCGAGTCGTTTAAGATGCCAATTCTGGCACTACGGTTGAGCGGCTATAGAAACGCAGTCAGTAAATTGCATGGCCAGATATCACGCGAGATGTGGGCCGGGCTTTGGCCTGCTGTTCCTGTTAGTGAAGTGCCGATTATATCGATTACAAATGGAATACACATCAAAAGCTGGCTCTCCGATGAGATGAACTCTTTGTATGAAAGATATTTTGGGGCGAACTGGACAGATGAAATTGCTGATAAGTCGGTCTGGAAAAATATCGGTCAGATTCCAGACGAAGAACTCTGGAGGGCACATCAACAAGGCAAAGAGCAGCTGATTGTTTTTGCTCGAAGCCGACTCAAGACTCAGCTGCAGCGGCGGGGAACTTACCATACCGAATTGAACTGGGCCGAGGAGGTGCTCGACCCGGAGGCGCTGACCATTGGTTTTGCCAGAAGATTTGCCACCTATAAAAGGGGCGATTTGTTGTTTAAGGACCCGAAGCGGCTTATAAAGCTGCTTACCGATTCGAAGCGACCGGTTCAGATTATTTTTAGCGGAAAGGCACACCCAAGAGATACGGAGGGAAAGGATATTATAAGGCAGATTATTCACTTTGCCGCCCAGTATGGTGTCAGACGCCGGATAGTATTTCTCGAGGACTACGATGTTAACGTCGCCAGGTTACTCGTTCGCGGAGTTGACGTTTGGCTTAATACACCTCGAAGGCCGATGGAAGCCAGCGGAACAAGTGGGATGAAGGCTGCTATCAACGGCGCCTTGAACTTGAGCACATTAGATGGCTGGTGGTGTGAGGGATATTCGCCGGAGGCAGGATGGGTTATTGGGGCAGGCGAAAGCTATGAAGATGCCGCCTATCAGGATATGGTCGAATCGCAGGCAATCTATAATCTGCTCGAAAACGAGATTGTCCCATTGTTTTATACTCACTCCGCAGACAATTTGCCCAAGGCCTGGATATGCAGAGTAAAAAATTCTATCAAATGGATAACTCCCCGATTCAACACGCACAGAATGGCTGCCGAATATACGAGAAGGTTTTATAATCCGGCTATGGCCAGATGGCAATATTTAACTGCCGAAGATATGTCCAGGGCCAGGGCTCTTTCGAGTTGGCAGGCCGATATCAAAAGAACCGCGTCCGAGTTTGCAATTAAAGATGTGAAAATACACCTTAACAACGGCGAAGAAACCGAGCAGCTGAAGCCGGAGCAAGCACGCCTTAAGGTCGGCTCGAAGCTGAGCGTCAGAGCTTTGGTTAAACTCGGCAAGGCCAGACCGCAGGATGTTGCAGTTGAGCTTTATCACGGCCCAGTCGATGCCAAGGGAACTATCAGGGAAGGCTCGCCTGTGAGAATGGATTATCAGCAGAAATCACAGCAGGACAGTGAGTATTGGTTTGCTGGCGTGTTCTCTTGCACAAGAACCGGCCAATATGGCGTCGCTGTGAGGCTCCTGCCCAGCCACCCTGACATGCTTAATCCACATGAAATGGGCCTCATTCTCTGGGAAAATTCAGCTCCACAGACCAATGCGTGACACGTATTAACCGGCACGCAGTACCCCCGATACCAGCCGCGATTTATTCATTCTCTTTATTGCTCAGAAGCTCATAAACCTGCTCAGCAGAGCTGGCTGTCTCAAGCTGGTGTTTGAATTGTTCGTCAAGTATCAGCTTGCTTATCTTGGCCAGTGCCTGAATATGTGGGCCGGTTTGGTTGGCCGGGGAAACCAGCAAAATGACAATTGTTACTGGTTTTCCATCGACGCTTGAAAAATCAATCGGCTCGCCTGCTATCCCGATGGCTATAACCAGTTCCTTGACCGCCTTGCATTTGCCGTGCGGGATGGCAACTGCAGAGCCGATGCCCGTACTGCGAGTTTGCTCGCGGGCAAAAACCACCTCTAAAACAACGTCTTTGTCTAACAGTAATCCGTTGGCATCTAACAAATCCACCAATTCGGTTATTACCGATTCCTTGTCTTTGCCTTCCAGCGGAACTTTAACGCAGGCCGGCTGCAATATTTGTGTTAGTATCATCTTAGTTGAGCTAAATATACTACGTTGCTGTCAATATTTACATAAACCCTTAAGTATATTAGGTTATCGCCGTCATTGCAAGAACTTTATAGAAAATCTTAGTTTAGGAGCACCGTCCGTGAGAAAGCGGTAATCTCCCTTCATAATTCGATATTCCTTATTCGACACCTGTCCTGCCCACCCGGCCTGCCCTCCGAAGCTTTAGCGAAGGTGGGAGGGAACTCCGAAGGGTCGAAGGGAGCAGCGCAAAGCAATCTCTATACTATTCAGTTCTTAATGACCTCGATACAGCAGCTATCTCAGTAA
>SDBT01007009.1_pt1 | contig 18607 bp, 13 predicted proteins | sample 2277101 | NCBI WGS metagenome assembly SDBT01 (sample SAMN10404973, study PRJNA504765) | marine sediment metagenome | isolation source: marine sediment core GS10_PC15, 103 cmbsf | place: Arctic Ocean: Southern Knipovich Ridge | collected 2010
GGCCTGGATGGGGCGGCCGGAGATCGGCAGAAGCTCGGCGTGCTCGTCGTCGAACCAGGCGAGCGCGTTGTTTCTCACACCGGCGTACAGACGGCCGCGGGCGAACGCCATCGCGCCGATGCTGACTCCGGGCGGAAGCTCGACCGGCCCCACCCTCTCCCATTCCTCCAGATCCCGGGTGCGGTACAGGAAGGCCGCGGGGCTGGCCTCCGGATAGAAGATCTCCTGGAAGTAGAGCCACCCGTCGTGAACGTGGCAGTAGGGATAGAACTCCTTGCCCCTCAGGAAGACGATCTCCTCCTGGCTCCGGCCGTCCAGCGCGAACGTCGCCAGGTCCCAGTCCTGGGCCGGATCCGCCGGGCGAACCCAGCCGGAGACGATCATCTTGTCCCCATATGGGAATACGGTCATGTACTCGAGGCTTCGGCCGAGTGGATCCGCGATCTCGACGCGCTCCCAGATCTCTCCGTCGAAACGATAGAGCCGGGAGATCTCTTCGTAGTACCCGGAGTCTCCTTCGTCGGACAGCCAGTAGACCGTGGCGTAGAGGAAACGGCCCGTCTCGTGTGTCACCTCGTTCATGTTTCCGTACTCCTGGTAGTAGACAAACTCCTCGGTCGGCTCGATCGTCTCGGGGTGCCAGCTCGCGCCCCCGTCTTCCGAGACCAGGATATGGGGGGAGTACACGGGATAGGTGCCTTCCGTGCTGTAGTTGGCGTACAGGCGCCCCTGGAACTCCAACACCTCCCAGATGTGCACCCCCATGTGAATGGTGCGCCGCTTGCGCCAGCCGGCGCCGTCGTTGAAGTAGAAGCTGCCGAACGTCCAGCTCTCTTTCGAGTCCTGGCCGCTGGAATACAGCACGCCGTCCGCCGAGAGCCGCCATCCGCCCACCTGCTCCTCGGGGACGTCGATCATCTCCCTGTAGAGATCCCCGCTCGACGGGTCGTAGCTGACGATGTCGACGGGTCCCAGGTTGTTGACCATGTCGCCGTAGCCCAGGTAGAGCCTGTCGTCGTGAGCCAGAAGCTCCCAGACAGTGTTCGCCTGGACCGCCTTGTCCGGGTCGGGCTGGAGGACGAACACCAGCTCCCTCATGTCCGACCTCAGCGTCAGGGCGCCGTTGGCCTTATCCAGTGCCAGCCCCGGCCCGGCGCCGGCGGGCATGTCCGCCCACGGACCGTCCACGATCACGGGGATGTCCACCCCGTACTGCATCCTTGCCCGGCCGGTCGCCTGAGATGAAAAGCACGCGGCCAGCGCGATGATCACGACACCCTGCAGCTTGTATTTTTCCATCGGTTCCTCCTCTCGATCGGAATGTCCCGGCGCAAGTCAGTTCAACAGTCGTGCCAGAATCCGCCCCAACAAAATCAAGCACTTGCGGCGGCGTATGGAGACTCTATGGGTGTCGGGCAAGACCCATGATGCGCCGGCGACCCATCGAGCCCGGCCCTCGGGAGCGCCCATCACACGGCCAATCCCTTGAATTCCATGGATTGCCGGAGTTGGCACGATTCTGGTATCGAGTTCAGTGCGGCCGGAGAAACCTTAAGGAGCCTGGGATGCGATCCTCCCGCACAATCATTACAGCCGCTATCCCGATCCTGGCGCCTGTCCATGCGGCCGGCCAGTTCCGCGCCGCAGGACAGGTCCCCGCCCTCCTCCCCTCCACAACCGGAATCCTACTCCCAGCGCGAGATCGCCAGGGCCCTGCTACCGGCCAACTTGACAATCCTCCCGCCGTTCGGGTTTTGCTTTGGATCTGGCGCGCGATCTGGAGTCGGGCATGAGCACCATGACTGCCGTCAGGACGGAATTCGCCGAGGAAATCGTGGAGGGATACCTCGCTCGAATGGCCGCCCCGGCGCCGGACGAGGCGTTCCTGGACCGGCCTTACTGGTGGCGCAAGGGCGCCGGGCCGGGTCTGGTGGTCGGCCTCCTTGTCCTCCTTGTCGGGACGGTCGCATACTTGCTCATCGGGATTGGAAGACCGGCCGAGGCCGGGGCGCGGCCGTCGCCGAGTTCAACGGCGCCCCCACCCCAACAGCAGGCGCTCGCTCCCACACCGGACGAGGTCGCGGCTCCACACAAGGACGAATCAGCCCTGGTCGAACCGGTCGTCCCGCGCCCGAAGAAGCGAGGGAGCGAACTCAAGGCGGCCCCGAAGCAGAGCCGGTGGAACAGAGAATTCCGGCGCCTGTTGCGTCGCGGCTGGCGCCTGTACCGGCAAGGAGATCTCAAGTCGGCCTCGATCGCAGTCGGACGGGCAGTCCGTGCCGGTCCCGGGCACACCGGCGGCTACTACGGGCTGGCGCTGTGCCTGTTCGAACAGGGCGAGGAAGACGCGGCCTTGCAGGTGCTGGAATGGGGAGATGAGAAGCTCGGTCCCAGGGCGGACCTCTGGGTGCTTGCCGGTTCGATCTACCAGTGGATGGGCAAGGAGCAGATGGCCAGGGCGGCATACCGGCGCTACCTGGAGAAAAGCCCGCATGGCGCATTGGCCCGGGATATCCGGGCCATCCTGGCGCGCGAAGAACTGCCCAGGCTGATCCCGGCCGACGACCGAGAGAGAGGCGAGCATGGAACCCGGAACGCGCACCGTCTGTCGGTTCACCATGACATTGCTCTTGACCCTGGTCTCGATTGAAGCTACCGGCCGAGATCGGGTACAGACGACAGAAACAACTGCCCGGGCCGCCGATTTCGTCGTCCGATTCGGAGCGGGCGCGTCCTGGGCGGTGTTCCTTCGTCCGTCCGACATGGCCTCGAACGACAAGCTTATGACCGATTTCTCGATGAGCTGGGCGCCCTTCGGGCTGGTCGGCGAAATCGGCGCCGACATGGTGATCGGGCGGAACTCGATGTTCGTCTTCCACCCCAACCTGAAGTTCTTCTTCGTCAAACACCACTTGTTCTCCCTCTACTTCGAGGGAGCCTGTGATGTCCTTTCCCTGGATTCCGGCGTCGAGGTCGGCGGCGGTGGCGGGCTCGGCATGGTCTTCGGGATCATCCACAACCTGGCCCTGGAGATCAAGGCGAGCGCGTCGATCTACTCCCTGTCGAAAGAGGCGGCCGAAAGTCTCTTCGGCCGAGATGACGCCATGTCTCTCCGCGACACCTCGAACCTGATGATACTACCCACCCTGAGCGCCAGGCTGCTCGCCCGCTTTTGACTCGATTTCCGCGATCGGCCCTCCGCCTGGCCATGTGAGCAAATCCGTTCACTAGCCAGATCGGCGATGCAGTCAAGGCTCAAGGGGCCCCCTCCAATGGAGCCCCGGGCTGGGTTGTGCATGGGTCGGCCTTGGGTTGCGTTTGGGTTGAATACGGGTTGCGTTTGGGTCGAGATGTGGGTATAATCAATCCGTGCGGGACGATTCCGCAGCCCGCCAATGGAGGTCGCCCATGCCCAAAGCCGCGAACCTGAGCCTTGAGCATCGGATCCGGAAGATGCAACCAGTGTCGGTGCCGCCGGAGCAGCGGGATCCGGTGGAGGCGCTCTTTCGGCTGCTCGAGCACATGAGCCTCGAACGCCCGGAAGCTCCACCTGCCTGTCGTCTCGTCGGCCCGAGCGGCGAGAGCATTCCGATCCCGAATGCTGTCTTCTGTCTCATTGAACGTATGGTCGAGGTTCTCGCCAGAGGCGACGCCATCACCATCGTGCCAGTCGGCAAGGATCTCACCACCCAGCAGGCAGCGGACGTCCTTAACATATCCCGGCAGTACCTCGTTCGATTGCTCGATGGCGGCGAGATTCCATTCACCCGCACGGGCAAGCACCGTCGAGTTCGCGCCGACCACGTACTCGCCTACAAGGAACGCCGTGACGTCAAGCGCCGCTCCGCACTCGACGAGTTGACCCGCATCTCGCAAGAGTACGGCGGATACACCGAGCTCGAAGACTGACAAGGACGGCTCTCGATGGTCCCGGCGCCCTTCAGGGCAGCCTGAATGGCAAGCCCCAACGGGGCGAGATATGAAAGCCAGGGGCGAAGCCCCTGGAAACAGTGTTGTGGTGTGTGAAAGCCCTGTAAGGGCGAAATAACCACAGGTAACGACATGATATTTCGCCCTTTCAGGGCTTTGATTTTTTTCCTGCTCTTTGTCCCAGGGCGTTGCCCTGGGCTTTCATATGACGCCCCTTCGGGGCTTGTGGCGGTGAAATCCAAGGTGTGATCCCCATTTCCGATAAGCACTCGGCGACCCTGCTCGCCGAACTCGAGCGCCGCTACCTGGAGACCGGTTAGCTTTCCTGCGGGTTGTTGATAAAAAAAGGCGCCTGTCGACGCCGTGGAAGAGCATCGTCGCGGAACTCCACCTGGCGGCCTGAGGTCCTCCGCCCGCTGGTTCATCGGCAAGGAGCCGAGCGATTCACCTGCCTTCCGGCTCCACCCGCGGCAACTCCAGCGTGAACCTGGTCCCCTCGCCCTCCTCGCTCTCGACCTTGATCGTGCCGCCCAGGTCGGTCACCGTCCGCTGAACCAGCGCCAGTCCAAGGCCGATCCCCTTGCCGGGATCCTTTCCGGAATAGAACAGGTCGAAGATCCGATCCCGGTCCGCGGCCGGAATTCCGCAGCCGTCGTCCTCGACCACGAGCCGCACCAGACCGGTAAGGGCCGTCGTCTCGACGCGCACCCGGCCGCCCCGCTCCACGGCCTGAACAGCGTTCTCGACCAGGTTGAGCACCATCTGGCGCAGTTCCTCGTGCGGCCCGCGAACCCGGGCGCCCGAGTCCAGCGAAAGCTCCAACCGGACCCCTTTTTCCTCGACCTCGGTGAGCCTTCCGACCTCCCTTTCGACCAGCTCGTCCAGCTCGATATCGACCCACGGAACCCGTATTCGCCTGTGCGAGTATTGCTGCAAGCTCAACACCACGACCCCGACCCGGTCCAGCGCGCGCTTCGAGATCCTCTCCATCTTCGCCAATCGTTCGTCCAGCGCAGCGTCGCGGTCCTCGCCCGCCATGCGCCGGGCGACCTGCCAGGCGGCCGTCTGGGCGCTTCCGGCCTGCTGGCAGGCATTGCGCAGCTCGTGGGCCAGCCCGGCCAGCAGGGTTTCGAGGGAGACCGAGCGCCGGTGCGCCGCGACCTCGGTCCGCCTGACCCGCCCGGCGAGCTGAGCCTCGATGGCGGCCATCAGCTCGTCCGGGTAGAAGGGCTTGGTCAGGTACTGGTCGGCCCCCGCCCCGTGCCCCTCGATGCGGCTCTCCTCGCCGCCCCGGGCTGTCAGCAGGATGACCGGGGTGTCCTGGACCCGCGGGTCGGACTTGATCCGCCGGCAAAGCTCCATACCGCTCATCCCGGGCATCATCACGTCCGAGACCACCAGGTCGTGACGGTGGGACACCAGCAGCTCCAGCGCCCGCTCCCCTTCCTGGACGTGCCACAGCTCGTAGCGCTCACCCAGCAACTGGTCGAGGTACCTGAGCACGTCCGGGTTGTCATCGACCACCAGCAGCCTGGCAGCCTTGGGGCCGGTCTCCTCGCGGCGCGGGACTACCCGCCGCTCGGTCGCCTTATCGATGTCGAGGAAACGGTACGCCCGGCTGGCCCGGATCTGGTCGCTCCACTCCGGTATGCCCAGATCGTCCTCCCGCCGCAACTCATCCACCTGCTCCACATGGCACCGGCGCTCGATCCTCTCGTCCGGCAGGCCATCGGCGCTGCAGGGAACGAGGACAGTGAAGGTCGAGCCCTCGCCAGGCACGCTCTCGACCCGAAGCCGCCCGTCGTGCAACTCCACCAGCTCCCTGGCCAACGACAACCCGATCCCCGTGCCGCCGCTCATACGGGACGAGTCCACCTGGTGGAACCGGTCGAAGATGTTCTCCAACTCACCGGCCGGAATGCCGACCCCGTCGTCCCGAACCTTCACCCATGCATTCCCGTCCTCCCTCCCGACCGCCAGCCAGACCCTCCCGCCCTCGCCGGTGAACTTGAGCGCGTTGCTCAACAGGTTGACGATCGCCCTTTCCAACTTGTCATCGTCGGCCTCGATCTCGGGCCGGTCCTCGATCTCCACCTCCAGCCCGATCCGCTTGCGCTCTGCCAGTGGCGCGGCCATGTCCGCGATCCTCGAGACGAGCGACGCCAGGTCGAACCGATCGAGCCGCAGCTTGAGCCGTGTCTCCTCCAGCTTGCTCAGGTCGAGCAGGTCGTCGATCAGCTTCATCAACTGCAGCGCGTTCCGCTGTATCCCGGCCAGGTGCTGCCGCTGGCTCTCGGAGTACTCCCCCACGTCTCCGGAAAGCATGGAGTCCACCGGCGCCAGCACCAGGCTCAGCGGGGTGCGCAGCTCGTGGCTGATGTTGGCGAAGAACCGGCTCTTGAGCCGGTCCAGATCGCGCAACCGCTCGTTGGCCTCTTCGAGTTCGCCGGTGCGCTCGGCAACCCTTTCTTCCAGGTGGGTCGTCAGGTCGTACAGGTCGCGGCGCTGGGCGTCCACCTCGTCGAACAACAGGGCGTTGGAAAGGCCGATCGACGTTGCTGCGCCGAGCTGGTCGAGGAACTCCAGATCGCCGCGGAAGTATGGCTTGAGGTTCCTCTTCTCGCCCAGCCCGACCATTCCAATCAAGACACCGCCTTGGACTAGGGGCAGACAGACTTCGTATTTCCGGTCCCTGAAATACTGCTCGGCATCTGCCTTGACGTTCAAGAACCGCTGATCCGTCTCGATCTGGCTCCTGACCACGGCCAACTTATCCTCGACCAGTAAACGCGTGAACGGATTATCGAGATCAACACTGTCAGGCGACCTGCCAGCATCCTCCTCAGGCCGCGCCACCCCGATCCATTCGTCACCATCCCTCCTCTGATAGAGAATCGACACACCGCTCGGGTACAACGTCCGCTCAAGCGTTTCGATCAGGTTTTTTACGACCTCCCCCGGCCCGCGTAGCGCGACCATCTTCCTTTCGAACCGGTCCAGTTCCCGGCGCTGGTCGAGGGCCCGCTGCTGAAACCAGTGGTCCAGTTTTGGCTTGACGGCGCGGAGGTACATGTAGCCCACTAGGAACAACAATGAAAGCCAAACCGCCACCTCGACTCGATTCAACTCCGGTAACAACGGTGCAACCAACCAATGGACAAAGTAAAGTGGAAACCCGAGCAACACGGAGAGTGCCAGCCAGCCCGCGGTCCGGTGCACGATGGTGCGCACGTCCCAAAGCCGGTGGCGCACTATAGCATATGTGATGAGTAGCGGACAAAGTGGAAGAAGCAAGGCGGGAATCGCGGCTACCAGTGTCTGAGAACGTGTCCACGAGGGCAGGAGCGAGCCAGTCGTGGAGATACCGAGAATGCTGAAGGCTACCAACATGTACGCAGCCTGGGTTCGTTTCATTCCGGAACTGCGCAGGAATGCGCGGATGAACAGGAAAAGAGGAACTCCCCACCCGTAAGCCAGAAATGCGCCGTAGTATCCCATCAAGGGCCCAGCCACTGGTGAAAAGCGGGAAACCTCACTCTTGGTCACATCAGCAAGAATCAGTTCGGTCACCCAGAAAAGCGGCTGCAGTGAAACGATCCAGACAGTGGCCGCCACCATGAACCAACGTGCCCGCCTTGCCGACCTCGTAAATGAGAAGGAAAAATGAAAAAACACAAAAACCGCGATGCTCCCGAATGACATCGCCAGTCGTATCATAGTGAGACCCGCCTCCCGTGTGGACACTTGGCCAGCCAGCGTCACAAATATGGTATACAGGGAGGCTAAAAAACAGAAAAGGCTCCACATCCGCAGGTATGCCACCCGCGGACCCCGACGAAGAGACACTATCGCCAGAACCAACAGCACTACCGCGGCGATGCTGTTGGCCGAAGCGAAAGCTAATCTGGCTAGATCCTCCTTCACCAGGATCTCAATTTTGTATTGACGTCAGCCACGAAACGTCTCAAGGCGATTGCATCCAGGGTGAACAAAATAGACTGGAGCCTGCTGCGCAGTCCCGACATTTCCTCCTCAAGCATATCTGCCAGTAGCGCCATGTCGTCCGAGATGTTGATCACCACTCCTGCATGTGCCAGTTCCCGCTGAAAGCGGGCATTTTCGCCAGCGTATCCCGCAAAATCACGACCGTCAAGCATGTACGGCAGGGGTTCCCAGAAAGCGGGAGGAATGATGTGTCGGATCTTGTATACCGCCAAGGTCCTCCGGTATTCGTCCTCGCTCACGGTCAGTTCGAAGCCATACTTCTGTCTGCTTGACCACCAGAGTGTGCGCGGCAGGAGCCCTGGAAACTGAGTACCCACCGAAGAACGGGTGCCGCCGCACAGATCCACGAGTATTTGTCGGTTGGTCTCAAGTCCCTCGGGGGTCTGGCCCGGAGCCGGGACGATGACCGAGGCAATCGGCACGATCCCCACCTCGATGCAGGCTCGGATCGACTCAGCGGCCCGCTCCGGAGAGAGCCGCTTGCCCAGCCGGGCCAGGTCACCGGGGTCGAAGGACTCGACGCCGAGAAACAGAGACTTGCAACCCGACCGTGCCAGGGATTCCAGATGCTTCAGGGGGAGACCCTGGGGATGGCTGAACCCGCAGTAACGGATCCGGACTCCGTCTGACACCAGCCGCTCGATGAATCCGCGTAAGAAACGGGACGGAGTGTACGACCCACCTAGTCGAAAGGCGAACGTACCGGCCGAGTCGCTCAGCCGGCAGACATCTTCCACCACCCGAGAGGCGGACCTAATGCGCCAGCGGTTCCCGCTGGCATCTTGGTGAATGCAGAAAGCGCAACCCATCGGGCAGCCGCGGCTCTCGTCGAGGATGAACAACTTGACTTGTTCGTCGCCGGCCAGGCTGGGATAGATCTCCGGCTCGTAGGCCGGTTGCGCCAGTCCGTCCAGGTCCGGCACCAACGATCTTTCTGTGCGGCGCACGTCACTTCCGTCCATCACGATCAGGTTCGGCACCGAGGTCAGATCTCGCTTTCCCTCGGTGTACTCGGCCAATGCGACTATGGCCTGTTCCCCCTCTCCGTCCACCAGAGCGTCGAAGGCCCGAGTGAATGAAAACACGGCGTGCTCTGAATAGAGCACCGCCGGGCCGCCTCCGAATATCTTCAGATCGGGAAAGTTTTGCTTCAGGTGCTCCGCGATGCGCACACTTGCCAGGAATCCGTCGCCACTCCAGAGCTTGAACCCGACGAAATTCGAGTTCTGGTCCTCGACCTCTTTTGAGATCTCCGCGGCCAGTTCGTCGGTCAACCTGAACAAGTCCGCCTCAAGCGAGGCGTTGATCTCGAACAGGCGTTCGACGGCGTTGGGATCGTCGCCGCCCGCCACGGCCGGCAGCAATCCGGCCAGTGCCGAGGTCCGCTCCGGAGACACAAGCCGACGAAGGGTGGTGACAGTGTTGAAATCGAGAACGCGAACCTCGTGCCCGGCGGCCAGCAGTGTGCCAGCCAGGCTGGCCAGCCCGTTGTCGGGAAACAGCGAGGAGATCATCACCGGGTAGCCGGCGAACGAGATCAACAGGCCTCTAGCCATGCATCATCCTCATCAATTCATCCAGATAACTCATCCAGGCCGGAAGAACGGAGCGTCGAGCCAAAAACCTAAGACCGTCGGCCACGAAGTAGAAGCCCAGGGGCTTGAGAACGTCTTCTGGTTCGCCGATCCAGCTCCCGAGAAAAATGAACTCCTGCTTTCCCTTGCTTCGATAATATTGAAGCGCTCTGTGCAGCAGAAGCGATTTGAGCCGCCCATCATGGACGGCCTCCGGCTCCAAGTGCACAAACCAGCACTTGTTGAGCAGGCCGAAGATGTTCGTGCCCTCATCTCCGGTCTCGGCGATCAGGGCGGCTCGGGGGGTGTCTTTTTCGATGGCAAAAAACACCCGACGCTCTCGCTCGTAGCCAACTTCAGCGCACTCTCTGGAAAATTCTTCGAGATCGATCTCTTCCTTTCGATAACAAAACGATTCGAATTCCACCACAGCCAGACTGTACTCGAGATGGCGAGAGAAGGATTCGAGCAGCCTGTCGTCGCCGGGGACGATCTCTACCGACTCATTTCGCTGGATCTGAGTGGAGGAACTCAAGCCCGGCCTGCATTTGTACACCTTGTACGCTTCGTAGGTACAGCTCTTCTTGTCCGGATATCGCTGCATGAAGTGCCCGTAGATCATCTCGTTCCAGGAGAGTTTAGCATCAGCGTAGATCAAAAAGAAATCGATGTCTGCCATGTTGTTCAAGAGGTGCTGCATACCGCAATAGGCCTCCCGGGCCAGTTCAAAAACCCTTCGCTTGTCGGCCTTACGCTCCTTTTCATCGATGCCCAAGTGGTGAACCAGCCAGGTTCGCGGATAGATCAAGCTCGCGGCCACGATTCCCACCGCCCTACCATCCTTCTGAACGAACATGTACCGACCCAGCCGAGGGTTGTCCGAATGCTTCTTCCAGGAGAAGAAGAACCGCCGGGCCAGATGCGTTCGCAGGCTTTCAGTGGTCTCGTCCACGTATCCCGAGGACTCCAATACCCTCCACTTCTCGGCCACCGCTTGGGCGTCGCCCAACTCAAGGTTTGGATGACCCATCCGGAACACGAACCTGCCCCACCGTTCGGCCTGCCGGTCGCTCACAAACCGGGTAAATTCTATCCCGCACGCAAGTCCAGCGGCATCTGGCCGTCGCTGCACCGTGCGAATAACGGCTTCAGCCCGTACCGGGCCCCCGGGAATGTCGAGCCGGACTTCCGGCAGCTCCTCCCCGGGAAACAGGCAATCAATAGCCGAGTTCAACGGGAACGAAAGCCCCCTGGCTCCGACATCGAGCACGGGCTTGACGAGCCGGAAACCGGCGATGCGCGGGTGCGCGATCCGCAGTTCCAGGTGTTGCCCGGCCAGCCCGATCCTGAACGAGCCCCGGAAGCCCGCCTGGCGCATGCCTCCGGGAATGGTGATCCAGACTCGCTCGGCTGTAGTGCGCCAGACGATGGCCTCGAAGTAGTTGATCGCGTTGAACCCGGCAAAGGCAAAGGTATACTCTTGGCCCTCCTCGATATCTCCGCCTCCCAGAGGCTCTGCCACGATCAGTTGCCGGGCAGCCAGGGTGTCAAAGTCCTTGATCTTCAACGTCACCGGCAGTTGCACTTGACCGCGGTAGGCCCACAGGGTCCGCCCGCGAGACAGGCCATAGAACGACAACAACCGGTACACCTGGTCTCGGCGGCTGACGCCTAGCGAAGGCTCCTGGTCGGCCAAAACAAAAGACCGGCTGCGAGCCTGTTCAAGGCATCTCTCGACCAGAAACGAGGAAAGCGATCCGAGCGTATCCGGATCCAGGCGCTCGAAACGCATACCGAGGTGTTCCTCACCGCCTAGCTTGGTGCTGCGGACCGGAACGGCCAGGGCCTCTATTGGAGAACACCCTGGAAGGACGAGCTTCAGCACGTCCCGGCCGACCGTTCCGGCCAACTCGGCAGGGACGATCAGGCCACTGCCACCAGCGCTCAGGTCGACCACCCGAACCGGAGTCAGCCTGCCAGGCCTCTCGATTCGAACCAGATCCTCTTCTATCTCGAACCGGATCGAATCCCTGCGTTCTTTTCGCATGCGCGGCCTCTCGCAAACTACCTTTCTTCTTCCTTTCTTCTTCGCCGCACCCGACGAACTGAAATGAATTCGAGTCGTGGTGCAGCGGGTCGACCTTCACTCCGGATTTCGACTACAATAATAGCATATGCTGGCGATATTGAACATCCATCAATAACAGCCGGAGTCTCCGGATGTTATCGACAGGCCGAGAAGTCAGCCCTTCTGATTTGCGACAGGAGCGATCATGTACGACGTAGCATTCCTGCACCCCCCGGTGAGCTTCGAAAAATTCGAATACCCGCTCGGCGGCCTCTTCGAGTCGGCCACCGGCACCGGCGACCTGCTTGCCATGATGCCGGTGGGCATGCTGAGCCTGGCCAACGAGCTGCAAGCTGCTGGACTCAGGACAGTGGTTGTAAACCTGGCCAAGCAGGCCCAGGCGGTCCGGTACGATCAGGCATGCGGCAAGGATGCCATGCTGGAATTCCTGATGCGAACCCCCGCCCGACTCTACGGCATCGGACTGCACTGGGCAGCGCATGCCTCCGGGTCCCTGGAGCTGGCCCGGATTTGCAAGCGCCAGAACCCGGACGCCTTCGTGATGTTGGGTGGGCTATCGGCCACGTACTTCACAGAAGAGATCCTGCGCGAACACCCATACGTTGACGCCGTCGTGCGCGGCGAGTGTGACGGACACATGGTGCGGATAGCCCATGCCCTGCTGGCGGACCCTCCCAGGCTGGAGCAGGCCCCCAACCTGGCCTGGCGCGACGGCGCGAAAATCCACATCAACCGCCAGCTCGCTCCGGACCTTTCCGCGGTGGACTATCTCGACACCCACGGCCTGGTCCGTCCGGAGCCCGACCTGGCCCGCATGGACCGGGATGCTTTGCTGTGCAACATGCCCGTGGTGCGCGGCTGCAACCAGGAGTGCCTGTTCTGCGGAGGCAGCCGCAGCGCTTACCGGGACGCGTTCGGGCGCGAGAGGATCGAGGTCATGCCGGTCGAGAGGGTGGTGGATCACGTCCGCCGGGCTGTGGAGCGGGGCATGACCGGGGTGAAGTTCTTCGGGGATCTGCGGCTGGGTGGGAAGGAGTACGTACGGACCCTGATCGACGAAATCGGCGCTCTGGGCTCTCGGCTGGACATCTTCCTCGAGCTGTTCTGGCCGGCGGACAGGGAGTTCCTGCAGCCGTGGCGCCGGGTGGCCCGCGACCTGCACCTGTCTTTCAGCCCGGAGTCGACCCACCCGGATCTTCGCAGGCCCCACGGCAAGACCTTCGACAACCAGGCCCTGCTGGAGCAGGCCCGGGTGTGCCGCGAGTTGGACATCGGCGCCTGGTTCTTCTTCACCTACCTGCTGCCCGGGCATACGGGGCAGAACCTGCTCGCCGAACTGGAATTCCTCGAGCAACTGATGCGGGCCGACCCGGAGACGGCCGTGATGGCACTGCCCTACCTGTTCATGGATCCGGCGGCGCCGATCTACGAGAGCCCCGAACGCTACGGGTTCACCATCCGTCTCGACCGACTGTCGAAAATCAAGACAGCCATGGATCGCGCCTACTGGTTCCACGCCATCGGATACCGCACCCGAGAGTTCTCCGAGTTGGACTTCCACCGGGCGATCCTCGACATGACCCTGGGCCAGGCGCGGATCTACTTCGAGACCGGCCGCCAGTCCGCGCGCGACCTGCTCAAGACGCGCAAGAACGTCGAGTGCCACCGGGCCATGGGCGAGCTGATCGAGAGGAACCCCGAACTCTCCGACGAGCGGCTCCAGGCGACCATCGAGCAGACCTTCCCGGACTACCTGCGCAGGTCCAACAGCAGCCTTCTTATCCGGGCTTTCTTCGGAGAATCCATCGCCCGGCAGTCTAGCCCGGAGGCGATGATCTACGACGCTTTCCCTTCGGTGTTCGAAATCCTGCTGCGCAGCCGGCCGGATTCACTGGAAGAGACCTTTGGTCGGGTGGACTCCTGGAACACCGAACACCGGGCAGATCTGGCCGTCTGGCACGGCTCTGCGGCCCTTCCGCCGACCGTGCTCGACCTCGTGAAGGACCTGCTCGAACCGCTCGGCCTTCCGCCGGGCTTCGTCCTGGACCTGGCCAGGTTCGAGTGGGACATCTACCGCCTGTTGTTCTTCCCTTCCCCCGAGTTGGAAGGGCCACCGTACAAGCCGGGGCTCCTGTCAAAGCGATACGAATACGACCTGGTCTGCATCGACGAGCTTGTCGGGGACATCGTCGAGCGCGGCGAGCCCCCGACGCCGCACCCGACCCATTACCTGTTCGACCTGCGGCGCCGACAGGTCCTGGCCTTGAACTTCGACCCTGTTCGCTTGCCCGACCGGGTAGAGGACGCCCGGATCCGACGCCTGTGCGTAGTGGGCCGGCGCCTGGTGCGAGCCGAGCCGGCCATGCTGCGCGTCATCGGCCGGGTCATGGACGTCCCGGCACCCATGAAGCCCGACGTGCTGTGCGACGGCCGATCCCTGTCGGCTGCGCAGATCGATGAGATTTTATCCTCAGCACATGCCTGAACGCCCATTTTTCTTTCCCCTGAAAATCAAGCGTGTTACCTTGCGGGCCGATCCGGGCTTCGGAGGAGATCCATGAACAGACGACCGAGGGCTGTCATCGTGCCGATGGTGATCGTCCTGCTGTTCGGCCTGGCTGCGGTTGCCCAGCAGGACGGCGCGGGCCGGGACGAGCCGGCCGCCGGCGCGGGTGAGGTCCACGGGACGTCCGTCGGGGATCACGGCCGGGAGTCCATCGGCAAGCGGCTGTCGCTGTGGTGGGTGGCGCCGTTCGCGATCATGCTACTGTGCATCGCGATCCTGCCGCTGGCGGCCGAGCGCTGGTGGCACCCGAACAAGAACAAGCTGATCGTCTCGGCGTTCCTGGGCCTGCCGGTGGTCGGGCTGTTCCTCTACATGGACCAGACCGCGGTCCTGCACACGGCCGAGGAGTTCGCCTCCTTCATCATCCTGCTCGGCGCCCTGTTCGTGATCTCGGGCGGCATCGTGGTCCAGACCGACATGCGCGCCACCCCGCTGGCCAACACGGGGTTCCTGGCGTTGGGCTCCATCCTGGCCTCGTTCATGGGCACGACCGGCGCGGCCATGCTGCTCATCCGGCCGCTCCTGGTAACCAACCACCAGCGCACCAAGACCCTGCACACCGTGTTATTCTTCACCTTCCTGGTGGCCAACATCGGCGGCTGCCTGACCCCGCTGGGCGACCCGCCGCTGTTCATGGGCTACCTCAAGGGCGTTCCCTTCGAGTGGACCTTCGGGCTGGTCGCGGAGTGGGGCGCGGTGGTGGGTATCGTGCTGCTGATCTACTTCGTCATCGACGTGGTCATGTATACCCGCGAGCCCATCGCCGCCCTGGAGGCCGACAAGCTGGAGGTCAGGCCCACCCGCGTAGCGGGCGCCTGGCTCAATTTTCCGCTGCTGGCCGGCGTGGTGCTGGCGGTGGCCTTCCTGAACGAGAACTACCTGCCCTTCAAGGCGTTCCCGCTGCGCGAAGGGGTGCTGCTGGTACTGGCGGCGATCTCCTGGTTCGCCACGCCCAGGGGCTACCGCGGGGTAAACAGGTTCACCTTCTACCCGATCATCGAGGTGACTGTGCTGTTCGCCGGCATCTTCGCCACCATGATCCCGGCCATCCTGATCCTCAACGCCCGCGGGGGCGAACTGGGGGTCGTGAGCCCGGTGAGCTTCTTCTGGGCCACGGGCGTCCTGTCTGCCTTCCTGGACAACACCCCCACCTACGTGGTCTTCTTCGCCCTGGCCCAGAACCCGGACATCCCGTCCCTGGCCGCGCCCGTGGCCGCGACCGGAGTGGACGAGATGATCCTCAGGGCCATCAGCCTGGGCGCGGTCTTCATGGGCGCCATGACCTACATAGGAAACGCGCCCAACTTCATGGTCAAGGCCATCGCCGAGGAACGCGGGTTGAAGATGCCGTCCTTCTTCGGCTACATGATCTGGTCGATCGCCGTCCTGGTACCCGTTTTCATCGCGGTCACCTTCCTGTTCCTGTGACCCCAAGGGGTGGGACATGGCGGATCCCGAAGAACGAGGCCGGCGGGCTGGGCCGGCCCGCCGGGATTTTGATCGTGGCGATCGACAGCAACGCGATCCTCCACTGAAGGCGGCGATACCGACTGTGCTTCGCATCACATGTATTCATGTGATCCATCCAGCGCTTCCTGTTCGGGGAAGAAAGCACCATTGTCTTTTGCGTGGCGGATCAGCCCATCTGTCCAGGTTTCTCGCAGCCTGATCAGGTCGACTCTTAGAGCTTTCCAGTCAAAACTGGCGAGGCTGCCATTCAGTGAATCGGTAATCCAGGAGAGATCTTCAATGCCCGCGTGCCAGCCGTATTCCTGCAGCCCGGCCAGCCTTGAGAAAACCACGTCCCAAAGAGCTTCTTGTTCAACTTCTTCTCTGTGCTCCCCTTCTGGCACAACCAGGTCGTATTCTCCGAATCTCGGCGTCACATCTACTTCCTGGAGTAAGGCGAGAAAAATTCTGTAGGAGCTGCGCCAGTTTCCACATGTGTCCAAATATCGCCTCGCAAGAGCTGTGTGCGCAACAGAACGAAGACCGTCAACTCCACCGCTAAAGGACTGGATCACACCCCAACTCGGATTCACCTTGTGGTACTGAGCAAGAGCATGCATCAAAGGAGAAAACTGACCCTTCTCCCAACAGAACTTCTCGCTGTAGCGTAAGACCTGTATGGGTTTCCCGGCACTCAGGGAAGCCATGGCAGAATGGAACGCGAACTCAGAAGCATGTTCGCGGATACCTTCGTCGACCGTGAATCTGGGAAGGTCCTTGCGGTGTAGATACTTGCACGTCGTGTCATCTGGTTCACGGACAACAGAATTATGCATCAGGCAAAATCCGGCCCCGGGGCCAAGATTGATCGTCTGGCCGCAGTCCTGAATGCAATTTCGGCAACTGAACAATGAGTCCATCTCAACTCACCTTGGAAAAACAGGGCATTACCTTGTCTCTGGCCCAATTGATCCTGTCTTTGGGGGCAACGCCGCTCAGGTTGAATTTCCAGTCGACCAGTCCTTCCTTGCGTCTGGTTGCATACCGTATCGCCTGCACCGCACGAATCCTCTCCCCCTTTTCGTCTTCCCGCACAACCCTGCGCAATTCGTTCAGAAGGTCTTGGTGCTCGACAACAAGGTGTCCGTCATTCTCGGCCTCATTCCGCTTCAGCTTGTAAGTCGTGTCGCCGAAGTCTCTGATCTTCGATGGGTCAAGCGAGACACTCGTGAACTGAGTCCGCTTTCCTCTCGCATGGACGATGTGCTCAGCAAAGGAGCATGATTTTGCAAGGTCAGGGGGGCTGATCGAATCAGCCCGATCTCGCCGAAAGTAATCTCTGCGACCTTCCTGGTTATCCTCGGCCATGACTGACCTCCTGGTGGCGAAGCTTTCTTCGGCGTTGATTGAAAGTCAAGGCAATTCAGGATCGTTAATCTCGGCCAAGTGTTCTAACCCATCCTAACAACGCACATGCAACCAGGTCAACTTCAGTCGGTTTCCGGCAGGGCTGACGCACGTATTCCACCCTCCCCCCCGCCCCCTCCCGCCAGCGGGAGGGGGTGTAATGTGCTGAGATCATGGCAAAAAAACTCCCTCCCCCTTGACGGGGGAGGGTTGGGGAGGGGGTGAAAATAGCGCGACGAAAAAAAATCGCGAAAGATCAAGTCGAAAGAATTGATGCGTGATTTCAGGCGGTTATAAGTGTCAAGAAGTACGTGCGTCAGGGCTGGGTTTCCGGCGGATCTCGTGCAGCCACCTTGCGGACCGGTCCGCCCGGCGCCCTGGCCGGCTCGGCGAAGACGCCTGCGCGCAGGCGCTCGAACCAGCCGCGGTCGGCCAGGGACCTGTAGGCGAACAGCGCGACTCCGGCGAGGCCGTTGGCGCGGGCGATCTCTATTTCGCGCTCGAGCACGGAAAAGTCGCCGGCCTCCACGTTGATGCCGGCCAGCAGGCTGACCTTGTCCTTCAACGGGGCGAAGTCCTCGACCAGGGTGACGAAGTCGGTCCGCTCGCCCTTGCGGCGGGTGGGCCGCCAGTAGATCATCGGGACCAGCGCGTCGACCACCCCTCGTTCGGCCCACAGGTGCGAGTCCTGGTGAAAATCCAGGAATCCCTGGGTGACCTCGCCCCACTTCCAGCGGTCTTTATAGATGCCGGTCACGGCGGCGCTGACCACGGCGGCCGGCCGGACCCGCACAACCTCGTCCTTCAGGCGCCCGACCAGCCGGGTCAGCTCCTCGCGCTGCCATTGGGCCCGGTCGAGTTTTTCGTCTTTCTTTCTCGCCAGGCGCCAGCGCCGGCTAGTGACCCGATCATGAGAAAAATCCAGGGCAGGGTAGCGGGCGTAGTCCAGGTGCAGGCCGTCGATGGCGTAGAACGAGGCGATCTCGGCCACCACGGCTTGAAGGTGCCGGGCGAATTCCGGGTGGGCCGGGTTCAGGAAGACGTACCCGCCGTCCGTGTACGGCATCGGTTTTTTCGATCTGTCCCGCACCCGCCACTCGGGGTGCGACAGGAGCAGGTGCCGGGGCCTGGATCTCCCGGGCGGCGCCCTTCCCTTCCAGCCGGTGCAGACGTTGATCCAGGCGTGCAGCTGGAGCCCGCGCCGGTGGGCCTGGTCCACGGCCGTTTTCAGGGGGTCCCAGCCGGGATCCCGGCCCAGCTTGCCGCTCAGGGAAGCCGCCCAGGGTTCCAGGGTGGAGCGGTAATAGGCGTCGGCCGCGCCGCGGACCTGGAAGTAGACCTGGTTGAAGCCGGCCCGCGCGACGGCGTCCATGATCGCCTCGACGTCCTCCGGAGATTGGAAATCCCAGCGGGTGACCCAGATGCCGCGGGCTTCCAGTGTCTGAGGTGCGGACTGCGTGGGTTCGATGGGGTTCAGGCCGTCCACGTCTACGCCTACGTCTACGCCTACGTCGCCGGGCACGCACCCGGCGCCGGAGACGGCGGCGGAGGCGCAGACGTAGGCGCCCCGCAACCCCCCGAAACCCC
>SDBT01007010.1_pt1 | contig 18606 bp, 21 predicted proteins | sample 2277101 | NCBI WGS metagenome assembly SDBT01 (sample SAMN10404973, study PRJNA504765) | marine sediment metagenome | isolation source: marine sediment core GS10_PC15, 103 cmbsf | place: Arctic Ocean: Southern Knipovich Ridge | collected 2010
ATTAAAAAATAACTTTTGATCTCTCTTGGTCTGGGGTTAAAAAGAATCAACGGCGGACGTGATTTTCATCTCATAAACTTCATTTATTTAAACGCACTTAGACCTAACACATTTTCCTTTCATAATCTCTTTTTTCAAATTAATTAAAAAGATTTAAACATTTAGAAATAATATATAAATACAAATGGACATATACACAAATATATCTAATGCAATATTTGACTATGAAAAACGAGATCAACATAACAAAATGCTATTAAAAGATTTTCAATATGAATTATATCATAGTCCATGGAATACATATAAAATAAATAAAAAGAATAGCGATGATCTCATTTTCATAATGCTACATTCTTTTAATTTGGATTTTTTAGAAAAAATTAAAGACCATGATTATATAATGCTCGAAAAGAAACAAAGGATACGTCAAATTTCATATATTGGACAGTTGATGGATGATCGTAAAATATACGTAAATATAAATTGTAAAACCTCGTCGTTTTTTAAAAAAAAGCCAGAATCTTTTTTAAACTATTTAACGAGATCAATTTAATATTCCTCATTTCCATTTACTAAACACATAAAACACGTACACTCTCTACTTCCAAATACAATTATTCTATCTTGAATTCCTTTTGAATGTTGATAATTTTTAATTACCTCATTCCGTATTTGAAAATCATGACGGTTTCCATCGACGAATGATATCATAAAATCAATTGCGATATGTGAACGTTTCTTTTCTGTCATACAACCCGGGATATTTACCATCAACGTAACACCTTTGTTATCATATATATAACGATTCGGTGATATTACGAAATGCACTATACTGGTATACACATCTCTCCAGTGATTAATTTCATCATATGTATACTCGATTATAAGAATGATTACGTTTTTACACATATACGTGTTCTCGATTAAAAAGCGATATGTCATTTATGTTATATTGTTTTTTAATTTTTAAGTCGTTTTGCGAGATTAAGCAAGAAATTTAACTTTCTGTCCTTGATCATAATTGATTTCTTCGCCGTCATCTGTAATGTCAGGCATTTTAATCCATTTAATTCTTGGGTATTCTTCTTTATAAAACAATTCTAAATATTTATATTTTGTGCATCTTGTGACTGCAGTATATAATAATTCTTTATCAAAATATATCATTTTTGTAATCTCGTGTATACATAATTTTTGATCTATGGTGAGCCCCTGTGCGCTATGGGTGGTCATCGCAAATCCTAATTGAAAATATTTCATCAACGCCATTTCAAATTCTACAATTTTCCCATCTTTCAAATGAGATAATTTATATCCAGTTTCTGTCATTTCAATAACTTTCCACATATCTCTTTTATAAATATTTTTATTTTTTTTAGTTGATCTGCATGATAATATGACACCTTCTGAAACATTCAAATGTGAATATGAACCATCTTTTTTATAGAAAAATTTAAATGTGTAATCTCTCATCAACAATATTTCATTATTTATATAATCGGCTGCCTTATTTGTGAATGTCAAATGTCTATCACATTTTCGCCAATCATATTTGCTGTTTCGTTTTTTGAATATTGAATATAATTCATATGTAGATTTATTTAATATTTTCTCTCTAATATCTTTAATTCCCGCATCATTACGATAATCCGTCTTTAATATTTCATTCTTTCCCATCATTTGTTTGAATACAATATTGTTAATGTCTATCTTACTTTCCCCAACAGGCGATATCTGGTTTAAATCCCCACTGATTATCATTTTACAGTTATATTTAGAACATAACAGATATAAAAAATTCCATATATATCTATTTACCATTGAGTATTCATCTAACCATATTGTTTTATTACGTAATTTACTCATTGCCAAATTCCATCTATCTGGATTGTACAATTGGAGCTTTGAATAAATCGTTCCAGCTTTCACTTTATCATTGCTTATATTCAAACAACATACATTTGTAACTGTTGTTGCAACATCATATACATGTTCATTTAATACTTTATAAGTTTTACCTGTGCCGGGGGCCCCAAAATAGGAAATGTTTTTGTCAACTTTTTCAACTTCTTTCTTTATTGAATCCATGACATCACCAAAATCAACATATGTTAATGACATTTTATGATATGATCTAAATATCTTTTTCTTCTGAATCATTAAGTCATCATCATTTGTAGGATTTTTTACCATGGTTACCAATTTAAAATATTTTTTGTATTTATTAATTAATGTTATTCCTTTACGATAACCAATTGCATCAACCTTGACCTTCAATGGCATAAGTCCATAGTTTTTTTTAACGAATAATATATTCTTCAACAATATTAAATTGGCTGTTTCAACTATGTTATTATAAATCGTTGTATTATTTAAATTTTTGAAAAACCTTGTAGATTTTTTGTATGTACAATCATTGCCACTACCATCATATGTCCATATTTCCTCATCTTCTTTTGCCCCCCAATTTAATAAATCATATTCATCTTCATTTAGACCATGGATTTTAACATCAATCGTGGCATTATACTTTCCTAATAAACCATTATAAAAAACAAATTTCTTATCTATTTTAGATTGTTTGATATGTTCATCTGTTATTTCAACATTGATATCTAATTTTAAAACACGTCTAACAACTTTATTTACAAGTGCATCTATTCGTGTTTTAACTGCAGTCCAATGTCCCACATATGAAGGTTTCTTAAAATATTCAATATCTGACTTATTTATTAAATAATTCTTGAGCAAATATTTAATCATGAACCCACATCTAAAATTACTATTAATTCCATACTTTGCCAAATTCTTAATAGTTGTTTCTTTCAATGAATAGTAATATAACTTATGTATATCATCATTGTCATCATATATTTCCCACAGATTCTCAAATGAAAATATTGGATATTCTCCATCAATAATATTGAAAGCGACATTGAAATATGCCTTATTAATATCATATTCATATTTGCAATTACCAATTTTTTCATTTGAATACATGAATGCTTTGACCAATGGAACATCATTTTTATGATTAAAATTAACACGTAACCCTTTGAATAATTCATTATCTATTTCAAAGTCATTAAAATCATTTGATAACTCATAACCATCTTGTGTAAATATTTTATTATTTCGTTCGAGTACAATGTAATCATTAATTCCTTCTGCACAATGATCTGTCTTAATATCATTCAACTTAGGTTTTACTCCAGATTTTGCATTAGTTGATGGAAAGAAATGATTATTTGATATCATTGCTATGAGTGTTGGATGGTTCTTGTTTTGAGGGTAATTGTTTTTGTAAATAATTCGTCCAATAAAATTACAAAGAATGCATTTTATTTTATATTTAGTAGTGAATTCAATGACTTCATCTAAACTAACACCTTCTTCCTTATTAAATTTTTCAATAACTTTCTTTGATATTTTTGTGTATGTATCTTTACAATGATAATAAAAACAATTTTCATCTTTGTCATTTACATTATTTAAATAATTTGTATATGGGACACTACGAACAAACCCAAATATTTTATATTTTTTTAATAATGTATCAGTCTTCACATATGATCGTGTTGGGATTTTCTGTATGATTCCATCAATTGATTCTACATTTTGAATAATTTCACTACTGTCCTCTGGGTTTAACATTTCAAACTGACCAATGAAATTTTTCAATCGTTTTCCTGATTTACTCTTACTTGCTAATTTTCTAATTTTCGGTACTGATATACCACTTAATTTAATTTGTAATAATGAATCAAAAAACAATTCATCTATATTCTTTCTTATAATATTCAATGCTCCTTGAATATCACCTCTTATAATATTCTTAGCTATGCGTCGTCCGATGCGTGTGTTCACTGAATAACTTTCTAAAATTCTATTTACACCACTTCTTTTATTGCTCCAACCAATTCTATCAAAATTCTGTACTGGTGCTTTGTCATCTCTATTAAAGGTTGACAACAAAAAATCATCTTCATTGTTAAAAATTTGTAGTGTTTTTGTATTCACTGTATCACTGTTTACATATGCATGTATTTGTACGCTCATAACTGTTATATATATATACAATAGTTGTGAGTTTTTAAGCCGTTTTTCGTTGGTTTTTCACATGATGGTAATATTTTTTATTAATTATTTTTTTACGTTCTTTTATTAGATCACAATTATCTAATTTTAAAATCAAACCATGTCTTAATCTTTGCCGACATGTCCAATCACTACATTTAAGATAGCATTGTATCTCTTTCATTGTTCTAAATAATTTCCCGGTGCCATGTTGGTATACAATATATTTATATACCTTTGTCATTTGATATTATCACGCGATTCCTCCTTAAACTATTTATTCAATTGTTAATAATGGTTTTAATTTGTCACCGTTGAATGAAACATGACCTACAGCTTTTGAATACACTTTGTATGATTCCATCATACTATAATCCGTCATTTAATCCTTTAAAGAATAACCCAGAAGGGTCGCCAAATTTAATTTTTATTTTAATTTCTTTAGACACAGACGACAACGACTTCAATAATTCAATCATCTCGTCAGTCGCTATTCCCAATAAACTAATTGATGTTTGTATTGTTGGATCCAATTCGAATATAACTGCACAATAATCTTCAAAGTATTCCATCCTATCTTTACCAGTGTATTCGCAAATGATCCCAATAATACACATAGGTAATGTCGTTTTATCAACAAGATATCGGTAAGTCATATATATACTATTATTTCATGATATTTTAAGCCATTTTTATGGAATAACAAATTTAAATCTATTTCGTGAAAGATGATTTTTTATCATATTTTTTGTTAAAATTCCAGAACGAAAACCACCAGCTTGAGCAATTGTTCTACGGGGTTTAGTTGGAAGTTTTGGTTTCGTACTAACAAAAGGATCTTTAGGAGCCACTCTCCCACCTTTAATTTTATCAATAGCTTCTTTGACCATTTTTTTAATATCGTTCACGCTTTTGCCTGCTATTTTTCTAATTTCTTCATTATCAACACCCAATGTTGATTGCAATTGTTTTCCAAGTTTCCCTACAGGACTTTCTTTAATTTTCAAAGCAACACCTTTTAATATTTCATCAGCAGGGCCACTTCCAGATTGTCCAGAACCACCTTGATCAAATAGACCTTTAACTTTTTTTCCTAATTCGACTGCACCTATTCCAGTTGCTGCTAAAATACCCCCTGTCAAAAGGCCACCAACACTTAATGCTGCAGTCAGCGCTCCTGCTGGGTCAGATGCAACTTTACTAACTACGAATGATCCAATGGCATCTAATAATCCAGATCCTTCCTGGTTTACAGGTTTACTTTTTATTATTTTTTTAGTAGCTTTTCGTAATTTCTTGGGTAATCCTTTTTTAACAGCTCTTGCAAGTTGTCTCATTCTCTTCTGAGTTAATTTCTTTTTCTTACTACCACCTAATTTTTCACGTATCTTCTCATCCAGATAGGCAGCAAGAGCTTTTCCAGCTAAAGTCAGGATTGTTTTCCCAGCTGTGACGACCAATTCACCGGCCCCTTCCTTCGCGAATTCTTTTAATCTTTTGAATATGGAAGGATTTTGAATAGCGTCTTGAATTAATGATTCGTCAACTTCAATTGTGACTTTTTCGTCAGTATTAATAGCACTATCTATGGCATCAATAACTTCATTCTCTGCTTTTGATATCGATGTCGACATTGTTATATTACTTACATCAGGTATTTTTTCTCCAATCAAATCAGGAGGCAATAATTGTTTAGTTAATGTGGGAGAAACATCTTCTAATCCTCTTTTAAATTGAATACCTTTGAGACCAGCTTGTCTGTATAGCTCATCAATACCTTCTAATTTACCCATATCTTTCATTGCCTTTATTAATTTATTATCAGCCTCTCTAATTAATTGTTTCTTCTCCTTATCACTTATGTCCATTTTACTAATTTCTAGGAAATCAATATCGTGTTGCATTGCAACAGAGTCAGGTTTATTCAGAGGACTTGTGCCTCTTACTTTTGGTAAATCAATCCTAGTCCCCGGACCAAGAAAATTAGCACCCAAGAAGTGAATTTCTCCATCCATCAAAGGCCTTGATCCTGGGATCTTTTTACGAATTTTATTGGCGATAGTTTTGAAAGCTTTTAATGATTTGCTCATTGTATATTTATACTACATATTTTATTTATTGAAAACTGTCATTGTCATTTAGCATTGGCACTATTGTTAATGAAAAAGCCATCAATGAAAATTCTTTACCAGAGTCTGTTGCTCCTGAGGTACTTATTAATCTCACTAATATATCATCATCCTCATCTAAAGTTACCATAGCATCTAATGAAAAATTACAGTATCCATCATTTAACTTATCGAAAGATTCAACTAATGTCGTAGAATTATTCAATCTCAATTGAAATCTTAATAATCTACCAGTTGGAATAATCGTACCACCCGTAACAAAATCATTATTAACTGTGCCATTTGAGGTGACCTTAAATAGTCTACTTCTTGGGGTAGTATCAGAATTGTTGTTACCAATATACGTTGGACGCCACTCTTCATGTGTGGTCTCATCGAAGCCTTCTATAAGCGTTCTTTTATTGTTAGGACTAATTCCGTTAGTTACATTTGATAAATTCCGAATACCACTTGCATTCACTGAACTGATCTTAAATGGATCTCCGTTGTAACTAGCCGAATATGTCGGTATTGTTCTACAAAGGATATCTCCGGTGCTCACAGTTTCACTATAATCATCAACAAGTCTCACACTTGGACTTATTTCACATTCAAACGTACTACTTGTTGCTGAAGAATCTCCATAAGTTGGGAAGTACGTCGCTGAAATAATCGTATTAGTTGATGAGAACCGTTCTTCACCATTTACAAATATTCTATATTTGTCGTTTGTTCGTATAAGATACTCTATAAAATCACCATCTGTCCAAAATCCAGGATCATTTAATATTTGCACTCCATTCTCGTAAACATTATTTGAACTATTAAAAGCATAAATAGATGTTTGTAAATTAGATCCAGTTAAATCAATACTGTCTTCAGCAAATCCAATATTTAGATTTGCCCCTGATATACTCATAGCACGAAATCCAAATCTTATTTCGCGCCCTGTCGTGTTAGGTATTATAAAACTTTCATGACATTGGGCCCATCTCATGGCAGTAGTTGAGCTACCAGATAAAAACCTTCCTTGATTAGAAATTGTTAATGTTGCTGCACGACGGTTAGAATCTAATGTAGAATTCAACATTTCCATGGATCCTTCTAAATCACTAATTGATGCAGCCACAATATCAGTACCATCATACGTTAAAACTTGATCAACCCCTAAATTCAGACCAACTAACTTCTTATTATTATTCAAATATGCAGCTCTATTTGCATTATTATTATTCAAGAACAAGCCTTTCAGTAATGTAAGATCACCCGCTGTGTCAAATTTCGCCCGTTGAAGTGAATTAGTTGAAAATGACAACTCATTTGTAGCACTTGGGTATATACCCATATTTACATTTCCATCGAAACTGTATACGGGAGTGATAGCGTCTGCTGTATTTACTAATCTTAAATGATTAGACGTTATCCTCGTGTTATTACTTCCTGTTGGAGATATGTTTATATTACCACTTGTTGTACTTATCGTATTTAAATTAATATTAATATTGTCAATAGTCAATTGAGAAAATGATACAGAGTCTGTTGTTTGAACGTCCTGGTCCATTGCATATAATTCATTGGCCCCTTGACCAGTATTTACAGTGCCAAATGATACATTATCAGTTATTCTCACGTTTTGATCCATGATAAATAAATTATTATCCCCTTGACCAGTATTTACAGTTAGAAATGTAACTGCATCTGTTGTTTCTACATCTTGGTTCATAGCATATAATTCATTATTTCCTTGTCCAGTATTCACAGTTAGAAATGTAACTGCATCTGTCGTTTCTACATCTTGATTCATTGCATATAATTCATTATTTCCTTGTCCTGTATTTACTGTATCTGCTGTAATATTATTTGTTACAATCATTGAATCTGAATACATTATATTCCAACGCAAAAGATTTGAGCCGTTTGAAAATGTAGAGTTTGAGGATGGGCGGATTCCTATAATATCTGATCTATAGACGTTGGTACCATCTGCTGAATAAACACTAGCACCACTAGCAGCACGATAGAAGCCCGTATCGGAATCATTAATAAAAGAATATGACGGAGATGAAGATGATCCGTCGTCTGCCTGAATTTGCCCATTTATAATTAGTCCACCGAATGTAGGTATACTTGAAATTGCAATATCCTGGGGTAATGATGCTGTGAATGCTCTCTCTACATTACTCCATGTTACCTGATTACTAACATCTACAAAACTATCTTTATCTTCTGTTATTACCTCCCTTAATTCATTCGTCACTAGGTTCTGACTTGGTTCTGCAAATAACAACGTCAATGAATCAGATACGGTTAAATCGGTAATTTCCAAATCTTCATTTATAATAAAATCATTTAATAAATCTTGGTAACCATTTCCACCTAATAAATCCATTACTTATTATGTATACTAATACATGATAAATAATTTTTTAAGCTTGTTGCGGTACTCCAAGTTTAACTATTGGTTGTGTCAAAGCATCTGCCAATGATGCTGATGAATAGCTCAATGGATGTAAAACTATTTGACTTTCTTGATCGGCGTTTGGGCTCAATACATCCACTGAAAATCTGGCACCACGACCACTTTGTCCTAATCCACCTAATGAAGCTGCAGTTGCCGATATACTCAATGGAATCGCAAATTCTGGTTGCCCCAGAGCAGTTGCCAATGCAGATCCAATTTTTAGGGCACTTGACAATGGTTTTTCAGTAATTGCTTTTCCAACTACTTTCACTTCTTTTTCAATAAATTTTCCTGCTGATTTTAAACCTTTTTTCAATGTACTGCTTATATCTTCAAATACACCGGATCCAGCTTGATGTGCCCCTGAACCTAATTGATTATTAAGTAAAGAAAGACGACCTGGCAAAGGTGGTGTTTCTCCTATTGGTGTAAATTGTTGATGAAGAAAAATATTAGGTCTTTCGTTTAGATTTTCCTTATTGATCGGTAGAGGTCTTCCAGGTTCCTCCTGATTAATTAATTCCATTGGTCTAACTCGATATAGCATTATACTATTATAAAACATTATATTTCTATTAATTCATCAAAATTCTTTCTTATTTGTGAATTTCCACGATCGACATACATAAAATTATGTGTATTATTTTCAGTATCTGCTGTGGCAAATTTATATAGTTCTAAAAAATCATCAAAATCTACAGAGCAATCTAAATTTTCATATATCTGTTCTAATTTAGCTTTACGATGACCCTTAAATAATAAACAATAATCCAGCTGCATACGACTCCCCAAATCTACATCATTCCAATGTTGACTGCTAATTAAATTTTTACAACGAAAATGTCTATTTGTACGGCAGAAATTTCCAAATATAGCATTTTTTAATAGTTTGCCACAATCATCAAAGATAAATAGATGATCCAATTCTTCATATTTACTATTAGACTTTTTTGGTTTCTTTTCAAAGAAAGCCCTACCTTCTTGTTCATTTGAGTTCTCTTTGAAAACATACCCAAACATTTTACATTCCAATGGATTATTTGAATATATTACAGATTTTTTAAATCCACCTTTTTGTTTTTTCTCTTTAGTTTTCATATTAGGTTCGAGTTCGATACCATTTTCCATATCCTTAATCATCTTTTCGAGTATATTATATTTAATTACTTTATTCCTACCCCTTGAATCTTTCACAACTTCTTTACCAAATAAATCTAGATGAATACTCATAGGATTGCCCTTGTCTTTTACATGTTTTAGAATTGATCTATAACTTTTATCTTTTTTAATAGTGGGCACAAAGAAATGAACATGAGTTTTCCCCGGTTGCATAACATTTCTTAATATATTTTCTATTACAGTTGTTTTTCCACTCTTTTTCCGACTGGCCATAAATATTTGCCCAAAAGGTAAATCAAATAATTCTTTACCTCTTGGAGGTTTTTGCGGTCTGTCATTACCACCAAATACTTCAACTTTAAAGTTATTTAACTTTTTAGTATTCATTATATTATTAGACAATATTATTTATTACGTTTCTTTTCCATCTAATGATTCACTAATTTCATTTGATACTGCTTTCGGTACAACAACAATGTCAGGTTTTTCTACATCTTTCTTTAATAATTTGATCATCTTATCCATCTTGTCGTACAAAATATCGAATCTGTCAAAGTAAAATACTTTCTCACGAATTAATAAAAAGTCAAGAGTAAATGATAAATCACCAGTTCCAGTAAAATCATCAATCACGTCACCCAAATCGAACGCTTCTAAACAAAAATTAGATAATGCATTTGAATCAACTTCCATCATTGTATTAGGAGATTCTGAATAATAAGAGTCGTGGAATGTGAATAAAATATTGTTTTTTACATTTTTGAGAAAATTACAAGTGATCATGTGAAGACCTTTACCAATCACGGCTGAACTACTGTATGTTACGTTTTTTACAGCCACATAATTTGGTTTAAAATATGGGAAGAAACTTTCTGCCCATTCAGCTCCGTCCAGATCTTTAAAGAATGTTACTTGCTGTCTTCTTTGGATTTCCATTTATATTATACTTAGATAAATATAATATATATGATTAAACTTATATATTCAAATTATGTCACTGTGAAACCATTAAATTTAACATTTAATTTTTTTTGAGCAACCACGATCGATATTAAATCATAACTGTTGTTAGCATTTGTTGTGTAAAGTGGTTCGTATTTAATACCATTTCCAATCGGTTTACCACAAACTTGATTACTGTCAATCATTGCACTATTTTTATCTGATACATAATTATCAGAGTTTGTAAAGTCATCATCCATAAATGAATTTGTTTGTAAAACTAATGGAGAAAGAATTGTTGTACCTTTTAATTTATCTTTTTGTGTAGTGTAATCATGTTGTTTAGCTGGTTCAATATCGAACTCTTGCAATTTTTGATCATTAATTCTACTTTCATATTTAGTCCATTTAGTTGCGAATGATCTATTATCGTGATCAACTTTTTCATTAACTTGTGAAGCTTTTTTAAAAAGAACATTTCTAATTTTCTGTAATACACGACCATTGCTGGAAGTTATAAAAATTTGTTGTTGAACAGTTTCTGGGGTGGTTCTTGAAACACTAAAGACTGATGGATATGGAATCATATAATTCATGCCTCCTGGAGAACTAATTTTTTTCTTCAAAAGACTGACTATTTCTGGGTTCTTTTCCACTGCATAGTACATTCTAAGATTTCTTAATGCAACAGATTGAGAAAGTGTTGCGTAACCTACAGCTGGTTCGAATATCTCGGTGGCTTGCCAGTAATAGTTATTACCTGGACCGAATACCATTCTAATAACTGTTATAGCACCCAATAATATAGATTTATTAACACTAAACCAAGATCCCATCAAAATATCACTTAATCTTACTCTGTATTTAAATTCACCATCTTCATCTGCTGTTCCTATGGTGCTTTCTACATATAACATTTCCTCATTTATAACATTACCACAATTATCAGCGGCTGTTCTATTATTTTCGACATCTAATTCTGATCTGTATATTAATTGTTCTGGACCATTACTTAAATAAGATTCTCTCATGTTATCCAAAGATGAGGCTTTTTGATATCTGTGAAGATTAGTTGACAAATTCATAAGTTGCTGAGATTGTCTATCTCCTACGAATATTTGTGAAATTGGAATCATATTGTTGTGTCTATAAAACCTAGCTCCTAATGACGTATTTGGTCTGACTTCAAATTCTAAAAATGTCTTATATGGATTATAAACTACACTTGGTAATTCAAATGTTATTTCAGTAGTATCGGTTGTTTGGAGATTAAAACTTGCTGTACCTTGAATTGGATTGACTCTTGAATAGTTGTAAGAACTAGTATGTTTTTCGTTAATATCGAAATCGATACTGTATCCAAGTTCAATGTTTGATAATCCTGCTTGATCTTCTTGTTCTGCCATTGTATATTATAATATTATATTTTTTTTTATGCTTCAAGAATATTAATTGATGCCAAATCTGATATGATAGAATTTGTTTGATTCTTTTTATAGAATAAAAAAGTGTAAAATACAGGTTGCCCATTTAACTGTACAAATTCACCTGTATCTGATTCCTCTGGCTCTGATGTTAAAAAAAATCGAAATGTACTACTATTAAATCCTTCGGCCAGCTTTTTGCTATATGCTTCTATAGTTTTGTTTTCAAAACGTATTCTGCTCATTGGTGGGAATCCTGCTGTAAAAATTTCATGTAAAATATTATTTCCATAAGCAACAAATGGCATATCTGTACGAATTAATAATACGCCTTCTCCACTTATATCTATCACATTTGAACTAGTTAATGTATCTCCAACGAATACATTTGTTGAATTTTTTCTAAATCCTAGATGTTTAAACATAGAACTGGCTACATTAATTTCTGGTTGCATTCCACCATTTCCACTAACATCGTATTGATATTTGGCAGTTCTATCTTGAAATGTAACTGTATATATCCAACCTTGACTTGAACTTGCTGTCAATTGATTCGATATCTCTGTTGCAAATGTTTTCTTCTTATAGAATCCAACTGGAACTGTTATTGTGGTGTTTACACTGTTTTCTCGTAAGGTGAATGTTTGAAATTTTGCCTGGACACTATAATATGAAGCCGGTATATTTGCAGCTAATAAACAAACATGTGTATATGTAACTGATGGATCTAATTGTAGATCAAATGAAAAATCACTTGGATTTCCTGATCCTTTATTACTATCTACGTATATGATTCTATAATCATCAAATAGTGACATTATACTGTTACATTAGATATTCAAATTTATCTTGTAGCTTATCCACATCTTTTTCACCATTATAATTAGTCGCTTTTTTAAAATCTCCTCCATTTCGAATCATTCCCATTAAAAACATACATGCATGCCACCCACATGTTTCTGTGGAGTCTGGTTGCTGTTTTTGACGATTGATTTTTAGTTTTCTATGCTGGGGTGATGTAACCTTTTTATCTAATAGCATTAGATCTTGTCTAATGTCTTTTGGTAAAGTATCACCCAATGGATCAAAGTAACAAAGACTTCTGTCATTCCAATAGATTGAGCACCAATGAGAGCCAGAATCTGCACTAGTATCCATATTAATCACACAACAACCTTTCTTTGGAGGATTTGCAAATATCATTTGTTTTAAATAGTCTCTTGGTAATGCTCCTTGAAAAGATGGATAACGTGACATCAATTTATCAATATCTGAAGTATATAATATATCTTTTGTATTTTCACCTTCACCTGCTTGTTCTTCGGCTTCGGCTTTGGCTCTGGCTTTAAATGCTCTGTCATTTAAAGCATTAAACTCGTCTAAACTGAAAGCTTTTGTATATTCTTGCTCGATTTGTTTCAGTTGGCCCATTTCGATTTCTGTAGGTAATTTTTTTAATACTATTTTAAAATATTGTTGTTCTAAAGTAGTCTTTAAAGTATCATCTAGTGCCTGTGTTACGTCATCTAATTCATCTTCCACATCGCTAACTTCATCTTGAATTTGGCTTAATATAGGAATTTGGCTTAATATAGGAGCTGGTGGACTCTCTTTCACTAATGGAATAGTTGACGGTTTTAATCTATCTACAAGGCTTATTATATCAGGATCATTTTTTAAGCTTCTTGTAAATGGTTTTGATGTAAATGGTTTTCCTTTCGCATTGGAAAGCATATTATTAAAAGCTGTCATCACAACTGGACTTCCTTGATCCAATAATCTTTCTATTATGTCTCTTTTGTTTGATTGAGTTATTGAGGTGGGACTGCCAAAAAATTTATCTGCAATTGGTATGAGTTTTTTGATATGAAAATTAGTTCTGTTTTTTTCTAATGCATCTAAGAAACCATTTCTTGCTGCTATATTTGCTTTAACTTTTTCTTTTTTACTTCCTTCTTCTTTTTCCTTTTTTATTACAGATTTTTTTTTTTGTTCTAAATCAAATGATGTAGTTTGTTGTTGTGCTGTTGGTGGTTTGGGTGGAGCTTTACCTTTTGTTGCTCTTATTTTAGGAAACTTTGGACCTTTGGGTTCTAATTTCTTTTCCAATGCACTAATCTTTTCTTTTTTTGGTTTTGCAACTCTCTTTTTTGCTTTGGGTTTTGCTTTTGCTTTTGCTTTTGCTTTTGCTTTAACAAATAATTCAATGAGAATCTTTTTCAGGTTAGCTTTAGTAATTTTCTTCAAAGCTTTTTCTTTCTTCTTCTTTCTCTTTTTGTTTAATTTTTTAAGAAGAGTATCAAGAAACTGTTTTTTATTTTTGAATTTAATGAATTCTCGGCCTGTCTTTTCGTCAGTTTTTATATCAGGTAATTTGAATTTGTCGCTCATTTATATATTATAAGTTGATTTTATTTTTCAATCTTTGCTTTATAAAATTAACAGCTGTGTTTTTTTTATGATCAATTTGTTGTTTTTCAACTGGAGGAGTTATATTATAAATAATAGGCTGCTGATGTTGTTGAGGTTGATTGTATCTTTGTTCTTCTAATTTTTGGAGTTTCTTTTTATATTTTTTTTTGTCTGATTTTCTTTGTTTTGATAATTGATAAATCATTTCTTTCAATTCGTCAATGTCACTTTTCTTTTTTCTTTTCGATTGTTTTCTTTTTACTTTAGTAAAAATGTCTTCATCTTCAGAACTATCTGAATCTATATCTGAATCACTTTCTATATCAGAAGTTTCCATTATTTTTGTCAATTCAGATTCTCGTTCTTTCCTTTGTTCTATTTTTGTTCTTCTGGCCTTTGCCATATTTATCCTACTCGTGTATGATTTTTTACTAAACTTTTCTCCTATTCTTTTAGCTTCATCTGCGGCTTTATTCAATAGTAATTTAAATTGATCTGTAGGTGGTTCATTATTATGCGTTTTCATCAAGGCATCGAGATCTGCGATGATTTTGATATAGAGAGATTTATCAATAACTTTTTCAATAATTTCAGGTTGTTGTTTTAAATTTTTTTTCACCAAATTTTCATTATTGATAACTGGATTTTTATTGACTTCAATAATTTCTAATTGTTCTTTTTCTATGGGAATAACTATTTCCATTGATATATTAATAATATAGATAAAAATTTAAATAAATTGTACTAACTTGACAATAAAATCAATAAAATATATATGTGTTTCTAAAAATATGCTTTATAGTAATTTATTGAATAAATTTATTCAATAAATTTAAATTATTTTATATGAATCAATTATTAAAAATATATACTTATTGTATATGCCTGAATTTCTTAGGAGAGAAAAAAGAGATATTAATTTTAGTTCAGCCGATGGAGTCACACAAATTAAAAATTTAAAATTACCATTCAAAGCCGATCATGTCCTTGTAAAATCAATCACATTTGCTAATAACAATTATATATTTATCAACAGTTTTCCAGCATTGTGTGCTGATTTTATTAAACCTGATAAACCTTTAGCCACTTATAGTATGACCAATCCTGGTGGAATTGTTTATCCTGACGAACAATTATTTCCAATTCATTTTCAAAATGATGATTATGGTAGATCCGCAACATTTTTCTTGAAATTACTTACTTCGAACGGTCTTGTTGACACAACCATCACTGATGGTAGTTATGTACTATCATTGGAATTTCTCAAATGTAAAAAGACTTAATAATTTAAATAATTTTCTAATGATGTTGTATATATGGCATCATTATCAAATACGGCAGTCATTGACAAAAAAAATATAACTTTTTCTCATAATTTTAGGGATGCTTCAAATAACAATACATTGACAGTGGACTTGAATACAATTGTTCCATTCAAAGCAGACTGTGGAGTTATCAAACAAGTTGCTACCAGTCTTGATTTAGGCGGCTTGATAGAGGTTGACACAAAATATGATCCATTAAGTTTAGGACCTGATATGACATTGGAAAATGCGGCAAAGACATTAACTAAGACAATTAGTACTAATATTACCGGAGCAAAAGGTCTGGATACATTCACAGAGACGGATCCTTTCGAATATATTATAACTGTGACAGATATATTTAATAATAATATGCTATTTGGGATAGTATCAACTGATTGGACTGTAACAACATCAGTTACAACTGCCGATCATTATATATCATTAAATAGTGCTAATGGGGTATTAAATCATAATTCAAGCTCTCCACCATCTGATGGATTACAAATAACAGACCCTTTCGTTGCGGGAGATAAATTTAAGGTTGTAATTGTAGATGGCGGACTGACATTTTTTAAATTTAATGATAGTAACTTACAATTTCAAGAATTAAATTTTGCCCCGGTAACTTTAGAAGCTGACACTTATACACTTTTTACAAGTGATAATTCAACTCAAAATTCTAGATTTCAAGTGGAATTGTCCAGTTTTAGATTGACAGAACCAGAAATCATGATATATTTAACTAGTGATAGTTTACCTCAAGATAATCAAGTATTCACTCCAAATGGTACAGGTACGGAGGATGTGAGTGGTATAATGTTTTATTTTGCATATGCTGCACCAGAATCCACTCTTTTTTTTGGTCAAGATGAAGTTTACGTATTATCTGGTCCGTATGCGAGCACAGGAATTATGACTTTTAAATTTGAGCAATTGCAAGCAACAGAAGATGGTTATATAAAAAAAAATGAATTAAATAAAGGTATTATCTCCTGGACAATCGAATTTCAAAAATTAATAAATATATTATAAATTAAAATGCGTGTTTGGAATAAATATATAATATTTTGTTATAATAGGATAGGTGAAAGGATTCAATTGTTTTTCTGTGTAATTTGGCATTGTCAATATTCATAATTATTATATATCATTTTTTAAATATAAATTTACACTGCATCTATCCTCTATGGTACACCACCCATATTTTAATACGTTTTAATTAGAGTATTAAAATATGGTTTAATTATAAATGAATGATTGTATATGTAATAAATGCAATGGCAAACTTGCAATACTTGGAGATGATATGAAAATACCCCAATATTGTCACACATGTTTTCTGAATGACGTTCATATTGATAAATTGACACAAAAGATTATATTAAAACACGATTGTTTAAATTGCAATATGCCAATCCCGGCAATGTCTCAGTATGAAATGATTCATAAAAAACATGCCCACTTGCATATATGCCCCCACAACTTCCCTGACATCCCGTATGTAGAATTAAATATAAACCAATAGTATATGGGAAACATATTAAATAAGATCCGTAAATTCTTTGACAATGTAAACTGCTTGAGTAGTTGCTGTAACGTAGAAACTGATATAGATATTGATCTTGATCTTGATAATGATGGAAATCCCATACATATAGAAATTCATCATGGTCACGTCGATATAGATGTCCCGAATAAAATATCATGATATTTTATAATGAATAATAAAAAATCGTATTATTTGAAAAATCATGAAGAAAATAAAAGAAAAGCACGTGAACATTATTGGAAAAATAGAAATTATTATTTGAAGAAGTACCATGAAAAGAAAAGAATTAAACTTGGATTTGAAAAGAAAATTAAAGAGAAAATCATATTGTATTTCGATTAAATGTTTCCAAACTGTATTTGCGAATATGGTTTGGAATCACAGATGTAAATGTGATTTGGAGGGGGGACTTTATGCACTGATCAGCATGGCCCCTCAACTCTATATAATAGTTGTATACATGAATCTGTAAATGCCATGCTTTGACTATTGTAAACTGGGGGATATTTTTAATTGTATATGTTGCAGCAGCCAGCCATTAATAATATTTTTAAAAATAAATTTAAAAATATTATTAAAAAGGTTTAAACATTTGCCGCGTTTACATGATAAATGAGTTCACAAAGAATAAAATGCTACTGCGGAGGGTTTATACGATTCGACGGATACTACCGACACACACTAACGAAAAAACACAAACTATCCGACGGAGATGAAGACAAGAGAATATATGTTGAATTTTTAGATTCAAATGGAAATGAGTGGGTTGAATTTGCGATAAGTAAAAGTTATATTGATACGTATTTTAAGGAACATTAAAATATAATATTATTTATATGAATGATCCAATTGTTTTACGTGATTTTTTATTTTATGAATTAAGATTTTATGTTTTGTATAATATGCATATTTTACATGATGACGAACATTTCCAGAAATTAATTAAAAATAAAAAAGATTTTATAACAAATCTATCAAAAGATGATAGATTTAATATATATCGAACAGATGAACTTGTTGATTATTGGGAATCCATCAAAAGGCATTACAAATAATCTTTTTAATTAATTTGAAAAAAGATATGATGAAAGGAAAATGTGTTAGGTCTAAGTGCGTTTAAATAAATGAAGTTTATGAGATGAAAATCACGTCCGCCGTTGATTCTTTTTAACCCCAGACCAAGAGAGATCAAAAGTTATTTTTTAAT
>SDBT01007011.1_pt1 | contig 18606 bp, 15 predicted proteins | sample 2277101 | NCBI WGS metagenome assembly SDBT01 (sample SAMN10404973, study PRJNA504765) | marine sediment metagenome | isolation source: marine sediment core GS10_PC15, 103 cmbsf | place: Arctic Ocean: Southern Knipovich Ridge | collected 2010
GGGCTTTGGGTTTTGTAACGGGTGGTTTTGGTAACCAGAACGACCTTATGGTTTTCTTTCTGCATGATGTCTATAGCTCCTGTTACCAGCGTGTCGGAATCGAGCTTCCTTATCGGTTCTATAAAATCGCTTACGTCCGTAAACTCTTTAGCGCTGGCAAGACAGTCATAAATGTTTATGTATCCCACGATGTTTGCCGGCCAGCGGTCATAAACGGGCAGCCGTGTAAAATTACATTCTTTTAGTTTGTTGAGCAGCTGCGCTTTATCGGTGCTTAGCGGAACTGATTCAATCTTATTAAGCGGTATCATCACGGACCTGACGTGGATATATGACAGGCTGGCCAGCCTTGTCAGCATTTCGGTCTGTACCGAACTAAGCACGCACTCCTGGCGCGTATCCTCGGCGATGGCGCTTATATGAGGACGGTGCACGGCCGATATTACGGTTTTTGCCGCTACAGGCGAACCGGTCATTTTTACAAACAGGCCCGAGGCGCCATTCAAGACGGGCACCGCACCGCAAAAAGTAAAAATCTTGTGCGATATAAACAACAGCGTCGCACACCATGGCATCAGTGTATCGGCGCGGTAGAAGAACAGAGTTTTCGGCAGTATCTCGGAAAAAATCAGCAGTACCGGAGCTGCTATAAGTGTTGCGTATAACTCAGCGGTGTATTCAAGGGTCACAAGTTTCAACATCGCATAGGTAATAAAACTGGTAGCCAGATAATGTGCCAGATTGTTACCTATCAGCAGCGAGTGCAGCAGGGCGGTGCTGTCTCGCATAACCTTCTCCAGCAGTACAAACGACAGTGTTCCGCGTTGGGCACCGATGCGCAGCCGAAGTCTGCTCAACTGGTATAAGCCGATTTCAGCACCGCCGAAAAGTGCTCCGAGCGCAATACACAATATAACTGCCGCAATCAGCAATATTACGTTAACCATTTTTTGATACCGGTTCGAGGTTTAATATGACCGTTTCTATTCTGTGTTTGCGCACCCGCTCGACGGTAAAATGCAGGTTTTTTATATTGGTGGTATCGCCGCTTTTGGGTATTTTTCCAAGCGCCGCGGTCACAAGACCGGCAATTGTGGAAATTCGCGTCTGAAGCACGTCGATTCCGAACAGCTCAGTCCATTCGTGAACCGCCAGGTCGCCGGCGAGACGATACTGCAGCGGTCCGATTTGTTCGACCGGCTCAATTTCCGGCAAACCTTCTATCGGCCCCACTAATTCTTCGGCGATGTCTTCCAGGCAAATACTACCTGCGATGCCGCCGTATTCATCCACGACAATAGCCGTGTCTGTTTTGCTTTTGCGGAACTGCTGCAGCATTGCATCGACTTTTTTCTGCTCGGGGACAAAATAAATCGGCTCAATAAGCTGCTCGATAGGTTTGTCAGGTTCGAGAAGAACCTTGCGCAAAGAAACCCAGCCGACGATATTATCTATTGTCTCCGAATAGACGGCGACCTTTATAAGATGGTTCTTTTGCATCAGGTCACGGGCCTTGTCGGGCGCCTCTGTTATCGTGCACGTGACCATATCAACCCGCGGCCGCAGGCAGTCGCGGACTTTCAACTGTCCCAGGTCAACCACTTCCGTAAGCAGCTTGTTTTCATCGCTGGTGATTAGGCCGCGTTTTCGTATCTGCTCGATTAGCAGCTTGAACTCTTTTATTGTTATCGGCTGAGGATGCCTGCTCGGCCCCAGAACCACACGCAGCACAGGCTCGATTATCAGCAGATTGAGCACAAAAAGTATTGGTGAAAAAAGTTTCATGAATACCAGAGCCGGCACCGCCGCAGCGATGCTGATGGTTTTCGACGCCCCGTAGGCCAGCGACTTCGGAAATATTTCGCCGAACATTATCAGCACACACAGGCTCAATACGCACGTTATCACCGCTGCCGTCAAGCCCGCCTGCTGCCGCACCTTCACAGTCAGCACGCTTGCAATCGCGTAAAAAAGCACGTTTACCGTCATATTGCCGCAAAGAAGACAGGTCAGCAGCTGCCTGGGCTTTTTCAAAAGTTCCGCTGTCAGTTTATGCAGCCGTCGTTCGGATTGGCCCAGCAGGTCTATTGTTCGCGGCGATAGATTGAACAGGGCTGTCTCGCTTGCCGAAAAGAAGGCCGACCCCACCAGAAGAAGCAGCATCAGAATCGGTTGCCAGAGAAAACTTATTGGCTGTGCTGCGGCCATTGGGAAGGTGATGCTAAGAGAAACTTCAGCCACTTGACCGTATTACCTCACTTGGGTTTGGGCACAGTTATCATAAAAGTTGTTTTTTCAGCCGGTTTTGAGAATACCGAAATACAGCCGCCGTAGCTGTCAATTATCCGTTTGCAGAAGGCAAGTCCCAGGCCGCAGCCGCGGCCGCCCGATTGTTTGTCATTTTTGGTAGTGGAAAAAGGTTCGAATATTTTATCCATCTCGGCTGTGTTGATTCCGCAGCCGGTGTCACTGACTTCGATTTGAATCATGTCGGCCGTGTCCCGTGCCGTAACAGTTAGAACACCGCCGTCAGCCAGCATTGCCTCACGGGCGTTGAGAATAAGGTTCATTAACACCTGTTGAATTTGAACCGGCACCGCCCGGATTGTCAAATCTTCGGCAATATCGGTCCTGACCTCTATACGGTCCTTTCCAAAATCACGGCACAGGCCCGAAAAAACCTGTTTAACCAGTAATCCCAGCTTACAGTCTTGTTTCTCCTGGCTGTGGCCGTTTGAAAGAGCAATTATACTTTCCATAAGCTGCGACGCCCGCTGGCAATTTTCAACGGTTTTTTGCAGCGCCTTTTCTGTCAGCGATTTATCGTCGATGTGCTTGATAGCCAGTGCCGCATAATTACCGATGGGCGTCAGGAGGTTGTTGATTTCATGGGCTATCATGCAGGTATTGGTACCTGTATTGGCAAGCGCCTGAAGCCGACCAAGCTGCCATTCCAGCAGCTCATAACGGCGTTTCTGCTCTGCCAGATGCCTGTGTAGAGACCGGCGTTTTTCGATAATGCTTGTCAACTGGTCTGTCCTGTTATAGAATTTCGTCCGTAATCGTCAAAACACTAATTATCTATTCTGCAGACACCGATTGCAAGTATCTATATCGACCGTCGAACGGCTTTTTCTTGAAGCCGCCCGGCCACAGAACAGGCGGCTTTGCGGCCCTTATGAATGAAGAGACGATATTGGAAGAACTTCTGGCGCTGCTTGATGCCAATGGTGTTGCAATTCGCCGCGATGCCCTTGGCGGCGGCGGGGGGGGGCTTTGCACCGTAAAGGGCCAGCGGCTTTTTTTCCTCGATACACAGGCGCCGCTCGCCGAATCAGCTGCCGTCTGCGCCAAAGCCGTAGCCGAGGTAATTGACATTGACGGTGTTTATATCAGGCCGCTGATACGCCAGTGCATTGAACAGCATAGTAATACCCAGTACAGGAGCACGAACAATGACAGCTAAAAAAGTCGCTGTAATGCTCGATGAAATGTATCAGGTCATTGAGGTCTGGTTTCCTTATTATCGATTAATCGAAGCTGGTCTGCAGGTTGATTTTGTTGCAGGTAAAGGCCGGAAAGAATATCATTCAAAGGAAGGTTATCCGTGCGTATCGACCGTTTCAGCCAAAGATGCCGTTACCGATGATTATGACTGCATGATAGTACCGGGCGGCTTTGCGCCTGATTTTATGAGAAGAGATGCCGCAATGATAAAATTTGCCAACGACATGGTAAAAGCCGGCAAGGTCATAGCCGCTATCTGTCACGGCGGGTGGCTGTTGTGCAGCACACCTGTGTTCAGGGGTAAAAGAGCCACGTGTTTTATGGCCATTAAGGATGATATCAGAAATGCCGGAGCCGAGTACGTCGATGCCGAGTGCGTTGTGGACGGTAATTTGATAACCTCGCGCAAGCCGGATGATTTGCCTGCCTTCTGCGGGGCAATCCTGAAAAAATTAGCGACAGAAACAAAATAATCAATTGCTCGGGAACGATTTTCATGAACCGCAAAAAGGGCTACGAACAACAGGACAAAGTACCCACGATTCTTGTTGTTGATGACAATCAGCAGAACCTTGAACTTTTGCAGGCATACCTTGAGGATATTGACTGTGTCAGTGTGCCTGCCGAGAATGGCCCGCAGGCCCTGACCATCGTTGCCGAACAGCCGCCTGATTTGATTCTTTTGGACGTGATGATGCCTGAAATCAGTGGTTTCGAGGTCTGCAGACGCATCAAAAACGACCCTAAGACCACTGACATTCCCATTATTATGGTAACTGCACTGAATGAATTCGGAGATATAGAACGCGCTATTGATTCTGGCACAGACGATTTTATCAGCAAACCGGTCAACAAGCTTGAGCTTTTAACACGCGTAAAAACCATGCTGAAACTAAAGCATCTTACAGACAAGCTCGAGCGAACACTGGCATATCTGCGGGAAATCGAAAAACAGGCCCACTGGCCGGAATCACTTTAGCCAATCGCATATCACTGCCATGTCGTGCGGCTTGGTGTCTTGTCAGCGAACTTGTTCCATTCCGCATCAAGCCTTTCCTTGTCCGCTGGGCCGGGGTGAACCAGGACCCTGTACCGAAGACGCAAACTCTCCCCGCCGCACAGGGTGTAAGGTCCGTTAAACAGTACCGACGGATTGAAGAACCCGAAAACCGGCTGTGAAAAAACTATATGCCATGGCGAAGGGTGTCGCAGGTTCTCGGGATGGTCAAATACAGCAACACCCGCTGTTTTGCCGCCGCCGATTTTGCCGCTGAAATCCACCCATCCGGCCTTGCGGCCGTGACCCTGTAAATCTCTCTGGCCGTCACTGTTTACAACCTCCCAGTCGTAAAGCAGGCTCGAAAGTCTCACTCCCAGGCCTGCATATCCACCCCAGCTTCTGCCGTCTCTCTCGCCGGCTATCGGTGTGCGGTCGAGCACCACGTTGGCGTCGCACGCTGTGAACGTGCCGCACCAGTCAAAGTAATACATCCCTTCTTCATCGGGCCTGCTGACCTCGATAATGCGCCTTTCACGCAGCACCGGCGCCTCGGTAAGCCGGTGGTACTCCAGCAGCATTTCAATCCTCGCCCAGTGCTCTTCGTGAGCAAGGACCTTTACCTGCATCAGTTCCGTCAACCCTGCTGAAACGCCGTATTTATCCTCTTCCCAGTAATTGACCCCGTTAATAAACTTCCACGAAAACCACAGCCCCCTGTGCCACGGATGGTCTGCCGGCCTAAGCCACGTCAGCTCCGTACCGTCCGTCATGCTCACCGGATGAACGTAAGGCTTGCCTTCCTGCTTGTTATAATTCATCCGCCACACAACACGGTCATTGTTAAGCAGGGCAATCCAGTTATCCCCGTTCCTCCATCGATAATTTGTTTTCTCCACCCCGGCAGCCTGTGCCGCTATGGTTACTTTACCCGTTGCTGCCCACTCTGTACCCCGAAGCATCAGCGTTCGCCAGCCGCTGTTGCGCATCGCAGCCACGTCGTGACCCAGAATATTATTGAAACATCGGCCATTGCCGAATTCGGTGCATACAGCCACCGGCTCTGGTTTTTCCGTCCCGTGCCGGATACCATCGCGCATCTTGTCCTGGACCGAAAACGCCTCGCACAGTACCCTTATCCCGGGCTGTGTCGCCATCCTGTGCCATAATTCGTCCGTAATTACGAAATCCTCCATCCCGTTTGTAATCGGATGCCGCTTGTCCCTTATCAATACCTTCAAAGGCCGAATCGGGCCATGACCGGTCTTTTCCACATCCCACGTTGCACCGACCATCTGCTGGTATTGCGGCCAGTCGTGGAACGTCGCGCTGGCCGCGTGAAAAACAACAAGCCCTTTGCCTTCGCCGACGAACTGTTCCACAGCCGTTTTGGTTTCCTGTGGCCATTGATGTCCCGTCAATTCAGGCCACGCGCTCCAGTTGCTTACAATCACATCATATTTGCTCAGCATCTTCCTGTCACACTTGCCCGGCTCGTGCGTAACGTCAACCGCGAATCGCCCGCTTTCTTCGTACATTTTTTTAAGCTCGGGTGTGGTCTTCTGCCATAAATGGTTGTTTCTGCCGCTGATAATCAGTACCCGCAAAACCTCGTCTTGGCTGCGGGCGCGCTTTTGCGACAGTACCCCACACGAACAAACAAACAATGACACTGTTGCAATAACCGCCGCAGCTGATACTATTCTGACGCTTCTGCATCCGTATCTCATGGACTTTGACCTTCCTGATTCAACCTGTTTGTCTCATAAATGCCACGGACTTCTTATCGGCTTATGCAGCATCCTGTTGGCCGCCTGGTCATTGATGAAACACTCTTTCTGGCTGTCCCATACCACCTTTCGGCCCAGCTTAAGGCACAAATTGCTTATATGGCACGCCATCTCCGAACGGACCGAACTTTCAATATCGCATATCGTTCTGGACCTGGTCTTTACGCAGTCCAGAAAATTCCTCACATGGTCTGTACTGCGGTAAAGACCGACCTCATCAGGCCCGAATGTCGTACTCAGAAGATTTTTGGGATATGCGTTAATCCCCCAGCGGTCCACGTGTACCCAGCCTTCGCTGCCCTCGAAGGCCGTGCCGTGAAAAGTCGTTCTGCCGTACCGCGGCTTAAACGCCGAAACATTCAGCCCCGCACCATCATTGCTTTTTGTCTCAAGCCCCTTGAAGTTCAGGATTATACCATTTCCGTACCGCAGCACGACATCCCATTTCGTTGCCGTATCACATGCTCCCTCTGTCGGAAATGTCCCTTGCCCTTCGATTTCTATCAGGCCGTGTAGCTGGCTTCCGCCGCCCCACAGGCCGATGTCCATCGGGTGAATGCCCCACCCTGCCAGAAATCCATGAGAAAAATCACTATGATACCACCACGTTTTCCTGTCCGCCTCTTGTGAGCATCGGTCTGCAGTATAAGGCGAAAACGGCGCAGGCCCCACCCACATCTGGTAGTCTATTCCTGTTGGTACCGGCGCCGGAACTGCTGACCCGCCCGCCACGCTGCCCGGCGACCAAACGTTTATGGTACGAAGCCTGCCTATACGACCATTTCGAACCAGTTCGCACGCAAACCGGAAATTCGCGTTCGACCGCTGTTGTGTGCCGAACTGAAATACCCGCCCGTATTTCTTTATTGTTGCCCGCAGCGCCTGCGCCTCATGCACGCTCATACCCAGCGGCTTTTCCACGTACATATCCTTACCCGCCCGTGCAGCCGACATCGCGATAGGCACGTGCCAATGGTCGGGTGTGGCTATGACAACCGCGTCAATGTCGCCACGGCCCACGACCTGACGCCAGTCATCGTATGTCGCGCAGCCTTTGTGCTGGTATCTTTCCTCAACAAGCTTGCTGGCAATATCCAGCCGGTCTGTCTTGACGTCGCAGACCGCCACGACCTGTGCGTCACTTTGGGAAAGAAAGCCCTGCATCACCGCACAGCCCTGCGGACCTGCCCCGATACAGCCCACCGTTATCCGTTCGCCTGCCGCCGTCTGCGCGTTTGTGCCAAGCGCCCTCGAACTGACTATATAAGGAAAACCAATCGCTGCCGCTGTCAGCCTCGCTGCTTTTGCCACGAACTTACGCCGACCCATATCCAGTGTCATCGTAAAGCCCTCAAAATCCCCTGATTCGGTATAACCCGTAATCGGACGCATCCGGGCCTTGCAATCCACCTGAAAATATCGAAATATCCTGCCATGTTCAAGCATTATATTTGCACTTGAGGGGGTCCGTCATCTTTGCAGGTAAAAGATAGCGTTTTTTGAATCTTTCCGTTTGCCTTCTGCCCTCCGCCCTCTGACTTCTGTCTTCCGACCTCCGTCTTCCGGCAGGGGGGTGCAGAATCCGCTCACCCGCCTTTACAACTGAAACAAACCCTACATCAAACAAAACCGCCACAATAAAAGGCCGAATCAGCCATCAAAAAAACTATTACCCCAAACATACCTTAACACCCTCGAAAATCCTGTCGATACCTGTCCTTAGAGGCGGGTAGCAAATCCTTTATATCTACCGGTTTTCGGTCGAACGACTTCGATTTTGTCAGGGGCTGGCCGATGGGTAAATTACTCGAAATTCTGGGCAAGGCCATAACGGTAAATACCGCTGACCTGATTCTGCACTGGCTGAACACTGCTGCCCTAAAGCACCACACAGACCGCGAACAATTACAGCAGCTAAACGAAGTCATTCAGCTTTTGAATACAGGGAAAGTCGATACGGCCCTTGAGCGTCTCAGGGGTTATCTTTTTGCAAATTCCGATTGTCTGCATGGCCGGATGCTGGCTGCAGCCATATACCTGGATATGGGTCAGCTCCAGAGTGCCTTCGATGAACTGATGCTTGTGTATGCCAAACAGCCCAGCAATACTATGGCCCTGTACGCCCTCGGACATTGTTGCGAACGGCTGGGCCGCCAGGACGAAGCCGTCCAGTTCTACCAGGACTGCCTCAAATTCAAAAACTATCTCCAGCCACCGCGACAGCGACTTGCAGCAATTTATTTTAAAAACGGCCAGCTCGAAAAAACCATATCCGAATACGAGCTTCTCAGAAACGAATACCCCGACGACATGCCGACACTGCTGACTCTCGGTTATCTGTATATAGCCGCAGGTCGATATAATGCCGCCATTGAAATGCTCAACACCGCCATTCTCATACAGCCCGACAACTTCTACCAGCACGACGAAGAAGTCGAACAGCTTATCGCCGAAGGCCAGCTTGACCAGGCCGCCGAAAAGCTGCAGGACATCCTCACCGAACGCTGCGACAGAGTTGACCTTATAGTCAGGCACGCAGACATATTGAATATGATTGGCGCTGTCTCAGACGCCACAGCCGAATACGAAAGGGCAAGCCGTATAAGTCCCTACTATTTGGAGGCCGCCATAAAGCTGGGCACCCAGTACATGCATCTGCAGTCCGAACAGCAGGCAGGGCGGCAATTCACCACCGCCGTGGTAATAAACGACCAGATAGTGGACGCTTATATAGGCCTGGCCGTTGCCCACAAATTGGCCCGCCAGCCCCACGAAGCCCTGGGTTTGTTATCGTTGGCTGCAGCCATTGACGCCAACAGCACCTTCCTTTTTGCCCAGGCCGCGGCCTTACAATTCCGCACTGCAGGCACAATAGCCCTGCACGAATCCTCTCAGCCCGACCATAATACCCTTACGAATTTCATAATCAACGCCCACCGGCACCACATCGCAACCCGTCCCTGTGACCCCGACCTGCACTACAGGCTGGCAGTCCTGTTCGTTGCCGCCGCACAATTTAACCACGCAATTGACCATCTCACCACCTGCTTGCGAATAAACCCGACCTACACAAGGGCCGCCGCCAAACTGGCCGTCTGTCTATTCGAGACCAACCGCCATAACCACGCACTCCAGCAGCTGCCCAAACTTGAGCCTCTCGACGCCGACACACTCGACCTTTACTACAAAACAGCCCTGTTGTATTGCGACAAATTTACCTTTGCCTCATCCATGCTGAATCTGCGCAACACAATGGACGCCAACCTCACCGCCACGGACCCCACCGTGAACATATCCGTAATCCTGCAGAATCTCGGCCTGTTGGACAGGGCCACAGCCGCCTGGGAGAACCTTGCCGACACAGCAAACTCAAGCATGGGCACCGCCCACGGTGTTCAACCGCAGTAAACGCTGCCCAGACGGCAAAATCACCAATTTGCCGCAATCCGGCTTATCCCATTCCCACATGCTCCTGAATGAAACATAACATATATTATGGGACGTTATGCCTGGCCTGTCATTCCTGCGCAGGCAGAGACAGGAATCTGGTTTGTTAATGGTTGAATCGAGTTGTCATTCCCGCGAATGGAGTTGTCATTCCCGCGAAAGCGGGAATCCAGTATTTAGCCCCTCAATTTATTGAGGGGTTTGTTTAGCTTGTCTTTGCCGCGCCGCGAACTTAGCACCGGCACTCGTGTGCTCAGTTCCTCGAGCGATTGTTGGGGGTTTGCTTGGGAGTATCACGGCGCTATATTATATGGGAAGCTTTGGTGAGGAAGTTTTGCAGGTGGTCGGGGCAAAATTGTGGACATTTTATCTGGTCTCAGACAGGATAGATTGTGGAGTATCTCTGCCTTGTGTAGTGTGATATAATTGTAAGGCTGAATTTTACATCCTGCCAATCTTGCTGGCTTAACCAGCTACGGTACAAGGCCGATGACACCGTGGCCGGGGCCCCGAAGCGATATCGGCCTGCCGAGAATCTCCGACAGAATAATGGCCCTTCTGACCTCAAACGGGTCGGCAAGGTTCAACTGCCTTTCAAATAACGGCGTCGCAGCGGCTGCTGCAGGTTTTTCCGTCAAACCAGCCGGCATGGCCTTCAGGGCGGCAAACGGCTGAGTCACGGACTCGATGGTTTCCTCGATTGGTTTGGTTAAATCCGGCTGGCCTACAGCCGAAGGCATCTGATACACCGGCTGGACTATTTCGGCCTTCGGCGCAGCTGCCGCAACTCCTCGCACCACCGGTGAAGGTACCCGTACGGGTTTTGGCCTGCTGACCCTGCGCTGTGGCGGCTTGACCTGTACAACCGGCCTGGTACGCAGGCCCCCGAGTCCGCCTGGCTGGCCTGGCTCAGCCTTATTCTTTTGCTGCTTGAGCTTGTTTGACCGCGCCTTCAGTATTCCGCTGATTGTCCAGAAAACCGCTAAAAGCACGAACACAAGCAATTGCGTCCAGCCTTTAAGGTCGTCATTGCGCGCGGCAATGATTATCTGGTGCAGATTGTTCATTCTTTACTATTCTTTTTCTTTAGGCCCCGGCTTGGCGATGGAATCCCGCATCTCCGTATCAGCCTGCACGTTTTGCATCCTGTAAAAGTCCATTATCCCGAGGTTGCCCTTTTTGAACGCCTCTGCAATCGCCAGCGGCACCTTCGCCTCGTTTTCTCTGACCAGTGCCTTCATTTCCTGCTCGCGTGCCACCGCCATAGCTCTGCGTTTCTCAGCTTCAGCCTTGGCCCGTCTCATGTCGGCCTCAGCCTGGGCAGCCTGAAGCTGCGCACCGACGTTTTCCCCTACGTCCACATCGGCAATGTCAATCGACAGGATTTCGTAAGCGCTCCCGGCGTCCAGACCCTTGGCAAGAACAGCCTTTGAAATCTCGTCCGGGTTCTCGAGCACTCTTTTGTACGTAATTGCGCTGCCGATTGTTGTTACTATTCCTTCGCCTACGCGCGCAATAATGGTTTCCTCGGTGGCACCGCCGATGAGTCTTTCTATATTGGCCCGCACGGTCACACGTGCCTTGGCCTTTAGCTGTATGCCGTCCTGGGCCACTGCATCGACCGTTCCCCTGCTTTTAGCCGGGTCCGGGCAGTCTATGACCTTCGGATTGACGCTGGTTTGGACCGCTTCCAGGATGTCACGGCCGGCAAGGTCGATTGCCGTGGCTGTTTTAAGCGTCAGCTCGATATTGGCTCGGTTGGCTGCCACCAGTGCCCGCACAACGTTGGGCACCCTGCCGCCTGCCAGATAGTGACTTTCAAGGTCTTTGGTCGTCACACTAAGACCTGCCTGAATTGCGGTGATTTTGCTTAGCACGATTGTTCTGGTATCGACTTTCCGCAGCCACATCCCGATTAGTTCCGAAAACTTCACCTCCGCCCGCGAAAGCTTTGCCTGCAGCCACAGCCGGAAAAACTTTAGCGCCACCAGGAAAAACACCAGCACTGTTACCCCGATGACCAGCAATATCCCGACCACCAGTATCCTTACTGGATCGGCGGCTGCTGCAACTGGGTTTGTTAAATTGTACATGTTCTTTGCCCTTTCTTATGTTTAGCTTTCGATTGCGCGGACCGTCAATTGTGTTCCCCGCACATGGATAACCTTGACTTTTGTTTCTTTCTCAACATAACCGCTTTCTGCCACGCATTCAAGTCTTTCTCCCGAAAAATCACACGTTCCCACCGGCCGCAGCGGTGAAATCACCGTACCAACGGCCCCCAGTTTGCCCTGCAGTTGCTCGCTGTCGGGTATTGCGTCGCCCCGCTGGCGCTTCGGAGGCGCCAGTGTAACCGCCCTTCCGAAACCCGTCCTCGGAAATACCCTGTACGCCAGAACCAGGACCGTCGGAATCATAACTATTGCTATAACCACACCTATCCAGCCGGCGGCGCTGCTGTGACGGAAGAATATAACCAGCCCCCCTGCCAGGCACGCCAGCGAGCAGACGCTTATCAGTCCCCCGCTGGGTATGAACACTTCGGCTACGATTAGAACAGCCGAAACAAGGTACAAAAAAACAGCAAATATAAGCCACCAGTCCATAGGTCAATTGATTATTGATTATTGATTATTCTTTTACTCGAAACTATTTTAATGTGTGGATTCTTCTGTCTTCTGTCTTCAGTCTTCTGTCCTCAGTCTTCCGTCTTCTGTCCTTTAACAACTACCCTGTTACCGTGAATTTCCATTATCTCTACCGCTGTGCCTTTGTCAAGAAACTGTGCCTGTGCCACGCAGTCAACAATTGCGTCATTAAACCTCGCTTTTCCCGTAGGCCTTAGTGTTGAAACGACCTCCCCCACGTCACCGACATTTACCGACGGCAGTTTCCTTTCCGGAGGCGCGGTCATGCTGACCTCGAATTCTGTACCTTGTTTGGCCACAGCCGGCGTAAGCATCAATCCTGTCAGCACCTCAAGTCGCGGCAGGTATTTCGCCAGTATCCACGCCAGGACGATAAATCCCGCAAATCCAAACACCAGCCCCAGCGCCCCGTTTGTGAACAGCTCCCAGTCGAAAGCGGTTTCAGGCCACGGTATTTTATCCGGCGGGTTCCTGACCAGCATCCCAAACAATCCGCCCAACATACATATTATGCCCAAAAATCCCGCTACGCCGAAACCCGGCAGCACGAAAAGCTCTATTAGAAGCAAAAGAACCCCCACTATAAATAACGCCACCTCCAGCCAGTTTGCCAGCCCTATCAGGTATTTGCTGCCGATAATGACGGTTATGCAGATAACCGCCACCATGCCCGGCAGGCCAATACCCGGCGTGCTCAGCTCCAGGTACACCGCAAGCATCGCCACCAGAACAAGGACACCCATCACCGCCGGCGAGTTCACCCATCTGACCATCTCCTCGGACCACGTTGTCGGCAGCACCATTTCAGGTTCGGCAAAGGTTACCTGGTCGCGACCAGCTAAAAAATCGAAAACGCCCTGCCGGTCTTTGACCTGTGCCCTGGCGATCTTGTATTTGAACGCCTCCGACGCCGTAAGCGTCAATATCTGGGTATCGCTGACAATCAGCTTCTTGTTTTCTATATCATAGACATTAGGGTCTTTGGGCATCTGCCTTTTTTCGAAAAATTCGTATTCCTGTGTTTGCAGATTCCTGACCCGGTAAACTTCGCTCTGGATGCTGACCATCGCCTCCAGTAATGCCACGGGATAGCCGTTTGCCTCTGCCGCTCGCTTGAACGCCACCCTTGTAAAGCTTTCCACTTTTTCGCGCTCGACCCCTTCGAGTTTAGCACCGATTTGTATGGGCGCGCAGTCGCCTATGGTTGTATTTTCCAGCATTATTATGTCCTGGCACGAGACGCTTATCATCGCCCCTGCCGATATGGCTTCGGTGGTTATATAGGCCGCCGTATGGGCTTTTTTGGCCACCTCGAGGATAAAGTATTTGGATATGTCGTCAGCAGCCTTCAGCAGACCGCCGTAGGTACTTATTTCATAAATCAGGTACTTTGCGCCGGCGTCGATGGCTGTTTGGCTCCTGCGCCGGATGGATTTATACAGCCCGTCGTCTATTAATCCCTTGCAGACGATAACAGCCGCCTTCACTTTCGGCCGCTCAATACTGACCTCATTGACATCAGCCGACACCGCCGATTTATACACCAGCACGCACGCAAACAGCATCAGGATTGTACGGTTAAAATTCTTCATACAAACTAATTTACCTTTATGTTGTTGCCTTGGCAACATCTGTTTTTATTGTTTGCTGTTTTTTGTCTGCCGGCGCTACCGCCCCGGGAAACCCGTCTTCGTACAGCCCGTTTCAAAAACCGTCATTGGCCGCCGGCTTGCCCTGGTGTTGTCCATCTGGCAGCAATCCACAAGCTGATTGTCGGCACAAAAACTGTTTTTCGTACAGGCTATAACAGAAAATTGTGGTATGATAGACTTTCTGAGAATTTTTAGCTGTCTTCAGCCTGTGCCTGCCCCTCAGGTGCCTGCGGCTCAATGGCATGAATCCCGTCCCATTCCAGCCCCCCTATTACCGACTGTGCGATATTTGTCAGGTGGTCGCCCACTTTTTCCACGTTGTCCACAAGGTCGATGAAAATCAGCCCCGCCTCCGCCGAACACTGACCCCTGCTCATCCGTCCCACATGGTTACGGCGGAACTCTATCTGCATGTTGTTGAGGTTCTTTTCGTTACCAAGCGCCAGCTTTGCTGCCTTGGTGTCATCCTTCTCAAGCGCCGTTATGACATAATCGAACATCTGGCTGCACTGCTCTCGCAGCCTGCCGACATCTTCCATGGCCGAATCGCTGAACGTTAATTTATTAACTATTTTTCGCTCAGCCACTTCCACGATATTAACCGCATGGTCGCCGACACGCTCGAGGTCATTGATTGTATGCAATAATACCGGCAGCTTTCGTGACAGCTCACCGGACAACTCCGTTCGCGCCAAAGCCGCAAGATAAGATGTAATCTCGAACTGAAGCTCGTCGATAAAATCTTCGCTTTCCATTACCAATTCAAGCTGTTTCCTGTCGTCGGCAACAATACCGTCTATCGCGTTGGCAAGTGCACCTTTTGCTTCGTAAGCCATCCGAACGATTTCACGCCTGGCCTGCAGCATCGCTATAACAGGTGTCCTCAGAAAGTGTTTTTCCAGAGTCATGGGTTTTTGTATTCGCTCGTCTTCCTTCAGCGGCAGAATCTTCATAACTATTGCCTCCAGCCATTTTATGGCAGGAAGGAACATAAGTGTATTGAATACGTTGAACATACTGTGCGCGAAGGCAAGCTCTAACATTATTGTGCTCTGCGATAACTCCCACGGCGTGATATAGCTCACGACTTTACTGAACACACCCGTCCACACCAGCGGCAGCATATAAATAACACCTATGACGTTGAACATCGTATGTCCTCTGGCCACACGCTTGCTGTTACGAGACGCCTGCAGCGCAGCCAGTTCCGCCGTAATCGTCGTTCCTATATTGTCACCCAGAATAAACGGTATTGCCACCCGCGCCGCAACATCCCAGTTTGTTCCGAACGCACCCTGAAATGCCAGAACCTGAATTATCATTATCGAAGCCGAGCTGCTCTGCAGCAGCATCGTCAAAACTGTGCCCGCGAGAACGGCCAGTATCGGGTTATGACCCAGCCAAATCAATGTGTTTTGAACTTCTGTACTGGCTTTCAGCGGTGCAAATGCGTCCTTCATGAATGAAATACCCAGAAACAAAAGACCAAAACCCAGCAGTATTCCACCGATATTTTTTACCTTTTGCTGCTTTGCCGCCACCTGAAGCAGAAAACCCACTCCGATGGCCGGAAGTGTATAAGTCGTTATCGCAAACCCGCCGATACCCAGTGTCGATACCAGCCACGCCGTAAAGGTTGTGCCTATGTTTGCGCCTAATACAACCGAAAGCGCCTGTTTCAAAGTCAGCAGACCCGCATTGACAAAACCCACCGTCATAACCGTGGTCGCCGAGCTGGACTGAATCAGGCACGTTGTTAAAGCCCCTATCAGCACCGCGATGACCCGATGTTTGGTCAGAGACTCCAGAAGCGTCCGCAGTTTCCGGCTTGCGACCTTTTTCAAGCCATCCGACAGAAGGCTCATCCCGAACAAAAACAAGCCCAGTCCCCCTACTATACCAAAAAGCGTTTCCTTTAACATGCCGTTATATATACTTGCTTTGGGGTTTTCCTGCCAATGTTTTATTTTAGGCGATACTCTTTTTTAAGCTTTTTAAGCCGACCCTGCATCTGCTTTAGAAGTTTTCTATGACCTTGCTGACCGAACAGATTATTCATTTCGAGCGGGTCGTTGGCCAAATCATACAACTCGTCGATATCATCTTCCAGTTCGGGATAGTGTATATACTTGTAGCGCTGCGTTCGAACGCCCTGCATAGTGACAATACCCGGTGCGTAGTCTTTTTCCTGAAAATACTCATACAGAAAGCAATCCCGCCACGCGATTTGTCTGCCTGCCAGAAGCGGTGCAAAAGACACGCCCTGCATTGAATCCGGAATATCAACTCCACCTAAGTCCAGCAGCGTCGGCGCAACGTCGATATTAAGAACCATTTCTTTTATCCTGCTGCCGGGCTTTACAAGTTTCGGATATCTGACTATCAGCGGAATACGTATCGATTCTTCCCACATGACCCTCTTATCAATGCCTGTTCGGTGCCCACCGAGCATAAATCCGTTATCGCTGGCAAAAATTACTGCCGTATCCTCAAGTTGCCTTGAGACTTTCAGCGTATTTATGATTTTACCGATACTTTCATCAACAGCGCTCAACGTGCGAAAATAGTCGCTCAATTTCTCATTTCTTGGATTCCACCTGCCCAGCGGCACTGTCTCGGGTATTACCTTACCCTCGCTCTCCTGCCACTGCTTCTTATGCAGTCCGTATAACCGCCCCCGCCGCAGCCACTTGGGTTTTCCTTTGTAATCATCTTTGAAATTTGGCGGCTCATCAAGAAGGACATCAGTGTACAGATTTTTATGGCGGCGTGCCGGCGTGAAGGGACCGTGCACCGCCTTATGCCAGACAAACAGGCAGAATGGTTTGCTTCTTGGTCGTGACAGCCACTTGCACGCGTAATCGGTAAGTATATCGGTGATGTACCCTTTCTCGGCGAAGCTTCTGCCGTTTTCATTCAGATGGGGGTCTATGTACTTACCTTGTCCCTCGAACGACAGCCAGTAGTCAAACCCCCGACGTGGTTGTGCGTGTTTCTTCATGTGCCATTTGCCGATAAAAGCCGTTTCATAGCCGTTTGCCCCCAGCAGTTCGCTCACCAGCGGAATTGAAGCATCCGGGTCATCCTGTGCGTTAATGGCAACTTTGTTTCTATGGGCGTAACAGCCGGTCATAAAACACGCCCTGCTCGGCGAACACAGAGACGTGGTGACAAACGCATTTTCGAACCACGCCCCCTCACGCGCAAGCGCATCCATATTGGGCGTTTTTAGAAATGGATATCTTTTTGCCAGGCCGATTGCATCGTGTGCCTGGTCGTCGGTGAGTATGAACACAAAGTTTGGCCGGCCCGTTTTTCCGTTGAATTTTACCCTGCTGCCCATTGGCCTGGCTGTGCCTGCAAATGTCAACCCCAGCACACCTGCCTGCCGTATGAATTGTCGTCGGCTTAACTTGTGTTTGTGAGCCATTTCGCCGTCACTGACTGTCAATCAGTGATTTTCCGTAAAATCTCAACCCCTTGCTGAATCTTTTCGTTACTGGTTGCATAGCTTATTCGAAAGTGCGTATCTTTTTCGCTGAACACTTTGCCCGGTATAACCAGAACGTTGCAGGCTATTGCCTTTTCGCAAAAGCTTGTTGCATCGGTTCCTGGCGGCGTCTTGACAAAGGCGTAAAAGGCTCCGCCCGGCTTCACCACTTTAAATTTATCTTTCAGCCCCTTATATACCAGGTCTCTTTTTTCCCTGTAGGTATCTACCAATGCGCTCACATCATAATCCATCGCCGCCAGTGCCGCTTTCTGGAATGGTGTAGGTGCACAAACAAACGTGTACTGCTGTAACTTTGTCATTTCTTCTATTACGTTCGCAAGGCAGTCGTGCGCCGCCACATAAGCCACTCGCCACCCGGTCATCGCGTAAGACTTGCTGAACCCCCGCATCACAAGCGTTTTCGGGTAGTAGTCTGCTATGCTTGCACACGCACCATCGTAGCAGAACGTCTCGTATATCTCGTCGGCAAGTACGGTTATACCGTTTTTTGCTGCAATGCCGGCCACTGCCTGAATCTCTTTGCTGCTGTACACTACACCTGTGGGGTTGCACGGACTGTTAACGACAATCAGCTTGGTCTTTTCTGTAATGCTGTCGGATATTCTCTCTACCGGCAAACGAAATTTATCATAGCTGTTTACAAATACGCATTTGCCTGCCAGCAGATTCACAAGGTGTTTGTACATTACAAAATAAGGGTCGGTTATAATCACCTCGTCACCCGGGTCGATAAGCGTCATAAACGCCAGCAGCAGTGCCCCGCTGACCCCGCTGGTAACCAGCGTTGCCGGATTCTGCCAACCGAACCGCATCTGCGCCCAGGCCGTTATTTTTTCTTTAAGCGCGCAGTCCCCTGCCGTTTGCGAATACCTGTTATGACCAGCCGTAATGGCCTTTATGGCTTGCTGTTTTATTTCATCGGGCACATCGAAGTCCGGCTGACCTATCGAAAAATTCACGCCGTCTTTGATGGAAGCTGCCAGTGCGAACACCTTTCTGATGCCGCTGGCGTCTATTTGTGCCATCCTGTCTGCGATAAGTTTCCTCATTT
>SDBT01007012.1_pt1 | contig 18602 bp, 45 predicted proteins | sample 2277101 | NCBI WGS metagenome assembly SDBT01 (sample SAMN10404973, study PRJNA504765) | marine sediment metagenome | isolation source: marine sediment core GS10_PC15, 103 cmbsf | place: Arctic Ocean: Southern Knipovich Ridge | collected 2010
GGAGTCAGTTTCTTGCCACGCACAGAACCGTCCCGAAGTATCTTCTTTGCTTTGGCAACTGTCAGGGTTTTAGCCATTATTTCTTCCGATCAATCTGCTAATTCTTTAATATACTGATATCGAATTCTACAATCTACCAAACATACTCTGTCGGTAAACGGAATCCATATTTTGTCTTTAGTTACAAAATCATACGCTTCCCATTGACCGGAACTATTCTTGCTGACTCGCACACATAAATTACCTTTGTACTTGAAAAATTGGCCACAGGTCACATTGCCCATCAAGGGTGTAAACGTATGCTCAATTATTTCGACATATCTCGTTCTATTACTTCCGCCACTTCCTGTCGGTTCACTCGTTGCCATTATACATCCTCCACAGACCGATGAATCTCGTTAAATATATCTGTTGCAAATCCCATCGTCTACCTTTCATGTCCGCTATTGGTTTAGTCTAAATCAGGGTGCTTAACATGAAAGACGCCACTAATCGGGAACATGGCAATAGTGTTATCCTTCGTCTCAGTCGATTCCGTCTCTACAGTGCCCTTACGAGTCTTTTCTCGCGTAACCACCTTGAACTCCATCCTTTCCACGATACTAAGCCAACTATCGCTGATAGACCAGCAATTAGCCGACTTGAACACTTGCGGGTTACGGCGAGGGTCAATGAACGATACCTCTACGCCTTTATGTTCCATTCTCTGTTTCCTTTGTCCATTATTCATCTGCTCCACATATATCGGGTGGGGGACTATGATTCACATGGCGGGGGCCGCCCTGGGGGGCAAGCCCTTCCTGAAAAGGCCCCCCTGTCCATTGTAAGCCCTGCTATGCCCATATCTGGCTCATTGTCCGGCTCTGGCTGTGTTCGTGCCTTGTCGCAGACGTGAGGTGTACTCATGGACTGTACCGCCTCTTTGCACCATGCCTCACTAAACACTATGCCCAGCACTGCTTTGCCTGTGTCCATGTACTCAGTCATACCGCCACTCCTGCGTAGTCCCAGTCGCCTGGTATGCTCACCCTGTTGGCCTTGAGCCCTGCCTGCTCTAACTGTTGGCTGTTCATCCACGGCCCCCAGTTGAGCTTGTCAGGCTCACGGCGAGGGATGTACTTCTCTGGGTATGCTTGGTAGTGTTTGAGGCTGGCAGACATATCGTCGGTATCAATCGCAAGCTGATCCAAAGGATGTGTCCCACTTGGCTGTCCCGCTTGCTCTTGTCCCACTTCAGCCGTGACAGATGTCACGCCTTCGGGTGTCACGATGTCACGTTTCCTTGCCCTGCTGTCACGTTGCCGTTCTGCTGCCGTCTTTGCCATTATACTGCCTCCTTGCTCAAGTGCAGGCTTATAACCTCGCCAGCGATGTCTCTCGCCAAGGTAAGCTCAGCAGGCGTAAGGGCTTGCGGTGCATCTTCGTGGACTTGATTGTCCTTGTCCATGCCGTACAGCCGAGCAAGGCCGGTAACCGCACTTACGGCCGCGGAGGGTTGCTTTAAGCCCTTAGCTTGGTCATAGATCGCTTGGTACATCTCATCAAGATTCAGTACCGTCCGTCCCTGCTCCCTACCCTGTTTAGCATCTATCCTTGCAATAGCCTGTTTTACGAGCACATTCGAGTACAGTTTATTACTTGTACCTCCCCTTGCATAAGCCTTTGAATAACCTGCACTTATGAGCCCTTGCTCCTCATTCCGTCCATTGCTTGTAAACGCCCTTGCTATAGCTTCAACTGTGCTTTCGTTGTTTATGTTTGGCATTGCTCGACCTCTTCATATACCGGCGGGTGCTGCTTTACATACAGCGTTGCCGTGCCGATGTTTCTTACTCTCCGCCTGAATCTCTCATCCCTCTCTTTATGTGTTTGGCTTGTTTTGGAGTAGAATCGGTACAAGCTCTCTCCACATGTCGGACAGCCATAATCAAACCTCGCCTGCTCTATCACCGACACGGGCATTGCCCTGTCGCACTGAGAGCAGTATCTTATGGCTTTGACCGTGCTTTCGTCTTTTATGCTTGGCATTATCTAACATCCCATTTTAAGTTCTACTATCCGCCTGCACTCCCGTAAAAACCTCCTTACCTGACTGTATTGCTGGCGGTCCAGCGTCCTTATGATACTCTCGTGGATTGTGAACCGAAAGCGGTGTTTTGCTGTCGATGGCCTTCTTTCAGTGTTTTCTGTCATTTGCAAGCTCTCAGTTTGCCCCACAATCCATTATCTCGGTTCGGTTGGTAGTCTGGCTACCCCTGATTTCAAATGGCTCCGGCTCCGGTGTTGGCTCTGTCGGTTCACCGTCGAACCATTCGTCCAGGAGCTTTATCGCTGCTTTGTTGTCTGGTTCTGTTGCTGTCATAATGGTTGTTCGCCGGCACTTAATACTATATTTTGTACTAAATCCCTATTGACAGATTGCAACTGCCTGATTATCTGGACAACATCAAACAGCATCCTTCCTTCGGGCCGGCTGCTCAGATGCAGGTTCTCGACCTTTTCGCAATAATCGTCAATTTGCTGTTCAGTGAATTTAAGCGTTGTTTCCTCATGTAACTGCTCATCAATCTGCACTAATGTAGTTCCCATTCAATCACCGCATATTCTGCATAAATTCTCGTTTTTCATCTCCGAAGACTGTATTCGTATCAGACGATCCAGCTCTTTTTCCTTCTTGCGCTCGTCTCTATAGCGCCAAGGCTTGTGACCCTTCTTTCCAAGTTTAAGTCTTTGTGTCATGTTTCCTGTCCTACCCCGCAACAGCTTCGGGCTCAGATTAAGAACACTTCCCCCTAAAAATAGAGGGAATTGTTAAAAACTTTCATCCAGCTTACGGGACGAGTTGAAGTTTCCAACCCCAACAGTTGCTTTTAAGATGTTTTTTATACTGTGGACATCAGGTCGTACTGTTCACGCCGTCATTACTCTCGTAACGGGACAGGTCGGGGGATTTAAGTCAATACCTGCCATCTGTAACCACCTGCAAGATTGTCAACGGGCTCTTGCGGGCCGTCCTCGCTGCGTTACCCAACTATAGGGTGTTGCCTGCCTGCATGGGCGAGTCCACTGAATCACTTGTGCGCATTAAAAAACCCGACAGGGATGATATGTGGTTACAGATCATCGCCTGCCAGGGAATTACTCGCTTTATTCTTATTTCTTTACCGTAACCATTCATATATTTACAATATACCCCACAAACCGCAACAAGTCAAATACCAATTTCAAAATAATTGAAAGTTTTTTCCCGCTTATCAGGCCATAACCGTGGTTTTGCGATATTTTCTTAAAATACCCCTTGACTTTGGGCCGATCTCGGGGTATACTTTAATCATGGAACGCACTACAATACAATCAATAATCGAAACCTCGTCCGGGCACTCCCTCGGTGCGTTCCAACCGGGCGGGGTTTCATTTTTAAGAGAGGTGAAACATGGAAAACATGCTTAAATTTCTGGACTGTGTCATCAGGAAAACCAGACAAAAACAACTGGACGCAAAGACATTAGGCAAGAAAGTACCCTTTGCAAGAGATTTACGAAAAGCCGAAGACGCCCGCAATACACTCCGGGGGCTGTTTTATGCTTACGGGGATTTTGAGAAGCAGGGCGAAGATTTCGAGCTACCTGAAACCAAGTGAACCGGGCAAGGGGTATAATGTAAACAGGGTTTAATTGAGAGGTGAATTATGAAATTGTATCTTGACAGCGGGAAACACGAAATCACAAACGAAAAAGGTCAGGTCGTCAGTGTTGGTAATGCCAAGGCTTTCTGGCTTGCTGGAGACGTGGGGGATTGTTCGCAGTCATTCCAGCGGCTTGCAAATTCTGACTTCGATTTCGACAAGATGGATGACTTCTACAACACCGCCGACTAAGCCTTCACCCGCGCCCGTGTAGCGCCGGGCCAGGGTAACGGCTTAATGTTAATCTATTTAACGAAAAGACAGGATTATGGATTTGACAAGTGAAAATGTTAGCACTGTTTTTATGGATTGTCTTTTTCAAGACGGGGAAGACACCGACAATCACGTCAAAGCTGAAGGGATACGCAGCACTGTCGGGTTACATCCTGAAAGGCTGGAGTCCCACCGAGACACTGTTGCGGCAATGCTTGCCTGTTTACCTGACGAATTTCATGCAAATAAAGGCGGTGGCTGGTCTTTTCTCAACGTTTGCATGGACAAGGACGGACACCAGTGGGGTGAGCATCAGAACATGGAACAACTGTTTCAATTAGGTATCGCTTTGGATTTAGCGAAATGGCAAATGCCTCGCGAGATGTGGTGGACGTTGCCCGGTGGCATGCCTTACGTGGTCATTAACTGAGCTATTCGCCAGGGTAACGGCTTATATTAACTTTATTGAAAGGGATGAGAAATGTCAATGCCAGCGATCAGAATTGTAGATGTGCAGAATAACAACGAAATTGTGGACCTGCGAGAACTCACGCAAACCGCGCTCGGTTCTTTGATTTTTGAGTGCGAACAACTGCTCACCGAAATCAAAGATGCAGAAGCCGATGCCCAAGACTAAAACAATCTTAACCGCCCTTAACCGGGCCGGGCATTTGCCCGCAAGGGCAGGAAGTGAGAATGTTATGACACGCACAATCCAATATCAGGCAATGGATGGTATATGGCGTAATCTGGAAGTCGCTGATATTATAGACCCTTGCCCCCTCGATGTAGTGGCCTTATCATTGTTGGAGGGATGCAAACTGGCCCTAATTGCAATACCAAACAGCTTGGAGAATACGGAGACAAGAAAATATATCAAAGCCGCTATCGCAAAAGCAGAGGTAAAACCATGAGAATTAAGCCTGTATTTGCTTGGTATGATTTTTGGGTAGGAATCTATTATGACCGGAACTACGCCTTATACGTCTTCCCTATTCCAATGGTTGGATTCAAGATTGAATGGGCCGTAAAGTGTGAGCGGTGCGGCAAGCGATTGTACCCGAACGAAATAAGTAAATATTGCGGCTATCCACATTGCTACAAATGTAAGCAGTTCGAGGAAACATTCGATGAGGATTATGCTTAAAGCAGAGATGAAAGAGAGGATGTTATGAGTGAACACACACCGACACCGTGGTATGTATCAGAGAGTGTGGATATAAGAAGATGCCCCGATTCGATTGTTTGTACCTGTAATGGATATAAACAGGGTTCGGGTATAGCTTTTGCAGAAGATGTCGCTAACGCTGAATACATCGTCCGGGCGTGTAATGGATTTCCGGCGATGAAGAAGGCATTGGAAACACAAGACAAGCTGCTCTGCGATCTTGGTTTCCGCAAAGGCTACGTCGAAAAGTATGATGCAATGGAGAAAGCAATTATAGAGTCTATAACACAATTATGCGGGAAAAAGTGTTCGGGATTCTGCGCCTGTTCTGAGTGTTCGCGGGGTGCTGCCAGGTTCGTTCTTGTAGCCGCCCTTGCGGCAGGAGATGAATAATGACAACCTGCGAAGTGAAGCGCTGTCGCCGGGACTATTCCCCCCGATCTCGCGGGGCGTATGGGTAGCAGGTCATGGCTTATTCTCCACAAATATAAACTGTCGGCAATTGGGGCATCTCTTTTGAGAGGCCCAGCAATATACCTGCACCCGCTTTCCCTTCTTCATCGCCTTTGAGCAATTATGCCGTAGAATTCCTATTGTAAAATGTTTCATGTCTGTTTCTCCTGTAATAGTTTCGGATCGTCGGTTATCTCGCTCATGGCTTACTCCTTTAGTAGCGCTTGCGTTCTGTCATATATCCATTTCATGCCGTCGCCGTCATCGTAGACTCCATCCGTTTCTATTTGCGTTTCGCCGCAAGCAACGGCTTCGATCTCATCCATCGCTTCCCGCAGCCGCTTGTTCTCCTCCCTAACAATGTCGTATTCGGTTTTAGTGTAATTTTGTTGCTTAGGATCGTACATGGCTTATTCTCCTTTCGGTAAGTGGATGGGACGCCAGTGGGTGATGGGGCCAGAATTGTGATACCCGCTCAAAAAAAACGCCACATTCGCTTCGTCTGCATCGTGGTCAATATTCTCCCACACCATGCCGCCTGACTCAAAAAGCCACAGAACATATACATCTCTTTCCGGCAACCCCTCCGCCACAGGTATCCAGCGGTGCTCCAACAACTTATCTCTCAGGCGGCAGGCTATCTCGTTTTGCTTAATTGCTTCGCTGCAAAGCTCCTGCTTGTCTGTGTTGGCCGTGGCGAGTTTGACTGCTACAATGCCATAATGCTCCAAAGACGTATGTTGGAATTGCAGTCGCTTTTGTTTTGAAATCTCGGCCTCGCTTTTTTGAATCTTGACTTCGGCCTCTAATGTTTCAATTTTCCTCTTTGCCGTGGCGAGTTCGGCTTGGAGTTGCTTCTCTTTACATACCGTGTATGGGCATTCATGTAACATTTGTTCGCTTTTGCTCATGGCCTCACCTTCTTTCCGCCTTTAACAGTTCCACTAAGCCTATCAAACTGGGATTATTAGGGTCTTTTGCTAAAATTATTTCAGCTTGCAGAATTAGATCATTTGGGTCAGCAGGCTCAGTCAACTCAACAATATCCTCTGGCGGTTGATTTGGGTCTTCAGCCGGCCAGACTGGTATTGGCAGCGGTGTGAAATTTGTTGTAATGTCGGCTATGAAACGCATAGATTCCACCGTACCTGTCCCGCCCGCTACACTCAGTTTTGTAATCATAGTGAGTTCCCCAGAACTGCTACCGTCAAAATACATGCCACCGGCGAACGGAATCCACCGATGACCGAGTAGGCCCCATCCAACCGGGGTGAGTTCCCTTTTGTAATCTCTGGCATACTCGCCGAGATCTTTTAGGTTATACAAACCGCCCTTATAAAGATAAGAAAATTCCTCTAATGTCAATCTCTCAGGCGTTGCGCCTATCGCTGCGATGATGACGATCAATCTAATTAGGTTTTTCATTCTTTCGTTCCTTACCAGTCTAAAGTGCCTGCCCTGATACACGCGATCGCAAAAATGCAACCCACGGCAACATCCTGTAGTTCCCTTGCAACATCGTCAAGGTTGCCCTCGTGTACCGCTTTTGTAGTCTCGTATGATTCTTCTTCAAGAAAACCTAATATCTCGTGCCGTGATAACCATGAGCCCCACCCTTTATCATTGTCGAGTCGGTCGAATAACTTGGTCGTCGTCTCGCTAATTGCCCTCCCAACCTGTGCCCTCGTTATTTGTGGCCTATGGTCTTTGTCGCTTCGTTTCTGATTCATCCTTGTTCCCCTTCCACCGCCATTGCAGCGGCCTGCCATTTTTCCATTTTGCCAAGAAGTTTAGCTGCCCGCTTATCTGTTATCGGTTCTACGCCGCCAAAATGATGTAATCCCCAGCGACTGTCCTTATGGTCTGGGGGCAGTAGATACTTATTGCCGCGACGGGTTGTTCTGGTTGTGTTTAGACGAGCGAAACGCTCTGCCATTATTGCGGCCGCATTCATTTGTCATACCTCCCTAAATTGACATAATCCCACTGCCTTCTGGCAAGAAACATTTCGGACAAACCCAAACACCGTCATCGTCAGGGTCGTCGATTGGATCGTATGTATCCCAACCCTCATCACCTTTGTAGATTTTCAACAGGCCACCTTCCGGCGTATCGTTATCAGCAAATCCTTGCCATTGACAGTTTGTGCATTCAATGTCTGGTTTAAGTTCGTCGCTCATTATACCTCCCTTACTCTGAATTCTTCCCCATTATTGGCCGCAGAGCGCACCGCATCCAAATATGTTCGACATTCCTGCCCCACCTTGCCACGTACGCGCCGCTTTGCCGCAGCGTCCCGATTTTTGCCCGCACCCATTCGCCGGAGGCGGCGTGATATTCACATTCGTCACCTATGTGCAAAGCAACGTCGTGATGCTTGCCTGGCGAACTTAGCCAGCATATAAATGGTTTACCTCTCGGCATAATCAGTCCTTTCGCCTACGCTTCTTCTACCCACACTGAATCGACAGTTCCGCAGTTTGGACATACATGCACCCCAATGCGGCTGGTTATACCCAACATTTCCTGCTCTTGCCCACCAACAAACACAGGTTCCACTTTCCCAGATTCGTACGGCTCCTGGTCAGGGTATACTTCAAGCTCTCCATAGCTACTCGATAAAGAGCCGAGAACTACTCGGTGCTTGCATTTTTTGCATTTATCCGCTTTCGTTGCCATTTTAGTCCTTCCTATCCTTGCCCTTTAATTCAGTTTCGCGATATGTTCTCTTAGCAACGCCTCAATGCCGTCCCGAAATCCAATCGCCATAGATTCTGTCGCCCCATCGGGCAATGGTTCGCCGTCCGTTGCAAGCGCAATCCGCTCGAACTCACTATCTTTTTCGAGAAACCATTCAAGGGCTTCTGTTGCTAACGCATCTATTGTCCAGTTTGGATAATATTTACTAACAAGTGCATCGATTAACTTATGGCCGCGGAATATCTTCTCAACAGTGTCTCGCGTTGCCGCCCGCAGAACGGCACGGTCCACTAAATTACCTTTGTCGAACTTCATTTTGTCCGCCTATCCTTGCCCTTCAATTTACTCTTATCGCAAACACTTTGACTGGCCTATCGCCAAATTCCGGATGTGTTACTGTCATAGTCGTAAAACCTCGCCATGGCCTCTCCAGCCGCCGAGAAAACTCATGTTTACCGGGATAGCCCAACGTCAACGCGATAGTGTCAAATTTCTTCCCCACTATGCGGCTTTTCCAATAAGCATTATATTTCCGATACTCATATTGTTTCGTACCCACCTTGATCGCCTCGAAGTATTCTCGTTTCAGTCGCAGATATAATGTCATTTCGCCCGCCTATCCTTGCCCTTGTTCACATTCTCGCAAACGCCTCTTTACAGTCGAGACGCCAGCAACACCAACCCTTACCGTCTGTACTATGAGTAACGTCTGTATTGTCACATATCACGCACCTGTTTGGCTTCGGTTTCTTCGTCTGGGGTATCTCCTCGGTCCACCAGCCGCCGTTTATCCATGTAGCAAAGTGTTTCCACGGCGGACACCAGTCCTTTGTAGTCGCTCGGTAGGCTATCTGGGCTTCTATCGCAGGCGTGAGCAGTGGACATATCTTGTCCAAACTGCGGCGGTACTTCTTCTCGAAGTTCGCCCATTCCTGCTCAAGGTTGCGCTTCTTGCCCGGATATAGCTTTCTGGCTCGCTCAAAGTCGTATCTGTTCATTATCGCTCCCGCTTCAATAAGTTACAGTGTCAAGTTTCATGCCATGCCCTCAACCAATTCCCGGTACTTGTCTTTGTAGTATTGTTCCGTTGCCTTCATCGCTAAGTTCTTTAAGTCGGGCAGGATGTAGTGTTTCGCCTTCAATTCAGCGGGCATATTCTCGCCATACTTTGCAATAATGTATTCTCTGTATTCTGCATAAGCACCCTGCTCAAAGGCATTACATCGCTTGCATTGCAGGTTGACGTTCCGTTCGTCGAAGTACACGCCTGAGACGCCGCCTTTGCCCCGGCTAATGAAATGCCCCGCATCCATCCATATCCAGCTTTTAACGGCAGGACAGGTACAGCAGGCCCCTACAATGCCCTCCGGGCGGGCGAACTGATGCAAGTCTATCCCGCGATCTCGGCAGTAAGACAATGCGTCCCTGAGACGACAGTATCGCGAGCATTGTTTCCATGCTTTCGCTTTAGGAGTCATTCTTTTTCCTCTCTGTGTATTGCAGGCGCTGGAGGTTCAGGATGAAGGCTGGAATTTCTTCTTTGCGGACGATAAGTTGAATACTTACCCCGTTTAATAACAAATCTCCGTGCATATCTATATACGCATCGTATGAGTTATGCCCAAAATCCCATGTATGCTTGGTCAGCTCTTCCGCTATTGCCTTGAGGTCGTCGAAGATGTTGCCGAGAACAGCGTCGGGCATTTGATTTGATGAGCAATGGCGGGCACAACTGGCGCTTCCTGCAGAAAACAATGTTTCCTTTTGGTACTGTTTCAATACAAGCCTGCCTTCAGTGCCTTCTTTTGGCCCATAATCCCCATGCCGCAATTCCGGCTTCTCGGCTTCGGCAAGTTCGGCCTCAAGACGTTCAATCGTGTCGCCTGACAGCTTGTGTATGTGCCGGGCGTTGTCAAGTAACTGTCTCTTGTCCATTTGGTTCTCCAATCCGGGGCCTTCCGTAGCCCCTGCTATCCAGTCCATGATTTAAGGTTATACCGAGCGGCCCGGTCCGGTCAATGATACCGGAACCGCCCGGCGTGTAGTTTTAAGTGTGCGTCAAGTATCGGTATATACTCTGATACCCGTTAAGCTGGGCCTGCAAGTAGCGGAGCCGCTCCCAGTGGGCCTTGATTGTCTTCTGGGCCACAATCATTTCGTACAGCTTGTCGGCAGCGTCCCCTTTGGCCTGATGTCCGATAAGGGTTACTGCCATACCAGCAGCTTTGTGTGCCAGTTCCCGCAAGGCTATTTCCCTGTCGTAGTTTCGCATGGCCTCTGCTTCGGCGATTATCAAAACGGTGGATATTTGGCCCTCGGCCCTGATAGCTTCAATTACCGATTCTATCTTTCGTGCTACTGCTACAGCTTCTTCAGCCATGATTACTTCTCCAAGAGTCCGGGGACTGGTGGATATTGCCGATGACTTTCATGCCTGCCCATGCCGAGGCAAATACTATATGCTTGTTTTCAACGTCAATAAGAAACGCAGCCGCCGTGTTTCTCCATACAATAACACCCTTTTGGACGGCCCCTTGCACTATGTCTCCTTCAAATATATCCGTCTCATTGTCCTTGAGACCGGTGGGCCACATGACTACAAATTCTGGCTGATGCAATACCCAGCTTAAAGAAGAATGGTTCGGTGATTCTTTTTTGGACGTATAGACATAAAGACTTGTTTTTACACCTCCAATATAGTCAGTTCGCCATTTTGGATACAGCATCTCTTTCAGAACCGTATCCCACACTCTTGGCAGATTTATCTCTCTGCTCATGTTCATATCTCCTATGTGCCCCGCCCGCCCCTGTACTGGATTCAAGACTCGTCCGTGTCATGCACAGGGGCCCATCCGTGAAGGCGGAGCGGTTGCTGGTTTAGAATGGTACGTCGTCGCCGGGTTGTGGCGGAGCAGGATTAGGGTTGTAGTCCGGGTTAGGCCCGCCGCCGGTAGTACCTGTGTTGCCGGTAAAGATATAGTCCATGTGAGAGTCGCACTCAGCATGATTCCGGGCGTTCATTTGTCCGGCATCTATCGCGGCACATACCAGATTACACCGAACCTTGCCCCTTGCAATCTCGTCCCAGTCAGGCTTTTCCTCTATCTGTTGCTGGAACGTCTGCTGTGGCGGTGCGGCTTGTGGTGGCGGATTGTATGCCTGCTGCGGCGTGCCTGCCGGCGGTGCGTTTACAGCCGGTGCTGGCCCGCCCATGTAATCCTGTACCTGCTGTCCCGCAGTCGGTTGTTGTTGTGGCTGCGCAGCCTTTTCCGGGTAGCCGCTAATGTTCAGGTACTGGCCATTCGGCTTGGTCTTGACTTTCCAGCGTAGCCATTGATTTAGCTGCTGTTGCGGCATTGCAAAGTCGGGCTTGTCAGCGTCAAACCAGTAGGCAATCTTTTCCTTCTGACCCTGCTGGTCTATTACCTGACATTCCTGTACGCATCGCTGGCCGCTGTGTTGAGTATTCACCACTTTGGCAAGTCCTATTGCCAGTAGTTGTGCGTCAAGGTACTGCCATGTCTGTGCCGGTGCGTTTCTTAGTTCATTGATTGTCATGCTTGTTCTCCTAAAAGGTTGAGTATCTGCCTTTGGACCATCATCATTTTTGCCGCATCCAATATCATAACGACTTCGCCTGTTGAATACTTCTCGTCGGCGTACATAGGTTCGTAAATCGCCGCCGCCGCATCAGTTATTTCATCGGAAGTCATTACTGGCGAATTCTTATCCATTCTGTTGTCTCCTAAAGAGGGTTAGCGGTACTCGTGGCGATAGAAATCACTTTCAATTTCATCCAACTCATCTGCGAGATCGCGCAGATACCTCCTTTTTTCATCATCTGTCAATGACTCGTCGGCTTCAATGCTGTCGGCTTCCTTGTTTGCTAAATCTCTGGGGCTTGGCATTCTTGTTCTCCTTTAGTAGATTATTTTTACATGCGGAATTTCTTCATCAATAAGAGCAACAAGAACCGCCTCTATTACGGGTTTGCCCAATTCGTCCGCAACTGTCTCTATTTCCATTAAAGCCATTTCGATTCTTGTTTCAATTCCATGTCGGTGGCTTTCATTTGCAATCCGCGTTGCTTCAATATGCCTCTTCCTGTCCAATTCAGCCTGTTCGGCTGCATGTTTGCGTTCCCTGGTAAATTCAACTTGTCGGCCCTTTTCCTTCTCGGCTTCCACAGCAGCCTGTTTCGCCGCCTCAGCAGCCGCAAGGGCGTCTTTCTTGTTCTGCTCGGCCTGTTCCGCCGCCGCCACTTTATCGCGTCCAGCCTGCTCCTGAGCCTCCTTGACAGCGGCCTGCTTGTCAGTCTCTGCCTGCTTTGCCGCTTCCAGCCTCTCCGCTTCGCGGGCCAGTTCATCTTCTTTGGCTTTGGCAGCATTTTCTCTGGCGGCCAGTTCATCTTCCCGGCGCTCGTTCTCGGCTACCCGTTCGGCCTCGATGCGTATTCTTTCCAGCCGTTCTTCGTTGGCTTTCACCGCAGCAACCTTGACTTCCCGCTCCTCGATTTCCTTGACAGGCTTGTAATGAAAGTCAATCATTGTCTCGACTTCGGCAGTCAAGTCATTCTTTTCCCCGTCCAACAACTTGCAGATGCCCCACGGTACGGCTTTGGCCTCTTTGTGTATGTCTGCGATTTTCGTCTTTGCCTGCCGCAGCTTGTAGATATGACTCCGGGCATCCTTATTGCCCTGCGGGTCTTCGTAGTCAAATACAAGACTGGCATTCTCTTTCTTGTACTCTGCCAGTTCCGCTTTTACCGGGTCAAACACAACTAACTCGTTCATTTCTTCCGCCCTTTCTCGTCTTGTAATTCAGCTTCGATATATTCTTCAGGCCGCCATATATTGATTGGCCTGTCATCCTTCTCCGGTTCCACAGCATGTATTTGTCCACCTCTCATCTGGACACTTCCTTCCCGCCCAACGGCATAGGATTCGATTCCGGCCCCCACGTCGTACACGGGCCTAATTGCTCCGGTTCCGGCTGCTTGTCCACTGGCGGGCCGAGCAGGGCCTCTGCTACGGCCACACGCAGGGCGTCTTCCTTGTCAGGATAGTCATCGTCGAGCCACTGATCCTCATCGTGGGGGACTTTCAGGACATCGGCCACCTCTATCAAGTTCTCAAAGGACAGCATTGATACAAATTCGGTCGTAGTCGCTGTCAGGCCCCATCTTGTATGGCGCAGGACTAAGACAAGTCCAGCGACTATACCCAGGCGGTCCGTAGGCAAGTCCCGCATATCCTCTGCGATCTCGGCTATCTTGCCGTCGAAATCGTAGTTGTTGAGTCGCTGCGGGCCTTGGGCTATGTGGCGGGCAAAGTCTGAGTTAGTCATTGTGCTCTCCTTTTCTTGTCAAGCCATACGAGTTTACGGTAGAAGGCTTTGGGGTTCGTGTCGTACCTGTAAGAGAGGTAGGATTGACAGCAAAAGGACTTGCTTACGTATACGCCGGGGCAATTTGTGCATATAACTACTTCTTGATAATCGTGCATTCCGGCACCGTGTGTCATGTTCCATTGGCAAAAAAAACAATTCGCTTCAATACTGCCAAATCTATGGCGTTCCAACCATTGCCATTTTAGTGTTGAGACGTCTTGCGTTCCATCGTACGTCTCGCTTATCCACTTCCACATCCGCAGACAGTTTTTCCACGTTCTGTCAAGGTTAGTCATTGTCTTTCTCATTCTCTGGCTCTATTCCCATTAGCACTTCAATCTTCCTGTAGTGATTCCTGTGGTCTACGCCCGGCGTGGGCGTGCCGTGCTTGATGCACTCGGCGTATGCCTCTTCCTTATCGTGATCTTTCTGGTTAAATGGGGCAGGTTTCATTCTGCCTCCTTATATTTTTCGGGCACGCCTGCAATTTCGTCCAGTACACCTTGCAACCGCTTGATCTCCGCAAGGCAATCGGGCAGGTCTTGGCGGGCGTGGGCAATGAGCTCAAGATTGGCATGCCATTCCCCAATTTCTCTTTCGTACCTCTCGTCTTGATCGAGATAATGGGACGGTTTCGCTTTGGAAAAGATAACATATCCGCCGTCGTTTCGGACACCTACGTCCCCCACGGCTCTCCACGGCCCTTCTGTCGCCGCTTCGCACCGGGCGTTGATTTGGCTGAGTCGGGCTGGGGTCATGGGGTTGCCTCCACATCTAAGGGCTCCTGGTGATACACAGGAATACTGGGCCGTGATTTGCGGCGAGGCGGTTTGTGACCTGCGATATCCCCAAATTCTCGCAAGATATTGATTGCAATTAACCGCAATCCGCAAGAACTATTCTCTTTCATTGCAGATACACCTTTCCACATAATATTGAACACCGTACCTCGTGAGAAACTGGGATTGATTTTACTGGTTATTTCCCATTGCGTGATACTTGTACGCGCAGTCCTGAGAATTTTAAGTAAATCATCTTTCTTGAAATCCCCTGAATCACCCATCTGTTTTGCTTGACTCCTGTTCATTTCGCATCCTCCGGCCAAAGTATCATTGCGTTCTGGTTCCCGTACCACACCCAACGCCGGGCCTCGTAATCATCTTGTGAGTTCTTGCGAAACAGCCCATCAGGTTTCGTCTGCGCAAACCACTGTAACTCGTCGATGCTCGGCCAGTAGCTAATATCGTTTGGGTCATCGAAAAGAACAGGCCCGGTATCGTGCGACACCGAGCCCATTCCGGAGGGGAAAAAATCGTGCACCTCTAACGTAGCCCAACGAGTTACAAGGATTACTATGACTATGCCGAGCAGGGCTTTTATGCTTTGGTACTTGTTCATTTCGTCTTCCTGAAAAGGACTTTCCCGCCATCCATAGAAATAACGTCGTACAATGGCAGGTCCGTTTCTTTAATCATGTAGTGGACCATCGACGGGTCTTTTTTGTTCCGGTACAGACACCCCCATATCCAGCCATGAGCCTTGAAGCCGATGAAGTCGGGGTATTTGCTGGCATCACATAATAAGGTTGCCGTGTATTGGTCGGTGAATGGGGTCGCAAAACCCAGATTGCCAGCATAACACGGCTGTGGTTTTATCTCACATTCCACGATCTCCGGTTCTTCTGCGTAGTCGGAGCGGAGGCGGAATGTGCCTTCCATGTGACTACACCTATTCTTATCAACTCTAATACTCATGGAAACCCAATCTATTTTAAGATTGGCCCTGCAAACCATTTGTTCAATGTCTTCTACTTTGTCAATAGTAAGCATTGCCTCCTGCATTTCCGCAGACATCAGGCCGAAGGGCTTCTCGTTGTCTGTGAGTTGTTGGATTAAGTTGTTCATGTTCTATTCTCCTGTTAAATAGGTGGGCCGGGCCGGGCGTACTGCACACGTTCGACTATTGCTCCTTCGTGCCTGACATCGCTGGCGTGAATCATAGAGACAACCAACTATGCCGCCGACCTGCCCATTTCTTCTGTTATAAATACGAGACCGGGCAGGATTGGCATTACCCGCTACCTGCTAAACAGCCATAGGCTAACCTTTACTGCCCATCTTGAAAGCCTGTAATGGAGCGTTTCACACACGCCGCCGGTCTCGTATTTGTAAAGAGCATCCTTGCCAACATCCCTGTCCACCCATCCGTATTTGATTGCCATCCGTGGATATTAGTCCCTCCGTTTCTTGTCCGGTTCATATTCCTTGATAAATTCATCCATCTGCTTTTTGACCTCCTCTTTGGTTGCTTCGCGGACTTGCGCTCGGATTTCCTGTGGGGAAGCAAATCTGTCCCCCGCTCTGTAGCATCCCGCTGATATATTAAAGGTTGCGAGCAGTAATAATGTGATTAAAAGCATTTTCAACTTCATGTTCTTTCTCCTATTTAACAGTTAATGACAATACATTCTATTTTCGCCTTCGCTTGCCCCATTTTGCCGCCCATTGAGCAATGACACCGCCCATTGTTACTGTGTAGCCCGGCCTCGTAGATTGCCGTATGGCCTCTTTCCTGATAATACTGTGTGTTCTCGTATCGAGTTGTACTGGTTTACGTTCCATGTTATCCTCAAAAATAGGTGGGCAGGGCAGGTGTGCTATTACGCCAAAGAGACTGGGACAGCCCGCATTATTTTGCGCCGTTCCGGCATTGTTGCCGCCCAATTCGATTAGGGCCTCTTGTCTCACTCTTTAGATGGTGGCTGCCTCTAAGCCAACATTCCTGCCGTTGCCCATTATTCTTATGTCAATCAACACAGTAACTATACACCGAGTTTACAGTCGTGTCAAATTAAATCTGAGAATTATTTCAAGATTTATTTGGAGAGAATATAAAAGCTACTCGAACTTCAACAGACGCATAAGCTCTGGTAGCGTTATTTTGACGCCATCCCATTGCATCCAAGATGAATCGTTCGGGTCTGTCTGCTCAAACACTAAAACATGCAAGCCCCGGTAGTTAGCATCACTACAACATGCTTTATCAATAACAGGAAACATCTTCGTCTGTGAATATGTTGGTTGACGGCCATGCCGTTTCTCCTCTATAATCATCCACAACCCGCTTTTGTAGTTGCTCCACATATAGTCTATGTTAGACGCTACATAACCTAATTTACTATCTATTTCCTTCTGCTGTCTCAGCCATAGTCCAAATTCCGTTGAATGTTTGTCATTTCTTCGTCGCGTCATTTATTCTCTCTTTGCTAATGTTTACGTTGTTGCCTTCGATTTCTATGCCGTCAAACAAGCATTTATGTCTTATCGCCACCACGCCAGTTGTGCCCGCACCACAAAAAGGGTCGAGAATATACTGGCCTGGTGAACATATTTTCGATACTACATCATACATTCCGCTGTCTGACTGGCCCCACTTGTGCATATCCTTTTCATTCTTTTCGCTGGTAAATACGTCACCGAATATTTTTCCTTTATACTTCCCTTTCTTGAATATCAATAACGGCTTCCATAATGTATTGACATTTACCTGCCTTAGCGGCTTAGGTTGGCCAGGCGTCAGATATGCTGCTGTCCAGTAATATGTAAGATGCTCGCTTAATAGTGAATACACCTGGTCGAGATACGACTGCCCGCTCATCGCTACCAAGAGGCCGCCGTCTTTTAGCCATTCTGTCGCTCGTTCGGCCAGAACAGACCATAAAGGTAAAAACTCCTTTTTGTAAGGCGGATCAGTGATGATATAGTCATATTGCCTTGGCGCAGTCCATGTCTTCATGTCAGCACAATATATATGCCACCTGTCAGACGGCTTGATTTTCGTGCCAGCCTCTGCTACTTCTGCGCGTTTTTCTTCCGTTTTCTTACTTCTCAGGTCTTTCAGGACCTTGGTTCGGTTGAGTTCCTTCTTCTTCCCCACCTTTAACGCCGCTTCAAACTCGGCGTCTGGCGCTTTGGCAAGTTCCTTTGATTGGCTGCTGAGCTTGAAGCTTATGCCAACATCGGCAAGAGTGGGTGTTGCGTCTTTAGGCGCTTCCAGTTGGGTAGCGCCTTTTTTTGGCCTCCCTTTGCCGGCGGTGCCCTTTGCCGTGGGCCCCTTAATCAGTACCTCACCGAGCTTACGTTCGGCTCGCAGGCGTATCTCGGTGGCGTAATTTAGGGTTTCTACGGTCGCACCCACCCTTTTTGCGTACGCCTCTGCCGCCTCCGCCATACCCATGACTTCCATAACATCCTCGACGCTTATGATTGCAGCGAGATACGCCTTTGCCTTATCTATTTTTGCGAGAACGGTGTCTGCCATGATATTTCTCCATAAAAAGAGCCATCCGGGGTCGACGTGCAGGTTGGACTTGCGCCCGAATTGCCCCCGGATGGCTGTATTTTTATCGTATTGCACGTCATAATGGCATTATATGAGTGCTCTGTGAAATGTCAAGAATAAAAAAAGCCCCCCACCATGTACGGCAGAGGGCCTCGGAGGAGGGTGATGAAAAGCCTATAAACCCTGCGCAGGGCGGAGAAAAGAACTATTTGTTTTCAACTTTTTAATTAAAGTGCAATATACATCGTGCCAATCCTGCTCCGACTCTTGTCTCTATGCAGTGCCCTATTTCCAGGAAGTGTGTCGCTACCGCCCCACCGACATTCCACACATCACCACTTCCCGCATTTGCTGAGGCTATTATTCTATCCCCTCTTGCCGAACCACCGGCATCCATGAGTACATCGGCTATCCCGGAAACCACAACCCACGCTTCACTACCATCAGCGACTCCCGCATCCAGAACAACTCCTATAACGTTATCAGCACTCCCAGCAGCAGTTTCAAAAGCATCATCCGTGTCTGCTCCTCCTGGAGTTGACGCTTCTACTAATTGGCCGGCAACAGTACTGCCTCCAGTTTTATTCGTGAGTTTTACTGCGGAACCACCAATAGCTGTACGCCCGGATTTTTCCAAGACAGACAATGGGAGGC
>SDBT01007015.1_pt1 | contig 18599 bp, 18 predicted proteins | sample 2277101 | NCBI WGS metagenome assembly SDBT01 (sample SAMN10404973, study PRJNA504765) | marine sediment metagenome | isolation source: marine sediment core GS10_PC15, 103 cmbsf | place: Arctic Ocean: Southern Knipovich Ridge | collected 2010
GAAATAGTAAAAGGACAATTAGCCTTATTAATCAATGGTCTAAATATGCTGACACCGGAAGAAATTGCCAATCAAACAGAGCAATATTTAAATAATTTTGTCAAAAACACCGATGTTAGGTTTAGTATGACCATTACAAGAGCAAACTCCCTCGGAACATTATATCAATTTATAAAGAATAAAGCTGAAGAATTTCTAAATTAAATAATGATATATACACATATATTTTTGGTTATACTGTTAACTGTAGTATTAATAATTTTTGCTGAGTATCAAAATCTTCGCAAGATTTCGTGGATATTATTAATCGCCTGTGTTACATATATAGTATTAATGATTGAGCCAAAAAATATACAATCAACTTATAGTGAATATGCTGAATTCACTAATGCTGATTCATCCAATATTAGTGAAGTGACAAAATATCCAAAAGAAAATGATATTATTGATGAAGCTATCGTTTCCGCAAGTGTGAATAATGATTATATAAATTTAATCGAGAATAATATTATCGATGAAATACAAAAACTTGATTTACTATCATTGGCGATTGCCACGAATATAGTAGAGAGAACTCCCATAGGTGTAAGTCGATTATTCTTAAGCGATATCGATGCTTTGTATTGTTTTACAGCTGTAGATAATACAATAAAAAACAATAAGATAATCCATAATTGGAAATACAATGAGCAAGATTTCTATAAAAATATTATTGTGGTTGGAGATTCTCCAAATTGGAGATGCTGGAGTAGGATAACTATTAAGCCGGAAATGACCGGAGAATGGCAGGTTATAGTAACAGATTCTATTGGTAGTCAATTGGATTCAATTTATTTTTCGATAATACCAACAAGTGAATAATTGATTTAAGGAATATATTAAATGAAATGGATACGGAGTTTGTATGATTGGGTATTGCATTGGGCTGATACACCTTATGGACCATTAGCGTTAATAATTTTATCATTTGCTGAAGCTTCTTTTTTCCCGATTCCTCCTGATATATTACTGATTGCATTAGCTTTAGGTGTCCGGAAAAAGGCATTACTATTTTCACTATATTGTTCTTTGGCTTCAGTTGCAGGTGCAATTTTTGGATATGGTTTAGGTCATTTTACATGGTGGTTGGAACCGGGACAATTCTCCAATTTTGCAAATTTCTTTTTTACTCATATTCCCGGTTTTACAACCGATGTTTTTTACCAGATTCAGCAGATGTATGATAAATGGAATTTTTGGATAATTTTTACAGCCGGCTTTACACCAATTCCTTTTAAAGTATTTACAATATCAGCCGGTGCATTTGATATCAATTTTATTATGTTTCTTTTTGCAGGATTAGTGAGTCGTTCAGCACGATTCTTTTTAGTTGGTTGGCTAATTTGGAAATTCGGTGAGCCAATCAGAGGCTTCATAGATAAATATTTTAATTGGCTTGCAATAGGCTTTACAATTTTACTAATTGGTGGCTTTTATATAATTAAGTATTTGATATAGTAAATATTGTAAATATGATAATAATCAAGTCGGGGTGAGAGGATTTGAACCTCCGACCTCGTCGTCCCGAACGACGCGCGCTAACCGGGCTGCGCTACACCCCGAAATGGGTCGCTAAATTATTAATTAATATTAGTATTTGAAATCATTTAAGTAATTATTTCGCTATATGAACCAAATTAAATTTTAATTCTATTGGCAATGTTGTTTAATTTTAATCAGTCAAATTATTGATGTTTAGATGCAAAATTACAATCACAAGAAAATAGACAAAAAATGGCAGGATTATTGGGAGGCGAATAAAACCTTCCAAGCTGTCGATTTCTCCGACAAAGAAAAATTCTATTGTTTAGTTGAATTTCCATATCCCTCCGGTGATGGACTGCATGTCGGACATCCGCGTTCATATACAGCTTTAGACATACTATCACGTAAAAAACGGATGGAAGGTTATAATGTATTATTTCCAATGGGTTTCGATAGTTTTGGCTTACCATCTGAAAATTATGCTATAAAAACCGGTATTCACCCCAGCATAATAACTAAAAAGAATATCGAGAATTTTACTCGACAACTAAAATCACTTGGGTTTTCTTTTGATTGGGATCGCGTTATAGCGACAACTGATCCGGAATACTATAAATGGACACAATGGATATTCCTCAAATTCTTCGAAAAAGGATTAGCATATAAAACTAAAATACCAATCAATTGGTGTAATAGTTGCAAAATTGGTCTTGCGAATGAAGAAGTTGTTGATGGAAAATGTGAAAGATGCGGGGGAGAGGTCGTAAAACGAAATATCGAACAATGGATGCTTCGTATTACAAAATATGCTGACAAATTAATTGATGATTTAAAATCTATCGATTTTCTTGATAAGATTAAAACACAACAAATAAACTGGATTGGGCGGTCTGAAGGAGCTGATGTAACATTCAAAATTAAAGATCATAATAAATCTTTAACTGTTTTTACCACAAGACCGGATACTTTATTTGGCGCTACTTATATGGTATTATCTCCTGAGCATCCTTTGGTAAAAGAAATCACCTCAAAAACACAATTTACTAAAGTTGAAAAATATATTAACGAGTCCGCTCAAAAAAGCGATCTAGAACGAACAGAGTTAAGTACTGTAAAATCAGGCGTTAATACGGGGGCATATGCGATTAATCCTGTAAATAATAAATCAATTCAAATATGGATCGCAGATTATGTATTAATCAGTTATGGAACCGGTGCAATCATGGCTGTTCCTGCACATGATTCTCGGGATTTTGAATTTGCACAAAAATTTAAATTACCGATCAAGTGTATTATACAACCGGATGAAAAACAAGCTCAAAACGCTAATGTAAACATTGAAGATATATTAGCCGGGAAAGTTTGTTGGTCATTAGATGGAAAAGCCATCCATTCATCCAATGATAATGGATTAAATATAAATGACTTAGGTGTAAAAGAGGCAGTCACTACAACTACCAAATGGTTAGAGAAGCAGGGGATAGGGTCGTCTGCAGTAAATTATAAACTTAGAGATTGGGTATTTTCACGTCAACGATATTGGGGTGAACCAATTCCATTAATTCATTGCGATAATTGTGGATGGGTTGGCGTTCCGGAAAAAGATTTACCGGTTAAATTACCGGAAGTTGAAAAATACGAACCCACCGAGACCGGTGAGTCGCCTTTAGCGACTTTACATGACTGGGTAAATACATCTTGCCCAAAATGTGCTAAACCTGCCAAACGTGAGACAGATACTATGCCGAATTGGGCGGGGTCATCTTGGTATTTCTTAAGGTATATTGATCCAAACAATGCTAAAGAGTTTGCTGATGCTGATAAATTGAAGTATTGGATGCCTATCGATTGGTATAACGGTGGAATGGAGCACACTACTTTACATTTATTGTATTCTAGATTCTGGAACAAATTTTTATTTGATTGCGGTTTAGTTCCAAAAAGTGAGCCCTATAATAAACGTACTTCGCACGGAATGGTATTAGGCGAAGGTGGTGAAAAAATGTCAAAATCACATGGTAATGTAATAAATCCCGATGACGTTGTTGAACAATATGGAGCTGATGTATTTAGAATGTATGAAATGTTCATCGGTCCATTTGATCAATCGGCTGCCTGGGATACCCATGGAATTGTCGGGATTGACAGATTTATTAAAAAGGTATGGCGATTAATTACTGATTCTAATATACAAGATGCTGATGTAGCTGATAAACAACTATTTATAATACATAACTCAATAAAATTAATAACGGAACAGATTGAAACACTTGATTTGAATACAGCAATTAGTCAATTAATGATATTTGTGAACGAATTAAGCAAATATGAAAGTATTTCTAAAAGCACTGCTGAAGTACTGATTAAATTATTAGCGCCATTTGCACCCCATATTTCTGAAGAATTATGGCAATACTTAGACCATAAAGAATCCATTGCTTATCAAGTATGGCCAAAATATGATGAAAAGTATTTAAAAACGAATACTTTAGTGATACCTATTCAAATAAATGGAAAGCTACGGGACAAAATAGAAATTAACTCGGATCTTAGTAAAGAGGAAGTATTAAGTATTGCAAAAGAAAGTAGAAATGCTGCTAAATACTTGGGTGATAAAGAAATTATAAAAGAAATCTATGTTCCAAATAAGATTGTCAATTTTGTAGTGCGGTAGAATAGTGTATTTTTAATAGAGAGGCTATTATACATAATCTATCTTATACGCCATTTACTTGTTCTTAGGGAACTCCCTCCGAAACTTCATCATATTATCTTTGGCACCAATTAACATAATAGTTTGATCTTTATCTAACTTCACATCCATATTAGGATTTAATTGAAACTTGCCTTTTTTGTCTTTTATCCCAATAATTATTAGATTATATTTTTTTCTGATATTTGAATCGATAATTAAAACACCAATTAAATTTGGAACGTCATTTATATTTATTTCTTCAACTACAAGATCTATATCAAATTGTGGAGTTGAAATTGATACCGCGTCTTCTATACTTGGTTCAATTAGCAATTCTGTCATTTTATGACCACCGGCTACATATGGATTTACAACTTTATCTGCACCGGCACGTTTTAATTTATATTCAGTATCCTCATGGCTGCACCTGCTGAGTAAAAAGGCTTTCTGATTTAAAGTTCTAACAGACATCGTTACAAACAAATTATCTTGTTCTGTTCCGAGGGTTACAACAATACCTTTGGCATATTTTACACCGACAGCCTCCAAAGTTTCATCGGCGTTGGCATCGCCGCGAAAATATTGATATCCTTTTTCCTGTATGGCTATTATTTTTTCATCATCGTTTTCAACGACGACGTATTTCACTTTTTTCTTAGCTAATTCATCAGCAATTATGGCTCCCATTCTACCATAGCCGAATATTATATAATGATTGCGCAGTTTCTTAAGAATTTGCTGAACTCTTTGACGACGCATTTCTCTTAATTCCATAAGATTTTCTCCCAATTGAGATATAAACAGTGCAAACCCGCTAACCCCGAATATTATCAGTAATATAGTCCAAAATTTGCCCATGTTGGTCAAATCATGTACTTCGGCAAAACCTACAGTTGACAAAGTAATTATTGTCATATACATACTATCGACAAATCCCCATTTTTCACCATCAATTAGATGGAATCCAAATGATCCAACTGATATTAGCACAATAAAATATAGTAATATAAATTTTGTTTTAATCTTTGCCATTATTTCTTTAGCTCAATACTTGAAATTAACCATTCAGAATACTTTTTATCGATATTTTTAATATCAAGTGTAATGATTTCGGGAACTTCATAACTATGGTTAACTCTAATATAATTATATACATTCCGTTCAAGATATTCTGATGTTTTGATTATTAGCAGAAATTCGTGTTCTTTATTGACCTTATTGTCCCAGCGGTAAATAGATGTCATTTTGGGGAGTATATTTACGCAAGCAGCTAATTTGTTTTCAACTAATATTGATGCAATGCTCTCCCCTTCTTTTGTAGATGAAACGGTTGTGAGGATAATTATTGCTTTATTATTCATCTTCATACATAATTAATATATTATCAACAACTTATATTGCACTTCCGACAGGATTTGAACCTGAGACACTCCCGATTATATCGGGACGCTCAGATCTGTTCCTATTTTTATAGTACGCCCGACAGGAGTCGAACCTGTATCAAAGGAACCGGAATCCTTCATTCTATCCATTGAACTACGGGCGCAAAGTAAAAATTACAAATTTAAATCTATAAAATGCTTCTAATGCCTGTAACAAACATTTGTACAGCAATCGTTATTTGAAAATTCCCGCATGATTAATTAATCTAAATATTCATTAACCCCAATCTCTAAAGCTTTAAGTGATAAAGTAACATCAATAAATAATAATATTGCTGATATGATCATACCAAGTATGCTTAACAGAAAAAGAAAAATGCCAATTGTTGTTAAATCAGTACCAAACAAGTTCATTATAAGTAGGATTGGTATTATCAAGCTGCTAGTTAAAATACTAAAAGCAATTGATACAATCGAAAAACGCAATATTTTGCTCCTTCTATATAGAATATTCAATTGTACAATTTTTCTTTTTTTACTTTTCTTATCGCTTATTTCCCGTAATTCTTTTACAATTTCTCGCGATCTATCCGTAGTTCTTCCTAATCTATTTGATAATGAAAGCAGTAATAAACCGACACCCGATATCAGAACAATCGGTGAAATACTAGATTGTAAAAATCTTACAAATGAATCAATTGGTTCCATTTTATTTTTTAATTCCTATTTGATCTAACATAAAGGCATATTCCAGGGCAATTTCTTTATACCGCTCAAAGCGACCGGAAGCTCCGCCGTGACCGACATCCATATTAATATCAAATATTAATAAATTATCATCAGTTTTTAACTCGCGTAATTTGGCTACCCATTTTGCCGGTTCAAAGTACTGCACTTGCGAATCATGCAATCCGGTTGTAATTAGCATTGCCGGATAATCCTGTTCAATTACATTATCATAAGGTGAATAGGAAAGCATATAATCATAATATTCTTTATCATTAGGATTCCCCCACTCGTCATATTCGCTTGTTGTTAGTGGAATTGTATCATCTAACATTGTTGTAACTACATCAACCCATGGAACTGCAGCCACGATTCCCTTGAACAAGTCCGGCACCATATTTGATACTGCACCAACAAGTAAACCTCCGGCACTTCCACCCATAGCAAATAAATTATCTGAATTGGTGAATTGTTCGTCAATTAAATATTCAGCACAATCGATAAAATCAGTAAATGTATTCTTTTTCTTAAGGAGTTTACCATCTTCATACCAAGAACGACCCATCTCTTCCCCACCCCTAATGTGCGCAATTACAAAGACAAATCCGCGATCAAGTAAACTCAAACGATATGAACGGAAATTTGCTTCCATACTGGAACCATATGAACCGTAACCATATAATAATACAGGATTAGTGCCATCTTTTTCCAATCCTTTTTTGTAAACAAGTGAAATTGGGATTTTTGTTCCATCATCTGCAATTGCAAAATGACGCTCTGATTGATAATCGTTGGGATCGAATTTGCCAACAACTTCAGTTTGCTTAAGCATTTCACGTTCTTTGGTTGTCATATCATAATCATAAGTTGTATTTGGAGTTGTTAAAGATGTATATCTAAAACGGAGTAAATCCGTATTAAACTCATGATTATCAGAAGTATATGCATAGTACGCATCCTCGTCAAATTCCATATAATGCTCAGAATCGTCATGTTGATTGATAACCCTCAATTGAGCTAAACCATTACTGCGTTCGCTGATAACAAGATAATTCCTGAATATATCAATGCCTTCTAAAAGTACATCATCACGATGCGGAATTACTTCCTTCCAGTTGAAATCGCTAGTAGCGGTAATAGGAGTTTCCATTAATCTGAAATTCTTGGCTTTCCAATTCGTCACGATATAAAATTTATTCTCAAAATGTGAAATATCATATTCATGGTTATCTTCACGAGGATTGAATATTTTGAATTCACCATCAGGATTATCGGCATCTAAATAGCGATACTCAGAAGAGAGAGTGCTCTCGGATCCAATAATTATATATTTATCGGATTTTGATTTATAAACAAAAGTTCCGAAAGTGTAATCGGACTCATGAAAAATCTCAACATCGCTTGCGGGATCGGTTCCGAGAATATGTTTAAATATTTTATGCGGACGTAATGTGCTGTCCTTAACTGTGTAAAAAACAGTTTTGTTATCATTTGCCCACGCTGAACTGCCCGTTGTGTTAGCGATATTTTCCTCAAATATCTCACCGGTGGTTAAATCTTTGAAATGAATTGTATATTTACGCCTGCTAACTGTATCGACGCCAAAAGCCAATAAATTATTATCCATACTAACATTAAGTCCGCTAACCTGGTAAAATTCATGTCCTTCCGCCATTTCATTAACGTTTAACAGTATTTCCTCAGCATTGTCCAAATTGTTGTGCTTACGGGCATAGATGGGATATTCTCCGCCTTTTTCATAACGTCTATAATAATAGTAATCGTTATATTTGTAAGGAACGGATTCATCATCTTGCTTAATACGTCCAACTATTTCTTTATAAAGTTTTTTCTGAAGCTTTTCCGTGTGCTTCATCATTTTATCTTTATAGGCATTTTCTGCATTTAAATGAGCAATTACTTCCTCATTTTCTCTTTGGTTCATCCAAAAATAATTATCTACACGTGTATCATCATGGATAGTCATTTCGTGCGGTTTTTTCTCCGCAACCGGAGCCTCCACTGGTTTTTTACTGCATTGCATTATAAATAATCCTAATAAAATAATTGATAAAAATGTTGTGAGTTTTCTCATAAGATCACCTCTTTTTACGTTAAAATCTGTATGGAAATTAAGTCTTTATTTTATTAATTGGAATGCTTGTCATTCTGAATATGTGAAGAATCAATTATTATAAATTAAAAGGATTTGGATTCTTCGTTTCACTCAGAATGACAACACTACTCGATAAGAAACTCCTCTGAAAGATAGGACTATGGGGTGGTATATAATTAATTTAGTCAAGAAATCTATCTTGAACATCTTTTGGTGGAATTGGACACTCATCCTTTTTGCCGAATATTCGATAACGGTGTTTGGCAATTATATCATATAAATAATCTCGGATTACCTTTGGTAAAATAATTCCAATTCGTAGGAGCCTCCACCCTATTGGCATATCTTTTAATATTTCTAATACCGCATCACTTTTGATGAATACTTTTTCATTTTTAATTAATATAATTGAATCAACAATAGTTAAATCAATATTATATTTTTTGGTTAACTCAATTCCAATTTCAGACTGCAAGGAAGCAAATTTAAATTTGCCCCCCTTATCTCTTTTTAGAATAAAGTTAACCGAGCCATTGCAGAGATTGCAAAGGCCGTCGAAGAGGAGGATTGAGTAATAAGATAAATTCAATTTTAATAGCATTTTGTTATATGAATGATTATAGAGACAAAATTAACTATTAAAATTTAAATTAAATCTATAATAAAAAGTATAATCAAAATATTTTCGACTCACCTATTGTTATATAAATATTATTGAAATAACATTACAATGTAAACCAGTATCATTAAGGAAAATGATATGCATGTAACCAAAATAATATCATATAATAATATTTTAATATTGCTTATATCTGTAGCTTCTATTTTTATTAACTCATGTGAAAATACAAACAATCTTTTATCACCTATAATTGAACAAGACGTTTGTACAGAGAATGATGAATTATTAATACCCGCTGCAACAACTAGCACAATTATTGTTAAAACTGAGCAAGGTCTGAGAGCAGCTGTACAAATTGAAGATGCGTATATTATTATCGAAAACGATATAACTTTAACAACATCTTCAAATTATCAATTAGCAGAAGGCGTGATTATTAATGGTTATGGAAGTAATTGCGGAGCTGGCGGGAAAATAATTTACGCAAATGGAACTATGCCATCTGGCGCATTTTTTGAAATGGGTAAAGATTCAGAAATTTGGGGTATCAGATTAATTGGTAATAATAGTTCTGATTCTAAAGGAATCAACGTCTACAATAAAAATAACGTAAAAATAAAAAAATGTGAAATAATAGGATTTGGTAATTATGCAATAGCTTTTGGTGGAAACACGTCTTCTATATATAAAAAGGGATATATAAGTTATAATTATATTCACGATAATCAACAATCTCCATACGGGTATGGGATTACAATTGACAAAAATAGCGAAGTATATATAAATAATAATAAATTTAAAAACAATCGGCACCACGTTACTTGTCGGGATTTAAAAAATAGTAATGACATAGATTACTTAGGTGTTAGGTACGAAGCTTCTTATAACATAATTTTAGCAAATACTGAGGATGAAGATGCGCACTTTGATGTGCATGGAAACGATTCCTACGGTGCCTGTCAGAGTCCATTCTTATGGGACAATGGCCAAGGAGGAAGTTGGATTAAAATACATCATAATCAATTCTTAGGAAATAATAATGTTCATGTTCTAATCCGTGGAGTACCGACTTCAACTGTTTCTAACGGCGGAGGATATCAAATTTACAACAATAATTTTGGGCTAAATAAATTCCAAATTATGACTTGCGATAATCCTGGTATTTCAGACGCTAATGTTGCAGTTTTATTTACAGATCCGGATCTGGTAAGTGACAATAATTTTAATACATATGTTACGATATATGGAAATTATTAGCACTTTCAAGATTTGTTACAAGTCAGGAAAAGCTTTACTAACAGTATTATACTTGGAAGAGATTATCTCTTTTTAGAATAAAATTAACGGTGTTGTTGCAGAGGTTGCAAAGAACGTTGAAGAGGAGGATAATGTAATTATTTTTATTTTCCACTTTTAAATATTTCAAAAACTATAAATTTATTTTTTCTTTCAAATTCGAAATTGTCATTCCCGCGAAAGCGGGAATCTATAATCATTATATGGATTCCGCATCAAGTGCGGAATGACAACTCTATAGCAAAGGTTGCAGAGGCCGTCGAAGAGGATTATATTATATAAGTAAATGCGGTCGTTCACTTTTTGTTGTGGAATTCCTATCATATAATAACCAAAATTGATAGCTATCTTTAATTGATGAATCTCCGTACCAAATTTCATCGACATGGTAGTTCATAATTTCAAAATCAACGTTATTAATTGCTTTGTAAATTTTATCCTCACTCATAAGTTGAATATCATCGTTTTCAATCAGTATAATTTTTTTCCAGCTTGAATCACCATATTTAGTAAATTTTAACGATTTGTCTAAAATACGTTTATTAAAACGATCAGGAAAGGTTTCATCACTTGGAATATCCCTACCAATAGAAATTCTTATAATTCCCCATTCCTTTTTAATAATTTTAAATTTAAAGTTTTCTATCTCAATTTTAGAAAGTCCAAAAGATAAATCAGATATATTTTCAATAATATAGGATTTTACTATTTTTCTCAGGCTTTCCCATTTAATCCCTTCAACAAATGAATTGCTCGGAATAATTATAGTTATTCTACATTTTTGTCCTTTTAACAAACTAGTAAGTTCATCTTCTAAACCATTGAAAACTTGTTTAAATCTAAAATCATCGTTACGCTGTTCGGGGAGAACATCAATACTAGTATGCTCTATTGCCAATTTAAATTCATCACAAATTGCAATTGCATCTATTTCTTTTGTGTCACTATTTTTTCTATCAGGCCAAGCAATAATTTTTAAATTAAGTCTTTTGATTGCATTAATTTGAAATATAAACTCTTCAATTATTTGTTGTTCTCTATCATTTCTACCGACAATCTTCAAAACATCTTCTCCTATCTCTAATTCCATTTCGTGATTTCAAAATCTTTTCAAAAGACTTGTTAATTGTAAAACTACTATTTAGTGCTAAATAAATAACTAGTTCTCTTACAAATCGCCACTAGCATAAGCATCGTTGGAACTTCAATTAATACACCAACAACCGTAGCTAGCGCCGCTCCGGAAGAGAGTCCAAATAAAATTATTGCTGTGGCAATTGCTACTTCGAAATGGTTTGATGCACCGATCAAAGCCGCCGGCGCAGCATCTTTGTATTGTAATTTTAGTGCTCGTGCAAAAACAAAATAACCGATTGTAAATATTAAAATTGTCTGTATAAATAATGGAATGGCGATCCAAAATATTGTTAACGGATTATTGATGATTACATCGCCTTTTAGCGAGAAAAGCAATACCAATGTCACCAACAAAGCAATGATGCTGACGGGCGTTAACCAATGCAGGAATTCTTCGGTGAACCATTTTATTCCTTTATATTTGATGATTGTTTTTCTTGATATGTAACCGGCCGCCAATGGCAAGGCTACATAAATAGCGACCGAAAGTAACATGGTTTGCCATGGTATTGGCATTGAATTTATGTTTAATAGAAAGCCGCCTAACAACCCGTAAAATAATAACATTAAAAGTGAGTTGATTGACACCATTACTAAGGTTAGTCCGTCGTTACCTTTTGCCAAATAACCCCACATTAATACCATTGCTGTGCACGGTGCAATTCCGAGCAATATGGCTCCTGAAACATAGCTGCGCCACAATTCTACTTCTTGTCCGTTGGGCAATATTTCCGTTCCCGGTATAAATTGTTTAAACATATAACCTAAAAAGAAATAGGCAATTGCATACATTGTAAACGGTTTGATTCCCCAATTTATAATTAAGGTCATCAATACCGGTTTCGGCGTTTTAGCCGATTTCACAACTTGCGCAAAATCGATTTTTACCATGATCGGATACATCATAAAAAATAAACAAATGGCGATTGGTATTGATACTTGGTAAATAGAAAAATCGTTTAGTGCTATTGCAAATTTTGGAGAAAATTTACCGATTAGAATTCCCGCTACAATACAAAGCAGTACCCAAATAGTTAGGTACTGTTCAAAAAATGATAACTTTTTCGTATTTGTCATATTTTAAACTTTCTGCTGCTATTTCAACTACACTTCCCCAATATCCCATTCTATAATAGGAGGGGATTATGGGGTGGTAATAATTAAAGATTTAACTCCGCAGCTTCAACCGTATTCTCCACGAGCATGGCTATTGTCATGGGTCCAACTCCGCCCGGTACGGGCGTAATAGCAAATGCGTTGTTATTTACGCTCTTAAAATTAACGTCGCCAACGAGCTTATACCCTTTTTCGGAATTGTCCTCTACCCTATTAATCCCAACGTCAATCACAGTTGCTCCCGGTTTGATGTATGTTTCATCAATCATTTCCGGCACGCCGATGGCGGCGATTAGTACATCCGCTTGTTTTGCAATTTTAGGGATATCAGGAGTTCCCGAATGACAAATTGTTGTTGTAGCATTTGCATAATTTGTTTTCAAACTTGTCAAAATTGATAGCGGTCTGCCGACAATATTACTTCGCCCTACTACAACCACATGTTTTCCCGACAGTTCAATATTATAATGTTCAAGAATTCGCATCACTCCTTTTGGCGTACACGGAATAAATTGCGGATTACCTGAAGCTAATTTTCCAATATTAACCGGATGAAAACCGTCAACATCTTTATTGGGATCTACTTCAAATAGAACTTTGTTAGCATCTATATGTTTTGGTAATGGTAATTGAACTAGAATTCCATGGAATCGATCATCATTATTTAGTTCATGGATTTTAGATATAAGAAGATCTTCATCAAAATCCGCAGGCAATAAAATAGTCTCTGAAAATAGTTCTAATTTATTGAATTTACGACCCTTATTGCGTACATAAACTTGCGAAGCGGGATCATCTCCGACTAATATAACTGCTAATCCGGGAGTTATTCCATTTTGCTTTAATTTTGAGATACGCGGTTGCAAGTTCTCATAAACTGCCTCACTTACCTCTTTGCCCGAAAGTATTTTTGTCTTGGGCATTTATGAAAAGTTTATCCCGCAGCTAAATTTTCATCAATCAGATCGATCAACGATGAAATACGGCCACCAAGATTTGACGAAGTATTATCTTTATTTTTACGATTGCTGAAAAGTTCATCTGAAATGTTCATCGCCGCAAGTATTGCAATACGCGTTGATGATTGATCGGGACCAACGCTATCTTGAACTTCCTTCATTTTCTCATTAACGTACTCAGCAACTTCTTTAATGTAGGTAGCGTCAGCAGGTGCTTTAACGGTGTAATCCTGCCCTAAGATTGAAACTTTTACTAGATTTGATGTGTCTGCCATAAATATTTCCGATTACATTTATTATTATGAAAAATATTATTCTTCGGTTATGCCCTTAATTTAGCATTATAATTTACTTTAATAATACTTATAATTTCATCAATAATTGAATTTACATCTTTGTCTTCAAGTGTTTTAGTATCATCTTGAAAGATAAGATTATACACTATGCTTTTATTATTCTCGCCAATACTTTCATGACGGAATATATTGGTTGGAGTAATTGACTTTAACTGACTAATTCCCATACTTAGGATTTTATCAACAATCGCTCCTGCCTTAATTGATTCAGCAATTACAAAATTAAGGTCTCTTTCGACAGTCGGATACTTTGAAATATGCTTATAAAGAACAGGTTTATCCAAAAGTTCAAGTAAAGAATCAGTATCAATTTGAAAACCAAATACGTCATTATCAATATCCAATTGCAATCTTTTTAATAATCCACTTTTTACGATACCTGTAAAACCGATATTTTTATTATTTACGGATATTGTAAAACATTTTTCATATTCCGTGTGAGTTGATTCAGTATATTCTGCTGCAGTATTTAGAATTGCTTTAAAAAAATTATCTAAATAACCTTTTAACGAAAAAAATGATTGTTGTCCTCCCTCTTCTGCATGGATACTGGCTTTTCTACTTAAGCCGTAAACAACTCCGGATAATTGTGATTTTTCTATAATATCTTTATAACTTTTTCCCTTTTGCAAATGCACTTGACCAATTTCAAAAAGTTGGAGATTCTTATTCCCATTTTTTATATTGAAATCAATATTTTTCAATAATCCCGGCAATAAGGAAGTACGTAAATCAGATAAGTTTTCGCTCAATGGATTTATAGTTTTTACCGGATTCTCACCTGATAATTTGGCATCCTCTTTAGATAATAATGAATTATTATAGCATTGATTAAAACCCATACCGGCAAAACTATGGATTACCGTAGATATATTAGCTTGTGGATCAGGATTGGAATAATTGAACAAGCTACCATAACGAGTACTTACCGGTACATTATTATAGCCATATACTCGGATGATTTCTTCAATTAGATCAACTTCTTGTTCAATATCAGGGCGAAAACTCGGCGGTACACAATCCCAAATACCACTAGTAATATTTTTCCATTCTATATTTAATCCGGCTAAAGCCGATTCAATAAATTTATCAGAGATTTCGCAACCGGCTACAATGTCCAATTCTGTTTTTCGCAATCGGATTTTAGGAGATTTTATTTTCTTTGGATAAGTATCCACCATTTCTGAAACTAGTTCACCATTTGCGTACTCTTGCAATAATGAAACAATCCTCCAGAATGCAATTACCGCTCCATCAGGATCGGCGCCCCGTTCAAATCTGCGTGATGATTCCGTTAACATTCCTAATGACTTTGAGCCTTTTCTAATTGTAATGGGATCAAAATAGGCGCTTTCAATCAATATTTTTTTTGTATCATCATAAACTGCCGAACCTAATCCACCCATTATTCCCGCTAAAGCGATTGGTTTTTCTCCGTCCGTTATCAATAAATGATATGAACTGAGTGTGTGTTCTTCCTCATCAAGCGTGACGAACTTCTCCCCTTTTGTGGCCCGTCTGACACCAATAGTATTAGTCGGTATTTGCGCAATATCAAACATATGTGTGGGATGTCCCATTTCCAATAATACAAAGTTTGAAATATCGACAACATTATTAATGCTTCTCTGCCCTGCCGATTCAAGTAATTCTTTCATCCAAGTTGGACTTGGTCCAATTTGGATATTATCTACAACTCCGGCAATATAGCGTGGACATCCATCAGGATCAGAAATATTAACTGTTATTTGCTCTTTTGTTCCAACCGGATTAATTTTTTTCACTTCCGGAAATTTTAATTTACGATTAGTTTTCAGTGCAATTTCACGCGCAATTCCGTAATGCGATAAAGCATCAGGTCGGTTGGGTGTAATATCTAATTCAAGTGCAGCATATTTTTCATTTAGGACATTGCCGATCGGAAGCCCGATTTTTGTATTGTCCGCTAAAACCATTATCCCTTCATGGTTCTCAGATATTCCTAATTCATCTTCAGCGCAAATCATTCCAAAGCTAACCTCACCGCGAATCTTAGCTTTTTTTATTTCGAAATCGCCGGGTAATATTGCTCCAACTTTGGCAAATACTACTTTTTGTCCGGCTTCTACATTTGGAGCGCCGCAGACAACTGAAACGGTCTCTTTTCCATCATTTACCTGGCACAGTGACAATTTATCCGCATTGGGATGTTTTTCAACAGACTCAACTTTTGCAGTAACAATATTGCTTAAATTAGATAGGTCTGTAGTAATTTCTGCTTCAAAGCCAAGCATTGTCAGCGTATCGGCTAACTCTTGCAGAGATTCCTTTATATCAACGTATTGTCTTAACCAATTGATTGATAATCTCATTAAAATTGCTCCAGAAAACGAATATCATTACGATAAAAATGACGTATATCTTGTATTTTGTATTTTAGCATGGCGATTCGTTCGATACCCATACCAAAGGCATAACCATGCCACACACTTGAATCATAACCAACATTTTCAAATACTTTAGGATTAACCATTCCGCAACCTAAAATTTCTAACCATTGGTTGCGTTCAGAATCCCAAATATCTACTTCAGCGCTTGGTTCTGTAAATGGGAAATAACTTGGTCTAAATCTAATCTTTACATCGTCACCAAACATCCGCCTGGCAAAATAATCCAGTGTACCCTTTAATTCAGAAAAGGATACATTCTTATCGACGTATAATCCTTCGACTTGATGAAATAAACAAAAACTTTTATAACTGATCGCCTCATTTCGATAAACTCTTCCCGGTACTATATGTCTGATTGGAGGGTCTTGATTTTCCATCAAATGAATTTGGACGTTTGAAGTGTGCGTCCTTAAAACTGCATTATCTTCTACAAAAAATGTATCCTGCATATCACGTGCCGGGTGATGTTTAGGTATATTTAGCGCTTCAAAATTATGATATTCATCATCGATCTCCGGTCCGTAGGCAACCGAGAACCCTATCGATTTAAAGATATCCTTTACTTCGGTTAAAGTTTGTTCAATCGGATGAATTGAGCCAACCGGTAATTCAATTCCGGGTAGTGTATAGTCTGCATCATCAGTTTCTTGTTTTCTTTGATTTTTACTAACGTTTTCTACCGCCGAATCAAATAATGATTGTACTTCAATCTTTAATTCATTCAGTAATTTGCCTGCTTCAGCCCTTTCTTCGGCAGCAATGGAACCCATCCTGCTAAATAATTGCGCTACTTCACCTTTACGTCCTAAAAATCGAACGCGCAATTCATCTATCTTGATTGGATCAGTCGGAAATTTATCGAGCGCAGCTCGGAATGAATTCCGAACTGCCCCGATTTTGTCTTTCAAAGACATAGTTATTTTTGAATCGATTTTACCAGTTCAGCGAATGTATTAGGATTATGTACTGCTAAATCTGCTAAAACTTTTCGATTTAGCTCTAATCCATTATCATTCATACCGGCTATAAAAGCAGAATAGGTAATTCCGTTTAATCGTGCCGCAGCATTTATACGCGTAATCCAGAGACGACGAAATTGTCTTTTTCTCTGTCTACGATCTCGGTAAGCATATAAACCTGCTTTCCACACTGCATCTTTGGCAGCTTTAAACGTGCGGCTCCGGGCACCATAGTAGCCTTTGGCCTGCTTTATTAGTTTTCGATGTCTTCTATGCCTTGGGACAGAACTGTTTGCTCGTGGCATCTATCCCTCCTTAAACCGACAACATACGACGTACTTTACGTTCATCAGATTTAGAAACTAAACCTGAATTACGCATCTTCCGTTTAACGCTTTTAGAACGTCTGATTAGCATGTGTCTATGGTTTGCTTTGTTGCGTTTTAGCTTTCCGGTTCCTGTTAATCTGAACCGTTTAGCTGCCCCGCGTCGTGTTTTTTGTTTTGGCATCTCTTTCTCCTACTTTGCAGTATACATTACTGTTAATCTTCTGCCTTCCATTGGATCTCGTTTTTCGATCTCAGCGATATCAGCAAGCATTTCTGCAACTTTATCTAGTACTATTTCGCCTAAGTCCAGACGCGACATTTCACGTCCGCGAAACATTAATGTAACTTTTAATTTACATCCATCTTTTAAAAACTTACGACCCATATTTACCTTAGTTTCCAAATCATGTTGGTCTATTCTTGGTCGTAATCTAATTTCTTTTATTTTAACAACATGTTGTTTTTTCTTACTTTGTTGTTCCCGTTTTTGTTCTTCGTATTTAAACTTTCCGTAATCTAATATTTTACATACCGGTGGTTTCGCATTGGGAGATATTTCCACTAAATCTAAATCAGCTTCAATTGCTTCTTCAAGAGCTTCTTCCACGCTGACAATTCCAAATTGGTTACCATCAGCGCCAATTAATCTAACTTTTTCAGCAACAATGTATTCATTTACGCGAATTTTATTCTTCTTTGCGATTAGTATTTCTCCTTTGTTTTATTTCTTCAAGTAATTGTACAATAAGTTCATCGAGTTTCATAGCCCCTAAGTCACCGCTAAAGCGACGTCGTACGGATATGGTATCAGTATCTTTTTCTTTTTCACCAACTATGATCATTACATTAATTTTATCAACTTCTGCTTGACGAATTTTTGCACCAATTTTATCAGGTCTGTCATCAAGTTTGACTCTGATATTTGAATCAAATAATTTATTATATATTTTCTT